>Ga0207664_10000250_pt1 | contig 40407 bp, 66 predicted proteins | sample LARL83metaG_FD_184349 | JGI IMG/M metagenome (GOLD analysis project Ga0207664, IMG submission 184349) | Corn, switchgrass and miscanthus rhizosphere microbial communities from Kellogg Biological Station, Michigan, USA - LAR L8-3 metaG... | ecosystem: Host-associated > Plants > Roots >...
TCCCCGCTGCTCGCGGCTGTCGAGGAGTTCCCGCTGCTCGCGGCTTTCGAGTAGTTCCCGCTGCTCGCGGCTTTCGAGCAGTCCCCGCTGCTCGCGGCTTTCGAGTAGTTCCCGCTGCTCGCGGCTTTCGAGTAGTTCCCGCTGCTCGCGGCTTTCGAGCAGTCCCCGCTGCTCGCGGCTTTCGAGCAGTCCCCGCTGCTCGCGGCTGTCGAGGAGTTCCCGCTGCTCGCGGCTTTCGAGTAGTTCCCGCTGCTCGCGGCTTTCGAGCAGTCCCCGCTGCTCGCGGCTGTCGAGGAGTTCCCGCTGCTCGCGGCTTTCGAGGAGTTCCCGCTGCTCGCGGCTTTCGAGGAGTTCCCGCTGCTCGCGGCTTTCGAGTAGTCCCCGCTGCTCGCGGCTTTCGAGCAGTCCCCGCTGCTCGCGGCTTTCGAGCAGTCCCCGCTGCTCGCGGCTGTCGAGTAGTTCCCGCTGCTCGCGGCACTCTTACCTTTGCCCTTCGCGAACTCAGTAATCTCGCCGCGCGCCGCCGCCTTTAACAGCAGCTTGATTTGATATTGCGAGATACGCGTCACCGCCGACGCCATGTCGCCGACATGCGCAATCGTGCAGGCGGGGAATTTCACCTTCTGATCGATGTCTACGCACCATGCGCGCTCCACTTCGACGATCAGCCATTTCGCGTCCAGCGCATCCGACAGCAATCGGTAATTGCCGTAGCCGTCAAGCAGCCCGTGCAAGCCGCCGCCGCATTCAGGTTTCGTGTCCCAATCCGGCGCTTCATTGATCGCGCCCGGTTCAAGGTTCCATGCAAAACCGTTGTAGCTTGTACCGTCTGCGTTGACCGTGCGCAGCACGTAGGCAGCACTCTCCGCGATGTTGGGCAATTCCATTGTTGCGGAATCGGTCATTTGCACAACCCCAGTTGATCGATCGCCGCCAACCTGAAATCATCGACATGCGCGTCCAGCCATTCATCGCGCAGGCTTTCCTTGTCCAGCTTGTCGAAGCGCGCTTCCGCGAGTTCGATTGCCATGCACTGGATGTCGGCTTCCTCACGCGGAGAGAAACCGGCGTCGAGGTCGTGTAGCTGATCGCGGTAATGCTCGGCGCGTTCTAGGCTAGGCATCGCGGCCCTCCGCTTTGTCAGCGACGAAACAGTAGCGCCGCATCCACTCGTCAAGCCGTGCGTCGAGATCTGGCGACGTCCGATAGTCGTTGAGGATCGTGGTTATGACGGACAGCGCCTCGTGCATCGTCGGCGCGGCAGCGATCAGGCGAGCATTGGCCTGCGCCTCTGGCGATGCGTTGCCGTCCTCGTCGCACATCGGCCAAACATCCGCAACTCGAGCGCCCGGCACGGCCACGATCCAGCCGTGATCATTCTCGGACGCGGAAAGCAGCGGCGCGTAATTCCATGGCCCCGGCGTCGCTTGCTCCGCTGCCTGCACGCTGTCTCGCTTGGCCAAGTTGACGCTCTCTAATGGATCGACGGTTTTCATCACTCCTCCGTCAGCCGTATCGTTTCCAGATCGCGCTTGCGCAGATCGTCGGCATGCTCGATCAGCGCATCCATGTTTTCCCGCAGCACCCGCTTGCGCTCCAGCCGGTCTAATGCCTGTGCCACTTCCGGCGGCAGCGTCAGGATGGCTTTGCATACCTCCAGTAACTCCTTTGGATCGCTCATGCGGCCTCCGCTTTGGCGATGGCGGCGTCAACTTCGATCAGCGCGCCACTCAATCCTGCGTAATGTCCAGCCTTAGCGAGGGAAACGCGCGCCGCGCGCAATGCCGCGAGCAGGTCAACCGCGGCATTCGCCTGCGCGCACAATGCTCTCGCGTCGCTTCCGTCTGCGTCGTCGCGATCCAGGACCGCAACGATGCGAGCGTTGATAGGCACCGATTCATCGTCGCGCGCAGTCACGATGTAGCCGCCGGCACACGCGAACTTATTCATTCGTCCTTCTCCTGATCGCGGCGGAACGCTTCATAAATATCCAGCTTGTTCATGAACTCGCGCTCGGCTTCCTGTTGCTCCAGCACATCTTCGTAGACCGGCTCCGATTCCTGCTGCTTGGGTTTGCGTGGCATGGCTCGCTCCTAAGTTTTGCTCCGTCGCGCCGGTCGTTTGCCCGAGGGGCCTATGGACCGTCTGCCGCCGCCATGAGTCTCTGGCCTTACGTCCCGGTCGCGCGGCTCACACTCGGCGATTCGGGAAGCGGTGACGTTGGAGAGATATTCGCATATCTATAGAACCATGTCAATAGACCTACGCAAATTTTTTTGATGGATGTATCAGTGCGACTGCGGATCAGACGGTCGCGGGCGCTGCGGAGGATGTGGTTTCGGAGGACCGGCGTCGACGAGCCCTTGGGCGTAGGCGAGCAGTTTCATTCTGCGCGGCTGGTCAAGCTGCGCCCAGGCGTCAATGAGCGTCGACATGGTCGGGTCTACGCCGGGCGGCCGATGGTCGAACATGAGGATGTACGGGCTGGTCTGGAGCGCAGCCGCGATGCGGAGAATTGTGCGCGCCTCTGGCTCCTTTGTCTCACCGCGCTCGATTGAGGATAGCGTCGGCTGCGTGATGTCCGCGAGCGCGGATACCTGGTCCTGCGTCAAGCCGGCGTCTTCTCGGTACTTGCGGATGCGCGCGCCAACGACTGCCGGGCGGTCGTCTTTCCCCATGCGCCTTACGCTAGGCGAAAAAGTCATTGACATCGCGCTATAGACATGGGAATATGGAGCCATGACCTATGACGAGGTGATCCGGAGATTCGGCACGCAGGTACGCCTCGCGGCCGTGCTCGGCATCACGCAACCCACCGTTTCCGCGTGGGAGAAGCAAGTCCCGGCCCGCTATCAGTTTCAGATCGAAGTGCTCACGCACGGCGAACTGAAGGCTGACGCTGCGCTGCTCCCCTCCCGTATTCCCGACGACCGTCGCCGCGCCGACCGCGCGGCTTGATCCTTTGTTCAACATGGCCGCAGTCTGCTCACTGGACACGTCGGTAGCCCGCAAGAGCCACAGCGAAATCTTGCGCAGGCTTGCGAGCGTGGGTCAGGTCGCGGTCGGCGCGGCCTTGAACAAGAGTGAAACGTGGATCAGCCGGTGGAAAAGCGAGGACAGCGAATCTTGCGCGCTCTTGCTAGCCGCCATTGGGCTGAAAACCGTGCCGGCGCATTTCAAGTGCTACGACCCGAAGCACGTCGAGCATCTGGAGTATTTCGCCCGGATTGGGCTCGCACAGGAAACGCCCACGTTGCTGGAGTGGCCGGCGAGCCCGGACGAGTGAAACGCTAAAAAAATTTAGCCGGAATTCGGCAATTCTTAGAAAAACTGTGTTGCAGCTGCAACAATTTCAGTGAAAAAGCGACATGAGTGAACGCTCGTACTACGAATTCGCATCGGTTGGTGATGCGGAAGCCAAGCCGGTTAGTGGCTAACGCCGGCCATCGCAGGGTGGGTTCGTCTGTTCATTGGACACCTCCGCTCGCCTGATGCGATCGCCGCCCTTGCGTCAATGGGTACTTATTAAGGAGTCGGCCATGCGTCTGATCCTTTACTACCTCGCGATTGTCGTGCTGTCGGCCGCGGTGGTCTGCGGCTTCCTGTTCTGGCTGCGGGATGCGCAGTGGGCGTTCTGGATCGGCATAGGGCTCATGTTCGCGGCCTTTGTCGCCATCTGGACCGACGCGGCGACGTTTGAATGAGCGACGTGCGCCACGCGGGCGCGACGGTCCGAACAGCCGATGTAGACGGCGGTGCAAATCCGCTCGCTGACCCATGTCGATGAAGCGCACCCCGGAATGGTACGAGGACTACCAGAAGCGCCGCTCCCAGCCGACGAACGCGCAGATCGCCGCGCAGTGGAACGGCAATGTCGTGCCGGCGAAGCTGGTCACGCTGTATCCCCTAGTCACACTCTGCCGGCAAATGCGTATCGCCGAGCCGCTTCCTGAATTTCGCTTCCACCCGACAAGGCGCTGGAGATTTGACTATGCATTTCCTACACAGATGCTCGCGGTCGAGATCGAGGGCGGTCTGTGGACCAATGGGCGGCACAGCCGCGGGTCAGGAGCGATTGCCGACCTCGAGAAGTACAGCGAAGCGGCGATCCTCGGCTGGCGCGTGCTCTATGCCACCCCGGACGAGCTCAAGAACGGCGTCGCACTGGATCGCGTGATGCGGGCGCTCACCGACAGGCTGGAAGCGTGAAGTTTAAACAATAGGACAGCGGGGGATGAGTGGCGTGGACGGTAGAGAAGGCGAGAGCCTCAAAACGTGCCTGGCACGCGCGCAACAAGCAGCGGTCGCGAGAGATAACGCAGGCGTGGAAAGCGGCTAATCCCGGCGTCATTGCCAGATACAACGCAGCGTACAGGTGCGCGTGTAAGCAGCGCACGCCGACTTGGGCTGACGTAGCGGCGATCAACGCGGTGTATTTGCGATCGCAGGCATATGGCTTGACGGTAGACCACGTCATACCGCTGCGCGGCAAGTACGTGTCCGGGCTTCATGTTGAGAGCAACTTAAGACTTCTAGAGCGCAAAGAGAATGCGAGCAAGGGCAATCGGCTATGAAGCGCCCCGCGTTTCAGTTCTACCCATCGGACTGGCGCGGGGACATGCCGCTGCAATCATGCTCGATCGCGGCTCGCGGGCTCTGGCATGAGTTGCTTTGCATCATGCACGAGTGCGTCCCTTACGGTCACTTGGCGGTGAATGGGGCGCCAATGCCGGAAGCGAACGCCGCCCGATCCTCGGGCGTGTCAATGCCCGAGTACCGACGCTGGCTATCGGAACTCGACAAGGCTGGCGTCTACAGCAAGACCGCGGAAGGCGTCATTTACTCGCGCCGGATGGTTAAGGATGAACACTTGCGCAACGTGCGTGCTGGATGCGGGCGCCTTGGCGGCAACCCAAATTTGCTTAACCAAGCGGATAAGCAACACGACAAGCAAATGCCAACCCCTTCATCTTCATCTTCATCTTCATCTTCAAAACCGAAGTCAAGAGCAGATGCACTCGCTGACGCTCGGCCTGCAAAACCGCCGGCAAATGGAACGCGGCTCGACCCGTTGTGGACACTGCCCATCGAATGGATGCAGTGGGCCCAGGGGGAACGACCGGACTGGACCTCGCTTGAAGTTGAGCGCGTAGCTCTAGTGTTCCGCGATCACTGGCACGGCAAGGCCGGTAAGGAAGCCCGCAAAACGGATTGGCTCGCGACATGGCGGAATTGGGTGCGCAACGAGCGCCGGCAGTACGCCGCCACACGCGATCCGACGTTAGCGGAAAGACGTGTAAAAAACATGGACATCCTCACCGGAAAGGTACGCGATGAGCGAACCGTTGAAGGCGTTGCCGAGCGAGTGGGTAAGCCGGCTCTTCTCGCGATTCCAGGCGATCTACGGGAACAAGGCGGCGACGATGTGGGCGGATGCCGACCTCAACGAAGTGCGGTCGGTTTGGGCTGAAAGTCTGGGTCGTTACGAGGCCGTTGACATCAAGCGCGCCTTGGAGACGATGGTCCTTGCCTACACCGATTATCCGCCGACGCTTCCTCAATTCGCGGCCATGTGCCGCGATGCACGGGCGATCCGCGGGCAGGGATTGCCAAAGATCGTGCATCGCTACGGAGGGCCAAGCCCGGAAGTTCTGGCGGCGATTCACGAACTCACTGCCGATCCCGTGAACCGCAAGCGCGACCCGAAGGATTGGGCGCGCAAGATCGTCAAGCGCGAGGCGGAGGGGGAGAAGGTCAACCTGTACTCACTTGAATGCGCCCGCGAAGTCCTGGGAATCGGAGCGTGACATGCTCGCCATGCTTAGTCCCGCGATGAACGTCGGCGACGCCTTGGACAACTGGGCGCGCTGGTGCCGTCGGGTATGGGACTGTTATCCAGGTTGCGCCACGAATTGGGACCTGATCCCGCAAGTCGAGTACAAGAATTGTCACCTGACCACACAGGAAAAGCTCGAGGAGGCATTGGAGCATCAGGAGCCCAATGAGTTACAAGCTATGCAGGTCGAGCGCCTGGTGAACGCGCTGGCGAGCCCGCAGCGGGCAGCGTTGCGAGTGCACTGGGTGCTGATGCCGGAAGCGCAGCGGCATGGCATGAACCTGACGATCGAGCAATGGGATGAGCGGCGGGCACGCTTTGCCACACGCAGGGCCGGCTGGTATTTCAACCCGCTCACCTACCGCGAGGCGGTTGATGCCGCAATGAACGCGATCGAGGATTGCCTGTGAGAGTCCCCAAGGGCGTGTTATGGGCTCTCGTTGAAGAGGCAAGGGCGTGCGGGATGGGTCCGGTGCACTTGGGCCGATTGCTCGGCTATAGCCGCTCGCACATGTCGAAGATCGCTGTAAGCATGGGCATGGGGTCGAACTATCACGAATCTGCCGGTTCGGTGCGTTGGTCGGAAAAGCTGGTTGAACTGTTGCAGGCGGCGATGCAACACTGTCGTCCACTCGACGTTGTTGCGCACTGTCCTAGCTGTGGCAGAATTGTCGGCGGGATCGTGCGCCCGCAACAAACGCAAAGCCGCTAAGCTGCGGCTTTTTTATTTGGAAATCACCGATGAAACTCACCGCCGCCAAACGCAAGAGCCTGCCGAAGTCAACCTTTGCCGGTCCTGACCGCAGCTACCCCATCCCCGACCGCAGCCATGCGATTGCGGCCAAGTCGATGGCTTCGCGTTTCGCCTCGCCGAAGGTGAAAGCTCGTGTAGATGCCAAAGCCGACAAGGTCTTAGGCGAGAAGAAGCCGAAGAGCAAGAAGTCACTGCACGACAGCATGGGCTTCGGCGATTCCTACGAGTAAGTTGCTAACAAAGTAATAACAAATGTTCCAACCAGGCGTTTCGGGCAACCCCAGCGGGCGCCCAAAGGAGAATAGTCAGGTCAAGGAGCTGGCGCGCGCCTGGACGGAGCAGGCTATTGCGACCCTCGCTTCGATCATGACGGACAGCGAGGCGAAGGGCAGCGAGCGCGTATCTGCGGCGACAGCACTCCTCGACCGCGCCTATGGCAAGCCGGCACAGGCCATCGTCGGCGATGCGAGTTTCGACCGCATCATGATTGAGCAGATTCAGCGCGTGATCGTCGATCCGCGCAAGGAAACGCCGGTCAGTCTGTTGCCCGCTCCAGGACCGGGTCAAGTCGCGGTCGCAAGCTGATTGAACCTTCGCATCGAGACGCCGCGGGTATTCGTCCCGCTGCTCGATCCCGCTCGCTACAAAGGCGCCCACGGCGGTAGAGGCTCTGGCAAGTCGCATTTCTTCGCCGAGCTCGCCATCGAGGAATCGATCCGGCAGAAGACGGACATTGTCTGTATCCGCGAGGTCCAGCAGTCCTTGGCGCAGTCGGTCAAGAAGCTGCTCGAGGTCAAGATTGCAGCGCTCAACCTCGGCTCGCGCTTCGACATCCGGCAAACCGAGATTCGCTCCGACCTCGGCGGCCTGATCATCTTTCAAGGGATGCAAAACCACACCGCGGAGTCGATCAAGAGCCTGGAAGGTTATGACCGCGCGTGGGTGGAAGAAGCGCAGTCCCTAAGTCAGCGCAGCTTGGACCTGCTCAGACCGACCATCCGCAAGGAAGGCTCGGAACTGTGGTTCAGCTGGAATCCGAACCAGCCCGGCGACCCTGTCGACGCGTTGCTTCGGACCGATCCGCCGCCGGATGCGATCGTCGTGCATGCGAACTATCGGGATAACCCGTGGTTTCCCGATGTGCTCCAGACGGAAATGGAGTACGACCGGCGACGGGACCCGGAGAAGTACGCCCACGTGTGGCTCGGTGATTACGAGACCCACTCCGAAGCCCGCGTGTTTAAGAACTGGACGGTGGAAGAGTTCGAGCGACCCAAGGGAACCGTGTTCAGGCTCGGGGCCGACTGGGGCTACGCAATAGACCCGTCCGTCCTGATCCGCTGCTCGATCGACGGCAAGCGCCTGTACGTGGATTACGAGGCGTACATGGTCGGCTGCGAGATCACCAACCTGCCGGACCTGTTCGATCGCGTTCCCGATGCCCGCAAGTGGTTCATCACCGCCGATTCCGCGAGACCGGAGACGATCAGCCACATGCAGAAGAACGGCTTCCCCCGGATCAACGCGGCGATCAAGGGGCCCCGCAGCATTGAGGAAGGCGTGGCGTTCCTCCAGTCCTTTGACATCGTCGTGCATCCCAGGTGTCAGCACGTCCGGGACGAATTGGCCCTGTATCGCTACAAGACCGATCCCTTGACGGGCAAAGTCCTGCCCTTGCTGGAGGACAAGCACAACCACTGCATCGACTCCCTGCGCTATGCCTGTGAAGGGGTACGCAAGGCCGGCAAACCGCATGAAAAACTCAAATATCCCAAACTGACCTGCGCATGATCACCGAAGACGGCCTCAAGGCGCTTCTCGATTCGGAAATCAGCAACGCGCTCGGCTACATCGGCAAGCTGTCAGCGCAGCGGCAAAAAGCGCTCTGGTACTACCACGGTGAAGCGAAGCTCGAACTCGCGCCCCCGGAAGTCGATGGCCGATCGTCCGTGGTATCGACGGACGTATCCGATGTCGTCGAGTGGATCATGCCCGCGCTGTGCAAGATGTTTGCCGGCGGCGATGACGCGGTCAAGTTCGAGGCGCAGAACGAAGAGGATGTGCCCGGGGCAGACCAGGCGACGGCGTATTGCAATTACGTGTTCTATCGGCAGAATCCGGGCTTTACCATCCTGCACAACTGGTTCAAGGATGCGCTGATCGAGAAGTGCGGCATCCTCAAGGTGTGGTGGGACGCCCACGAAGACGTAGCCCGCGAGGAATACGCGGGGCTGACTGGGGACGAATTGTCCCTGATGCTCCAGGACAGGACGGTTGAGGTCATCGAGCAGCGCAGTTACGACGATCCCAACGCGCCGCCCATGCCTCCGGGAATGGCGCCTGGAATTGGCCTTGCGGGGATGCCGCCATTCCCGCAGTTATGGGATGTCACGGTCAAGCGGACCAAGCAGGCGCAGCAGGCCCGGGTAGAAAACGTGCCGCCCGAGGAATTCCTGATTTCGCGCATGGCGCGCACGATGCAGGAGCCATTCTTCGTCGCTCACCGAGTCAGGAAGACGGCCTCTGATTTGAAGGCGATGGGCTATTCGCAAGCGCAGATCGACGCTTGCACCTCCGATGATGCCTTGGGCCAGTTGAATCAGGAAGCCATCGAGCGGGCTGAATTCGACGACGATACCGCGACCTTCCGCCAGGACGAGGGCGAAGATCGTTCGAGGCGCGTCATCTGGCTGCACGAGTGTTACATCAACGTCGATTTCGACAATGATGGCATTGCCGAGTTAAGACGTGTCGTCAAGTGCGGCACAGAAATACTCGAAAACGAGCCGATCGACGAACACCCGTTCTGCCTGATCACGCCGATCATGATGCCCCACCGGGTCATCGGTCTGTCGCTGGCCGACATCCTGTTCGACATCCAGCGCATCAAGACGAGCGTCTGGCGCCAGTACCTCGACAGCCTGGCGCTGTCGACGGCTCCGCGGATGTACGTCGACACGACGAAGAACGTCAATCTCGACGATCTTCTGCTTTCGCGGCCCGGTGGGGTCGTCCGCGGCGACGGCCCTGACGGTGTCACGCCGCTGGTCGTTCCCAACGTCGGCCGCGATGCCCTGGAAGGACTTCAAGTCCTCGACGATCTGCGCGAAAACCGCAGCGGCGTGACCAAGTACAACCAAGGTACAGACTCCCAGTCGCTGAACAAGACTGCGACCGGCGTCAACGCCATCATGCAGGCGTCGAATCAGCGGATCGAGTTGATCGGTCGCGTATTCGCGGAGACCGGCGTTACCGACCTGTTCCGCAAGATCATGAAGCTGGCGCAGCAGAACGCGCAGCAGTCCGTCATCTTGAGGTTGAACAATAAGTTCGTTCCGGTCGATCCAAGAGAGTGGAAGACCAGCTTCGACGTGACCATCAACGTCGGACTCGGAACCGGCAACAAGGATCAGATCATGCAGCACATGATGCTGATCATTCAGGCGCAGCAAAACGCGTTGCCCTTGGGTATTGCCACGCCGAAGGGCATGTATGAGGCCCTGTCGGAACTGACTAGAGCAGCCGGTTTCAAGGACGTTTCCCGTTTCTGGAGCGACCCGAGCCAGCCGAAAGACCCGAACGATCCGGGCCAGCACGTACCGCAAAGTCCCCCCCCGGAGATTATGAAGGCGCAGATTCAGGCGCAGTCGGATCAGGCGATTGCCCAGCAGAAGCTACAGGCAGAAGGCCAGATGGCGCAGGCGAAGGTGCAAGCGGACCAGATGGTGCAGGCTGCGCGCACGCAGGCCGATACGCAGATTCAGCAGCAGAAGATTCAATCCGACGCGCAGCTTGAACTTGCCAAGCACGAAATGGCGCTCAAGTTTGATGACTTGAGGCACAGCCGCGAGCAGATGACGCAGATCGAGATTGCCAAGATCAAGGCTGCCGCTCAAGTGCAGGCGGCGGATATCACGGCCAGCAAGCAGCAGGCGAATTCGCTCTATCCGCAGGAAATGGCGCAGTGAGCGAGGACCGTCTGTTCGAGGAACTGGTGCAGGGTCAGCATGCGCGCGAACTGCTCGACAACCCGGTGTTTCAGGAAATATGGACGAATCTCGAGCAACAGATCGTCAAGGAGCTCAAGCGCTCCAGCCCAAGAGACGCGGACGGCCGCGAAAAAGCCATCCTGATGCTGCAATTGCTGGAGAAGCTGAAAAGCATGATTCAGCAGAGCATCGACACCGGGAAAATGGCGTCGCTGGAGATCACGCGCAAGCAGACGCTGCTCGACCAGGCGAAGCAATGGATTGGCAGGGATGGCTTGATCAGATCGAACTGATCGAGAAGGCCCATCCCGACAAACGCATCGTGTCGGTATCGATTCCAGGCGGTCTGCCAGTCCAGGCCCGCAACGTTCCGAATCGGCTGTATCGCGGCAATATCCCGTTGGACAACGCCACGGTCGCCGATATGCGCGAAGGCGTCTACGGCGCCTTTCGCGTGGCTGCGGGACCGTTTCAAGTTCGCTTCAACACCGGCGATGTAATTCCCGCGCAACGCGGGTAACCGCCAACGTCGTGAGACGTAGGCAAGCGGCGCGGTCCCTATGACGCGCCGTTCCTTTAGGGAACGTCATGCCCGAAGAACGCGCAAGCGAATCGGTAGAAATCATTGATGAAGTAGAGCCGGGCGACCTGGAGAAACTGACCGGGCTGCTCGACGAAGAAGGCAATCTTCCGGGCGTCGAAGAGGACGCGGAACCGCAGGCGCAAAAGACCGCAACTGAAACTCCAGCACCGACCGAGCCGGACTCGCCAGAGCAAACCGCCGAAGTCGAGTACGACGGCAAGAAATACGCCGTCCCCGCGGAGTTGAAGGACGCGTTTTTGCGCCAGTCCGACTACACGCGCAAGACTACCGAAGTCGCGCAAATGCGTGCCGCTGCAGAGCAGGAACGGCAGGCCGTCGCGAAACTCGCGCAGGAAGCGCAGCAGTACGTCGGCCACTATGCGGCGATTCAGCAGATCGACCAGCAATTGCAACAGTTGCAAAAGGTCGACTGGAATCATCTGGCACAAGCGGACCCGCTGCAAAACCTGCAACTGCGTCAGACGTGGACCGAACTCACCAACGCTCGCCAAGGCATGCTCCAGCAACTGGATCAGGCCCGGCAGAAAGCGCAGGTCGAGCAAGTCCAGTCGGTGCAGCAGCAACTTGCCAAGGGCCATGAAGTGCTGGCGAAGGACATCCAGAATTGGGGACCGGAACTGCAAACGGCGCTGATGTCTACGGCTGCCAGCTACGGCTATCGCCCGGAAGAATTAGCCTCCGTCACCGATCCCAGGGCCATCAAGCTGTTGCACAAGGCGTACTTGTACGACAAGTCGCAGCAGCAGAAGACGGTGGCCGAAAAGCAAGTCAGGCAAGCGCCGCCCAAGGTTGTGCGGCCCCAGGTCTCGCAAGAGCCGGGAATACCGCGTAACGATGCGTTGTCGCGTCTCCGCAGAAGCGGCAAGGACGACGACGCGGTAGCAGCGCTTAAAAACTTAGGACTCGACTAACGCCGTGAGGCGTCAAGGACCATCATGACCATCGTTGCCAATACGTTCACGGCCTACAGTGCCATCGGCATCCGTGAGCAGCTGTCGGACATCATCTACAACATCGCGCCGACACAGACTCCGTTCCTCAACATGTGCAAGAAGGGGAAGGCTGCCAACATCCTGTTCGAGTGGCAGAAAGACACCCTCGACGCCGCGGCCAACAACGCACAGCTGGAAGGCGATGACATTTCGTCCTTCGCTGCGGTTACCCCGACGGTGCGCGTCAACAACCGCACGCAGATTTCGTACAAGACGATCGTCCTGTCGGCGACGGAACAAGCCGTCACCAAGGCCGGCCGCAAGGATGAAATCGCGTACCAGATCATGCTGAAGGGCAAGGCCCTCAAGCGCGACATGGAAACGGCGCTGACGCAGAACACGACGGCGGTGACGGGTTCCACCACGGTTGCCCGGCAGACGCGCGGACTCGAAGGCTGGGTGGGGGGCACGAACAGCAATCTCGGCGCCTCGGGTGTTGCTGCGGCACCGTCCACCAACACGGCACCGACGGACGGGACGCAACGCACCTTCACCGAAGCGCTGCTCAAGGACTGCTGGCAGAAGACGTACACCTCCGGCGGTAACCCCGACACGCTGATGGTGGGTCCGACGCAGAAGCAGACGGTGTCGACCTTCACCGGCAATGCGACGCGTTTCGACAAGTCGGAGGACGCCAAGCTGTACGCGGCGATTTCCGTCTACGTCGGCGACTTCGGCGAAATCAAGGTGGTTCCGAACCGCTTCCAGCGCAACCGCACGGCGTTCCTGCTGGAATCGGACAAGTGGGCGTGCAACTACCTGCGCCAGTTCCAGGTCGAGCCGCTGGCGAAAACCGGCGACGCGGAAAAGCGTTTGCTGGTGGTCGAGTACGGCTTGCAGTCGATGGAAGAAGCCGCATCCGGCGCCATCCGCGACCTTCTGTAGCCTTTTCGTAACTTCACTCCAAGGGCGTCTTCGGGCGCCCTTTTTCTTGCAGGGGCAGACATGGGTTACGAACTGAAACAGACGGGCTCCGGTGTGCAGATATGGGACGACGTATCCGGCGCGCAGGGCGGTCTCGTCATGGCGCTCGCGGGCAAGGTCACGGTCGCGCCGACGAATACCGTCGTGGTCGGAACGCTGCCGGCGAACGCGCAGATCCTCAATATCTACATCACGGTCCCGGTGGTTTCCAATGCCGGTACCACGGCGACGGTGTCGCTCGGTCTTAGCGGCGGTTCTGGAACGGCCTTTACCGCGGCGCAGGACGTGAAATCGGCGGTGGGCAACTTCGCGCCGACCGCAACCGCAGCGTGGGCGATCAGCACCGCGAAGCAGGACATCACCGTGACCTACACGGAAACGGGCACCGCATCGACGGCGGGAACGGTCTATTACGCCATCAAGTACGTCGTGAACTGACATGAGCGGAAAAATCAACGCGCTGCAAGTCAGTGCAACGGGCGTTTCGATCACCACCAGCGGGACGAGCGCCAACGGCAACGTGCCCAATGATTCCTCGGGCACGAAACCGCGTTATGTCCGCGTCGCGGCAACGGCGGCGGCGTATGTGCGCATCGGTTCCGGCGCACAGACCGCAGTGACGACCGACATGCTGGTGCAGCCCGGTGACGCGGTGATCCTGATGTGTCCTGCGGGCACTCCGAACGTCGGGGCAATTCAGGTCAGCGTTGCCGGCATCGTCAACGTCACGCCGATCGAGAGCTTCTGATGGCGATCATCCCGCAGAACGACGGCGGGGTGGTCATTTCCGAGTCGCAGGATGTCGAGCCGATTCTGGAATATGCCAAGGAACGCGCAAGGTCGGGGTCGGGCGTCAGTCCGAGCGGGGAAATGCGCGAGCTGGCTCATTTTCCCGACGTGATCGTGCTTGCCTACTGCAAGAGCCGGGGAATCGACTTCGGACAGTTCATGCACGACCCGCAGCACGTCAAGAACCTGCTTGCGGACCCGGCATTGCGTGACTTTCAGGTGTGGGCCAACAACCCGCATAAAACGTGGCGCTAGACACCTACACCAACCTGCAAACCGCGTTGCAGGCGTGGCTCGCGCGGGTCGATGTGGCAGCCGATGTCGTCGACATGATCACCATGTTCGAGGCGTGGGTGAATCGCAACATCCGCGTGCCGCAGATGGAGCAGGACAGCATCGCAACTGCTTCTGAATACCTGCCATTCCCGGTGGATTTCCTCGAATTGCGCGCGATCCAGTGGCAGGGCAACGCTGCTAATCCACGTCTGCAACTGGAATACCTGTCGCCCGTGATGGCCGACATTGAAGACCCGTTCGGGCAAGCGGATACCCCACGTTTTTACACCATCGTCAGCAATCAGATTCGTTTGGTGCCGAAGCCCGACGATCTGACCGTCAACATCCGCATCGATTACTGGAAAAAGCTGCCCGCGTTGACGCTTACCAATCAAACGAATTGGCTGCTGTCGCTGTACCCGGACGCCTACCTGTACGGGCCACTTGTCCACGGCAACATCCGCGTGCAAGACGTGAGCATGGCCGCAGCCGTGCAGCAGGGTTGGGCCGGAATCATGGCCGAACTGCAACGCGCCGGCAAGGATGCCAACGTCGGCAGTCTATTGCGCATTCGCACCGCGTAGTTCCCAGCGCCGTGAGGCGTCGGATTTCCCTTTGACGGAGCTATAAATGGCTGCATTCAACAAGTTCAATCAGTTCGTCGCCGACCTTGGCAACAAGGTTCACAACCTGTCAAGCGACGCTTGCAAGGTGATGCTGACCAACACGGCGCCCGCGGCAACGAATGCGATCCTGGCCGACATCACGGAAATCGCCGCCGGCAACGGGTATGCCGCGGGCGGCAACGCGGCGGCGGTTACTTCATGGTCGCAAAGCGGGGGTGTGGCCAAGTTCGTGCAGTCGAGTCCGGCGACGTGGACGGCTGCAGGCGGTTCGATCGGTCCCCTTCGCTATGCGGTGCTTTACAACAGCACGCCGACTTCCCCGCTCAAGCCGCTTATCGGGTATTGGGATTACGGCTCCAGCATTACGCTCGCTGCCGGCGAAACGTTCACGGTGACGCTTGACGCGACCAACGGCACGTTCACGATTACTTAAGTGGGCGATGACTCGCAGGCGCAGGGGACGAAGCCTAGCGGCAGGTGCGAGCGCTTTTGCCCTCGCTGGGAGCGCTGCTGATATGCGCAGGCTGCGCGTTGCCTTCCCTGGCATTCATGTTCTGTCGGCCTCGCCGGGGGCCTTTGTCGAAACGGGAATCGCTGCGGGGATCGGTCGCGGAAGTAGCGATTTTGCCCTTCGTACGGCGGCGCTGGGAAGCAACTTGGTACGCGCGTTTTCTTTCCCTGACTTGGGACTGCCCGACGACACGTCGACAGGCGGCCCGAATCACGGCTGGGCGTGGGCGGGTGATCCGACTACGAATCCCCTCTACGCCAACCTGCCGCAGCAGCCCTCCCTTGATGCTTCCTTTGGCGCTGCCATTTCGGGCAACGCATGCAAGTTCGTGCGCGAGCCGAATGCCGGAAGCGTTCCGTGCGGATTGTTCCTTCTCAACTTCTCCGCGGACCTCAAGACGAGGTTCGGGGCGAACGACACGTTTTTCATTCAATGGCGGCAGCGGTTTGACCAGGCCATGTGCGACGGCATCATCTGGCAGCAGGCCGATTTGACGCCGCCGCAGACCCTTTCCGCCATCAAGCAGGTCATCCTCGCCGGGCAGGACTGGCCCGGGCCTAGTTACAGCGGTACAGCCACTGTCAACGGCACCTTTCCCCAACTGCGGGCCGATACACACCACGCGGGCGATGTCGTCGCGACGACCTTCAAAATGTACAAGGTCACGCACTTGTATCGCTCGTCGGACGCGTCCGCCCCGGCTTTGGATGATTACACCGTACAAGGGCACAACCAGTTCCAAAACCGAGTGCCGGGCGCGCCGTTTTGCGATTGGCAATCAACTGCCGACGGCGGCGGATCGGTCGTCTATCCGTTCTATCCCCCCGCATGCGTCGGCTGGGTTCCGAATGAATGGATGACATTTCAGCTGTGCATCAATTTCGGTCCTTACAACCCGAGTTATTTCGATGCCACGGGCTACGGTTTTGCGCTTCCGGTGTGGGAAAACTCCCGGGTGCGCATGTGGATCGCGCGGGAGAACCAGCCGTCGTTACTCGTTCACGACATCAATACCCCAATACCTTCCGACAGCTCTCCTTATGAGCAGGGCGCGAAATTCGGCAAGGCGTGGTTCGGTCCGTACAGCTCGTACGATCTGAATGACCCGTTCGGCATTTATGCGAACACGCAGAATCCCCCGATGACGACGTGGTACGCAGAGGTCATCATCAGCAAGGCGCCGATTCTCGATCCTGGCGTGCTTACGCTGCCGCCCGGGAGCGTGGGTGTATCTCCCCTGTCTACGCTTCAGTCTGGACAAGTCCGGGCGCTCGGGCAATTCACCGATGGCACGGTGCTCACCTATGCGCGCTCGGAATATGGTGGCCTTACCGCTGACCCGAAGCGCAATCGCATTCTGATGCTCGGCGGAGGCGGTCACACGGCGGGGTTCACAAACGACGCAGGAGCGTATACCGGAAAAGTACCGTTCGATGTCCTCTATCCATCCGATACTTCGGCGCAACTGAACGACCAGGTGAACGGCGTCGGATACATTCCGCAATCGCTCGTCTACGCGGCGACCAACCATATTCCAGCGAATCACGTGTTTCTCGCCGGCTGTGTGGTGGGCGACAAGTTCTACATGATGACCGATGGCGGCTACGCCGTGGCCGGCGGCAGCCACGATATGTCGGTATACGATTGCCTGGCTAACACCTGGGCACCGATCCCTGCCACTCGCCTGTGGTATTACACCGCGACGGCGCGCGCCGATCCGGTGTCAGGGCTGATTCTCATCATCGCCCCGACGCCGAGTTTCTTTTCGGCGTTCTTCGTGTTCGACCCGGTCGCCAACGTCATCACCCAAACGACCGTGCCGATTCCGCAGTTCGCGCTCGGGGAGACGGAAACTCCGGAGATCGTCTATCACCCCGGCATGGACAAGTTCATCTGTATCGGGGCCGCGGCAACGAGCGCGAACACGGGAGCGTTCTTTCCTGCCGAAGTGCATGAGCTGACGTTCAATCGCGCCAATTACAACGCCAGTACCTATACGACGATTACAACGACGGGAGCCGGTCCCACTGGCGTTCCTGCGGGCACCACGCCAGAGCCTCCCACCTGCATGGCCTACGATCCTACTACCGGGCTGATCTCGGGGATGGTCGCGGGCGGCAAGGCGTTCAACTACGATGCACCGAATCGCGTGTGGGCGACCAAGCAACTGCTGTTCGAGGACGGGACCTCGGCAGGGATGAATCAGGCGTATTCCTATCTGGCTCGTGACCCCGTGTCGGGCTGCATCCTGTTCATGGACCCCCCGAACAACGTTTATGCGTACCGAGTCTAGGCCATGACGATATTCGCATCCGATACGTTCACCGGAACGCCTACCACCGAACTCTCCGCGTACAGCGCCTCATGGGTACAGGACACCCCGAATTATTCGACTGCGAACATTGGTACGGAAGCCGGTACCTACGCGGTGGCGTATCAATCAATAGAGGCGATTTACACCCACAGCGCAACGCCGCCCTCTGCCGACTATAGCGTTTTCGGCACGATCTCGACGCTGGTCGCATCGGGCGCCGCGTACATCTACGGCGTCATCGGCCGCAAGGTGTCCGGTGCGGACACTTTCTACCTCGCATATTTCGACTACCTCAACAGTCGCCTCCGTCTTTATCGGTACACGGCGAACGCCCCTACACAACTCGGAAGCGATGTAGCGGCCACGATCGCGCAAGGCGCATCGAAGAGTCTCGAGTTGCGCATGACAGGGTCCACGATTGGGGTTTACCTCGACGGCGTCGTGCAGATTTCTCTTTCCGACACCAATATAGCGGCGGCTGGAAATGCCGGCCTCTATCTCAAGAATGGACGCGTTACGAGCGTGAACGACACGGGCGGCATGCTCGACTGGAGCGCGTCAACGCCAAGTTCTGCTGCGGTAAAACAGCTGCTGACGCTGGGCGCGGGTTAAAGTTTTAACAACTTGAGAGACAGATAATTATGAGCGACAACTTCGTTGCAAATGCCGGGAGCGGCGGATCAACCTTCGCTGCCGATGATATCGGTCCCGGCGTCCTGCACCCCCGCGTCAAGGTCGAGTGGGGCGTCGATGGGACGGTCAATGACGCGTCGGTCACGAACCCGCTGCCGGTCGAGCTGATCGCGCAGGGTAATGGCGGGGCGACGCCGAAGTGCGTCATCTCGGCGGCGACAACCAACGCCACGAGCGTCAAGGCGTCGGCCGGCGTGCTCTATTCCATTCATGCGATCAACCTCAACGCCGCTGTCCGCTACCTCAAGTTCTACAACAAGGCCAGTGCGCCAACCGTCGGCACCGATCCGACGGTGCTGACGTTCCCCATCCCCGCCTCGACGACGGGCGCCGGCTTTGCGATCGCAATGCCGAACGGGATTGCCTTCGCCACCGGCATCGCGCTCGCGCTGACGACGGGAGTGTCCGATTCGGACACAGGCACGGTGGCGGCGAACGACATCATCGTCAACCTGACGTACAAGTAAGCCATGGCCGGCTATGCGCCGGCACCCCTGCCGTCGATCAGTCTCGTCTCCACCGACACGTTTACCGGGGGCAGCGGGGGCGCCGCCTTCCTGCCGCATGTGGGGTTGCTGTTTAGCGCGAATACGCCCGTCATCAGCGCCGCCACGGGCGCTTTCGCCGTTGCCGGGAGTGTCGCGCAACTTGCCGCAGGGCATCACCTTATCGCGGTCGTCGGAACCTTCGCCGAGACCGGCATTGCGGCCGCGTTCCTCAAGAGCACCATCGGCGTTGGCTCGGGCGCCCCTGCGTCACTGCCATCGCTCGGGTTGCTGCTGGCGACCGATCCCAATCACCCGTTTCTAATCGCCGGGACCGGGACGTTCGCAGTTGCAGGCGCACCGCCTGCGCTGACGTGGGGCCACGTCAACCACGCCGCTACGGGCGTCTTCCTGTTTACCGGCGCGCCGAGCCAGAGCGACGATCAGGTGGACGCCAGCGCCGGGAGTTTCGCGCTGACAGGGGCTGCCGCGACCTTGGCCCGCGCCAGTCCGGGCGTCACTGCGGTGCCCGGAACGTTTGCGCTCGCTGGTACCGATACGGCGCTCAATTATCAGAAACCGGGCGTCAAGACGCTCATCGGACAGGCTGGCGCGTTCAGCCTCGTCGGTAATGCTGCGACGTTCCCTCCTCGTAACCACGTCATACAAGCCATTCCCGGGGCCTTCCTCATGACCGCGCAGACAGCAACCATCATCGGCGTGCACTGGGCCCGGGTAGACCCGGCGAGCGCGGTATGGACGCCGGTTGCGCCTTCTTCTGCCATCTGGACCCATCCATGAGCCTGGTTTTCGCGCCCGACGCCGACCCGAGTCAGCCCGGCATCATCACGGGCACCGGATTGAGGCCGACAGCGACCGGCTACGCAAACTATCCGCGACTCTCGCGCTACGTCGGCACCTCGGGATGGAACAGTTTTCCCGGCACCGTGACCACGCTGTACGCGCACACCTATCAGCAGACGGGAAGGCTGTTCGGGGGCACGACAGCGTCTAACCTTTATCAGTTGACGCGCAGCGGTTCGACCTTCGCGCTTGCGATCGTATCAAAAGGGGGCGACCCGTACACCGGCATTAGCGGGACGAGTACGAGCGACGAAACCGCCCCGCAGTACTGGACGTTTACGAGTTTCGGTAACGTCGCGCTCGCCTCGCATCGCTTCCTGACCAACATTCAGGCGCAGACGGCGACGGGGAACCTGTTCGTCGACGTGGCCGGTCCTCCCTGCTCGACTTTGGCGACATTCAAGAATTTCATCGTCGCCGGTAACTGCGGCAACTACGGAAGCGTCGTCGGGACCAATGACATGGTCGCGTGGAGCGCGTTCGGCGACTACACGAACTGGACGCCGGCATTGAGCACGCAAGCGGGCAACGCGCAGTTGACCGATGTTCCGGGCCGTATCGTGGCGTTATTGCGACTTGGAGATTCCTTGGCTGTTTACAAGGAAAACGCCATCTGGCTGATGCGTTACCTGAACGACGGGCAGGGCAATACGTGGAGCTTCGAACTCGTCAATAACGTCGTCGGCGTCAATGCCGCTTACAACGTGCCCCCGCCGATCGTCGATATTGGGGGCTCGAGTGCCTTTGGCTCGCACATTTTCGTCGGGCGCGAGGATATTTACCTGTTCAACGGCTTTACCACGCAAGCCCTGACGACAGGGACGGTCCGGCAGTACCTGCATGACAACTTCTACGAGCCGACGTTGTCGCGCCTCGCCGGGACGCTGATCTCGCACGACATGCGTGCCGGAGAAATCGCGTTCTGGAAATACGGCCTCGTTTACAACTACCGACTCAACAAATGGGGCGCTTTGCCGGTTGATCCGCCGGCCGCGGTGATTGCGACCTGTACGTCGGCGTCGTCCTCGATCGATTTCGGCAGTTCTGGCGTGATCAACGACGCGCCCGCCCTTGTCGTGCGTGCCGACAATGTCTTGTGGAATCGCTACCTGTATTCCGGGGACACTTCGACGGTGCTGTATGGGGATATGGTGCTCAACGCCAATCTCGGCGACAACGGAACGGCGACGCGGCTGGATCGCATCGTGCCGAAGTTCAAGACCATCCCCACCAGCAACGGGCAACTATCGTACTCGCGCCTTCAGACGCTTGGCGGAGCCTCGGTAGCGGATGGGAGCGCGGTATGGGACAGCGCGAACGCGCGCTTTGACATCGGCAAAACGGCGTATTGGCATCAACTGGCCATCACGTTCCCGAGCGCGGCTCCTTTTGAATTGATGGACCTCCAGTATTCGGTCACGGCCAACGGCAAACGGGTGGAGTTTCCGCTGCAATGAAAGTCCTGTTGCAGCGACAGTTTCCGAATCCTGAAGGTGGCTACGACGCAGAACTGCTGAAGGTGCTGAAACAGTGGCAATTCGACCACGCCAGAGCGATCAACGCCGCGTCGACCTACTCTTATCAGACGCCGGCCGATGCTTTCTCGATCACCGTCCCGGACGTGGATTCGCTAATCCTCGATCCAGCGGGAATTCTCAATACCGGAACATTGACGCTGCCGGCGAGCGCGGACGGACATATTCTGCGCATCACCAGCGAGCAGCCCATCCACGCGATCACGATCAATCCCAATACGGGCCAGACCGTGAAGAATGCGCCGACCTCACTGTTTGGCGGCGGCATCGGAATAGCGTTCCAACTCGCTAATTCAGTCTGGTATCGGCTCTACTAAAGGACATTTATGGGCTCGTTTTTCAGCATCCCGCCGACGACCAATACCTCGACGAGCACGGCGACCGGCTTTGCCCAGCCGTACTGGAATAGCTACCTGTCGAACATGTCGCAGCTGACAGCGAACCCGATGCCGGTCTATGGCGGTTCGACGGTCGCGCCGCAGAACGGTATGCAACTGACCGCGAACGACATGGGCTACAACCTCGCCACCAACGGCAGTCCGGCGGGGAACATGGCGAACGCGCAGATCGTTAATCAGGCCGCGACCGGAGGAGGCCCCAACCCCTACGCGACGATGGCGAATCCGTACATGGGGAACAATCCGTACCTGCAACAGATGATCGGCTCGTCGAATGCCGACATCACCAACGCGTACACGAATGCCATAGCGCCGCAGACCGACGCCGCGAATATCCGCTCCGGAGCCTATGGCGGCTCGGGCTATCAGGAGCAGACGGGACAGAATCAATTGCAACTTGCGCGAGCCTTGGCGCAGAACACGAGCAACCTCGAAGGCCAGAACTACTACAACTCCGGGCAACTCGCTGAAAACTCGCTCAACCGGGCCACGGGAGCTTTTCAGAATCAGCAGCAGAACGCGTTGCAAGGCGCTGGACTCGGCTTGCAGAGTCAGGGCATGGACTGGAACGCGATCAACGGCCTCAATGCCCTGGGAACCCAGCAGCAGGGCAACACGCAGAATGACTTGAACGCGCAGCAGCAGTATTTCGGCAACGTCGTGCAAGCCCCGTTCCTGTCGCAGAACCTGATGGGCAACGCCATCAGTCAGGCCACCGGAGGCACAGGCACGACGACGCAGCAACTGGGATTGGGCCAGTCGTACAGCCCGTTCGGAATCGCGGGCGGCTTGGCCTCAATCATCGCGGCGCTGACCGGCGGTCACTGATATGGCAGCGATCCCGTACTGGGGCTTTTACGCCTCCGGGAATCCGCTGACCTCGGACCCGAATCAATCGGGGACCGGCCAGCAGTTCCTGCGCGCGCTGCAACAGTACGATCCCAGTGCTTCATTCGTACAACACGCGTCGCCATACGAGGGAGACGGCGCAGGCGGTCCTGCGCAATGGAGCCTTCAATACGACGCCTCGAAATTGCCCGGCGGGGGTTTTCCGAATGCCGTCGACCTCAACCCGGACACTTACGCACCACTGTACGGCGATACCAAGGGCCATGGCGCGCAAGGAACGGTCAATAACCCGAGTGGGGTAACGAACAGCCCCGTCTACGGACAGACCACGCCAACGTCCAATTTCACGTGGGCGAAGACGAACAACCTTGACGACATCCTCGGGCCCCTCGGCGTGCTTGGCTTTGCCTTCGGCGCGCCGTTCCTGGCGAGCGCCATGTCCGGGGGCGCGATCGGCGGCACCGCGGCGACAGGCCTGCTCGATGCGGGCCAAGCCGCCGCGCCGATCACGGACTTGAGCACGAATGCCGCGACGGACGCTGCCACGGCAGCGGGCGCCGACGCGCCGCTTGGCAGCGCCGAGTCCTCGCTGTTCGGTCCCGACGCACTGACGAGTCCCGCAAGCGCGCTGACGGGTGCTGCGCCGATCACCGACCTCAGTACGCAGGCCGGGATTGGCGACACGCTGCGCAACCTCTTGCCGCCGGGCGTGAGCAACGCCCTAAGCGCATTGAGCAAGATTCCAGGGGCCTTGGCTGGCGCGACTGGAGGCGGGGCGCCGAGCGGACCCGGGGGGGGCGGCTTGGGGCTGCTCTCGCCTCCCGGCGGTCCGAACGATTCGATGGGCCTGCTCAAGAGTTTCTACGCGCCGAAGATCGCCACGCCGCGCGCCCAAGCGATGCCGCAGCAAGGTCTGCTCGATCCGCGCCTGATGGCGCTCATGCAAGGAATGCGCTATGGCTGATCCGACGATTGCCAACTACGTCCCCCCGCAGTGGCAGGACTTCCGGTTCCCGCAGTTCAATCAGCCCGGATTCCCGTATCAGGACCAGCCGCAACAAACCGCTGCCTCGATCGCGCAGGGCAACGGCCCATTCAGCAACGGCAGTCAATACGGGCGCTGGAATGGACTCAATAACGGCGGCTTGGGGCTGGGCTCGTCGCAAGCCCCGGCATTGTTCAATGGTCAGCCGCCGCCGATGCAATATCAACCGCCGTGGGGATCGAATCCCGGCGCAAATGCGGGTTTGCCGCCGATTCCTCCGGGCGCCCCTTCGGGCTCGCAATGGACGCAAGGGCAGCCGGGTAGTCAGCAACCGCCGATCGCGCCGGGAATGAATCTTCCCGCACTCGCTCCCGGACAATCGCCCTTTGGGGCTGCGCAGGGACCGGCGAAGGTCGCGCCTATTGCGCCTGCACCCCAAACCGCGCCGTGGAACCAGGCGCAGGGTTCGATGTGGGGCAATTCAACGGGCCCTGTAAACGTGAACAGCCTCACGCCGCAGGATCAACTCTTCGCGCAGAAGATGCTGCACATCCCCGGCATGTCGGGAATGATCGGCAACATGCTGCAAGGCTCGAATCTCGACGTGCGCAACGCCCTGTCTACCTTGGGCGGACAGGCCGATCCCTACGACAACGCGAGCCAGGTCAACAATTACGATCCATCGACCTATACCGGCCAGTTGAAGCCCTTATTCCAGCAATATTTCGCCAATAACCCGCAAGCCGTGCAGCAGGCCGCGGCAGCCGGTTACGGCAATCTGTTCGGGAGCCCGTGATGGCAGGTCTTCTCGGCATCGACGACTCGTCCGACATCGGCCAGCAGCTACAGGGCCTGCTTTCGGGATTGGGACCGTCGGACGCTGATCGCGCGACGGCCAAGCAGATGGCGCTCCTCAATCTCGGCGCGAGTCTGCTCGGTGCGCGGCGCGGCTACGAGATGGGGACGATCAGCCAAGCCATTCCGCAGGCGATGGGGACGTACACGAATACGCTCACGCAGCTTCCCAAGCTGCGCGCGGAACAACTGCAAGGTGTTATTCCGCTGATGCAGCTGATCCAGCAGCAGCAGCAGATGAAGCGCATGAGCGACGCCCTCGGCGCGCCGAACGCGAGTCCAAACATACCCACGCAAGACGGCGCGCCGTCGCCATTCCAGCAGCCGGGCGGCGCGGCAGCGTCGTTCGGCGCAGCACTGGGGTCGCCGCAACCAGCGCCAGCTACGCTGCCGACGCAAGTGCCAATTCCCGGCGCGATCTCGCCGCAGCAGACGCAATACAACGCTTTGGCGAACGCGAACATCATTGGCATGGCGGGCGGTCGCCCGGACATGTCGGCGGCGATCAAGGCCAAATTCCCGACGCCGGTCAGCGGCAGACCGGGCGGTTACATGGTGAATCCCGTCACGATGCAAGCGACGCTGATGCCGAAATTCCCCGAAGGGACGGACGCGACGCAGAATGCCGACGGTACGTGGTCGACGCGGCCTATTTCCGGTGCGCTGCCGGCGATTGCTGCCGCTGCCGGGGCGCAAGCGGGGGGTGCGGAAGCGGGCAAGTTCCCGTATCAGATCGTCGACGCGCTCGGTCCCAACAACGAGCCGATCAAGGGCTACGCCTCCCAGGTGTTCGGACAGCCTCCCGGTGCGCAACCGCGCGGCCCGCAAACACAACCGCAGCAACCGCAGCAACCGCAGCGCAGCGTCACCTTCGCGCCGACGCTCTCGCCGCAACAACGCGCCGCAGCGATGGCGGATGCGCAGCGGTCGGGTTATCCGCAGATGGGCTATCAGATGCCGCCCATGCAAGCGGCGCAAACGCCGCCCGTGCAAGCGCCGTCGCTTGGAACGCCGACGCTCGGAACGGGCGTCGTAACGGGTGCGGGGCCGCTCGCCGTCAAAGCCGGCGAAGCCAACATCGAGACCGGCGCGAAGCTGCAACAGGGCTTCAACGCCGAGAATCAGGGACAGGCGAGCAAGCAACTGGAAGAATTGCAGGCGGCGCGGCCGATCGCGTACAAGGTTCTAAGTTCGCTCGACAACCTGGAGCGCACCGATCAGAAAGGCATCTACACCGGCACGCCGCAAGCCATTTATAAAGACGCGGCAATGTGGACGAACTCTCTATTGCAGCCGTTCGGGGTGCAGATCGATACCAGCAAGATCACCAACTCCGACACCTACGATGCGGCGCTGCAAACGCTGGTGCGCGGCGGACTAAAGCAATTTCCCGGCGGCCGCATCTTCCAGTCGGAATTTACCTCGGCCCTGCGTTCCATGCCATCGGCCGCGACGACACCGGAAGGCCGAGCAGCCATTCGCGCGCAGATCGGCTCCGCCGCCTTGGACACGATCAATCAGCTCAACAGTGCGCAGGCGGCAAATAGTCCGGCTGGCTTGCAGAATTGGATTCCTCCAGCACCGATCACACCACAGAACTATTGGCAGATGCGCCCGCAAGTCATGGGGCTGAAACCGCGTTCGGGACTGAACGCGACGCAGACCTATGACGTGAATAATCTGCTCAAGTCGGGCAATCCGAACGCGATCCGCAAAGTGATATTGGGCGGCTTCACGCAATGACCGACGACGACGTCGCGGCAGCACTGGCACGTCTACAGGCTGCGCCATTGCCTGACGGTGGACCGCAGTCGGTCCCGCAGCCGGACATCGGCGCATCGCTGGCACGCCTGGGATTGCAGCCGAAGGCGGTCCCGCCAGCGCCACGGCAACCGCCGCTTGCGCCGGCGATCGCGCAAGAGGTTCCTCTGATTGCGCTGGGTCACTGGTTCGACCGCATGGCGGCAGGCGCGCGGCAGAAGGTGAACGCGATCCCCTACATCGGGCCGAGTATCGCCAACGGCATCGATAGGGCAAACGACGCGCTGGGAATGGCGCCGGTCCCGTCGATCGATCCCGCCGTGCAGCAGGCGAACGAGGACGAATACGCGAAACTCCAGCAACAGCGACCGCTCGGGACCGCCATCGGCGACGCGGCAGGCGTAGGCGCCGCAAAGACGCCGCTGGGCATGGGAATGCTGGGCGCTTTGGAATACGGAACGCCGGGGCAAAGCGCGCTTCGCGGCGCGGTTAATCTCGGCGGTGGACTCGCCGGTATGGGACTCGCCGGTCTGTTCGGCGTCGCGGCGCGCGGGGCGGCTCCGGTCAATCCTACGATTCAGGCGGCGCAGGATTTCGCCAATGCCAACGGCGGCGTTCTTACCCGAGGCCAGTTGAGCGGGAGCGCGTTCACGCAACGGCTGGAAAAGATGCTCGCCTCACTCCCCGGATCGAGCGGCTTCTACAAGAACGCGGGGCAGGCCAATGCACAGGCGGCGACGACGGGACTAGAGGCCGTTACCGGGGGCAATGCTGGCAATCTGATCCAGCAGGCGGGTGCTGGACGCACGCTCAACGTCGATCAGCCGCTGATTGACGATCTGCGTAACGTAAGTCAGGGATTCACCGGCGTTGCCGATCGCGACGCGCCGAATGGCGCCCTGAAGACCGTCGAACAGTACATCGGATCGCAGACGCCCAATCCCGCCATTGCCGGCTTTGCGCCCGGAGCTCGATCCCAAGCGATTGCGCAAGGCGTGCCGGAGTTCGTCGGTGGCACAACGCCTAAATACGCGGTCGGTGACACGATGCCGATGGTCGGCAACTACGGCGATTTCAACAACTATCAAGGGCTGCGCTCCTTGTATGGCTATCGCGCGCAGTCCGGCGACCCAGCGGACAAGGCGGCCTACAACTTAATTCAGGACGCCTTCGACAACGCTGCGCAGCGTTCGCTCGTCGCGCAGGGCGCTGACCCGTCGACGATGCAAACCGTTCAGCAAGCCTATGCCGCGCAGAAAATCGCGCAGCCTGCGCGAGCCGTGGATGCGAACGGGAACGTCACTTACGATCCGACGAAGTTGGCGACAGCGGTCGCCAAGATGGACGCTAAAAAGCCGGGAATGATCGACAACCTCGGCAGCGCAGGCCAGCAGTTGCGGCAACTCGCGGCGTTTGGTCAGGTCGCCACGCCACTGAAGTCGAGCGGCACGGCGGAGGGCAACATCGCGGGCCATCTGGCAACCGGGGGCCTCGGTTTGCTGGCCGGCGGCATGGGTGACCTTCTGACGGACGGTGGCCTGCTGCATCACGCGGGTGCCGCCCTGACCGGAGCTGCGAGCCTGTACGCGATGCCGCGCCTCGTCAATGCCGCGGTGCAGGGCACGCGCAACGGCATACCCCTGCTGCGCAATATCGATCCGGAAATCTCCGCGATGCTTACGCGCGGCGTGACCGGACTACTCGGCGCAACCCCCAGCGCAGTGTATGGCCGATGAGCCAGCCCACGTTGTAGAGCGGTCCAAATAGGTATTTCTCGGCGCGCGGGAAGAATCTCCGCGTCAGCCACAGCGGGACCGCGAACACCAACACCCAGAACGTCGGGGCCAGCGCAGCGGCGATAAAGCGTGCGGCGTAATTCTCCATGAACGCTCCTTCGGGGGCGTTTCTACTTTAAGGGCTGCCGATGGATTTGCAAACGTTTTTCAACGTTGGCAGCGCGATCCTCATCGTCATCGTCGGCGGCTATATCCGTTTCGTGCAAGGACAACTGCATGACGCGCGTGACGATCAGAAGGAACTCACTGCCAGCATGACGGCGTTTCGCATCGAGGTCGCCAAAGAATACGTCACTCATGCCGATCTTAGACGCATCGAGGACGCCCTTGTTCGCATCGAAGCGAAGATCGATGTCAAGGCCGACCGCGTTCCATGATACCCCGCGGCCTGCGCAACAACAATCCCGGCAATGTCAGGGCAGTAAACGGAGTCACGTGGGTCGGACAGATAGGTGTTGACGACGAGGGATTCTGCATCTTCGACACGATGGAAAACGGCATCCGCTGTCTCGCAAAAGTCCTTCTGGCCTATCAGTCCAGACATGGACTTTTGACCCTCCGAGGTCTCATCAACCGCTGGGCGCCGCACACGGAAAACGATACCGATGCCTATATCGAGGACGTGTGCCACTTCTGCTGTGCTTCACCGGACAACCCGTACACGCTGACGCCTTCCCGACTGCTGTCATTGGTCAGCGCCATCATCAAGCACGAGAACGGCACGAGTCTCCCCCCGGACGTAGTCCTCGCGGGTGTGGACGCGGCATTCCTGTGATTCCGCTTCTTTCGCGGGAGGACGTCGCCGAACTGATCATGACCTGTGACGACGTCAAGGAACGCATGACGGCGCGCAGGGTTTACAGCCGCAAGGCCGATGGAACGGTTCCCTTGGGAACGATGACATGCGGAGAGCTAATCGCGATGAGCAGAGGGCTTATGTTGCTCGTATGGCAGCAATACCCGGAACTCGCAGACCCGGCAGAGGTTGAGCAGCTTATTCGCAGCGCGGCCGTGCGCGGAGCGGGAGGGGCGGTCAATTAATCTTGAAACTTCTGCTGCTGGACATAGAGACGGCGCCGAACCTGGTCCATGTGTGGGGACTTTATCAGCAAAACGTAGGCGTCAATCAGATCATCGATTCCGGCTATGTCATGTGCTGGGCGGCGAAATGGTACGGCGAAAAGGAACTGGTATTTGATTCGATACACCGCAGCAGGCCGAAGAGCATGCTGGGCCGCGTTCACAAGCTCATCGGGCAGGCAGATGCGTTGGTTCACTACAACGGCACCAGCTTTGACGTGCCAACGCTCAACAAGGAATTCCTCATCTACGGCCTCAAGCCGCCGGCCCCTGCAAAGCAAATCGATTTGTACCGGGTTGCCAAGCGTCAATTCCGCTTCCCGTCAAAGAAGCTCGAATACATAGCGAAATCACTAGGGCTGGGCGAGAAGACGCGCCATGAGGGGCACGAACTGTGGATCAAGTGCATGGCGAAAGACCCCGAGGCGTGGGAGCGCATGGAGCAGTACAACCGCAACGACGTTGTGCTGCTCGAGCGCGTCTATCAGCGCATGTTGCCGTGGATCAATCAGCATCCTAACCACGGCGTCTATGACGAGCCCGGCATTCCCGTATGTCCCAATTGCGGCTCGGGTCATCTGCAACGCCGCGGCTTCTCGCGCACGCAGGTAAACAAATACGCGAGATACCAATGCCAGGAGTGCGGTTCATGGACGAAGGAAGCGGGGTCGGAACTGGCGAAAGAGGACCGTCAATTGATTATGCGTCGGGACATCGGATGACTGATTTCGACAGCATCAGCAGAGGCCTTCAGGAGGCCATCGCCATGCAAGCCGACAGGGGCCAGAAACATGACGACGGCAAGCCGCGCATGGACTTACTTGACAGGCACGCGCTAGAAGAAATCGCTCGCGTGCTCGGTTTCGGCGCGCAGAAGTACGCCGCGCATAACTGGCGGCGGGGCATCAGCTATTCGCGCCTGACCGCGGCCGCATTGCGCCATCTGCACGCATTCAACGATGGCGAGGACATCGACACGGAGAGCGGACTGTCACATCTAGCGCACCTGGGTTGCTGCGTCATGTTTCTGCTGAACATGCAGAAGACGCGACCGGACCTAGATGACCGGCCGAGGGAAGAATGAAAGTCTGGTGGAAGTCAAAGACCATCTGGTTCAACGCCGCGGCAGGAGGCGTGGGTTTCATTGCCGCGGGGTGGGATCAGTACGCCGGCACCCTCCCGCATTGGGCCGCGCCACTGCTTGGCGGCTTGGTCATGGCGGCGAACGTCGGGCTGCGCTTCATCACTACAGACCCGGTTTGTCTGAAGCAAATGGACCCTGACCGATGATCTACCTCTTCGGCGGCGTGGGTGTCATCGTGCTCTTGCTAACGATCGCGTTGGGCTTCGAGCATGAACGCGTGGTGTACGAAACCAATCGCGCCGATGCGGTGCAACTGAAACTCACCGCCGCAGAGGAACGGGCGACGGCTCTCGCGCTACTTTGGTCGGCGCAAGTCGATAAGACGGAAGCGGCCAAGCGTGGGTTAGACAAGGAAACCAATGTGCAATTCGATGCGCTCATGGACCGGATCAAGCATTTACCGGCCCGGACTTGTGCTGCTGGCGCTGATGTTGAGCAGCTGCTCGGCGACATTGCAAGAGCGGCCAACGCTGCCGGCATTGCCACCGTCGATAGTGCGTCCAGCCATGGCCTTCCCACTCCCCCCGGCCCCCGTCGCAAGAACGACTGAAGGCGTCGTGTACGACCTGGACGCCCTGATTACCTGGGCCTCCGGGGGAGCGAAGGCTTACGCCGATGCGCATTCACAAGGCTTGGCCTGCATAGGCTTTTACAACAACCTCAAGGACACAAAATGACCATTACCACGTTCTTCATTCTCTCGGCCGTCCTGACGGGCCTGGGTGTTATCGCCGTCGTCGTCGGCGCCGTCGTCTACCTCAAGCGCCGCGGCGTGTTGAGAGCCGCAGCGGACGCGGCCAAGACCGCGGTTACGGCTGACGTGCAGGACGCTGCGAACAAGCTGTGATTTATTTCCTCGCCGGCCTACTCGTTGGCGCCCTGATCGGTTGGATCATCACTGCGGCGCTGATGTAATTTGCGCCTCCTTCTGCTCGTCGCACTGCTACTTTCGGCGTGCGGCGGCGGGGGCTCGTCCAGTCCGCAGACACCCGTTGCGCCGGTTGTTGCTCCGCATGTCGTCGACTTTGGCTACTTCGGCACGGGCGACGGACAGATAGCGGCAACCGCCGGGCACGTCTCATTTGTTCATGCTGTCGATTGGGGCGATTGGGCCAAGGACCGGGAGGCGATCAAGGCGCGGATCATCGCGCAGATGCAGGAAGCAAGGGCCCGGGGTATTAACCGCATCATCCTTTCGACCGGCTTCCTCACCTTCGACAGTCAATGCAATTGGCTCGGCACGAAAGACCTGTTGCTGTTCAAGATTCAACTCGACGCGCTCGACCTGTCGCGGATGGTCGTGATGCTCTACCCGATGGACGAGCCCGAGAATCACGGCTGTTCCGGGGCTACGATGGCGCAAGCGTTCATGCAGACCCGCGCGGCATGGACACTCCCGATCGGCGTCATTTACGGACCCAACGGACCGACGCCGGGCATCGATCAGGCGACGGATGTTGGCAGGGACAACTACGGGCACGGCCCGCAGGCTCTTAACCTGCGCCCGGACCAACACCTGATGCTCATTGCCGGCGGTGCTAACCCTTATCGCGAAGGCCCGCAAGCCTTCGTCGACTACGCCAAGGCGAACAACGTCAGCGTGCTATGGGCGTTCCTGTTCGTGCCTTATACCGACCCACAGGGCAAGCCGCAGCTCGGGATCGGGGCGAATGGGATGCTACCCGCCTACAATGCCGCGGGAGACGCCCTTGGCGCCTGAATACGACGCGCTGGTCATGCAGGTCGCGTCCTGGCTCATGCGGCAGTCGCAGGCGAACGAGTACATCCCGCTCGCGCAACTCATCAAGCAGTTTGTCGAAGACGTACAGAGGATCATGGAGTGACCGAGCGTTATTGGGACTACGCGCCAATGGACGAGCCCGCTGCGCGCAACGCGCAGAAGTTTCTCCCGCCCGAGGTAAGATTGACGGACGAGGATGTGCAGAGAATAGCGGTATGCAAGGGCGTCAACAGCATTACCCGTGCATACATGATGGGGTTGTTAGCCGGGCTTAGGCGGAAGTAGGCCATCAGCGCCCCATCCAAAGCCCATGTTTCACGGGGAACGCAACGGCGATTATGAGTCGCCTGCTCTAACCGACTGAGCTACGGGCCCGTCTATGACAGTGGCCGACAGTTGACGCCTGCGAACGACCGGCTCCCCCCATCGCCAGTCCCGCCACTAGGCGACTAATGTGACGCGCGGGCCTATCGGACCGTTCTTTATCCATTCGTCCTGCGTCCTGCCGCAACGTCCGCAAACGCGCTTCTGCCGGGTCTCGCAATAAGGCGACTGTCGTTCAGGATGCCGCGGGCTCACAAGGACGCCATTTTCCTGATACTCCGTCCAAGGACCCCACGCGTGGCGCCAGGAGCAAGTCATTTCAGCTTCCCCACGGCGTCGCGCAGCCGGCCCTTGACGAGATGCGTATACCGCTGCGCGCTTTGCAACTGATCGCCGAGCAACGTCGCGATGGTATACAGGTCCTCGCCCTCCGCGGCAAGCCACGACGCGAACGTGTGTCGCAAATCGTGGAAATGCAGGCCTGGCATCCCGATAGCCTTCCTAGCCCGCGAAAAGTCTTTGTGCAATTGCCAATAGGAATGCTCCAAAGGCAACGCCGACAAGTAGCGACGCGCCGGCCCAGCGACAGGCACGATTCGCGGTTTGCCGCTCTTGCTCTTGTAGACATGCAGCGTAGCCGAGTGCGGCGGCATCTTTGGCAGGGCAAGCAATTCCGAAGCTCTTAGCCCAGTGTAGGCCGCGAGCCAGATAGTCGCTGGATACGATGATGCTGCCGCCAGTTGCGAGACCTGGCGCTTCGTCAAGTACACTTCCCGCTTGTTGTCCTCGCGCAGCACCGTGATCCGGCCGCTCAGATTCTCCGCGATCCGCCCCTGCTTGTAGGCGTGGCGGCAGACTGATTTCAGCATTGCCAGCCTGCGGTTGATCGTCGCGGCTTTGGTCCGCGTGCTGACTGCCGTACTGATCGATCCAGACGTGCCCCGTGCTGCCGTCCTGCCTGATTGTTGACCACTGCTGGACTGGGTATGGCTCCACTCGCTCATGGCTTCCTGTACCACTTGCGGTACTTCCCGCAGCAGCCTTCCTTTTGCGAACGGCTCCCACTGCCGGGCCTCGCTTTGCATCTTCCGTCGGTCTTTTCTTCGGTGATCCTCTAGCAGCCATTGCTCGATTGCCTTTTCCAGTGACAGCGCCGGGATTTTCTCCAGCGTCTCGCGGTCGAATATCTCGCGTCTCAGCTTCGTCTCTAGGCTTTGCGCCTGCGTCTGGGTGGACCCTTTTGGTAGACGCCGGAAAATGCGGATGTGGGCCTGCTCGAACTCGACGAGCCATCTTTTCCGTTGCTCGTCGTATCGGACTGCCATCCGCCTCTTTCCAGATAGTCGGTTAGCGCTTGCTCCGGTATGCCTACCCGGTGCGGCGAAACCCGGACTGTAGGCAGTCTGCGGTCGGCGGTCAAACGCTCTACCGTCCGTCTGGATACGGACAGTCTTAGAGCAACCTGGTTTAGCGTTAGGATCACGGTTTCTCCGCAGTGAGCAGGCGGTCGGTCACTACTCGCCCCGAATGCCGACGACTTTGGGCGCGTCGGGCGCGGGCAGAAGCATCTCGCTTTGCACGCGGTCGATGACGCGCTCGCCGCTCGGCAACAACATATGCGGCATGAACGCCGCCTCGAAGCTCATCACGCCGCACTCCACTGCGGTCAATTGGCCCTTGACCCAATCGCGCAGGACGGATTGGACGGACTTGCGGCCCTGATCGAGCGCCCGCTGCTCGTGATCCTGCTTCGTAAACCGGGAGTTCCACTTGTATGGGTGTGTGCGAAGCCACGCGGCGGCATAACCCTTCCATGACGCCTCGAGCGATACGTTCCGGTTGCGCCAACGGAACTGCACCATCGTCACCCCTCGCTCGGCGTCGATCATGGTCCCGAAGCTCTGGCAGCCGAACTTTTCAAGCGCGGCCTGCAATTCGGCGAGCGCCGTCTTGCCCGTCGCGTCTTCGTACGGCAGCGAACTGCGTTTAGTCGTCATCGGTCGCGCACGCGCGTGCTCATCTATCGCTCCCCTGTTTCCATTCTGGCTCGCTATGGTGACGCTGGCCGAGAACGCGAACACAGGGCTTGAGCGATTCGCGCATGTCATCGATCCACTTGCCGCCGCCGCAGATGACGAGTTCCAGCTTTTGCAGGAAGTCAGGCTCGCGCAACATGCGCAGATGATCGTGATTGATCTCAACGATCGTTCGTGTGCTCATCTATCGCCCCCCCTCCGATTGCAGCGCGGCGAGACAATCGTCGCGATGGCGCTCCGGCGCGCTCTCGGCCCACTCTTCCTTGCACACGAGGCACTGTCCGCCGCCATCCATAGCCTCGGTTTCATCCGATGTCCACGTGAAAACCGTGTGCTCCCGCAGCGCCGCGACCAGCTTTGCATTGCGCTTCGCGAGGGCGTCGCGTTCGGCGAGCAGGGCGCCGACCTGTTCGGCGAGCGCGTCATCCATGCCCATGCCGTCGCCAAGCGCTATTTCTTCGCGTAATTGCCCGTACCTATCGCTCATTCCCGCTCTCCCGATCGTTCCCCTAGCGCGGCGAGACAGCCGGCAGCGTGGTGTTCATCACACACGTCTGGACCGGGCCACTCTGCATCGCACTGCCAGCAATACCACTTGGGATCGTCCGGCGTCGCACAGTGCCCGATGCAATTCTTCCGCAACGCCGCTCGCAGCCTATCCCGCTCTTCCCGTAGGGCGGATATTTCGCGCTGAAACGTCGCATGAGCCAGCTTCCATTCGGCCTTCTGCCAGTCGGTTTCATCCATTGCCGTGTCTTATCAGTGCATCACTCATGCGTATCTTTCGGTTGCTGCATCTTTTTTAGCGCGACGACAATCTCCGCATCCGTCATGCCGACGAGTCGCATCGCGGCGATGATCGCTTCCGGCTTTTGCGCCTTGCGCCGGAACGTCGCTACGTTGCCGCTGAAATTGACGCTACGTTTCATGCCTTCGGCTCCGGTGCGTTCATTGCAGCGTCGATCGCAGCATCTAGTGCCGTTGTTCGCAACGGTCGCGAACCTGCGGCAAGCCATACCGATGGCCAATCTCCGCGATCGCGTTCCCGCAGCCACCGATACCGCGCCGCATCTCGTCCCTCTGCTTGTAGGGATGCTCGTAGGGATTCGCATTCGGCGGCTAGGCAAATCGGGCACACGCCATCAGCACACGCCGTTTCGCGCTCGGTTAAATCGTGCTCGCAGAGATCATCCATTAGCGGTCCCGCGCATCGTCGTCACGTTGGGCGCTCTGTTCCTGTGGGGCGGCGTCGTACATTGCGCGCCATAGATTCGCCAGCGCTAAGCCGCTCACATTGCAGTCGTGAGCATCAGCCCACACCCGCGCGACCTCGCGCATGGCATCTGTCGGCTCCCACGGCGGCATCGATGCAAGCGTTTTCTCGGTCAGGTATCCCGTTAGCGTCGAAACTTCGCCAGCCGTAAACGTCGGCTCTCGCGGTACGTCACGTTGGGCGAGGGCGGCGGCAGCTTCGACGATCCTCGCCCACAGTTCGTCTGACATACCGCCGTAATCGGCTAAAGCGCGCAATCGGGCGGCAATCCAGCGCCTCACTTCAGGAGCGAGCGCTGCATCTATTTGCTCACGTGTCAGGTCTGGATAGTCCTTCATGATCCTGTCGTGTGAATAGCCGGCGGCGTGATAGTTATGGATTGCTGACACCGGGATGCGCGTTCCTGCGATGCAGAGTCGGCCATGCATGATCTCGGGATCGACAGAAAGGCCAGCCGGTGCGGCGGGAGACTCGTCGTCGTCGTCGTCGTCATCCACTAGCGCATCCCGAGCAGGCGCGGCGGTGGATGGGCGCTCTGCTGGAGCAGCGGCGCGCGCTTGCGCTGTGTCGTATCCGGCCATGATCGCGTTAGCGAACCAGCCAATCATGCAGCCTTCGTCGCGCGGGATAAACGGGTGCGCGGCTATTTGCTTCATCCATTCCCTCGCCCATATCACGGCGTCAATCGTGTGCGGCCAACGCTGCTCTGCTACGCCCTGCGCGAGAGCGAGCATTCCTGGCAGCCCGTCGTCTTTAGCTTCGGGGTCTGCGGGAGCATTGGATGGGTCGTCGGTGACGTTGCTCATATGAACCTTGTCGTTTTGCTGTTCAGCGGCACCAGCGGGTAGGGGAGCCGGTGCATCTGCTTGGACGCGGTCGTTCCATGCGGTGATAGCCGCGTCACGCCATTCATCGACCGGCCTGTATCCGGTGCGAACCTCGGGGCCGATGCAACAGCAGACGAGCGCGCCCCACTTCGGTCCTTCCGTCTCGCGGAACGTTCGCGTGTCGTTCAGGTCCGGCACCTTCCCGCACCACGGACACGGCAGCACGTCACTCATGGCGCTTCCCCTCGGCAATAGCGGCGTCAAACATAACCGCCCAGCACTTTGCCGGATCAATCGTCCACGTCCCGGTATAGCTATGGATACCTGCCTGATCCGCCGCTTCAAGCATCGCGCGCGTCGGCTCGCGTGGTGGCACTATTGCCTGCTCTGCGGCGAGATAGGCGCGTGTGCGCTGGATAAGCCCCTCTTTCAACCATGCGGTCGCAGGAGCTGCCCTAACGCGGAGTAGCCACTCACGCAGCAGTTTCGTTGCTTCGTCGCTCATGCGGAATCCTTTGGTGTGCGCGAGCGAATCATCTGCGCGAGTTCGTGTAATCCGATAGCGTCGATGCTCCGGCGATCGTCGCAAATCTTCGCAGCATCTTCGTAGGCGTAGCGCATGCCGGTGGTGAAGATGGTCTCGCCTGACGCGACTTCATCGCCCAAGCTGTACCAATGCTCAAGCGCGGCTTGCAACGCTTCACGCTGTTCTGGTGTGAGAGTCATAAAGCTATTCGCCGATCCAGGCCGATTTCACGACAGCCAATCGTTCGCGCAAGGGCGTTTCGATGGCACCGCTGATGGCTCCCGCGCTTAAACCTGCCTCCGTGACCGCAACGAGCGCGGTAACCGCATCCATGTATCGTTTTAGCGACGACTCGAAAGCGGACCTGGTCTTGACTAGCGGTAGAACAGGATCTGACGTTTTCATTGCAAAGCACCTCTCGATTCATTTTTACAGCGTCCATGTGGCAACTCGCTACGCCTTCTCGACTCCGACACGAAAGGCTTTGTGTCATCACGCCTCTAGCGCTTCCAGCGTCATCGCGAGCAAGTCCAATTCGTCTAGCTTGTACTGTCGATAGAAGCCCTTGACGCCGAGCCCATGCAACCCGAGCGCGCCTTGATGGTGATCGGGACAGAGCGCCACGGTAAGCATGTCATCGGCTCGCTGTGCGGCACCTTGGCCTTCGCGGATATGATGGACATGAACGCCGTACTTGACGCCGAGCCCGATATACACGCAGAGGACGCAGGGTAGGGCGGCAACGCGCTCCATGTGCCGCGAGCCCTTGGCGCTACTCATCGAGATAAACCCCGTGCTCCGCTGCCATCGTTTCAACCGCCTGCATGAATTCGTTGAATTCGTCGGTGTCTAAATCGGCACTGCTGTTCGGAATCGTCAGCACCTTGCCGCCAGGAAGATCGAAGTCCCTGCACCCGAGCAACCGCTGCTTGAAATACAGGTGAAACTGCTCCGGTGAATACGTCTTTCCATCCGGCCTAAGTTTGTCCGACATCGCTCCGTAGATCGCCCACAGTCGCCGGTTAGCCTCACTGCTGCGCTTGAACCGCCGCCGGCAGGTCGGGCATCTACCAGGAATCGAGGGAGCGTTCTTCGGCTTTGGGCTTGGCAATCTCTTCCTTCGGCTCGACCTTCAGCGACATCCACTTGCCTTTCGGCCCTTCCTTGATCCAGCCCGCTATCTTGTACAGCGTCCCATTCAGCATGAACTCGCCGCGATAACTCGGCCGATTGTCGTTTTCCTGCTTGTCGTCGTTCTTGAAGAAACTGCCTTGTCCATCTTTCAGCACGAATGCCATAGTGTCTCCTAAGGTTGACTAGCAAGCCCGTTCGGAGCCCGTGCCCGCTTGATCGCCGACCTTACGTTGCTCGGCAAGAGACTCCACAGAGCAAGTTTCTGCTCGGTATCGAAGTGCTGCGTTTCCACGAAAGCGAAGACATCGCCCTTACTCTCATGGACGGCGATAATCTCGATGGCCTTCTCGCGGAGGAACGCCTGCTCCTCTGGCGTCTGCGCTTCCAGTTCATCGACCGCGACCTGACGGGCCGTGTGCTTACTGTAGTCCGGTTTCGCAGCAGCGGCGGCGTTTCCGTCGTCGTCTTCAGGAGCGATTCCTACGGCCGCAGACAGGCCGTAGCGACGGGCGTAGGTCAGGGCTGATCCATACCCCTGCGCATCCGCCTTGGACACCGGCAAGGTCAGTCTGCCCTCGATCCATTCCCCGGACGTGTGCATGAGTCGGGTATCGACGATGATTTCGTCCTTGTCGGATGGCTCCGTCATCTGGATCACCGATATTCCGTTGGTCGCGAGCGGGGAACGGCAGGCTTCCCACACCGAAGCGAGGTCGGCGTACCTCGAGCGGAAGTGCGGATTCGTCGCGTCCTTTTTGGCCCCGGCCATCACCGCCTGCGCCTTCGCCAACGCGGTTGCGATTTCCTTGATGCTGTCGCTTGTTTTCATCTTCGCTCCGGTGCGTCAGTTGGGTATTCGTCGTTCATGGCTAGATCGCGTCCACGATCATCTTTACGCGCTCGACGAGTTGCCGTGCGAGCGATTCACATTCAGCCTCGACGTATGCCTGTGAACGTAGGACGGCGTTAGGGTCGCGTGCGCGATACTTCTCCGGGCCGCTAATGTCGCCGCTGTGCGCGCAATCGAATCCGAACCACCACAGGTCCGCTCCTTCCGCTGGATAGCCGTTTGCTCCGTTGCCAGAAAAGGTGATGCCGCCATGCACGTCAAAGACGATTTCGGGCGAGCGCATCCGCTCCTGATCGCCGGCAGCGCAAAACAGCGGGATGATTCCGCGCTTGCCCATTGTTTCGTTTATCGGCGGCGACAGGTGGCGTGAAGGTTCGCTGTAGCCGACGCCGTAGAGCACATGACCCTTCGGCACGGCGACGTAGCCGCAACGGTGCGAGTTGTTGACGAATCGGCAGATCGCGCGCAGGCCAGCCGCGGTGATCCAATCGCGCTCAATGGCTAGGCTCATGCCGTTCGCTCCGAAGTCTGTAGGCTGTTGCGTTTGATTGCGTTCACGTCAGTCCAAATGGATCGAATTTCAGTAAATAATCCCCAGCCCCACCAAAGACAGCACCATCACTGCTATAGCTGTCCACCGCCATATCCGTTTCGTGTACCAAGGCTCACGCCAGTAACCGATGTTCAATCCGCTCTGTCGCGAATGAAACTGATTACGATGCACGGCGTAGGTGGGCTCGTCATGCTGTTCGACCAGACGGAGACTCACGGCAACACCTGTTCCATTTGGGCTGCGTCAACGCAATCACTCGGAACAACCGTTGATTCCGCAACACGTAGCGTCGCGGCGACGGCGCGCAGCATGGCCGTAACTTCGTCCTTGGTCCGTCCCGGCGTGTCGTTCCACGCCCAAATCGCGGAGTTGTCGTCGCCGCCGAGCGCACTGACGAGCGCGGCGAGACTCGCATCGATGCGCTCCCACAGTTCGGTGATGGTGGGGTCGGGGAGCGCGCGCACCACCGCCTTGTGGACGGCGGTTGCCGCGCAACTCCCGTCGATAATCGTGCATGCTCCACCGTTCCCCTGGTTCCATCCCTCGCGGTCGATCAAATCTGCCGCCGCATCCAACACTTCTGCTCTCATGCTGCCTCCACGGTGATCTTTCCGTTCCCGGCGCACGCGGTACAACGCTCAAGCGTGTATCCCCAATCGCCGGTGTATCTGCGATCCCCAATGCGCCGAGAAACCACGGTGCCTTTGCCATCGCACCATTGACAGCGTTGCGCGACTATCCGCGGCACCCCAGCGCTATCCAGTACGCGGTTTAGTTCGTCGTAGATTTGATTCATGCCTTCACCAATAAGCCTTTCTCGACGCGGTAATAAGTGTCCGCATCGATGCCTTCACCGACATAGCCGATCACGATTCGCGGGCGCTCGCCGTCGTAGAAAGCGAGCGCGATACAACCATCAGGACCGGCCTTAGCCATGCCGTTAAAACCGGCGACCATCGCAATAGTTTTGTACCCGCTGCTCGCGGCTTTCGAGCAGTCCCCGCTGCTCGCGGCTGTCGAGGAGTTCCCGCTGCTCGCGGCTGTCGAGTAGTTCCCGCTGCTCGCGGCTTTCGAGCAGTCCCC
>Ga0207664_10000251_pt1 | contig 40367 bp, 55 predicted proteins | sample LARL83metaG_FD_184349 | JGI IMG/M metagenome (GOLD analysis project Ga0207664, IMG submission 184349) | Corn, switchgrass and miscanthus rhizosphere microbial communities from Kellogg Biological Station, Michigan, USA - LAR L8-3 metaG... | ecosystem: Host-associated > Plants > Roots >...
CCGGTCCGTCCAGGTTCCACGTCCAGGTGTCCACCCTTCGGCAGAACCGGCCGCCGTCCTCCAGTGCCTCATACGCGGTGTCGAACGGCGGCGGCGTGAGGATCCCGCCCGGCCAGTCAGGTGGCCGAGGCAGCCACAGCCGCACCGAGCGGATGTCCTCTCCGCAGTGCCGGCACTTGTGCACGCTCATGACACCTTCGCCTTCCGGGTCCGCGGCCGGATCACCACGAACGATTTGGCCTTCGCCTGGTCATACGCCTTGCGCAGCAGGGCGCGCAGTTCCTTTTCGGTCACCCCTCCCCAGATTCCGTCACCGATGCGCTTGCGCACGGCGTATTCCAGGCACTCCGCCCGGACCGGGCAGACGGCGCACACTGACAGCGCGTATTTCGTCCGGTTGCTGCCAGGCCGGTCGTGCCAGAGATCAGGCTCATCAGTGTCCCTGCACTCGGCTTCCAACGTCCACGGCTCGGGCCGGTAGCTCGGCATTTCGAACGGCTCAGCGGCGTTGACGTGCTGGCCTCTGTGCGCCGAGTTCGGCGCGGCATGGGGTCTGACCACGGCTCACTCTCCAAGGTGGTGCGTCACGCCGAGTATGCGCGGGACAGGGGGTCCGGCCGACGAAGGTCGGCCACCGCGCCGAACAAGGCGTGCCGCGCGGCGTCCCTGGCGTGGCCGCCGGGGAGTTTGGTGGCGTCGTACACCGACGGCAGCAGCCCTTCCACCTGTCCCGGTTCCGACGGCAGATAGGCAGCAGCGCCGCCAGCCGCACGCAGCCGGCCATCGGTGGCCCACAGCTTCACCTGCGACGCCGAGCGCTCCCACACCCGCGCGTCCAGGCTGTACGCCAGCGTGTGCACCTGGCCGATGAGCTTGCGCGCCAGGCGGCCGGCCTGCGGTGTGGACGACCGTCCCGCGCGGTGGCCGACCATGAACGCTTCCACCGCGAAGAACAGGTGGTTGCCGGCCCGGTTCGCGTTGCGGAACAGCGTCTCGAACTCGGCCTGTATCCGCTCGATGACGTCCTCGGACCCTGCGCCGGTGCCCTTGATCTGGAGCGCCGCCGGGCAGCAGTACCGCGGCCGGCCGTCGGGGCCCGGCCGCATCTGGAGCAGCGCCACGCCCGTGGTGCCGCCGGGGTCCACCCCGATGATGCTGATGGTCATGATCTTGCCTTCCCTATGGTGCAGCGGCCGGGCCCGGGGTTCTCCCGCCGGGCCCGGCCGCCTGCTCGGTGATCAGCGCCCGATCCACTGATCGACATACCGGGACTCGGGGGTGCTCGCTTCGGTGTCCGTGGGGTTCCAGTGCCGTCGAATGGCGTCGGGCGACATCGGGCCGTCGGCCGGGACGAAGCCATCACCGGTGCGCAGGTAGGCCGGGCACGTCGTCCGGTGCGTCCACCCGTGCGTCTCGCGGTCCCGGTAGCAGCCGGGGCACTCCCCGATCACCCGCGCGTGGATGATGTCCATGTTGCGCTGGTGGTCGAAGGCGGCCATGCCGAGGTCCCACAGCTGCATGGTGGACAGCACCGCCGGCACCGAGAGCAGGTCAGCCATCCGGGCCGACTTCTCGGCCAGCCGGTCGGTCACCGAGCTGAGCGACAGCGAGCAGCGCAGCCAGTTCGGGTCGTCCACCGGGTATGGCGGGCGCTGCCCCTCCACGCGCCCGGTGGCGGCCTCGGCGCGGCCCTTGGCTATCGCGTCCAGGCGGCGCTGCCACTCCCCGGCCGTGAGCAGCTGCACGCCGCTGGCCAGCGCCAGTTCCTGCGCGTAGCCGTGCTCCAGGTCCAGCATGGCCTGCCACTTCTCGCCCACAGCAGCGGTGCGGCGGCCCCGCCGCAGGCCTTCGTTGATGGTCTCCAGCGTCTCGTGAACGCGCTCGGCCCGGTCGGCCTCCACACGCGCCTGCTGCTCGATGGTGGCGGCGTCGAAGTCCTGCGCCACCAGCTGCGCCAGGTAGGCGGTTTCCAGTTCCCACCGGCGGGCCGCCCACGCAGCGCTGCCCACGGCGTCCACGTCGCCCCGGTCGAACCAGTAGCCGATGGAGTTGTCACGGCTGCGCTGGATGCGCTCACGCGAACTGAGACCCTTGCTGAAGGCGAACCGGTCCCGCTGGCCCGACTCGAACGCCTTCACGTCGGCGGCGTGGTGCTCCTCGGCCTCGGTGATCCCGGCGTCGATGGCGTCCATCATCCGGTCCGCCAGCACGTGGGCCCGCTTGACCACCTTCAGGCAGTTGCCGCACGTCACCGGGCTGTCGGTCCGGCATGACTCAACCAACGCAGCCACCAGCTTGGTATTCGGCCGGCACGCGTAGCGGTTGCGCTCGAACGTGTTGACGGCCATGTGAATGGTGTTGCTGGTGCTGCCGACCAGATTCGGCTTCGTGGCGTTGATGTCCAACATGGCGGGTGCTCCTCGGTGTTTGGTTGGGGGCCGTGCCAGACAAGCTTCCCACAAGTTGCAATGGCGTGCAATAGCCTTTTACCTGCGGTTATGCCGATAGGCCGTGGGCCAGCTTGCCGCCCTGGTAGTCCTGGCACGGCCCGCAGGCGGGCCGGATGTTGTCCCGGGTGTACCGGCCGCCGAGGAAGCCGGGCACCACCCTGTCCACGGTTAGCGTCTCGAAGGTCAAGACCATCTCGCACTGGTTGGACACCTCCAGGTGGCACATCACCTCTGTGCCGTCCCCGAAGGTGTCCAGCAGCCACTGTTTGCGCCGTCGGCGGTCCTCGGCGCTGCCACGCTGGTTGCCGTTCGGCATCACGCGCCGCCGAGCACTTCGCGCACGATGCGCGGGTCTTTCAGCAGCTCGGCCAGTGCGCCCGCCTTGATCCGGATCACGTCACGCATCCGCGCGTCCACGGTGTCCTTGGCCACGATGTCGATGATCTCGATGGAGTCGTGGATCTCGGACCCGATGCGGTGACACCGGTCCTCGGCCTGGCTGGCCTGCACGAAGCTCCATGGCCGCTGGAGGAACACGACTACCGACGCCGCGGTGAGCGTGAGGCCGACGCCGCCGGCCGAGGTGGTCACCAGGATCACGTCGGCGTCCCCGCGCTGGAACGCGTCCACGTTCGCCTGGCGCTCGGCCGGCGTCTGGCCGCCGACGACCAGCGCGCACCGATAGCCGGCCTTGGCCACCATCTCATGTGCCACGTCGATCATCTGGCGACTCGGCGCGAAGACGGCCACCTGCTGGCCGGGCCGCTCATCGAGCACGGCCACCAACTCGTCCGCTTTCCAGCTCGGCGCGCGAAGCTTGGCCCGGACCCGCTCCACCTCGATCATCTGGCCCGGGTTGAGCGGGTCTTCCACCTCCACCGTGACGGTGTAGACGTCGGCGGCGGCGCAGGACAGCCGGCACAGCAGCTCCAGGTTGGCCAGCTGCGTCATGGCCGACAGCTCGATTTCCTCCCCGGGAAGCTCGGCCAGCATCTCGGCTTCCAAGTCGTCATAGGCCTTGCGGTACTCGGCCGGGAGATCCACCTCCCGCACCGAGTAGACCTTGGGCGGCAACTCGGTGAGCACGTCGGCCTTGGCCTTGCGCCGGTACTGCCCAAGCAGCGCCTGATCGAACTCGGCCTGTCGCCAGGGCTGGAGGCCGAGCGCTTCGCCCTGGTAGTCGCCGGTGGTGGTCTGCACGTAACGGTTGGTGAACCGCTCCTCCCCGGGGTAGCCGGCGGGGTCGATCATCGCCATGTTCGGCCAGAGGTCCCGCACGGTGTGGGTGATCGGCGTCCCCGACAGCGCGAACACGCAGCGCGCCCGGCCGCCGAACGCGCGGACTGTCTGCGACTGCTTGGAGTCCCGGTTCTTCAGCGCGTGACACTCGTCAACGATCACCACCGAGGGGTTGAGCTTCCACAGCCGCCCGGCTTCGCGCTTGGGGTGGGTGGCGGTGGCCCGGCGTGGGTAGACGGCGTCGTTGCGCGCGGTGCCGTAGGTGGCCACGTAGACGTCCGCGGTGCCGGCCAGGCGGTCCCGGCGGTCCGGGGTGCCGCGCCAGGCCACCACCGTGAGCGTGGACCAGCGCCGGAACGCGCGCACCCATTCGTCCTGGACCGAGGCCGGACACACCACCACGACCGGCCCAGCCACCGGCACCACGCCGGCCGCGCGCAGCTTGAGCACGGCCAGGATGGCGGTGATGGTCTTCCCGGTGCCGGCGTCGTCGAACAGGAAGCCGCGGCCGGTGCCGGCCAACATGCACGCGCCTTCCCACTGGTACGGCCGTGGGTACATCGCAGTGCCGTCGTCGGCCACACCGGTGAGTTCGGGCGGCCGGGTGGTGTCGACCGGGGCCATGCGCGCCATGATCTGGCCGGCCATCCACTGCTGGAGGCGCGGACCCGGCATGAAGACGCCGGGGTACTGCGTGGCCAGCTGCACCACCAGCGGCCAGGACAGAGGCGCGTTCACGGCGTCGGGCGGCTCCGTCGGCGTGATGGTCGGGGTCAGGAAGCTGAAGCCCTTTGCGATCAGCGGGAGGTTCGGCCCCGTGGGGAACAGCACCACCCGCTGACCGTCGGCGGTGATCTCGGCGTGCAATGCGTCCATCATCACTTCACCAGGGGGTTCGGTCCCGGGTGCTCGGCCAGCCACGCCAGGACGTCGGACAGCGCCTCACCGTAGGTGACGTTCTCTCGGCGCTCCAGCGGGTCCTTAAGGGACTTCCACAGCTGGTTGCGCAGGTCCTGCGGGACCGAGTGCCAGCAGCCGCGGCACGCCACGAATGCGCGCTTGACCTGTCGGCCGCACTGCCCGGGGCAGTCGTGCGTCTGCTCTTTCACTTGCGCCGCCCGAGGATCAGCACCACGACCAGCAGCGCCAGCACGCCGGCTACCGGCAGCCCGCCGATGGTGCCGACCAACAGCCACTGCACCACGCTGTCGGTGTTCACGTCCGCAGGCCCCCGTTCGTGTCGACGCCGAGCACGACAACCGCGCCGAACAGCAACACCACGGCGGTGATCATCATCCAGCCCGCGGCGATGGCCAGCCCGAGGACGCCGAGCAGCAGCGCCAGCGGCATGAGCGCCAGCAGCAGCTTGTCCGTCATGAACTTCATGATCAAACTCTCCAAGGTGTAGGACGGCCCGCCGGCCGTGAGGGGGTAGCCGGCGGGCCGCATGGTGGTCAGCGCCGTGGTTGGGGACGAACGCTGGCCGAGGTTCTACTGCTGCTGGCCCATCGCGCCGAGCAGGTTCTGATACGCGGCCGCCTGCTCGGGCGACATCCCCGCGGGGACGCCGGGCGCGGCCGGGGCCTGCTGCGGCGCGAAGCCGGCCCCCGGGGTGATCTCAGGCTGCTGCGGGGCCGGCGGCACGAAGCCCCCGGGCACCGGAGCGGCCGGCATCGGCTGCGGCCCGACGCCGGGCGGCGGGGCCTGCTGGACGAACTGCTGCTGCGGCGCGGCCGGGGCCTGCTGAACGAACTGCTGCTGCGGGTACTGCGGCGCGAACTGCTGTGGCTGCTGGACAGGAGCCTGCGGCGCGGCCGGGGCCTGCTGCTGCGGCGCGAACTGCTGCGCCGTGTTCATGCCACCACCGGCCTGCTCGGCCCGGACGTACTGGTAGGACATGTCCTTGCGCGGGGACCCGAAGCCGGTCGGCGTCATGCCGGCCAACGTGATCCGGATCCGGTCACCCTTCTTGGGATGGGTGTTGGCCGGCACCCCGGCGGCGGCCATCGCCTCCAGCAGCCGTTCCCGGTTGGCCCCCTTGACGTAGTGCGTCGTCTGGTTGCCGTCGGACAGCAGCAACGGCAGGATCAGCTGGTACATCGGGCTGCCGTCCTTGAAGAACTTCGGCTTGTTGCTGCCCATCTCGGTCTGCTGCTGCACGTCGGCGTCGGTGACGTCGCGCGGGAACACCGCATCCACGTACTCACCGACCTGATTGAACTTCAGCGCCTTGCCACCGCCGACGGTCGGCTGGCTGTAAAAGTCGGCCAGGCTACCCCGGGCCAGCGGCTGCGGCGGCGCGGCCGGGGGGCCGTACTGCGGGGCGGGCTGGCCGTAGCCCTGCGGCGCGTACTGCGGCGCGGCCGGCTGCTGCGGGTAGTACTGCGGGGCCGGCTGGCCGTAGCCCTGCGGGGGGCCGTACTGCTGCGGCTGCTGCGGGAACTGCTCCTGCGGCACGAAGCCGCCCGGAACCTGCTGCTGCGGCTGGTACTGCTGCGGGTAGGTCATGATCGCTTCTCTCTGCTTGTGCTCGGTGCTCGGGCCGCACAGCGGCCGGGGGCCCGTCCGGCCCCGACGCCGACGCGCTCTGTGAAGCGCCGAGGTCGGACGGGGTGCAGGACGGCCACCGTGGACTTGCGCCAGGTTGTCGAGACGCTGCCCGAGTGGAGTGCAGCGGTGCTCTCGGACCGTGGGCCCTGCGGAGCGGTTCGCCATGAACCGCCGTCAGTGTTGCACGCCGTTGCCTTCCGGTGCAACAGGCGTCTTGGGCGCGGCTGGCGGCGTCCACCCGAGCTTCACCAGCAGGTCGTGCGTCGCCCCGCCGACCTCCACCGTGGCCGCGTCGGACCGGATGCCGAGGTCGTGCGGCGAGAGTTCCAGGCAGACCTTCGGCCCGCGGCCGGCCTGCGCGAAGATCACCATGGACGTGGTCAGCTTGGCCACGTCCACGCCGTCCACGGCGATGGTCGGCGTCTCGCCGTTGGGGAACGCGATGTCCACGCTGTGCGCCGTCGAGCGGTGCTTGGGCGCGTTCACGGCCTCCACACCATCCGGGCCTTCCAGCCAGCCGGATACCTGCTCGGTCATGTGATCATCCCCTGTCTGATTCATCCCACGGTTCCGGGACAGCCGACGGCCGGCCCGTGCCCGCCTTCCGGTCGGTAGAACGGGCAGAAGTAGCACTCGTCACGAATCGGAGTGCGCGGGACCTGCTCCAACGCCATCTGCCCGGCGGCCACCGCGGCCGCGTAGGCCTTGCGGCGCTGCGTCTCGGCGAAGGTGTCCACCAGCTCATCCACGGCGGTGCCGTCGAACGGCGTCTCCCACACGTACAGGCCGTCCAGGGTGGACCGGGTGCGCGGGTAGGCGACCAGCGCCACCCGGTCCACCCGGAAGCCGGCACGGGCGTAGCCGAGGCCGTACAGGTAGAGCTGGCGTCGGTACTTGCGCGGGATCTTGCCGTCCACCACCTTCTGCCGGCTGTCGTCCCCGAGGCACTTGTGATCGATCACCGCGAACTGGCGCGCGTCGTACAGGTCGGCGGTGCCGCTGTGCTCGGGGTGCGGCGTCACCCGGTGCTCGGTGAACCAGCGCCGGAAGTTGTCAGGCTCCCCGGGCAACGGGGCCAGCCGGTGGTTGTCGGCCTCGAAGGCCTCGGCCAGGGCGGCGTGCAGCGCGGTGCCGACGAAGCTCGGCCAGGGGTCGAACACGTGGTTGGTGTGCTGCTCCCTGACCAGCTTGCCGACCACCTGGCGGTCACACTCCACGCCGAGTTCGGACGGTCCGAGGTGGACCTGCTGCGACCGCGGGGCCCACTCGGTGGCGGTGCGCACCACGGACTTCACCTCGGCCGCCAGGCGCTGCGCCCACTCGGTGTTCCCGGACACGTACCGGCCGCCCGTCTTCGGCTGGCTGAAGAACGCCGCCAGCGTGCCGCCGCCGGTCACGGGACCTTGCGCCCGGTCGGCCCACGGCGGTGCTGGTCGGCATGACCCCGGTCCAGCACGCAGCGCCGCCCGTCGGCGTCGGTGGCTGCGCACCGGTTCAGGTTCTCCGGACGCACCACCGGCAGCCGGCGGCGCACGTCGATGCGCCGTTCCATCAGCCAGTCCAGCAGCCGGATGAGCGTCACGCCGATGAACTCGCTGATCACCACATCACCTCTGCTTCACCCTCGGTGTGCAGTCCCGTGTGGCCGGCGTCCAGCGCGCAGACGTAGCGGCCGTCCGCGCCCAGGACACCGATCTGGGGGCCGACGCAGCCGCAGGGGTCCGGCTTCGGCACGTCGCCGTGGCGCTGCGTCCATGCGTACTCCACGTCGCGGTTCAGCCCATCTCGGTGCCGGTGGTCCCCGTCGTGCCCATACGGCTCCATGCACCGCCGGAAGCCGTTGCTGCCTGGATCGCCGGCCAGGCAGGGCATACCGCCCGCGGCGTCCGTGCGCAGCGTCAACGGCTCGGGCTGCGCCGTGACGGTGTCCACCAGCGGGCGCAGCAGGGCGATGACTTCGGCCAGTCCCTCGGCCAACGCCAGCAAGCCGAGTGCAGGCACGTCGTTGTCCCCGGACCGGATGGCCCACGCACGCGCCAGGTCGGCGCGGCGCTCCTCGAACCTGCTCATTCCCAGACCTCCCCTGCCTTACCGGCGTGGCTGACGGCCACGTGGTCCATGTGCGGCCCGTCGTGCCCCTTGGACAGCACGCAGCCGGGCGCGTCGATGGACTTCCACGCGGCCAGGTTGCACGCCTGTTCAGTGGCGTCCGGCAGCCGTCCCGCGGCCGGGTGATCGGGCGCGGTGCGCCACTTCCCGTCTTCGATGTCGGTGTGCGTCTGGTGCCACTGCTCGGGGCTGGCCTGAGTGTCCGCCACCGGCTTGCCCACCAGGGATGGCCACTGCGTGCCCGAGTTGCTGCGGTGGCTGCCGGGGTGCCGGATCGACAGCACACACGGCTTCGGCACCGTCACCGGGCAGCGTGCGCCGTCCTGCTCGGCGTCGTCCCACCCGATCACGCCGGTGTGGTTCACCGAAGCGGTGTGGCCGCCGGTGTGGTGCCGCCGCCGGTCGCACTCCACCAGCCCCTGCGGGCCGGTGTAGGTGGACAGGCAGAAGCTGTCCGCGCGCCTGATGGCCTCCACGGCGTCGGCCATGCGCTTGAGCTGGTCAGCCGTCGGCCGCCCGGCCTCCAGCTCAGTGATGTAGCAGCGCAGGAAGGACTCGGCGATGGCCAGTTCCCCCGGCGGCGCGGCGTCGGTGCCCTCGGTCACCCGCGTGAACGCGGCCAGCGCGTCCCGCCAGGTGTAGTCCCGCGATTCGGTCACCATGCGAATCCGTCCTCTCCGAGGTGCGTGCCGTCGTGGTGGTTGACCCGGATGCACGGTCTGACAGCCCCGTCCAGCCGGTTGGACGCCGAGCACTGCGCCAGCTTGCCGAGCTGTACCGTCTGGTTCTCCAGCGCCGACAGGCGGTCGTTCAGGTGCGCCACGGCCTTGTCCGTGCCGGCCAGGTCTTCGGCGGTGGCCAGTTCCTTCCGGCCGTTCCAGGCCTCATCACCGACCAGGCCTACCAGCCGGTTGACGTCCCGACGCATCCCGGCCAGTCCCCCGCCGTACTCCACCCGGTGCAGCGCGGTGAGCTTGCGCTCCAGCTCTTCCCGCAGGTTGCGGACGGCGGCACTGTGCTCCACGTGGTGGGTGCGCTCGGCATACAGCTGGCGCTGGAAGCTGGCCATAGTGTGCTTGAAAGCTTCCACGTTCTCGGGCAGTCGGTGGCCTTCGAGCACACCAAGCCGGCCGGACAGGTTCTCGGCCAGTTCACGCACCTGGAGCACGGCCTGTTCCAGCGTCACCAGCGCGTCGTTGTCGGCCTTGGTGGCCAGTTCCTCCCGGCTGACGGGCGCGCGTGACGTCCAGCTGGCCACGTCGGCCCAGAACTCGGGCGACAACTTGGTGCCAGCCGGCGGGAAGCCGTAGTCAACGCCGGCCGTCACGTTGTACCCAAGCACCGGCCCGAAGACCTTCCCCCCACGCTCGGCGAAGTAGTCGCCCTGCGGCGTGACATGCAAGTGGCCCTGGTGGCCCTGCGCCAGCGCGCATCGAGCGCCGATGACAGTGTCGAAGTCGCAGCGCCCAGCCGTCGTGGATTTGATCTCGTATGCCATCGGTCAGGCCTTCCTGGTTCGGCGCACGAACGGGACGGCGGCCCGGTGGGCCGTCTTCGGCCGCCGCCAGCCGATGGGCTTCGGCGTGGTGCTGCGCTCGATGACGCCGAGCTTGAGCGCCGCGGCGATGGCGGACCGCCGGATGGCCGGCTTGCTGCTGCGCAGGCTGCCCACCACCGTCCGGGCGGTGCGCATCGGGTGCGGGGCCACCTGCGTGTCCCGGCTGCGGGTGGCCCCACCAGCGCGCGGCCGGACGTACCGCGGCACCTGCTTGAGCTGCTGGCGGCTCTTTCCGTGCTTGTGGTGCTCGGTGTTCAGGTCCGGGCCGAAGGTGTGCGGCGGCACCACCCGGCGGTGCTCGGTGCTGCCGGCCACCGGGATGTGGTCACGGCGCACCTGGCCGAGGGTCGCCTGCTTGGTGGCGGGCCCGTTCGTGGTCAGGTCACTCACTTGATCTTCCCTCACTTATTGGGCTTGAGAACCCAGGACTCGGTGTCCTTGCACAGCGCGTTGTACTGGTCGTCCCCGAGCACCTTGCGGATGGCCGCGGTGTCCAGGCGTCGGGAGACGACCAGCTGGAGCGTGAGCGGGTGGGCCAGCGCGCCCGAGGTGATGGTGAAGTCCCCGGTGCCCGGGTGGGCCTGGCGCGTCTCGGCCTTGATCCCGTCGGTGATCTCCTTCAGCCGCGCGGCCGCGGCGTCGGCCTCGGCCTTGGCGGTGTCGTACATCGCCACCAGCTGGTTGAGCCGAGCGAAGCGGTTGCGGACCGACTTGGCCGCGCCGCCGAGGTGCTCCAGCCGGATCACCTGGTGGGCGGGAACGGAGGCCTCGGCCTCGGCGGCCGCCAGCTGCTCGGCGCGCACCTTGGCCACCAGGTCATAGGCGGCCATCAGCTCGGCCACGTAGGTGCTCTGGTGCTCCAGCAGCAGCTTCTGTCCGCCGTCCTCGGTGTCGGCCACCAGGAAGCCTTCGGGCCGGCCGCTCGGCCACACCAGGCCGTTGCGCCCGTCCTGCCGGCTGTCGACGTCGAACACGCCCCACAGCGTGATGGGCTCGGCGGTAGCGCCGCCGCCGAACTGGTCTTCGGGGTCCTGGGTCTGGAACGGTTCCAGAATGAACCGCCGAGCGGCCTCGGCGGCCGCGGTGCGCTGCGCGGCCGGCCTGCTCGGCAGGGCCGCCGGGGTGTCGGTGGTGTTCGTCATGGCGTCAAGGTACGCTCACGTGCACGGCTTTGCAACTCGATGCCACTGGGTCATGAACTGGACCGTCCGGGCGTAGAGTCCGAGGCCTGACAACGAAAACCCCGGGTGCGCCGCCACCCGGGGATCCGCTCACCTTGGAGTGATGAGTGCTCGATCCCCCACACCCCGACGGCCCCATGCACAACCGCCATACGAAAGGAATCCAGCACGTGGAACCTAGCATGACTAGTCCGTTCGCGCAGGCGGCGCTGTATTTTCAGGCAGGCTGGACAGGCGTTCTGCCCTTGCCGTTCCGCGAGAAGTTCCCGCCGCCCGAGGGGTTCACCGGTGCTGGCGGCGCGGTGCCGTCACCACAGCAGGTGGCAGCCTGGATGATGGGCCAGGATGGCGCACAGGACCCGGCTAACCTGGCGTTGCGGCTGCCGGCTGGCGTGGTCGGCATCGACGTGGACGACTACGGCGACAAGCACGGCGCGCAGGCGCTGTTCGAGATGGCCGAGCAGCACGACCTCGGCCCGCTTCCGGCCACGTGGTCGTCCACCTCCCGCGGCCAGACGTCACCGGCCCGCATCTGGCTGTACCGGCTGCCGCAGGCCGACGTCCGGCTGGTCGGCAAGCCCTGCCCCGGTGTGGACGTCATCCAGCACCACCACCGCTACGTGGTGGCCGCGCCGAGCGTGCACCCCGAGGGTGGTGTCTACGCCTGGTACCGGCCCGACTTCACGCCAGCGGACCCGTCCGAGGTCCCCGCAGTCGCTGACCTCCCCTTCCTGCCGGACGACTGGACGGCGGCGCTGCGGGAGGTGCCGAGGCCGAACACCGGCGGTAGTCAGACGGCTACAGGGGCAAGGCCTTCACCCGACGGCTGGTCGGCGTTCACCAACCAGCGCGCGCCGCACAGCTGGCGCTCGGCACAGCAGGCCATCAACCGTGAGCTGGCCGCGGCCTCGGTGCCGGCGGCGCTCGGCTCGGGCTACCGCAACACCCTGCTGCGCGCGGCGCTGGTGCTCGGCGGCTACGTCGGTGCCAGCGTGCTGCCGGCCGAGCACGCGCAGCAGTTGCTGGCCGAGGCCGCGGGGCAGGCCTGGAACGGCCAGCCGGACGCCGACGACGTGAAGTGGATCGGGCAGGGTCTGGCCGACGGCGCGCAGCGCCCGTTCCGGGTCTATGACGACAGGGGCACCACGTCCGGGGTGTCGGCGCTGTCCCCGCGTGCAGCGGCGTCGCTGGAGCACGTCCGGGCCACCGGTCGGCTACCGGACGTGTTCGACCCGGCCGAGGACAACACGGACCAGGGCCTGGCCGAAGCCGTGCTGGCCGAGCTGTACCCCAACCTCCGCATGGACATCGAGTCAGGGTCCTTCCTGGTGCGTGGGCCCGAGCGCTGGCAGACCATCACCCGCGACGCGTCGGGGTGGGCGGTGTCCGACGTGGCCCGGCGGATGCCGCCCGGCGTGCGTCCGGTGCCCAAGGACGTGGCCGAGCGCACCGCCGAGCACTGGCAGGCCTGGCGGCTGACCAAGTTCACCGGCACCGCGGGCGCGGCCCCGATCAGCCGTAAGATGCGGGACCGCCTGGCCGCTGGTGAGCACGCCAACCACGTCCGGCTGTCCGAGCTGGACGCCGATCCTCACGTGCTGTGGGCCGGCGGGTCGCCATGGGACCTGCGCACCGGCGGGCTGGCCGACATCGATCCGCTCACGCCGCACACTCACGCCGCCCGGTTCGCGCCCGTGGAAGGTCCCACGCCGCTGTGGGACGCGTTCGTGGCCGCGGTGTGGCCGGACCCTGAGATCCGGGAGTGGGCGCTGTCGGTGCTGTCCGTCGGCCTCACCGGCCACAGCCCGCGCATCATGCCGGTGCTCTACGGCGACACCGGCCGCGGCAAGACGCAGGTGGTGGCGCTGCTGTGCAACCTGCTCGGCACCTACGGCGGCCCGGCCGACCAGAAACTGATCATCGCGCCCGAAGCGCACGGCTCGGTGGTCTACTCGCTCAAAGGCCTGCGGCTGGCCTACGTGGACGAACCAGCCCCTACCCACCGGGACAAGGTGGAGCGGGTCAAGCTGCTCACCGGCGGCGGCCGCATGACCGGAAACCAGATGCGCAAGGACCCGGTGACGTGGGACAGCACCCACACATTGGTGCTCATGCAGAACGACGCGCCCGAGCTGACCGATGACGCGCTTCGGGACCGGGCCCGAGTCATCGCCTGCGACGGTGACCCCGAGCAGGTGGCGCGCACCCGCGCGGCGCTCGGCCAGGTCAACGGCGACACCATCAGCGGGGTGTGGGCCAAGGAAGCGCCCGGCGTGCTGGCGGCCATGATGCGCCGCGCGGCCGCCTGGCTGGCCGATCCGAGCACGCTGGACCCGAAGGCCACGCCGGCCAGCGTCATCGAGCTGGTGGACGCCATGGTGGCCGAGCAGGACCCCGTCCAGCAGTGGATGTCCGAGCGCACCAGCCCGAGCGAACCGGGCACGCCGTCCCGGGCCCTGCACAACGACTTCGCAGCCTGGTTCAAGGCCAGCCCGGTCTACGGACGCCGCGCGGTGCCGACAGCGGTGGACTTCGGCCGGCGGTTGGCCAAGCTCGGCATCGGCACCACCACGATGCGGGACGGCAAGTACAGGCACTTGATCATCAACACGCCCGGCGGCGGCTGGTTCACACAGGGTCCGGTACCGGTTCCGGCACCCATGGCCGAGCGTGACGCATGTGACGGATCGGTGACGGATGCCGAGGGGCATCCGTCACAGGAGAATGACCAGGTCCAGGCACATGTTGATGTTGGTGTGACGGATGTGACGGAGGTTCCCCAGTTCTCAAATCAAAATCTATCTGTATCAATAAAGTCTGTAAATACGGGGATAGGGGGGTCCGTCACGCATCCGTCACCGGAAGTTGCGCACTCGGCGTCTGGCCAGGGCGAACTCTTCGTTTCGGATACGCTGGCGGGTCCGTCACAGAGTCACGAAACGGTAACGCCGGCTGAACCGATCAAGAAGACACGGCGCAAGCCGGGGGAGCCGACGGCGGCCGAGCGCAAGCGCGCCGAGAAGGCCGCGGAGAAGGCGGCCAAGGTGGCCGAGCTGGCCGGCGAGTTGGTGGAGTTGCCGGCGGTGGTCCGACGCACTAGCCCCACCCCTCGGCACATCGAGCACGTGCACGTGGGACCGCTGCTGGCCGACGCCATGGCGAAGTCCCGCGGCCACCTCACGGTGGACTGCGAGACGTCCGGCTACCCGATCGGGCACCCCGAGTACGCGCTGCGCACCGTGCAGCTCGGCACCCGCGTGCTGACTGTGGACCTGGACGCCGACTGCTCGGTGTGCTGCGCCATCGCCACGGCGGCGCTCAAGCGCGCCGAGGTGCTGCACGCGCACAACGCCGCCGCCGACATCCCCCCGCTGCACCACGCCGGCATCGCCACCCACGATGAGCTGTGGGCCAAGATGGAGGACACCGTGCTGCCGGCCAAGCTGGCGGACCCGAGCAGCAGCGGCGGGGATCCCGCGCTGAAGGCGGCCAGCGCCGCCGTGCTCGGTGACAAGGCGATGTCACCAGCGGCCGAGGAACGCAAGGATGAGCTGTTCGCCGCGGCGAACTGGCTGAAGGACACCGACCCCACCACTCCGCCCGAGCGCTCGGGATGGCTCCAGGTGGACAAGCGCTGCGCCACGATGATCGGCTACGCCTGCGCCGACGTGCTGGACGGCGCGTTCCTGGCGCTGGAGCTTCCCGAGCCTGATCCGGCCGTGCACGCGCGTGAGCGGCACATTCAGCGGGTGGTGGCCCCGGCGTCCACCTTCGGCTTCCCGCTGGACGCCGACCTGGTGCTGGAGCAGCACGACAAGCACGACGTGGACGAGAAGCGGCTTCGGGAGCAGCTGCGGGACGTGCTGCGCATCGACAACCCCGGAAGCTCCCCGCAGTTGGCCAAGGCCTTCATGGGCATGGGCGTTCGGCTGCCGATGACGCCGCCGTCCAAGAAGTTCCCGCAGGGGCAGCCCAGCGTGGCCAAGGACGTGATGAACACCCTGGCCGAGCTGTCCGGGCCCGCGCAGGCGGCCGCGCGGCTGGTGCTGGACTGGCGGCACCACGACACCGCGTTGAAGCTGCTGCTGCGGCCCTGGCGCATCGCCGTGCTCCAGGGTGACGGCCGTGTTCGGCCCACGGTCTACACCCTCGGCGCGGACACCGGGCGGATGAGCTGCGTCCGGCCGAACATGCAACAGATCAGCAAGAAGGGCGGGCTGCGAGAGTGCATCCTGGCCGACGACGGCTTCATGATCGTCTCGGCCGACTTCGAGGGTGTGGAACTGCGGGTGGCCGCGGCGCTGTCCGGGGATCCGATCCTTCGCCAGGCGCTGGAACAGGGCCTGGACATCCACCGGATGATCGCGGCGCAGGTCTTCGGTGAGGAACTGGCCGATGAGTACCGGACGCTGGCCAAGCGCATCGTGTTCGGCTTCATCTACGGCGGTGGCTTCGAGACGCTGGCCAAGCAGTCAGGCGTCTCGGTGGAGACCGTTGCCGCCGCCGTCGGCGCGCTGCGCCAGCTCACCCCGCGGCTGTCCGAGTGGTCCGAAGAGGTCAAGTCGGCCATCCGGGCTGGCAACCGCCAGTTCCGCACCTACTCGGGCCGTGTCATCCACCTGGACCCCCGGCAGCCGCACAAGGGCCCGAACTACCTGATCCAAGGGACCGCGCGCGAACTGCTCGGGGACACGCTGGTGGCGTGGGACGGCACCGAGCACCGCGGCGGCGTGCTCATGCCGGTGCATGACGAAGCGGTGGCGATGGTTCGAGAGGACCGGGCGCAGGACGGCCTGGACACCCTCATGCGGCTGATGACGCACCGACTCGGGGACATCGCCATCACCGCCAGCGCGGGCGGCCCGCCGGCCCGGTCCTGGCACAGCGGGTGATTTGACGGGGAGACGTCGCGTGTTCGGCGTCTCCCCGTGCTACCCTATGCAACATGAGCGAGCTACACCCGGACGATCCCGACATGTTGACCCGCCACCAGGCGGCCGACGTGCTGGGCATCCGGCTGCGCGCTCTGCACTACTGGCGCACCAGTGGACGCCTGCTGCCCGGGACCGTGGTGAAGTTCCGCCGTGAGGCCGGTGGCTACCCGCTGGTGCGCTTCCGCCGTTCGAAGCTGGAACAGCTGCTGGCCGAGGGCTGGCACGTGGAGGTGGAAGGCGGTAACGCCGACGCCGGTTCCAGCGATGAACCGAGCACAAGCGCCGAGCAGGAGTGAGGGATCATGGCCAAGGACAAGGGCGAGAAGCCGGCCAAGGGAGACAAGCCCACCAACATCGCCAAGGTGCACAAGGATGACAAGTCCTTGGATCGGGCGGGTGACCGTTCGCAGAAGCCGAAGGGCAAGGTGGAGAAGGCCCTTCGGGCGTGGGCGGACGACATCGACAGCGAGTGATCTGATCACCTCGAAGCGGCACCAGTCACACGGACTGGTGCCGCTTCTTGCTACGGTGTGCAACGTGGCAACCGACTGCACCCATGCCACACTCGACTGCGGAGGTGATCGGCATGGCAGCGCGGTGGACCGAGGAGCAGCAGCACGTCACCTACGCCCGGATCATCGAGCTTCGGCGTGATCACCTGGAGTTCGAGGAGATCGGCCGCCAGCTGTGGGAAGCCGGCGAATGGCCCGGCAATCTACCCGAGCCGCCGTCCAAGTCGGCGGTGTGGCAGCAGTGGCGGCGGGCGCTCAAGTCCATCCCCGCGCCCGCGCTGGCCGAGCTGCGCTCCGAGCTGATGGGTCAGTTCGAAGAGCTGTACCGCAAGGCCAACGAAGTGCTGGACCGGGATCATCTGGCGCACAGCAACGGCCAGGTGGTGTACGGCCCGAGCGGCAAGGCCGTGATAGACGACGGGCCCAAGCTGGCAGCCATCGGACAGATGCAGCAGCTGCTGGCCAAGATGGCCGTGCTCGGCGGCGCGAACGCGCCCGTCCAGCAGAAGGTGATCATGGACGCGTCGATCAAGTACGAAGTGGTCGGCGTGGATACGGAGGCACTGAAGTGACCGAGTTGCCCAACGTGCCGCACGACATCGAACCGGCCGCCCTGGCGGCGCTGATGGGCCAGCCTGGCGGCGCTGGGCTGTCGCAGCTCGGTCAGCTGGCCGCCGACCTCGGCCCCGCCGTCGTCGCCCACATGCTCGGCGCGAAGGGCATGGACGACTGGCCGGCCTGCGAACGCCGCCGTGACCCGAACTGCTGCGGTGCGGTGCTGGTCGACAAGGTGGACGACGCGCACAACCGGCACATCCACTACTGCCACACCGACGTGAAGGCACTGCACTCCGAGCACCTGGTGATGGTCAACACCGAGCACGCCGCCGAGGTGGCGCACGTCTGCGGCTGCGGCACCACGTGGGTGGAGAACACCGGCGTGCTCGGTGCCGAGGACGGGGAAGCGCAGCCGTGACCATCACCCGCGGCGTCGCCGTGTCCGCGCTCATGCTGGCCGCCACCGTCGTGCTGGTCGGCCTCTGCGGCGTGCCCGGCCTGCTGGTGTGGCTGTTCACCGTGTGCGCCGTGGGCTGCGCGCCCGATGCGGCGCTGCGGCTGGTCAGCTCGGTGCAGTGGCGGCACGTGGTGCAGGCCTGGCGCTGGCTGGACCGGCGATGATGGCGCGGAACACGCTGCCCAGCTGTGCGTGGTGCGGACAGCCAGATCACCAGCACGCCAAGCACCGGCCGCGGTGGCATGACTGGCTGGACACCGCCGTCATCGTGGCCATCCTGGTGGTGGACACGCTCTGGCTGGTGCTGCGGTGACCGCCACGCTGGCGCAGCCGGCCAGCACCACCGTGCACCGGTATGAGCCATGGGGCGCGGCCAAGTCGCTGTTCGGCTACCGCGGCAAGGAAGTGCTGCTGTCCGGCCCCGCTGGCACCGGCAAGACTCGGGCGTGCCTGGAGAAGCTGCACCTGATGGCGCTGCTCAACCCGGGGATGCGCGGGCTGATACTGCGCAAGGTGGCCGCCGACCTCGGCTCCACCGCGCTGGTGACGTGGAAAGAGCACGTGGCCAAGGAAGCGCTGGACCTCGGCGTCTGCGCGTACTTCGGCGGGTCGCGCGAAGAGGCACCAGGCTACCGCTACACCAACGGTTCGTTCATCGCCGTGGGTGGGCTCAACGACCCCAACCGGATCATGTCGTCCGAGTACGACGTGATCTACGTGCAGGAAGCCACACAGCTCACCGTCACCGACTGGGAGAACTGCAACACCCGGCTGCGCAACGGCAAGATCAGCTTCCAGCAGCTGATTGCCGACACGAACCCCGATGTGCCCACGCACTGGCTGAAGCAGCGCGCCGACGCCGGCACCGTCCAGCTGTTCGAGTCACGGCACCGGGACAACCCGCGGCTGTACCTCCCGGACGGCAGCCTGACCGTCTACGGGGCCGAGTACATGGCCCGGCTGGACGCGCTCACCGGTGTTCGGCTCAAGCGCCTGCGTGATGGGCTCTGGGTCGCCACCGACGGCCAGGTGTATGAGCTGTTCGACGCCGCCATTCACGCGCCCACGCTGGCCGACATCCGCGCGCTGTACGGCGGCTGGGAGGACACCCGGCTGTGCGCCGCCGGCCTGCCCTGGCACTGGCGACGGTGGATGGCCATCGACTTCGGCTTCACGAACCCCACGGTGATCCAACGGTGGGCCGAGGACGACGACGGCCGGCTGTACCTGTACGCCGAGCAGTACCGCACGCAGCGCCTGGTGGAAGACCATGTGGCTGACCTGCGCAAGATGCTGTTCGACAAGGACGGCAACGAACTCGAACCAGAGCCGTGGGCCATCATCTGCGACCACGACGCCGAGGACCGGGCCACCTTCCGCAAGCACTTCGGCCGCGGCACCGTGTCCGCGGTGAAGTGGGTGAAGCCGGGCGTGGAAGCCGTCCAGTCCCGGCTGAAGGTGGCCGGTGACGGCCGGCCGCGGCTGTACCTGGTGCGCGGCGCGCTGGCGTCGCTGGACGTGAGCCTGCGCGAAGCCGGCAAGCCGGCGTGCACACTGGACGAGATCACCTCGTACGTGTGGGACATCGTGGAAGGCAAGGTGTCCAAGGACGTCCCGCGCAAAGAGAACGACCACGGCATGGACGCCATGCGCTACACCGTGGCTCGGGTGGACCGAGTCACGGCCGGCAATCGAAAGAAGGTGCGGAATGGCTAGCCTCTCCGTCGTTGGCGTGGCCGCCGGACAGCAGGCCGGTGCGCGGGCGCTGCGATTCGTCGAACGCGTCGGACTGCTGACCAAGCGCAGCGCCGCCGGCATTCGCTCGGTGGTGCTCCAGACCCTGGGTTTGGCAGCCATCGACTACGCCATGTTCCAATGGACCACGATTGCGGGATTCGTGGCCGTCGGCGTCTCGTTCTTCGCACTCGACTACATCACCGGCGGCACGCCGGCCGAGACGAAGGACGGTGACCAGGATGGTGCGGTCCCTCGGTAGTGCACTGGCCCGGCGGGTCACCTCGGCCACGCCGGCCGTGCCGTCCGACGGGGACCGGCCGCCTGTCCCGGTAGTCGGGTCACGCAGCCGCGGAACCGCGCTCCAGATGCTGATGGGGCATGGAGGCAGCGACACGCAGCGCCAGGTGGACGGCTTCGGCAAGTCGTCCCCGCTCTACACCGCGGCCGCCGCCAACTCCGAGGCCATCGGCGGGCTGACCTGGCGGCTGTTCCAGACGCACACCGGCCGCGGTCGGATCAGTGGTCCGGACCCGCGCAAGGAAGTGCCGGACCACGCCGCCCTGCGGCTGTGGGAGAAGCCCAACGACTTCATGCACCAGCAGTTCTTCGTTGAGTACAGCCAGCTACTGGTGGAACTTACCGGCCTGGTGTACCTGGTGGTCGCGCGCCAGCTCGGCGTCCCGCGCTCGATGTGGCCGGTCCGTCGTGACCGAATCGTGCCGGTTCCTGATCCGGATCGTTACCTGGCCGGGTACGCCTACGTCTGCGATGACGGGAGCTTCATTCCGCTCCAGCTGGACGAAGTCATTCCCATTCAGGTGCCGGACCCGAATGACCCGCTCGGTGGAATGTCGCCGGTCAAGCCGCTGCTCACCAGCCTGGACGCAGCGCACATGACCGAGGAATACCGGCGCAACTTCTTTCGCAACGGCGCTAACCCCGGCGGCATCATCGAGCTGGACGAAGAGGCGCTGCTCACCGAGCGCGAACTGAACGAGATCATGGAGCGCTGGGCCGAGCAGCACCGCGGCGTTCGGAACGCGCACCGTGTGGCCATTCTGGAGCGCGGTAAGTGGATTCAGAATGATGTGTCCCTGAAGGACATGCAGTTCACGCAGATGCGACAGGACGACCGGGACGCCATTTACGAAGGCCTTCGCGTGCCGAAAGCTATTGTCGGCGTCTCCACTGACGTCAACCGCGCGAACGCCGAGGCAGCCGAATACGTTTGGACGAAATGGCCGATCGTCAACAAGGCGCGGCGCTGGAAGGCGGCGCTGAACTGGTACCTGCTGCCGATGTTCGGATCCGGCGGCACGGGCGCGTACTGCTTCGACTTCGACAACCCGGTGCCGGACGACTGGCAGGCCGACGCCGCCACCACCGCCAGCAACGCGCACGCCGCCGCCGAGATGGTGGCCGCCGGCTGGCACCCCGACGACGTGCTGGCGTCGCTGTCGCTGCCCACCATGCGCTACGTCGGACCGCCCGGACCGAGCGCGCAGACGCCGACCACGGACCCGATGCAGGCGCGCAAGACGCTGCCCGAGCTGATGGCTGGCCAGCCGGGCCGCGCCGCCGTGCAGGCCTTCGTGGACCAGTTCGCGCCGACGTGGGGCACGCTGTGACCGCGCCACAGCCGGCCAAGGACCCGGCTGCCGCCGAGTCCGTGGACATCGCGCCGCTGGCGGCCAGCCTCGGCGTCGCGCTGGCGGCGCTCATCGCGTCGTGGGAGTCCGTGAAGTCGTCGTGGACGCAGTTCTACGTGGCCGAGATCGGCCGAGTCCTCCACGCCGGTGACAGGGCGGCGCTGGGCCGGCTGGCGCTGCCGTCGTTGGACAACGCGCGGCGCATGGTGCGCAAGGCGATGAGCGCCTTCGCCGGCACCGCGGCGGCGCACATGGTGACCGAGCTGGCCGAGCAGGGCCTGACCGGGACGACGCCGCAGACGCCGACCGACGCCGAGCTGGAGACAGAGGCCGGCGTCGCCGTGGCGCTGCTGGCCACGTCGCTCGGGCAGTCCGCTGGCAGCGAAGCGGCACGCGTCCACGGCCCGAACAGCTCGGTGCCCGAGACGCAGCAGCTGGTTCACCAGCACGTGGCCAACCTGACCGACGCGCAGCTGAACTACGTGCTCGGCGCGGCGCTGCACGGGGCAGGCAATCACGCGCGCATCCTGACCGTGCTCGGCGTGGACGACGTCTACATTTACGCGTCTGAAGTAAACGATTCGAATACGTGCGAACCGTGTCACGAGATCCACGGCACGTATCTGGCCGGCACTCCCACCGGCGACTTCAGCAAGGTATACGAGCTTTACCCCGTCCGCGGATACGTCTTCTGTCTTGGCCGTGACCGATGCCGGGGCACTGTGGTCGGCGTCTGGCGAAAGGCGGGTGAATGATGCCGGCGATTGGGGTGCACCACACTTCCACGGTGAACACGCCGTGGGATGGCCCGGCTGCTGTGGCGGCTATGCCGAACAAGGCAAGCGTGCTGCATTACTGCCATGCGTGGCAGGACAATGGAGCAGGGGACGAGAAGAGCGGTTACAAGTTCCCGCACCACACCACCGATGGCGGACCGGCGAACATTCCGGGCTGTCGTAATGGACTTGCCCGGCTGTCCGGGTCGTCCATTCCGAGCGGCGATAAGGCTGGAGTACGTTCTCACCTCCAGGCACATCTGAACGATTACAACAAGAAAGCGGACAATTCCATGGGTGCTGAGCTGAAGGCATTCTGGAACCAGGCCGTTTCGCTTGGAATGCTGTCCAGTGAGGACCGTGTTCGTCAGCACGCGCCGCGGGCGCAGCTGGCAGGCGATGGCAAGACGTGGTTCCAGTTCCGCAACACCACCGACGCCGAGGAAGCCATCCTGGACATCCAGGACGAGATCGGCTTCTGGGGAGTCACGGCGTCCGACTTCGCCCGACAGCTGTCCGACGTCACCGCGCCGACCATCAGCCTGCGGGTCAACAGCCCCGGTGGGGATGTGTTCGACGGCGTGGCCATCGCCAACCTGCTCCGCGCGCACCGCGCCACCGTCAACGCCGTGGTGTACGGCTTGGCGGCGTCGGCGGCGTCGTTCATCTGCATGGCAGCCGACTCGGTCACGATGATGCCGAACAGCTCCATGATGATCCACGACGCCATGGGAGCCTGCCGGGGTAACGCCGCCGACATGCGGGACCTGGCCGACCTGCTGGACAAGGTCAGCGACAACATCGCCAGCATGTACGCCGCCAAGGCTGGCGGGGACGCCGCGGACTGGCGCAACACCATGCGCGGTGAGCAGTGGTACAACGCGGACGAAGCGGTGGCCGCCGGCCTGGCCGACCACATCGGCGAACCGGGCACGCAGGCTGAGAACTCAGCTGACGACCGGAAGTGGAACCTGTCGTTTTACAACTTCGACGGCCGTCAGTCAGCGCCCGCGCCAGCTACCATCGCGGCAAAGGCCGAACCGCCGGCCGAGCAGCAGAAGAACCAATGGGACGCCACGGCATTCGCTCGGGCGTGGAATGAAGGGACCAAGGGATGACAACGGCGATTCCCACCAGCCCGGAAGCGCTCGGCACCTGGCTGACCGAGGACGTTCGGAACAAGATCAGCACGGACCCCGAGTACGCCGCCAAGCAGTTCCGCGACTTCGGCAACGCGTACGCCGCGGAATGGGCCAAGACGCAGGCCGGCAAGCAGGCCATGGCCGAGGCCCTGGCGGAGAAGGAACTCTCGCTGGTCGACTACCTGGAGGAGCACGGCAACGAACTCCCGAAGGGGTTCAAGCCGGGTGCCGCGGTGGCCGAGCTTCAGCAGAAGCGCCAGGGCATGGGCCTGAAGTCGGCCCGCGCGTCCAAGGGCCAGCTGTGGGACAAGGCGGCCATCGGCGCGAAGCTGGACAGCAACTTCGCCAACGCGTGGGAGTACTTCACCGCCGTGGTGGCCGCCGTCCGGCCGCAGATGAACGTGGCCGGCAAGGCCGACCTGCTGGCCAAGCTGGCCAAGCTCCAGGACGTGCAGAACAGCTACGGCAGCATCGTGCCGAGTGACGGCGGCTTCCTGATCCCGGAAATCCTGCGCTCGGAAATCCTCCAGCTGGCGCTGCCGTCGTCCATCGTGCGCCAGCGCGCCACCGTCATCCAGATGGACAGCCTGAAGGTGCCGATCCCGGCGGTGGATGAGCGCTCTCGCGTCACGTCCATCTTCGGTGGCCTCCAGTTCTTCTGGCTGGCGGAAGGCCAGCCGGGCGTGGACAGCTCGGCCAAGTTCGGTCAGGTCACGCTGGACGCCAAGAAGCTGATGGGCTACGCCGGCATCCCGAACGAGCTGATCCACGACGCGCCCGCGTTCATGAGCTGGTTCAGCGCGAAGTTCCCGCAGGGCATCACCTGGTTCGAGGACATCGCGTTCCTGACCGGCGACGGTGTGACGCAGCCGCTCGGCGTCACGCAGGGCACCGGCGTGGTCACCAAGACGCGCACCACTTCGGGGCACATCCGGTACGAAGACCTGGTCGGCATGTACCAGTCCATGTACCCGGCCAGCATCCCGAACAGCTGCTGGGTGATGTCGCACGACGCCTTCGCCGAGATGGCCGAACTGTACTTCATCCCGAACAGCGGCGGCGGCGGCACCATCCCGGTGCCGGTCATGCTGTGGATCCCGAACGCCGTGGGCGACCCCACGCCGACGATCCTCGGCCGGCCCGTGATCTTCACCGAGAAGATCGGCCCGCTCGGCGCGGGTGCCGGCGTCACGGACGTCATGTTCGTGGACTTCAGCGAGTACCTGGTGGGCGACCGCCAGATGATGCAGGTGGAGTCCAGCACGGACTACCTGTTCGGCACCGACAAGACGGCGTTCCGCTGCATCGAGCGCGTGGACGGCCGGCCGTGGCTGCCGAAGGCCATCACCCCGCACAACAACTCCAGCGTGCTCCTGTCGCCGTACGTGGCGCTGGCGCAGTGATCATCCGGGCCGGCGGCGGCACCGTCCCCGCCGTCGGCCCGGTCCGTTCCTCGGCCCACTCGGGTGGAACAGAAAGCGAGACAAGATCATGTTCAAGCTCGGATACACGTTTGACCTCGGCCCCGACGCCATGCCGGTGGACCTGTCGGCGGCTGGCGTCACCGGCAAGCGGGTCAACCTGCGCAACGCTCGGAACTGGAACGCCGTCCTGATCAAGGGCGCGGCGTCGTCCGGCACGGACCCGGTGCTGACCTTCAACCTCTGGTCGGCCAGCTCGGGCGGCTCGGCCAACAACACGTTCAACCCGGACCACTTCTGGCAGAAGGCGGGCGCGACGCTGGCCGGCACCGAGTCGTGGACGAACGTGGCGCTGACCGGCAACACCAACGGCCAGGTGACGCTGACCGGGGAGCAGGGGCACCAGGGGATCTACGTCTTCGAGATCCACGTTCCGCTGCTCACCGCCGGCTTCGACTGGATGTCGGTGGACATCGCCAAGGCCGGCACGGTGGCGCAGCTCGGGACGCTCATCTGGGTCCCGGCCGACCTGTCCAAGCGGTACGGTCCGGCCAACCTGGACCCGACCCTGTACTGACGGCACGAAGTCCCCGACTGCCGTCTGGTTCGCCGCGCGTACCCCCTGTCCGTGCGGCGTTCCAGGCGACAGGGCGGGAGAAAGGGCCTAGACCATGACGCACCCGGACCCGAACGACAACCCGCACGCGGGCGCGTTCCCGGACCTGTCCGTGGACGACTCGGGCAACGTGCTCACCGGGCGGGACGCCGACGGCAACCCCGTGACGGTGCACATCGCGCCCGGCCACGGCATCGCGATGCCGACGGAAGACGAAGGAGGTGAGCCGCCATCACCGACCCCAACGGAGCAGGGTGGTACGGGGCCCTCAACATCTTCCAGTACTGCCGGGAAACCCGACAGCAGTACCGGGAACAGTTCCCCCAAGCCTGCCCCCAATGCGGCGAACCGATCCGAGTCGGACCAGACGACTCGGTCTACTGCAAGTTCGACCACTGGCGATGGGACGGAACCCCAGACGGGGCCTACCCGCCCGTCGGACCCGGCTGACAAGTGACGAAGGGGGGCCACCGTGGAGGCGATGTACTGCACGCTTGAGCAGGTCAAGCAGGCCGTGAACGTGGTGGCCCCTGCGTACACCGACAGCCAGATCATCCGTGAGATCAAGGCGGCCGCCGCCATCATCGACGGTGACCTTCAGCGCCCGTTCGGGTGCTTCTGGCCGATCACCGACACCAGGAAGTTCGACTGGCTGGACCACCAGTACAGCCTGACCTGGCGACTGTGGCTGAACGGCAACGACTTGGGCGCGGCACCCACGCAGGTGCTGTCCGGCGGGGTGGACATCACCACCGGCGTGCTGGCGCGCAACGGCGTGGACGACAGCGTGCCGCCGTTCAACTACCTGGAAGTCAACCTGGCCACGGACGCCACGTTCATGGCCACCGACACCTACCAGCGCGCCATCCAGGTCACCGGCCTGTATCTGGCCTGTCCCCCGCTCGAAGCGCCCGGCGGGACGCTGGCCGCCGTGGGAAGCTCGGACACCACGGCGGTGTGCTCGAACGGCGCAGCCCTCGGCGTTGGCTCTGTGCTGCGGCTGGACAGCGAACGCATGGTGGTCACGGACAAGCAGCCGGCCGACACCGGCCAGACGCTCCAGGGCGACATGGGGGCCACGAACACCGTCAACCTGGTGCCTGCAGCCAACGGCGCGGCGTTCGCTGCCGGCGAGACGCTGACCATCGACGGTGAGCAGATGCTGATCTACGCCGTGGCCGGCAACAACCTGCTGGTGAAGCGTGCCCAGTTCGGCACCCCGCTGGCCGCTCACACCACCGGTGCGCACATCTACGCGTCCCGACAGCTCACCCTGGCACGCGGCGCGCTCGGCACCGCGGCGGCCGGCCACGCCGCGGCCGCGCCCATCGCCGTGCACCAGGTGCCGGCGGCGGCGCAGACGCTGAACGTGGCCGAGACGCTGCGGCTGCTCGGGCTGGAGCGCTCGGGCTACACGATGATCATCGAGCGTGGGAGCATGACCAAGGTCGGCACCGCCGACGTGCTGTGGCAGCAGGTCCGGATCCCCTACCAGCGGAAGCTGCGGGTGCGCACCCCTGCGCGGCCGATATGACCACGTTCGAAGTCGAGTACAAAGGGCCGGTGTTCCATTCTTCGGAATGGGACCCGCTCATGCGCAACTTCATGGAGAACGCCACGATGGACGTGGCCGACCAAGGTACCAAGGAATTGCGCACCACGATGGTGGCCACGTTCAAGCACGAAACCGGGCGCTATCGCGGCACCGTGAAGGCGTCGCCCCTGTCCTTCGGCGCGTCCAAAATCGACGGTGAGGGCACCGTTTACGCCTGGTGGCTGGAAGGTATTGGCAGCCGCAACGCTCCGGTGACCCGGTTCCCCGGGTATCACCTGTTCCTGAAGGAAACGGCCAAACTGAACCGGGGCATTCTCAAGTACGTGGAGAACGCCACCCGTCAGTTCGTGAATGAGGTGAACGCATGACCGCGCCCGAAGGGGGTTTTGACTATGGTCAGCTACTGACCGACATCGCCGATTACCTCGGCAGGACAGGGCTGTTCGACTCGGTGCAGGCCTTCGAGCTGGACGGAAACATCGGCCAGTTCGTGGCCGCGGTGTTCCCGCACCCGAATGCTGTGGAACCGGTTGCCGAGATATCCGGGCAGGCGGCCACCTCGGTTCGGGTGGCGTTCGTCGTTCGCCTTTACCTGTCCGTGGCGCAGCAAACCCCGGACGTCGTGGACCCGAAGATGGTCAACGCCACCGCCGTCATCATGAAGTTCTTCAACGGCGGTTTCACCTTCGGCGAAACGGTGTATGAGGTGGACATCTTCGGTAGCTGCGGAATGAAACTGGACGCGCACGCAGGCTATATGAAGGTGGGCGCACCCGACGGCGCAGCGCAGTACCGGACCATGGACATCACGGTTCCGGTTCTGCTCGATGACGTCTGGCCGCAGGTGAGGTGACCGTGGACGACTTCCTGGTATGGGCGTGGCCTCACCTCTGGCCCGGGTGGGACGCCGTCTGGCCGAACATTCTCGCGTCGGTGGCGTGGGCTATTCCCGGCTGGATTGCGCTTCGTCGGCGTCTTCGGCACCTGCGACAGCGCGTTGACCACCTCCACGACAAACACGACGCCATCACCGCGCATCTGGGTGTGCCGATGAGCGATGATGTGCCCGAGAAAGGCGGTGCGTGATGGCGAAGTCTTCCGGCCTCGGGGACCTGCTGTACGTGGACGGTGTGGACCTGTCCGGGGACGTCGGCGTGGTGGACCAGCTGGCCAGCCCTGTCATCGTGCTGGACGTCACCGGCATCAACAAGAGCGCGTTCGAGCGCATCGCCGGGAAGCGTGACGGCACGGTGAAGTTCACCCCGTTCTGGAACAACGCCATTGGGCAGGAACACTCGGTGCTGTCCACGCTGCCCCGGACCGATCGGCTGCTGACCTACCTGCACGGCGCGGTGATCGGTGGATCCGCGGCGGCGCTGCTCGGCAAGCAGGTGGACTTCGACTGGAAGCGCGACAACACAGGTGCGCTCACCGGCAACGTGGACGCGCAGGGCAACGGCTTCGGGCTGGAGTGGGGAAACCAGCTCACCGCCGGCTTCCGCACCGACACCGCGGCCACCAACGGGACCGCCTGGAACGGCACGGCGTCCACGTCGTTCGGCTTCCAGACCTACCTGCACGTCACCAGCTTTGCCGGCACCGACGTGACGGTGAAGCTCCAGGACTCGGCCGACAACGTCACGTTCGCGGACGTGGCCTCGGGCGCGTTCCCACAGATCACCGGGGCCACCACCGTGCCGTTCGGCGCTCGGCTGGCCGTCGGCGGCACCGCCACGCTCCGCCAGTACGTCCGGGCCACCACCACCACCAGCGGCGGCTTCACGTCGCTGAAGTTCGCGGTGGTCGTCATGAAGAACACGCAGGCCGTTTCGTTCTAACAGACAGGGGAAATGATCATGGAGGCACTTGTTCCACCCGGATGGGCACAGCGCGGTGACCGAGCGCAGTCCCTGCACAACACCTTCGGGGAGCAGGAGAACTTCGGTGTCAGCGCCGACGTCAACTACCGCCCGGCCACCTGCGAAGAGGTGCAGTGCCCCGGCTGGCGGGACGGCTGGTTCACGGCGCTGCCCGGGGACGACGGCCGGGCGCTCTACATCCGGCAGGACTCGGGCCGCCGGTTCCGGGAGTACCGCGCCGAGGAGTGGAACGAGCGGGGAGCCGCCCTGGCCGCCACACGCAACGCCGCCAAGCAGCCCGGTGAGGCGCTGGAGGAGTTCACGCCGGTCCCGCCCAGCGTCGTGGTGTTCGCGTTCGAGTCGCACCAGCCGTGTTTCAAAGCGTCCGAGCACCTGACCACCGAAGCCGTCAGTCCGCTGTTCAAGGTGCGGGACCACTGGGGTAAGACACTGCGCCAGCACAGCGGCGCGGATCCCTTCCTGGACGATTTCCGCACGACGTACGAACGCACCGTCCAGGCCATCACCAGCTAGGGAGAGAAATTATGGCGAAGGCTTCCGGCCTCGGGTATGCGGTGACGGTGCAGGACGCCACGCCGACCACCCGCACGCTGTCCAACGACATCACGGACTTCAACTACGCACTGCCCCGAGCGGTGCAGGACATCACCGGCGTGGACAAGTTCGCGTTCGAGCGGCTGCTGTTGCTGGCGGATTTCTCCATCCAGCTGAACGGCGTTTTCAACAACGCCACCAACCAGTCTCACGACGTTTTCAAGACCATTTCGTCCACGTCGGTAACTCGAACCGTCGGACTGGCGCTCACCGTCGGCGCGGTGACCAGCACCCTGGCCAACAACTGCTTGCTGACGGACTACCAGCTCAAGCGCGCGCAGGGCGGCGCGTTCACCTGGACGGTGCCCGGCGTGCTGGCCGACGGCACCGTGCCGACCTGGACGTGATCAGGGTGGGTGTGCAGGTACCGAAGAGAACCTACGTCCTCCAGTTCGGGGACGCGCCAGGGGATGAAGACCTGGCCGGCGTGGAGATCAAGGTTCGGCCGCCGACGGTGGCCGAGTCGCTGGAGCACCACGACATGTCGTGGTACCGGGACCCCACCACGTCCGAGGCCGAGCGCACCAAGCGCCTGGCCGAGCTGTATGCCGTGTTCGCGGGCCGCCTGGTGTCCTGGAACCTGGATGACGACGGTGTCCCGTTGCCGGCCACGCTGGACGGCCTGCACGCGCTGCCGCAGGACGTGGGCGGCCGGATCCTCGGGTCCTGGCTGTGGGAGACAGCGACGGTGCCGCGCCCTTTGCCGCAAGACTCGAACACTGGAAGCGCTTCGGTGGACGAGTCGCAGATTCCGATGGAAGCTTCGCCCGGCCTGCCGAGCTGACCCGAGCGCAGACCCTGGATGCGCTGATGAAGCGCTACCCAGGGTCGTACACCCTGTCCAGCCTGCTGGCCGAAGACGCCATGCTGCTTCAGCACGTGGCCATCCTGAACATGGGAGGTGACGAGTAGGTGGCCAACGAAGTCATCATCCGGGTGACCATGCGGGACGACACCGCCGGTCCGCGGGACGTCCTGCGCGGTGGCTTCGGCGTCACCGGCCGCCAGGCTGGCGAGGATTTCAGCAAGGGTGTGGAGGACGGCGTCAAGGCTGGCGGCACCAAGGCCAGCCAGGACGGCAAGCAGGTGGGCGAGTCCTTCGGCAAGGGCATGGGCGACGGTGCCAAGCCAGCCGCCAAGAAGGCCGGTGAAGACGCCGCCGACGAAGCCACCAAGGCCGCCAAGGACAAGGCCAAGTCGAGCAGCGGCAAGGACTCAGGCGGCGGCATCCTCGGCCCGCTGATCCTGGCGGGCGCTCCAGCGGCTGGCGCGGCGGCGGGCGCTGCGCTGGTCGCTGGCGTCGGCGTCGGGCTGATCGGCCTCGGCGTCACCGTGGCCACGTCGAACGACAAGGTGAAGCAGCAGCTTCAGGCGTTCGGCGGGGACCTGAAGAACGCCGCGCAGGGGTGGGGCGCTGAGATGGCGCAGCCGGTGGGCCAGGCCATCGGCACTCTTCAGACCGGTTTCAGCCAGCTGCGGCCGATGATCAGTCAGGCGCTCGGCAACACCGCGCCCGACATCAAGATTCTGGCGCAGGGACTGTCCGACCTCGGCACGCAGGCGATGCCCGGCGTGGTGTCGGCCTCCAGCAAGCTCATCCCCGTCTTCGAGGGGGTCAGCGGCGCGGCCCGGACCATCGGCCAGGCCACCGGCCAGGCGGCCGCCGACGTCGCGCAGCACAACACCACCATCGGCACCAGCATTTCCTACGTCGGCCAGGTGGTGGCGTCGCTGGAGGCCACAGCCGCGCCGCTGCTCGGGGACCTGTCCGACGTCTTCGCCCACACCGGCGGGACGCTGGTCACGACCCTGCACACCGTGGGGTCCACCATCGACAGCGTGGCCCACACCGCCCTGCCTGCGCTCGGCGGCGGCATTCAGGCCGACCTCGGCGTGATCAATGCCTTGGTGGGCGCGCTCGGCCCGGCGTCGTCGCTGCTCGGTGTCTTCGGCGGCACGGCGATGTCGGCCTACATGAACGTGTCGCTGCTCGGCAAGCTCCAGTCACCGATCAGCAACGCCGCGGACTCCCTGGACAAGATGGGCACCAAGGGGACCACCTTCGGTGACGTCACCAGCAAGATGTCCAGCGGACTCAAGAAGGTCGGGGACTCGCTGCCCTACGTCGGCGTCGGCCTGGCGCTCATCGGCACCGCCATGGACCTGGACGCGCAGCACGCCAACGACTTGAACGACGCGTCCGACAAGCTGGCCGCCGGCCTGGAGCAGGGCGGCGCGGCGGCGGCCAAGGCACGGGAAGACATGGCCGCCGCGCGTAAGGCGAACGACGAATACGTGAAGTCCCTGAATGACCTGAACACCACGCAAAAGGCAGGCCTTCAGGACTCCAGCCAGTACGGACTTCAGGCCGGTTCGAACGCCACTCAGATCGGCGAGTTGTCGCAGAAGGTGGACGACAACAAGCAGGTGGCGGACGACGCGCTCAAGAAGTACAACGATTGGGCAGCGAAGATGGGCCTGACGGCCATCACCGCTATGCAGCTGTCCGGTCAGGTGGACATCCTCTCGATGTCGTCCCAGTCGGCGTCTTCGAACACGTCGCAGCTGAAGGCCGACATTGACATTCTGAATACGGCGGCGTCCAGCGCTGACCAGAAGATCAAGGCGCTATCTGATTCGCTGGCCATTCTTGGTGACCACGGATTGCAGAAAGCGCAGGACTACGCGGCGCAGTTCGGCAACGCGCTGAACACGTTCTCCACGCAGATGGACAACGCCAAGGGCGCGGTGTTCAACCTGAATGGTGAGCTGAACACGAACAGCGAACGCGGCCGGGACGTGCTCACCGTGCTGGAGCAGGCACAGCAGTCGTGGGCCGGTCAAGCGCAGTCCATGGCCGACGCCGGCCAGTCCACCGCGGCCATCAACCAGGCGCTCCAGGGCAACCAGGACCAGCTGCGCGGGGTGCTGCGTGCCGCCGGCCTCACGCAAGGCCAGATTGACACGCTGATGGCCACCTACGGGCTGATCCCGAAGGACATCAGCACGAAGGTGCACGCCGACACCAGCGGCGCGATGGACGCGACGAACAGCCTGATCCGCTACATCAACGGCCAGCGGGCCGTGGTGCACGTGGACGCCGTCACCGGCAACACCACGTCCGTGAACTTCGGCCGGGTGAGCATGAACGCCTCTGGCGGCGCGCTCGGCGGCGCGGCCACCGGCATGGCGCTGCCCGGCGGGATGCGCATCGTGGGCGAGCAGGGGGCCGAGGTGATCCGCGAGTCCGTGGGCGCGACCGTCGTGCCGCGGTCCGGCGTGGACAAGGCCATCACCGACGCGCTTGGCGGACCCAGCCGCGCGCAGGGCATGGGCCGGCTGGTGGTGGACGCCGCGCCGAACGCCGTGTCTCAGTTCCTGGCCGAGATGATCAAAAACTACGTGCGGGTCGTCGGCGGCGGCAACGTCCAGACGGCGTTCGGAAGGAACAGCTGATGGTCACGCAGAACACCCGGACCTTCCCGACCACGCCGCAGAAGCTGGCCATGGAGCTGTTCGTGAACAGCGCGTGGACCGACATTACCGACGACGTGCGCTATGCCGACGGGATCAGCATCCAGCGCGGTAAGCCGAATGAGTCTCCTCTGCTGACTCCGTCGTCCTGCTCGTTCGTGTTGAAGAACACCACCGGCAATTACAGCCCGCGCAACCCGACAGGTGCTTATTACGGCACCATCGGCCGGAACACGCCCATGCGGCTGTCCCTGGTCACCGCGCAGGACACGTTCACCCGCACCACCTCGAACGGGTGGGGCAGCACTGACGACGGATGGGCGTGGACCTGTTCGGGTGGTTCGGCGTCCGACTTCGCCACCAATGGCAGCGCCGCCACCATGACGCACACCGCGCGTGGCGTTCCGCACTTCGCCGCGCTCCAGTCGCTCGTCCTCCAGGACTGCGACATCAGCTTCACCGTGCAGACAAGCCTGGCGTCCATCACCGGTTCCAGCATTTACGCCGGCCTTCGCGTGCGCACCAACGGCAGCAACTACTACCAGTACAACCTGATCATCCAGGCCGGCGGCGCGGTTCAGCACTACATGAACTTCAGCGACTCGGCCCAGCTGTTTCCGCCGACAGCAGCGCCGAACGCCACCTATGCGGCGAACACGCCGATCAAGGTTCGGTTCCAGATTGAGGGGCAGATATTCCGGGTGAAGGCCTGGATGCCAAACACCAATTCAGAACCATACGGGTGGGACGTCGTCTGGTCCGAGGACCTGTCCGCCGAGCTGGACAACTACCCGCCTGGCTACCTGTCGCTCTACACCAGCGTGGACGGCAGCAACACCAACACGCTGCCCATCACGTTCACCATCGACAACGTGGCCGTGCGCATCCCCCGCTTCGCCGGTGAGGTGTCCGAGTGGCCGCAGTCCTATGACGTGTCGATGCGCTACCCCACGGTGGGTGTGACGGCCTCTGGGCCCCTGCGGCGGCTGTCGGCCGGCGGCGGCCCCCTGGACAGCGCCGCGCGGCGCTACATCGCGTCACAGAGCCCATACGCGTACTGGCCGCTGGAGGACGGAGCGGCCACCATCGCCGGCCTGAACTTCGTCGGCGGGCCGCCTATGCAGGCCATCCAGGGCAGCAACAACGGTGTCGGCACGGTGAAGTGGGGACAGGACACCACGCTGCTCGGCGGGGACACCGCGCCCGTGCTGTCGCAGGGCAGCCAGCTCTACGCCTGGATTGACCCCTCGGCCATCCAGTCCGCGCTTGCCTGGACGGTGTCGTTCGGCGCGAAGATCAATCGGAACACCGGGACGACCGTCATCCTGTCCGGCAACGGACCGTTCCAGGTGTCGGTCAACCTGTTCACTGATGGCAGCGCGAACGTCTACCTCACGCAGGCCTCGGGCGCGACCCTGGCCACCGCCACGGCGGTGTTCGGCGCGGACTCCATTGACGGGCAGTGGGTGGCCTACTCGGTGACCTGCGTGCAGTCGGGAGGCAACGCCGTCATCACCCTGAACCGCAACGGGGCCGAGTACACCGGCACCGTGGCGCTCACCGGCCAGTTCTACGCCGTGGCGCAGCTGGTGTTCCCGACGCCGGCCACCTCGGACAGCTTCAGCTTCTCGCACGTCGCCGTGTTCCCGTCCGACCTCGGCATCGGCGGCCGGACCAGCATTTACAACGCCATGTTCGGGTGGCAGCAGGAAACCGCCCTGGTCCGACTTCGCCGGCTGTGCGCCGAGCAGGGCATCGAGTTCGGATACAACGACTCGGTGGACGTGGCGTTCACGCCCGGCATGGGGCCACAGCGTCCGCAGACGCTCATCCAGTTGCTCCAGGAATGCACCAACACCGACACCGGGGAGCTGGTGGAGTCCCGAGGCTCGTTCGGCTTCCACTACCACACCCACGCCAGCCTGGACAACCGCGCCACCATGGCCACGGTGTCGCTGTCCGGCAACCAGGTGGCCCCGCCCTTCCTGCCAGCCGACGACGACCAGAACACCCGCAACAGCGTCACCGTGTCAGCGCCGGACGGCAGCAGCTACCGCTACCAGAAGACCACCGGCGCTCTGTCGACGCAGGCACCGAGCCAAGGTGGCCAGGGCGCAGGCGAATACGACAGCAGCTGGAGCGCCAACGCGTTCTTCTACTACGTGATCCGCAACATCGCGGCGTGGCTGGTCGGCCTCGGCACCGCGAACAAGCCGCGGTATCCGGCGCTGCGCACCAACCGCGCGAACCCCGAGGTGGTGGCCACCGGCTGGTCCGGGGCCTTCGGCCAGCTGCTGCGGGTGGACATCATGGACAAGGTGGTGGTCACCGGCATGACGCCGTCGGGGCTGTACGACGACGCCGAGTTGACCGTGATCGGGCAGACCGAGTTCCTGCACACCCAACGGCATGAGCTGGCCTTCATCTGCGTGCCCGAGGAGCCGAGGCACGTCGGCGTGGTGGCCAACGGGGCCAGCCCGCAGAGCACCGACAGCCGGCTGGACACCGGCGGTAGTCAGCTGGCGCTCGGGTACACCAGCGGGACCACGTCGCTGTCCGTCCAGACCAGCGCGGGCACGCAGCTGTGGACCACCACCGCCGGGGACTTCCCGTTTGACATCATCGTGGGTGGGGAGCGCATGACGGTCACCAACATCACCGGCAGCAGCAGCCCGCAGACCTTCACCGTCACCCGCTCGGTGAACGGCGTGGTGAAGGCCCAAGGCGCGCTCACCGATGTCCGGCTGTTCCACCCTTCCTACGTCGCGTTCTAGGAGCCCACCGTGCCGCTTCCCGCCGCGGGAAACCGCATCACCGCCGACCTGCTGGCGGCGCTGGCCAACAACTCGCTCCAATTCATTGGCTCGGCGCAGACCACAGCCACTATCGGCATGACCACCACCGCGCAGGACCTCACCGGCACCAGCCTGACCTTCACCACGACGTATCCGAGCACCAAAATGACCATCTGGGCGTGTTACGACATCGACATGCAGAGCGCCGGTGCCAGTGTGATCTTCGTCGGCACCTGTCTGGTGGACGGCACCGGGCAGGCCGGCGAAGCGCACCAGACGGTGGTCCGGTCCACATGTTTTCAGGAGTGGATCACCACCCTGGCGTCCAGCGGGTCGCACACGGTCAAGCTTCAGGGAAAGGTGACCTCGGGCACCACCGGGCAGACGCAGGGCACCCACACGAAGTGGCACGCTTTGGTCTTCGGCCCGTAAGCTGCTTGGGCGGCAACCCCGACGTGCGAACGGCGGGCGCATCACCTACAGGTGGCCGAACCACCGATCCCAAGGTCGGTAAGGCGGCCGGGGCTTCGACTCCCCCCGGGTTGTCGCTTCATACTCGGTGCCATGGCAACCGACGACTACACCCCGATTCCCGGCAAGTTCAAGGCGATGAAGTGGGACGGCACCAACACCGCGGCCTTCAAGGCGTGGGTGCAGAGCCTGACCACGGCGCACACCTTCGCGGACACCGACTGGACCATGCGTGACGACGGCAACGGCGGTCACGTTCTGGCCGTCGACTGGACGCCGGACACCTATGCACACCTTCGTATGCAGGTCGACACGGGTCAGTGGGCGGTGTTCGGCCCCTACTGGGGTGACGATCCGACGCTGTACTGGACTTTGACAGGCAACAGCCCGTGGCAGCAGTCCATGCCCGATGCCGACTTCCAGCGCCAGTTCGGACCGGCCGCCTGACATGGACAGGCCCCGAGTTCCCGCGGCGGGGGGACTCGGGGCCTGCTCTGGTTGGTTACCCGCTGGTCAGTTGGAGCAATCGCCCGGCGTCGGACAGTTCGGGTTGCCGCACTTCGCGCACACGATGCCGGCGGTGAATGGCGGCCTCACTTGTTCGCTTCCTCGGCGTCTCGGCGCGTTTGCTCATCGCGCTTCTGTTCGTCGGTGACAGGGTCGCTCACTTGATCCCCCGAGTTCGGTTCTCGTACTTCTCGGCCGCCATCTCTCGTACCAGCGGCTTGGCCATATTCACGCCGGGCTTGCGCTTGTCGGTGATGGGGTCGGCCGGTTCGCCCTGGGCGCGCTGCTGGCCGCCGCCGGGCGTGGTCTCCTTCAGTCGGTGCTTTCCGGGCACGTCACACTCCTATCCGATGATCACTGCGACCAGCGCGACGACGCCAGCCACCATTCCCGCCAACACCACCAGCCACAGCGCCACCGGCACCAGGTTGGTGAACGTCTCCCTCCAGTCTCTGCCGCTCACGGTCTGGCACCGGACAGAAACGGGATCATGCCGTACATCCCGAAGGTGATCACGGTAGCCATGCTGTCGAAGCCGATGCCGAGCGCGATGGTGCCGGCCACCGCGCCGAGCAGCGCCAGCGCGAACAGCGAGCAGCCGCCCTTCTTGCGCTTGGGCGCTCCCTGGAGCTGCAGTCGTTCGGCGTGGCCGGCGTCCGCGAAGCGGTCCCCGAGGGTGCCGCCGTGGAACACTGGTTCGTCCTTGTCCTTGTTCAGTCCCATACCTTTCCCCATCCCGAGTGCTTGCCAGGGTGGCCCTGCGTCAACTCGCACACCGCGTTGCCGCTGGCGATGGCGGGGCCGGCGTCGTGACACAGCCCCTTCCGCTGCACCCCGTGGTCTTTCGGCGTGCCGAAGAACAGACCGCCCTTGTTCCGGGTGCGTGCGTTCACCGACGGGTCACAGTGGGCGCAGCTGCTGATGGTGCACTGGCCGCCGGACGTCGATGCGTGGCCGTTCGGGCACTGTGGCCCGGATCCGTGCTTCCTGGCCATCACGCGGGCCGGAACTGGGCCACCAACTCGGTGCCCTCTCGGTCCACCAGCTGCACGCCGACCACGTCCATGGTCCCGTAGACGCAGCCGCCCGGCCACGTCCGCGGCACCGTGTGGCGCACCGGCTTGACGAACACCTGCTGGCCCGTGGGCCCGCACCAGGTGGTGAACACCCCGTTGGCCGAGCCGACGAACAGCGACGTGGTGGACGGCATCGACTGCGCCAGCGCGTTGCCTGGCGTCACGCACAGCGCGGGGGTCTCCAGCTCCCATTCACCATGGCGCAGCCGGTCCTTTGCCGCCGGGTCCAGCGCGTCCATGAACTTCCGCACGCTGTCCAGCGACAGGGGCACGGCGGCGTGGTGCCGCTCGGCTTCCTGCGCCGAGGACTCTTCGGTCATGTGCTCACTCTCCATCGGGATGCGGCCGGGTGTCGTCCGGGCCGCTCATCCGGTCGTCCGGCAGGAAGGTCAACCGCTCCACGGTCACCGGCTGGTCGGCGTCCAGGTAGTCCACCACCAGCGTGGTGGTGCACGCCGAGCAGCAGTCCAGCGCCACCATCTCGTTCGTCTCCCGGTCCACGCCGTACACCGTGCGGGTGTTCACCGCGAACTCGTCCCCGCAGTACTCGCACGGGTCCCCGGCGTTGTCGGTGACGACGGCGTGGGTGAAGGTCACCGTGTAGCGCTCGAACTGCTGCGCGTAGTTGCGGTCCCGGTTGGCGGCCCGCTCGGCCAGGGTGAGAACGTCGATCACGGTGTGCTCCTCGGTGTTCGGTTGGGGGCGGTGCCAGACAAGGGTCCCACAAGTTGCAATGGAGTGCAAGCGCGTAGATATGGCTGCACCGAGTTACCATCCAGGCATGGGAGAGACGCCGAGCGCCAGCATCGACATCACCTCACTGTCGCAGGTGCTCGGCATCGGCGGCGGCTGGCTGCTGCTGGTGGCCGGCGTCGCCGTGTTCCTCTGGCTGATGGCCACAGACAGACTGGTGGCCGGGCGAAGACTGCGCCAGCTGGAACGCGCATACGAGCGAGAGCAGAAGCGCGGGGACGTGCTATCCAAGACGCTGCTGGAGCTTCAGCCGGGCGTTCGGCTGGCCGTGCACACCGTGGAGCAGTTCCGGTCCCTCACCATCGATGGTGAGCCGCCGGCCGAGCGACAGGGGATCACATCATGATCAAGTGGCTTCGGTGGGGGAGCACGAACAGGCACGGCCCCGATCCGGCCACAGCCCTGGAGCAGTCCGAAAAGCGGCTGGTGGAAGCCGAACAGCTGGCCGCCAGCGCACAGCCCACGGTCGCGAAAGCGGCCGAGCTGTGGCGACGAAACCACCTCGGAGAGGCAGCAGCGGCCGCCCTCCAGCATTACGGGAGCAGACCGTGATTCCTCTCGCCCTGGCCTGGCTGTTCTTCGTGGTCGGCGCGTTCAACGCGCTGGCGTTCCTGGTGCTCTACCTGGTCCGGGTGCAGCCGTGGCGGCGGCGCACCGGCGAACCGCTGGCCGTGCGCCAGGTGCGCGTGGACATCCTGGCCTGGTCCGGCGTGGTCGGCCTGCTCTACCTGTCGTCGGTGATTGCGCTGATCACGCTGCGAACCCACCCGAGCACGTCACCGGACCGCCTGGCCATCTCGGCGCTGGTGGCCGTGCTCACGGCACACCGACTGGTCACCTACATCCGTGTCAATCGCCGCAAGGGGACACCGTGAGCTTTCTCAGACTCGGACTGGACTACTCCGCCGGCCGACCGGGCGGGGCCAACATCCACAACGCCGGATTCGGCTTCGTGATGCGCTACCTGGACAACGGTCTGGCCGGGCGCGTCAACATCAGCGCCGCCGAGGCCGCCGACCTGCGCGCCAACGGCGTGGACATCGGCCTGGTGTGGGAACGCAAGATCATCGGCCAGCCGGACCGGGCGACGCAGGGCGCGGCCGCCGGCACCGCCGACGCGCAGGCGGCCCGCGCCGCGGCCTCGGCCGTCGGCCTGGCCGGCTTCCCGATCTACTTCGCCGTGGACTTCGACGTCCCCGACTACGCGCCGAGTAGCAGCGACCCGCGTGCCAAGCTCGGGCCTGTGGGCGACTACCTGGAGGCCGCGCGCAGCGTCATGGGCTTCTGGCTGATGGGGGTCTACGGCGGCTTCTACGCGGTGTCGCGGGCCCTGGACGCTGGCCTGGCGTCGCTGGCCTGGCAGACCCTGGCCTGGTCCGGCAGCCAGGAAGATCCGCGCATCCAGCTGCTCCAGCGTCTGGTCGGCACCACTGTGAGCGGCGTCGGCTGCGACGTGAACGAGCAGCGCACCCCGTGGTTCGGCCAGTCGGCACCCACACCCGCACAACAGCGAAAGGTGAAAACTGTGTTCAACTTCGTGTGCAACGAAGACACCTTCACCGGTGACCCGAAGGCAGCCGGCACCGACAACCCGAACGTGCTGCTGCTGCTCGGCGGCGGCTACGCGCAGCCGGCGGCGTGGGCCGACGTCCGGGCCAAGGACTCCACCTACGGCGGTGACGGCACCGGGTCCGTGCTCGGCAAGCCGGCCGCCGACTACCAGAAGTTCGTGGACCTGGACGCCAAGGTCCGGGCCCGGGACACCGCGCTGGCCAACCTCGGTTCGGCCGGGACCGCCGGGGCGACGCCGGCCGAGGTGACCGCCATCGTGGGTGAGGCGCTGGACCACCTCACCGCGTCCACCACCTACCACACCGGAGCGTGACCCATGGCTGACACCAACGCGCCCATCGAACTGAAGGTCAAGGTGGGCAGCGTGGCCGCGGCGCTGTCCGCCCTGCTGCTCGGCCTCGGGGCTGACGTGCTGCCCAGCGGCGCGGTGCCGGCGTGGGTGGCCGCGCCCGTGCTGGCCGTCATCACCGGCGCTGTGACGCTCGGGGCCGGCTGGCTGGCCAAGCACACCCCCCGCGACGTCGCGGACGTCACCGTGGACACCGCCCCGCCGGCCGTGCCGCCGCAGGCCAGTTGACACAGCTCGGCCCCTGCACGCTGTGGGGTGTGCAGGGGCCGAGGTCAGTTCCGGATCCGCGGCATCGGCTGGTGTTCCAGCTGGACTTCGGTCTGCTCCGGTCCGTCCAGGTTCCACGTCCAGGTGTCCACCCTTCGGCAGAACCGGCCGCCGTCCTCCAGTGCCTCATACGCGGTGTCGAACGGCGGCGGCGTGAGGATCCCGCCCGGCCAGTCAGGTGGCCG
>Ga0207664_10000252_pt1 | contig 40345 bp, 43 predicted proteins | sample LARL83metaG_FD_184349 | JGI IMG/M metagenome (GOLD analysis project Ga0207664, IMG submission 184349) | Corn, switchgrass and miscanthus rhizosphere microbial communities from Kellogg Biological Station, Michigan, USA - LAR L8-3 metaG... | ecosystem: Host-associated > Plants > Roots >...
CTTTTTCGCCTGCGGCTCCATAGAGCGCGGAATACCACGCTTGCGAGAGCGCGCGCCTATCGAGCGATGCGACCGGTGCGGTGAGAACGCTGAATTGCAGCTGCTCCGTAATCGTCATGGCGCAAGGCTACCGGCGCACCGTGACCGCGCAACTGCGGAATTGTTGCCTGCTTGTGTCCTACTGATCGAGCCGCGTACGGTAGCGGCCGTCGTCGAACGCGGCGCTGCGCTGCAAGAACATCTGCGCGTTCGCGAGATCGAAGGTCACGACGAAGTTCTGGAGCACGCCCATGCCGATGTTCCCGGCATCGAACTTATCGGCGAAGGCACCCGAATCGGTAAGCATTAGATTCGCAAAGCGGTTGAACAGCCGGTAATTGCCCACGTCCAATTCGTCGACAATCGTGGAGACGGCGCGTACCGAGCCGCCGACGCCGTAGTCGTTGGCAAAATGGCGCTGCTGGTAGGCGACCAGATACGGATGCGCGTGCATGAACGGCTCGAAAACGAGCAGCTCCGTGCTGTTGCCGGTATCGACGACGAAGCGCCCCTGCGCGCCGTTCACCTTGCCTTGCACTTCGACGAGTTGCCTGTCCACGTCGACCGCAATCGCCTCGCCGCCCGGATGCAGCGTCCCCGGCTTACCGAACGTCATCGTTTTGGCAACGGGATCCAGCGTTACTTCGGCGGACGCGAAGAACGGATAGCCCAGCACGCCGTCCGCGTCGTACTGTCCGGTCACGCCGCGCAGGTCGAGGACGGTAACCAGGTGCACGGGCAGCGTTACTCCGCCGATTTGAATGGAATCCAGCGGCGCGATGCTCAATCCGCCGGTGCGCTGCGCTCCGGACACCTCCAGCCGTCCCACGGATTTGAGACCTTGCTCCGTCGCGACGTGCTTATCGAGCACGACGGATTGCGCGCCGGTGTCGACCAGGAACGTGTAATCACGCGTGCCGACGTGAATGCGCGCATAGCAATGCCCGTTGTGTTCGATCAGCGGAACGGTTACGGGCTTATCCGTCTCAACGAGCGTCGTCTGCGGAACGGCGAAGACGCCGTCCGCGATCTGCCGGTCCACGAAGATCTTTTGGGCGTAGCGCGTGACGTCGAAGTCGCGATCGCCGTTGGAATCGACCTCCTTTTGCGCGACCAGAACGCCGGCAAAACGTTTATAGTCGTAAAAATCCTCGGTCGACGTGCCGTCTTCATCGTCGTAACTGATGCGATCGATCATCAGCGTTTTCGCGTCCAGATCGACGGCCTCGGCCTGTCCGTCCGGCGGCGCGACGACGATCTCGTACGCGGAGCGGCCGTCCGGAAGTTGCTTTGCCCCCGCGAACGTGTCGTACTTCGGCTGCGAAACGAAGTCGCCGGTATCGATGAAATCTTCGGTGTGCTGGCGCGCCAGCAGCAGGCCGTGCAGTTCGCGCACGTTGCCGCTCTCGTTGATCACGTACTCCTTGCCGCCGACGCGGAGCGATGTCTCGGTGCGTACGCCGAACTGTTCCTCGTAGCGCGCTTTGCCGTCGGTCTGCCACGAGTGGTAGGCGCCCATCAAACCGGCGCCGACCAGGATGCCGCGAACTTCCAGCGTCTTGGACGGGCGCACGTGCAGCGCCGAAAGCGCGGTTTTGCGCGCGGCGAGAACCGAATCAAGTGTGGGAGTCTGCGCGGCGAGCGCAGGCGCAGGCAGCGCGAACAGCGCCGCGAGCAGAAGCGATACGCTACTGCGTTTTGTACTTTGCGTAACTGTCGAGAACGTTCTCGACATAAGCCTGCGTTTCGGCATAGGGCGGTACCCCGCCGTACTTCTCCACGGCACCCGGTCCCGCATTGTAGGCGGCCACGGCCAAACGCACATCACCATGGAAACGATCGAGCAGGCCCTTGATGTAACGCGTTCCGCCCCAAACGTTTTGCGCCGGATCGTAGGCATTCGACACGCCGAGCTGCGCGGCCGTGCCGGGCTCGAGCTGCATCAACCCTTGCGCGCCCGTTTTCGAGGTCGCGTTCGGATTGAAAGCCGATTCGTTCGCGATAATCGCCTTTACCAGCGCGGGGTCAACGCCCCAGGCGCCCGCATTCGCGCCGACGAGCTGCTCGATCTGCGCGGGCGCCATCGGGGCGGGACCGTTTGCGGCGGCCGGCGTCTGATTCATTGCCGCGGAGACCATCGAGGCAAACGACGTGCCGATGCCCGCAGCCTGCGGCGGTGCAGGCGCGAGATTCTGTCCCGTGATTTCGGCAATGCGCTGCGTTACTGCGGAGATGTCGCTGGCGATGTCCATGGCTCTCTCAGTCTATCGGCAAGGGCGGCGAGGGACGATAGGCTGCGCTCCGGCTCGACGGGCAGCTTGCCTTGCCTCAGCAGCGCCTCGATCAGCGCTTCGAGGGGAACGGCACGCAAGGCGACCGGATCGGCGGGCGTGATGCCCAGGCTGCGAGCGTCCTCGCTCAGGGCCAGCGCGGCAACGGCGCGCCGGACCTCGACCGCGTCCTCCAGGTGCGCGTCGTCCACGACGCCGCTCATCGTACGGCTCGTGCTGGCGGGAAGATCGATGGCCGGGAACCGCCCCGCTTGAGCCAGCCGCGGCGAGAGCGCGATGTGGCCGTCGAGCAGCGAACGCGCCGCCTCGCTCACCGGATCGCGTTCATCTCCATCGGAAAGCACCGTGGCGAGGAGTGTAATCGAGCCGCGATGCGCGGCGCCCGGAACCTCCACGAGGCGCGCAAGGTCGGCAAAGACGCTGGGCGGATAGCCGGCGCGGCCGACGCTTTCGCCCGATGCCAGGGCAACCTCGCGCAGCGCCGCGGCAAAGCGCGCGAGGCTGTCGAGAATCAGCAGCACGTGCAGTCCGTGCGATCGCAGCACGTCCGCTTGCGCGACGGCAACGCGCGCCGCATGCACGCGTTCGGCGGCACTGCGATCGCTCGTCGCGCAGACGATCGATGTGTGAGGCGTACAGAGGCGCATCCACTCCTCCGCTTCGCGTCCGCGCTCGCCGACGAGTCCGACGACGACCGCATCCGCACGGGCGCCCTGCACGAGCAGATGCAAGAGCGTGGATTTTCCGCAGCCCGGCGGCCCGAAGATACCGATGCGCGCGCCGCGCCCAATCGTCAGAAGCGCATCGATGGCGCGAACGCCGGTCCAGAACGGCATATCGACCTCGCGACGCTCCGCGGGATGCGGTGCGCGAACGGCAATTCCCGTCTTTCGTCCGCGAATCGGCGGGCGGCGATCTATCGCGGAGCCGCTCGCATCGATCGCGCGTCCCAAGAGCGCCGTGCCGAGCGGCATCATGAGCGCCGACGGATCGTTCCACACCGTGTCGCCTGCCGCGATGCCGTCGATCGCGCCATGCGCTGCAACGATCGCCAGACCGTCGGCAAGCGCCGTGACGACGCCGCCGATCGACCCGCGAGCGCTCGCAATGCGCACGCCGTTTCCTACTGCGGCTGCCGGCAGACTGACGGCTATCCTGCCTGCGTTCGCCGAAACGACGCTGCCGCGCGGGATCACCGCACCGCCTGCAAAAGCGCGGCCAAGCGCGCGCCGAACGAAGCATCGATGCTTCCGCTGCGCAGTTCGACGATCGCATCACCGGGACGCAGATCGTCATCGGCAACAACGGGAATACCGCAGTTCGCCCGCGAGCGGTCTTCGGGGTGCACGCGGACGCGAAGCGGTTCCTCCGATGCGAAGCGCTGCAGCGCCCGATCGACGATGGCTTCGATCTCGACGGGCCCGAGCAGCAGTTCGCGCCCGATCACGTCTGCCGCAATATCCTCGAGCAAGGTTTCGACGGCGGCCTCAACTGCTTCAGTGACGCGCGCATAAAACAACCGCACCTCGCGCAAGCCATCCATGTCACCGCCATCCGCACGCTCGTTCTCACGTTCATCGTGCGAAACCGCACACTCGTCATCCTGATCCGCTGGAAGGGCAGGTGACGGCTCGGGCGCCGCGAGCAGCGTCGATGCGAGGCTGCGAAAGCCTTCAGGCGTTTGCAATAAACTTCTCCGCGTCGGCCAGCAGCGGCGAGGACGGGCGCTGCATGCGCCGGATGATCGCCGCGCGTTCGTGTTCGGGATACATGTCCAGCACGACGGCCGCCGTCGCCGCCGGCAATGCACTGATGATTGCGGCTGCCGCATGCGGCGGCTCGTTCGCAAGCGCTCCCCGCACGCTCGCGGGCGGGATACCGGCGGCAGCGTGCGCCGTTCGCGCAATGCTCGCGCGTTCGCTCATGCTGCGCACGAGCGCGCCGACCGGTGCGCCGGACCAACGCAGCGCCACAAGCGCGGCAATGACGACCGCAAGCGTCGGCAGCAGCGGAACGATCGCGCCGTACGCGAGCCACCACCCGTCTTTGTTAACGGCCGGGGCGCGTGCGAACGAGATCGCTGCGACGTCGATCGCATCGCCTCTGTGCGGATCGATGCCGAGCGTTGCCGCCGCCAGACGGCGCACCTGCGTGAGATCGATGCCTCTCGAGGCATCCACGAATACCGCCGCCGACATGCGAGCAATCCGTCCGCCTTGCGCGCTCGCGGAGCTCTCGTGCGTATCGCTGCCCCGATCGAGCTGCTGCTCCGATCGGTCGTAGCGTTTTCCCTCGCCATCGTAGCGCTCGTCCTGCGTGCTTGCAGCGATGGGCAGCGACGAGAGCGGAGTACGCCGCACGTCCGTGCTGGTTATCGTGCGTCGGTCGTACTCGACGTGCACGCGCACGATCGTCGCACCTGCACCGACGGCGGAATCCAGCGCGCTCTGCAGCGAGCGCTGCAAGTCCGCTTCATCACCGTCACCCGATCCGTCTCCCAAGGCGATGCCTCGATCGTCGACGATCGCGACGCGCCGCTCGTCCAATCCCGGTACGCTTGCCGCGACGAACGAGCGAATGCCGCTCACCGCGTCGGCGGATAACTTCGATCCGGGCGTCAAACGCAAACGCACGCTCGCGCTCGCGTCGCGCGAGCTCTCGTCGGCAAAATAGCCTTGTTTGGCCGGAGCGATGATGACGCGCGCGTCCTCGATGCCGTCGATGCCGCGTAAGCCGAGCTCGATGTCGCCCGCCAAGCCCTCGCGCGTCTGCGCATCGATGACGGTCTGCGGCGTGAGTGCGCCGAGTTTGCCCAGCACATCGACCGATGCCTCGACGTGCGCGTGAGGCACGCCGGCCATCGAAAGACGCAGCAGCAGGTCGTTGCGGCGGCGGCTCTCGACCAGCACGTTGTCCGCCGTCGGCGTGAACGCGACGTTCCAGCTTGCGAGGCGTTCTTCGACTTCGCTCAGCTGCTCGGCATGCAGCGCGCTTGCGAACAGCGCAGTGCGCTGCGGATGCGCGAGCAGCGAGCCGAGCAGCAAAAGCAGCAGAGCGGCGGCAAACGCCGATGCGGCGATCGTGCGGATCCTCGACGGCAGCGCGTTCCAACGCGCGAGCAATGCGGCGATTTCCATCGCATCACACCTGCATGTTCAAGATCGACTGCAGGCCTTGTGCGGTACGCTGCGCGGCCGCCGTTGCGACCGAAAGCGCGACATCGGCACGCGCGCGTTCGTAAACCGCGGTCTGTAAATCGCCTTTTCCGGCGGCGAATGCGTCTTCGGCGCGCTCCGCCCTGCCCAGCACGCCGCCCAAATCGTCGAGAATTCGCGCGAACGCGCCGCCGTCGCTTGCCTTCGGCGTACCGGCCGGCGATACGTCGGGAATCAGCGCTTCGACCCTCACAGCTTGCCCATCTCGATCGTGCGCTCCGCAAGGCGCTTTCCGATATCGAATACGGAGGCGTTGGCTTCGTATGCACGCGTCGCGTTGAGCACGGCCACCATCTCGGTAATGACGTCGACGCTCGAACCGCGCTCGACGTGCGACCCGACGACGTTGACCCGCGGCGCACCGCCGTCGTCTTCGACGCGAAAATCGGGAACGAGCCGCGGATACGAGCCTTTCGGCCCGGCGGCTTGCGCCGCGGCGACGTTACGCGCCTCTACGTCGAGCACGGCGCGCTGCGCTTCCATACCGGAGGCGGCGGTTTTGAGAAGTCCGAGACTATCCATTGCGCGTAACGTTCTTGATCTCGGCTAGACGCGCGTGCACGGCGCTCAGCAGGGCTTCTTGAAAAATCGCTTGCCGCGCCGCATCCGCCATGAATGAATCGGTACGCGTCGACCCGTACGGAGTTTGCGCGCGCGATGTGGCGGACGCGGCGGCACCCAGACCGGTGCGCGACTGCGTCATCGCGTTGATGAGCGAAGAGGCTACGTCGAACATGACGCTAGCCTAAGCCTGCGCCGTGTCCGCTTTGCGACGAAGATGTTGCGGCGTTATTGCGCGGGAGCGAGCGCTTCGTCCAGCGTCTCGCAAAGCGTCCACAGCGAATGGAACCCGGCCATACCGAGAATCCGCCGTACGTTTGCGTTCGCAATAACCAGCTGGGCCTGCGGGTAGCCTTTCGCGACGCGCTGCGTGCGCGCGCGCAGCAGCATGCCGACGCAAAATTGATCCATGTACCGCACGTTCGTCATGTCGAGAATGACGCGCGGATGCGTTACCGCCGCCTCGAGGCGCTCGCGCAACTCGCAGCCGCGCGAAAGATCCCACTCGCCCTCGAGCGTAACGATACGCACTTGCGATTCCGGCTCGCGCCTATGCAGCTCGCGGGAATGCACTCGGGCGGCGCTCCGCACGCCGAGCAAATGTTGAACATTCGCGATCTTCAGCAGACGCGCCGCTTCGCTAGCGGCGTCGACGAGCGTCACGAACCGGCCGCGCATCCGTTCGCGAGCCCGCAGCAGCACGCGCACCCCCAGCGAACCGATGTAGCGGCAGCGCGTCAAATCGACCGTGACGTCGTAACCGGCGGCTATGGCGCGCTGCAGCATGCGGTCCAACTCCGGGACGACGCTGCGATCGAGATCGCCTACGACGTGAATGACGTCGCCTCGCGTGGTGTCTTCGCGCACAACCGCACCGGCCTGAGATACCATGCCGGTATTCTCTCAGCGCAGCGCGCGACGTACAAGATGGCGTTCGAGCTGGGACGCGGCCGGCTAGCGCGCTGCGAAAGAGCGCGCGGCTTTCATCAGGGGTCCCTGAACTTTTTCCAACGGCTCGCTGCGAAGCAGCAACGCGGGGATCCCGTCATCGAGCATGGGATTGCTTCCTTGGAACCACGCGCGCACGGCTTCGTATCCGTCGCTCTCCTGCGCGATCATGCGCGCGATCTGCAGCGCAAAGCGCAGGACGTGCTCGCGGTGCGGCTCCCGCCCGGTCGTCCACTGGTGGACGGCCCGCGTTTCCGTCACCCCGCCAATAATGGCCACGGTCGTGGCACCCAAAATCTCGACGAGCTCCCCTACGACGCGGCCGACCGGAAGCGACATCGCCAGGGAGTGTGCATCTTGGTCCGACAGGGGAAGGCTCGACTGTTTCTCTTCCACGGCCCCCATTATACCCAGCCAAATCCCACCCTTAAAACCACCGCCAATCTACTGGTGTGTCAGCGAAAAGACGCTACTGGGTGCACGGCTAAGCCTGGGGCATGAACCGCTCACGCTTCGAAAACGCCTCGGACGGCGTCTTTGCCATTGCCGTCACCCTGCTCGTGCTGGGCTTGGCGGTTCCCGTGCTGGCGCACCCGTCGGAGCCCGCGCTGATTGCGCGGCTCGTAGCGCTATGGCCCAGCTTCCTTGCGTACGCACTGAGTTTCGCCGTGATCGGGATCATGTGGAACAACCACCAGATGCTCTTCCGCACGGTCGAACGCCTGGATCGAAGCACGTGGCTCATCAACCTCGTGCTGCTCGGCATCACGGCGTTCATTCCGTTTGCCACGGCGGTTCTGGGTGAGTATCCCTCGCTGCGTCCGGCAGCGGTGTTGTACGGCTTAACGCTGACCGCGGCGTCGATTACGTACAATTCGCTGCTGCAGTATCTTATCGCGCGAGCGATGTTCAAGCCGTCCGTCACGCAGGCGGCGGTTCGCGCGACGGTGTTTCACTATCGCGTGGGGCTTACCGTGTACGCGGCCGCGACGATTCTTGCGTTTGCGTTTCCGGTACTCAGCTTCGCGCTGTACTGGGCGATTACGCTGTACTACTTGTTTCCGCGCGGCGTCGATGCGGATTTGCCGGAACCGAGCGCAAGCGGCAACCCTTGAGCATCGAGCGGAATGCCGGAAACGAGCTTGGTAACCTCGTTGTAGTTCTGCACGCCCGATGCGACGTGATTAGTCTTCAAGTAGCTGTTGTAGACGCGCCACGAAAAGCGTGAGAGGTTGAGGTTCACGAACTGCGCGTTTCGCTTGCGTATGGCATCGAAATCGGCCCAGACCTGCGGGACGAACTCGCGCCTCTCGTAATGCGCCTTCGGCGGCAGATAGAGAAAGAGTTCCAGCCAGCCGGAGTACTGTGCCACGACGTCGCGATCGCGCAGACACGTCAGCACCGCGATGTAGTTCGCTTCGTCTTCGCGATTGAAGCCCGCGACGTGCCCCCACTCGTGCGCTTGTGAGAACGGCCGCTCGAACCAGAGCAGATCGGGAGCGAGCTGCGTTTCGAGCGTAAACGGATTGGTGAAGCCGCTCGTGCCGCTCTTGTCCATGAACCAGCCTGCCAGCGGCGGTTTGGAGGCGCCGACCTGCGGCGTCCAATCGTCGCCCAGCCGCTCGACGACCGGATTCCAGGCGGCCTGCAGATCGGCAATGTCGACGCTTTGCCGGTGCGCGTGCGCGAGCGGCGCCAGGCGGTTCATCTCCGCAATCGCGCGCGCGCGAAGCGCAAGCACCTGCGCCGGGCTCACGCGCGAAGCCGAATACGCCATGCGCGTTTCCAGCGGAGCGCGATCGTAGCCGAATCCCCAACCGGCGTAAAACCAAAGGACATACAGGCCCGCGACGGCGGCGATACCCACGAACGCGCGCCACCACGGCCTTGCGAAAAACAATGCGAGCACGATGACGGCGACGCCGGCAAGCACGACGGCATCGCCCACGGCAAATGGAATCGCCTGCGTGAACGACGACCAGAAATGCTGCCAGCCGGGATAATAGCCGTTGGTGAAGCGCTGCTCCACCCACTCAGGCGACGGCCGCCACACCGCGACGATCGCGCCGAAGACGATCAGCGCGATGTCGAGCGGCAGCGTGTATGAAGTAAAAGAGCCGCGCTTGGCGGCCCTTTTGGTTGTCATGATTAGCGCTTGGAGAACTGGAAGCGTTTGCGGGCGCGCTTGCGGCCGTACTTCTTCGATTCTTTTTCGCGCGGATCGCGAGTGAGCAAACCCTGCTTGCGAAGCACTTCGCGCAGCGATTCGTCCATCGAAACGAGCGCGCGAGCGATGCCGTGGCGCACCGCGCCGGCTTGACCGGTCGGGCCGCCGCCTTCGGCTTTCACGTCGATGTTGAAACGCGACGCGCTCTGCGTGGCCTCGAGCGGCTGGCGCACGATTTGCTGCAGCGTCTGACGCGGGAAGTATTCGTCGATCGGCTTCTTGTTGATGGTGATCACGCCTTGACCGAGCGAGATGCGAACTCGCGCGATGGAGCGTTTACGACGGCCGGTGCCTTGAAAATTTTCGTTCACGAGAACTCCTACGCCAGCGGCTTCGGCTGCTGCGCGTCATGCGGATGAGCCGTTCCGGTGAAAACTTTGAGACGATTGAGTTGGACGTTGCGCATGCGGTTGGTGGGAAGCATGCCGCGAACCGCGCGCTCGATGAGGCGCTCCGGATGCTTGTCCTTCACCTGGCGCGCCGTTTCGATCTTGAGGCCGCCCGGATAACCGCTGTGGCGGTAGTAGACCTTGTTGTCCCACTTCTTGCCGCCGAGTTCGATCTTGTCCGCATTGATCACCACGACGTGGTCGCCGTCGTCGATGTGCGGCGTCCAGGTCGGTTTGTGCTTGCCGGACAGGGCGCGCGCGATACGTACCGCGAGCGTGCCCAGGCGCTGCCCGGCCGCATCGACGATGTACCAATCGTGCTTGGTCTCGGCGGTTTTCTGTTGGTAGGTCCGCATAACTCGGCAAGTCTACGGGAAATCTCAGCCCGAGTCAAGCACTTTTACGCAGAAAAATACTTGACAAGTATTTGAGTTGTCAAGTATTCTCCCTTTTATGCTTACCGAGAACGTCGCCATAGCCTTGGGCGTGGCCCGCATCGACGCCTGGCTGCGCAAGCGCGTGGAAGCCGTCCTGCCCGGCATCGGCTTTACCGACTTCGTCATCCTGAACGAGCTGGCCGGTGTCGTGGGCGGCCGCCTGCGCCCGGTGGACCTGGCCAACCGCCTGCAGATCACGCCTTCGGGCGTGACGCGCGCGATTCTGCCGCTCGAGAAAATCGGACTCGTCGAGCGCGTCTCCCACGAGCGCGACGCGCGCGCGAGCTACGCCGCGATTACGAAAGCCGGCCGCGACCGGCTGGAAGAAGCGCTCGACGACGTCGATCGCATCGTCGGCGAAACGCTCGCCTCGACCATCACGCGCACCGACCGCATCGCACTACTCGGGTTGTTCGAACGGTTGGGTTACTAGTGCAAGGCGTGCATGATCGCGTCGATGTGCACTTGCGACGCGTCCGAGGTACGGTGCGCGGTCGTGCCCTTCGACACCTGGCGAGATATTCGCATCTGTCGAGTCAATTTCGTCGAGATGTCTCCACCGGGGTCGCTGCGCGACGCAAATCGAACGCGGCAGCGCACACACAAGTTGCTCGCGGCGAGGAACGCTTTTCGCAACTGCGCGTATACAGCGCATACGTCCTTTTTTGCCCAATGCAGCAATCGTTTGCGGACCGCTAACAAAATCTTTCAGGCGCATGAAGACGCATCCGCTTCTTATCGCTCGGGCCCGCGCAAAAAGTTCGCGCTTGACGTATCCTGCTCTCCACGACCTGCCTCGAAAACGAGGGACGGAATGGCTCGCGTTTACTGTCGAAGCTGTTACCGCTACCCCAACGTACGACGTGAGTCCCGCGGTGAATTTAAATTTATCGCCGCCGCAGAGTCATGCTACTTACAGAGCTGCCACATTCTAAAGGGGCTTGTGAAAAAATACGAAAAAGCGGCTGCACGCTAGCGTTACCCTTTTTTGATTAGCACTAGCATTGCTTTACCGCGACGGCGATTTTTCTATTTTCTGTTTTCGGGAGTACAGATTGTTCAAAGCACTTAGCAAAGCCGCTTCCCTTCTGCTGGTTGCCGCCATGTCCGCTACTCTAGCGATTGCTCGAGCACGAGCACACCAATGCCTCAGATACAGCCGAACAACGTGGTCCAATGCCCCCAGGCAGTTCAAGGGCGCAAGCCAATGGCTATTACGGATCCGTGCCTTGGCAGCGGAGGTGGCACAACGCCGTTATCAGCCTCGTATAAGCTGGTGCATGGTTATAGTTACTCAACTCAGGCCTCCGATGGCTCGCTGAGCGCAACCGGCTACGGCACAGACTTAAACGGCGTCAACGAGGGAACCGCGACCGCATACACGGCCACCTCCCTCAGCGACACTCTCAACCACTATGTCGTAACGATGCCGCAATATTCGTCCGGAACGGCCACCGTTGCGGTTCCGGCTGGCAGATTTATCGTCGCAGGAAATAACGCTCTTCCAAACGGCGGGAACCTGTATGTCGATACGACGAGCGGTACAGCAACCGCGACGGAAACCATCTCCGGCGTCACATACACAATCACCGGCAGCATGGAGTCGGACGGGCACACTGTCGATGTCACGTATACTGGAACCGATGGCACGTATGTGCAAGACACGATGGATGCAAACGTCTACGCGCCAACGGAGATGGCTTCCATTACAACCGCCTCGCGCCACGCCATGAGCGTGGCCGGGAAAATTGGAGCTGTGGCCACCGTGGTGGCGGCTTCCGCCGCTACAGTGATGTTCGTTACAGCACTAGTGCCTGGGGGACAGGGCGTGTCGTTAGCAGCCGGGATAATTATGACCGGCGCTACCATCATCGCAGCGGGGGCTGGTTTAGCGGATCAGTTCCAAAGCGGAAAGAAGTAGACACGATGAAACTGCATTGGCAATTCAATCGAATTCAGACACTTGGCCTTACCGCGTTCATCGGTTTGATCCTCGTTATGAACTTGATGCAGCCGAAGTCAGTCCTTTATTGGATCGGCGTGCCTCTCGCGTCGATTGCCTTTGCCGGTTTTTCTGTAGCGCTTCTGTGGCTGATTGCGCAAAAGCCCGACCGCTAACGCGACGCTACTTGCGCGTAAGCATTGCGAACGGCGACGGGCCCGGACATCGGTTGTCTGGGCCCGCTTCGCTTCTTAAGGCGGGCACCGAAGCCCACGTCGATCGCGATATGCGGTGGTCCGATAAGAACCGCGGCAATATTCGCAGCCGTAAGGCACGACAAGCGCCACTGAATTCTGCCCTGCACAGGTCCTTTCAAGCCGACTCCACTGCTTCACGTTTTGAGCCCGGTAGAATTACTCCGGTGAGGTTCAGCGGATCGTAGGAGCCGAGTTGCGGCAGGTCGCCGTCGTCGCCGCTTCGGCGGGATGCGCGCAGCGCTTCGATGGCTTCGGGCAGTGCGAACTGTTCGCCGACGAAGCCTGAAACGAAGCGTCCGCCGCGAATTTCTCCGCGCGCCTCCATGCGCCGCAATGCGAGCAGCAGCTCGCGCCACGGCGGCGCGAGGCTTTCGCGCGCCATGACGTCGCGGAAGACTACGCCCCAGCGCGCCAGCAAACGGCGCGCGAATTTGTCCGCGTCGATGCTCTCGGTTTCGGACACGAGCAGCGTCCAGCGGCCGCTGGAAGAACGGGGACGCGCGCGCAGCCCTTTCTCGCCTAGCCGGCGTTTCGAATCGATGAGCGAGCGCAATGCGTCGAATCCGTCGGCCGTGACGAGCCCCGCTGCAACGAGTTGCCACAGCGCTTCTTCGACCTCGGCGGGCAGCCGTTTCGTGCCGCGCACGATGTCCATGAAGAACGGCGCGCCGCGGCGCTCGATCTCGGCGAGAACCTCACGCGCCGCATGCGAGAGTCCGGTCGTGCCGACGTCGGTGCGCACGATGAGTTCTTCCGCGTCTTCGCGCGTGAAGAGCGAGATGGGCGCGAGCTTCGTCGGGCGGATGCGGCGCGCGGTTTCGGATTCGTCCGCAGAAAGCGTGGGGTGCGGCGCCAAACGGCCCCACATGACTTCGCCGGAATAACAGAGTTTGTCCAGATACTCGGGACGATAGCCGGCGACGCGCGACGGAAGTATCTGCGCCTCCCAAGCCGCGGCGGGAATCTCGTACCCTTCGAGTTGCCTGATGATCTGCAGCGTTCCGTCGACGCCGTGCAAACGCGAGGGCGGGGCAGCGTGCTGCCACCGGTAAAGAAAACGATGATACTGCGCGGCGGTAACCGGCTCGATCTCGCGCCGCAGTTGTCCGATGGTGCGCCGGTGGATGCGCGCGAGCACGCGGCGGTTGCACCACTGCTCTTCTTCGATCGCACGGAAACGGCCGCGGAGCAGCTGGCCTTCCGTTTCCAGGCGAATGAGCGCCGTTTCGACGACGGTGCGATCGACGCCGAACCGATCGAGCATCTCGCCCACGGTGAGCGGGCCGCTCGACTCCAGCCAGCCGCGAAGCACTTCGGCGAAGGCGTCCTCTTGCTGCAGTTCGACCGCGCGATGCGCGAGTTCCGAGCGCTCCGCCGCCACCCAAAACATCTTGCCGTGCGCCGTTATCGTCGAGACGCGATTTTCAGCGAGCAGCTCCTCGTGCCACGCTTGCCAATCGGGAACGGGCGGCAGCACCACGAGCGTGAGCAGCGCGTCGTGCAGTTCGTCCGCATCGCGCACGATCGGCCACGACTCCTCGGCCACTTCGGCGATCACCGCTTCATCCAGAATGCCGGCGCCGTCGAGATCGTCTCGAATCGTGCGGCGCAGCTGCACGGCGCGCGCGCGGCGTTCTTCGAGCGGTGCATCGTCGAGATACGCGTATGGATTCGCGTTCAAGATCTCGTGACAGAACGGCGATGGCTCAGGCGTATCGACGGCAGCCGTGTGGATCCGGCCGCTCTCGACGCCGGTAAGCACCTCGAGCAGACCGTCCAGATCCATCGCTTCGTGCAGGCAGTTGTCGATCGTCTCGCGGACCAGCACGTGATCGGGTATGCGGATCGGGCCGGTGAGATTTTCGGCGCACGCCGCCTGGTCGGGAAAGCACGAGGCGAGCAGGTCGTCTGCGCGCATGCGCATGAGCTGCGGCGGTGTCTTGCGCCCGCCGCGCATGCGCAGAATCGCCAAAGCACGCGTTGCGTTCCAGCGCCAGCGCGCGCCGAACATCGGCGCGGCGAGGAGCGCCTGCGTGAGTGTATACTCAACGCTTGCGGTCTTGACGTATTCGAAGACGATCTCGAGCGGAAATGCGTGCTGGTCGGTGAGCGAGAGCACGATGCCGTTGTCCGTTGCGGCAGCCTGCAGCTCGATGTTGAACGACCGGCAGAACTTCTTGCGCAGCGCCAGGCCCCACGCGCGATTGATGCGCGCCCCGAACGGAGTGTGCAGAATCAGCTGCATGCCGCCGCCCTCGTCGAAGAAGCGTTCCGCGACGATGGTCTTGTCCGTCGGAACGACGCCGAGAATCTTCTTGCCCGCGCGAACGTAGGCGACGGCCTGCTGCGCGCCCGCGCGATCGAGCGCGCAATCATCGATCAGCAGTTCCTGCGCCGATGCGTCGTCGTGCTCGTCGATCTGCGCGCGCAGCTGCGCCACTTCGTGCGAGAGTTCGATGGTGCGGCCCGGACCCTCGCCGTTCCAAAACGGCACGGTGGGCGCGGCGCCGTGGGCATCTTCTACGCGCACGACGCCGGGCTCGACGCGCCGGATGCGCCATGAGTTCGTGCCGAGCAGAAACACGTCGCCCGAGAGGCTCTCCACGGCGAAGTCCTCGTCGAGCGTTCCGACGATGTGCCCTTCGGGTTCGGCGACGACGTTGTAATTTGCGGTTTCCGGTATCGCGCCGCCCGAGGTGATCGCGGCCATGCGCGCCCCGCGGCGCGCGCGCACGCGTTCGTTCACGCGATCGTAATGCAGAAACGCACCGCTTCGTCCGCGCGAGTGCGCCACGCCGTCCGCGAGCATCGTTAGAACGTCGTCGAAGTCTTTGCGCGGCAGATCGCGATAGGGATACGCGCTGCGCATGAGATCGAAGAGCGCATCCGTTTTCCACTCATCGGTTGCGGCGGCTGCGACGATTTGCTGCGCGAGAATGTCGAGCGGGGCACGCGGAATGCGCAGCGCGTCGAGTTTGCCGGCGCGGATCGCGCGCACCAGCGCCGCACATTCGAGCAGTTCGTCGCGCGTCGTGGCGAAAAAGCGGCCTTCGGGTTTCGCGCCGACCCAGTGTCCGGACCGCCCGATCCGCTGCAGCCCGACCGCCACCGAACGCGGCGACCCGAGCTGCACGACCAAATCGATGGTGCCGATGTCGATGCCCAGTTCGAGCGAAGCGGTGGCAACGACCGCGCGCAGCTCGCCGTTCTTCAATTTATGCTCGGCTTCGAAGCGCTTCTCTTTCGAAAGGCTGCCGTGGTGCGGCATCACGACGCCTTCGCCCAACCGCTCCGTCAGCGCGAACGCGACGCGCTCGCTCATTCTGCGCGTGCCGACGAAGACGAGCGTCGTACGGCGCGCCCGGATGTGCTCGGCGACGCGATCGTAGATCTCCGCCCACATCTCGGCGCTGGCCACCGGTCCGAGTTCGTCGCGGGGAACTTCGATCGCGAGATCGATCTCGCGCTTACTGCCCACGTCGACGATCTGCGCTCCGGCGCTCAAAAACCGTGCGACCTCGTCGAGCGGACGAACCGTCGCCGAAAGCCCGATGCGCTGCGGTTTGCTGCCGCTGCCCGCTTCCACGAGCGCGTCCAAGCGCGAGAGCGTGAGCGCCAGGTGCGACCCGCGTTTGTCCGCGGCCATCGCGTGAATTTCGTCGACGATAACCGTCGAGACGTTCGTGAAGAGCGCTCGCGATTTTTCCGCCGTTAGTAAGATGAACAGCGACTCGGGCGTGGTGACCAGCACGTGCGGCGGTTTGCGCAGCATGCGCGCGCGCTCGGCAGTGGTCGTGTCGCCCGTGCGAACCGCCGTGCGGATCGGTGCGAGCGGCGTCGACGTGTGCTCGGCGAGCTCGACGATCTCGCCGAGCGGGATCTCGAGGTTCTTGCGCACGTCGTTCGTGAGCGCTTTGAGCGGCGAGACGTACACCACGAGCGTCTGGTCGGGGAGCGCTCCGTCCGACGCTTGCTCGATCAGCCGATCGAGGCAAATTGAAAAAGCCGCGAGCGTCTTACCGGAACCGGTCGGCGCCGAAATCAGCACGTCGCGGCCGGCACGAATCAGCGGCCAGCCTTCGATCTGGGGCTGCGTGGGCGTCCAGGCACGCGCCTGGAACCACTCGCGCAGCAGCGGGTTGAAGTCGTCGAGCACGGTCGAGGTCTTCAACACCTATTGAACGACGATCGTTCCGGCCATCCCCTCGCCGTCGTGGAACAAGCAGTAATACACGTAGGTCCCCGCCTTGGTGAACGTCAGCGAATAGCTTTGGCCCGCAGCCAGGACGCCGGAGTTGGTGACCTGCGAACCGTCGTAGGTCGAGCCGCCCATCGGCGGCGTGAACGGATCGCCCGGGAGCTCCGGCAGCGGCTGCCCGGCAACGGGGAAGGTCACGGTGTGCGGCGCGTTGTTGGATTGGTTCGTCCACGTGACCGTGGCACCGGCGGGAATAGTAATCGTCGAATCGTCGACGTTCGTATCGACCACGAAGCGCATGACCGACGACGTCGACGGCGGTACTCCCGACGCAAGTCCGGGCGAGATTCCCGCGGCGATATGCGCGCCTCCCGGAGTATACGGAAACAGCGAGAGCGAGTGCGACGCGGCTTGCACGTCGGCGTTTGCCTGCACCACCGCTTGTGCAGAATAGGCGTCTTCCTGCGCGGGATACGTAGTGCCCGCCGGATTGACGACGACGGTTCCCACCATTTCCGGCTGATGGATCAAACAGTAGTACGTGTACGTGCCCGGTTTGGTGAACGTCAGTGAGTAACTGTAGCCCATCGCGATAAACCCGGAGCTGGTGAACGTGCTGCCGTCGTACGTGGAACCGCCCGCGGGTTTGGGATTATTCGGATCGCCCGGCGAGGGCAGCGTGCCGCTCGCGCCCAGGAAGGTTACGGTGTGCGGCTCGGAGCTCGGATACGTCCACGTCACCGTATCCCCCGCATCGACGGTGATCGTGTTCGGATAGAAGCCGAAGCCCTGGAATGCCTGGGCGTGCGAGGATGCGCCGGCGTTCAGGCGCCACTGCGCACCGCTCGCCGCCGGCGTGGCCGCGGGCGTACCCGAACCGCCGCAGGCGCTCAAGACTGCGCCCATCAACGCGGCCGGGAAGAGTAAAAACAGGCGCTTGTTCATGGCGGAATACTTGCACGGGCGCGTCGAATGATCCGTCCCGACGTGCAACAGTATCTGCAATTCCTTCGCCACATCATGGACCACGGCGTCGAAAAGGGCGACCGCACCGGCACCGGAACGCGCAGCGTCTTCGGCTATCAGATGCGCTTCGATCTTCACGCCGGGTTCCCGCTGGTCACCACCAAGAAGCTGCACACCAGATCCATCGTGTACGAACTGCTCTGGTTCTTGCGCGGCGACACGAACGTACGCTGGCTGCAGGAGCACGGCGTGACGATTTGGGACGAGTGGGCGGACGAGCACGGCGACCTCGGCCCCGTCTATGGCAAGCAATGGCGTTCGTGGGCCGCGCCCGACGGAAGAACGATCGACCAGATTACCAATCTGCTCGAAGAGATCAAGCGCGATCCCGATTCGCGCCGCCTCATCGTGAGCGCATGGAACGCCGGCGAACTCGATACGATGGCGCTGGCGCCGTGTCATCTGCTCTTCCAATTTTACGTCGCGAACAACCGCCTGTCGTGCCAGCTGTATCAGCGCAGCGCCGACGCGTTCTTGGGCGTGCCGTTCAACATCGCATCGTACGCGCTGCTCACGCACATGATCGCGCATCAATGCAATCTCGAGCCCGGCGAATTCGTATGGACCGGCGGCGACTGCCATCTGTACAACAATCACCTCGAGCAGGCGAAGCTGCAGCTCACGCGCGATCCGCTTGCGCCTCCCGCGCTCGTCTTCAAGCGGCGGCCGCACTCGCTCTTCGATTATCGCTACGAAGACATCGTCTTCGCCGGGTACGAAGCGCACCCGCCGATTCGCGCGGAAGTTGCCGTTTGACGATGCGGCGGCCGCGCGTGATCTTCGTCGTGGCCCACGATCGCCGCGGCGTCATGGGGCGCGACGGCGCGCTTCCGTGGCACCTGCCGGAGGATCTCAAACACTTCAAGCGCCTCACGCTCGAGAAGCCCGTCATCATGGGCCGCAAGACGTTCGAGTCGATCGGCAAACCGCTGCCTAAGCGCCGGAACATCGTGCTCACGCGCAACACCTCGTATTGGCCCGAAGGCGTCGAGGCGGCGCGCTCGGTCGAAGACGTCTTCGACATGACGCGCGAGGATCGTGAGATCGCAATCATCGGCGGGGCCCAGGTCTTCATCGAGTTCGCGCAATTCGTCGACACGGCGTTCGTCACGGAAGTCGACGCGGAGATCGACGGCGACGTGTACTACACCGCGCCGCAGCGGAAATGCGTGCGCGAGGTGATCGGCGCCTGTCCGGCCGACGAGCGCAATGCCTATGCGATGACGTTCGTGCGCTGCGACTACGCCAGTGCCGACGTCACCGGCGGCTCTTTGAAGGAGTCGTAGCCGTCGGTGTAGCGCACGCCCGCGAGATACAAGCCTTGCGGCGGCGCGGTCAAGCCCGCGGCGGCGCGATCGCGCGCTTGCAGAATGCGCGGAATCTCCGCGGGATCTCGACGGCCCATGCCGCAGTCGGCCAGCGTGCCCACGATGGTGCGCACCATGCGGTGCAAGAAGCCGTCGGCGCGAATCTCGACGCGGATCATATCGCCCGATCGCCTGGCTTCAAGCATCTTTACCGTGCGAATCGTCGGGCCGCTCTCGGGCAGCATGCCGCAAAACGAGCGAAAGTCGTGCTCGCCGATCAGATGCTGCGCGCCCTCCAGAAAGCGGTCGAGATCGATCGGACGCCAGGCGTGATACACGTAGCGCGCTAGAAGCGGCGAGGGCTCGCGGCGGTTGAAGATCGCGTACACGTACGCGCGCTCGCGCGCTGAAAAGCGCGCGGAAAAGTCCTCGTCGACGACGGCAACCTCGCGCACGCTCACGTCGGGCGGCAGCGCGCTGTTCAGCGCGATCGCCAGGCGATCGAACGGAAAAGCCGCCTGCGTTTTAAACGAGACGACCTGTCCGGTTGCGTGAACGCCGGCATCCGTGCGGCCCGCCGCGGTGATCTTCACGCCGTGCTTGAGCAGTTGCGAGAGCACGCGCTCCAGTTCGCCCGCGACGGTCCGCACCGCCGGCTGAAACTGCAATCCGCAGAAATTGGTGCCGTCGTATTCCACGACGGCGCGGAGCGTGGTTAGACGCTCACCGTGTCCCGTCGCGGAACCGTGCGCTTCTCGTCGAGATCCAGCAGGTCCGCCCAGCTCGTCACATCCGTTCGATCCGGAGCGACTTGATTGCGCAGATTCAGGAAGTACTCCAGGGACGGGCCTTCCGGCTTGTGCGTCACCCATTCATGGTTCCAGCGCTCGATCTCATCGGGCGATTTCCGGTCGACGAACTGCTTGCAATACGCCTCGATCTCCGCATCGCTCTTGGCGTTCTTGATGACCTCGAGCAGCTCATCGCCGTTCACGCCCAAGAAGTCGAAGAGCGCCTTGTCCATCGGACAGTCGTAGTTGTACTCGCCGGTGTTGCCGTAGGCTTTCGCTTTGCCTTTGTCTATCGTGCGCGCGAGCTGCACGATGCCGAGCATCTTCTCGTGCACGCTGCGCGGATACGTTTTGGTCAGATCCATACCGCCCAGAACACCGGCTACTTTTGGTTGGTTGCAAAGATAGGGTAGCCTATATGCTATGGGCCGACGGCGAAGCCCCAGGCGGCAAAGGCGGTGAACAAGCGCGTCTGCTCCTGGGGGCCTTGGAACGGCCCCCGTCGCAGGGCTCCGGTGTAATTGAGGTAGCGCAACCCGTAGAGCCAGGCGTGTCTTGCGCCCGTGGGCGTTTCGAAAGCCGCCGAGGCGTCGAGGAGCGAGCCGGTTCCAAACTCAGGCGTAAATGCCGTGTACGTGCCGTCAATCCAGGACGTCAACCGCTCGTGCATACGCGGCGCTTCGGCAAGGTCGACCGTGAGACGGCTTCGCCCAAGCGCAATCCGCTGCAGCAGCTCGTAGCGCAGCCCCGCCGCGCGCACCGCGATCTCCGTTCTGCCGCCGAGTCGCGATCGCGACGTATAGAGCCCATCTCCGACGCCCAGCCCTAGACCGCCGCGGCCGGGCCAATAGCGCGCGCCCGCGGCGGCGTAGCCGACCGCGATGTCGTAGCGTACTCCCGGCGGTGCGTGCGGGATATCGCCGCTAAAGGCGTGTACCGCCGGCGAACCCTCGGCGAACAGCTCGTACCGGCCCTGGCGCGCGCGTAGTTGCAGCAGCGGCATGCCGCGCGCCGCCGTGTTGCTAGTGCGCGCGAAGCCATCGTGATGAGCGCCCGACGCAATTTGGACGCCGGCAAACGCGTCGATGCGCGGCCGTACACCGCGCGCTAGACACGGCCGATTTACGGCGCGGTGCATCTGCGCCGGCGCTGGACCGAAAAAGCGCTGCACGCCCACGTAGGGCATGAACAGCGAATTCGCGTCCGCAAAACTGGGCGCGGGCCAGTGCGTATACGCGGCGGTGTAGTTGAGATAGCGAACGCCGTACGAAAGCGCGTAGTTACCGGTGTAGTGCACGAATCGCACATTGGCGTCGACTTGCGAGGCACGCTCCCAACTGTCAGGGCTGGCAAAGCCGGTCGTACGGCTGCCGTTCGTAACGTGCACGGTGTAGGAATATCGTCCGTGCATCGCGGGGTTCAGGCCAAGCGTCCCGCGCACTTCGTCGCGCGTTCCCAGCGGCAATCGTCCGAGGATCTCGTAACGCGTCCCCGCCACGCGCGAGTGATCGAGTTCCGTCCCTTTGTGCGTGGCGTCGAGCATGCGCGCGAAGTTCGTTCGCTGGTTGTAGAGCGTGTCGCCGATGCCTACGCCCAGCGTGCCGTTGCGATTCCAATAGCGCAGCGACGCATCGACGTACGTTAGTGCGATGTCTTGCATGCCCAAACCGTTGTTTGCGATGCGAATCGGACCGATCGGCGGCAGCCCTTCGACTGCGGCCTCGAAGCAGCCGCCGAAGCGATGCGAGGCCGTAACGATCGGCACTGGCACGAGGGGTGCCGTTACCGTCCCTTCGCTCTCGCGATGCGTGCCGTGCGTTCCGGCCAGTTGCACGCCAAACGACGTCTCGTCGGCATGCGCCGCTTGCGGCGCGAGAAGCGCCGCCGTCAGAAGAATCGCCCACACCCGTTTTTTCATCGTTATCCTGTTTCGCCGTGGAAGTAATCTAGACTTTTGCCGCCGTTGCCGCTGACCATTCGCGGCATCAGCCCGCGCGCAAAGAGCAGTTTGTCGGAATCCGGATAGGCGCAGCCGTCTCCCGGCGCGGTGTTCGAGAGCGCCAGCACCAGCATGCGCTGCGAACCGCCGTTTTTGAGTTGATGCGCTCCCTGCTCGCCGACCGGGAATGCGATAAAGTCGCCTTTGCGAACCGGAAACTCGCCGCGCGGAACGCGAATCGAGCCCGCTCCCTCGAGAATAAAATAGAGTTCTTCTTCCTCGGTATGCGAATGCAGCGGCGTGGCCCAGTCGCCGGGCGCGACCTCGAAGAGCTGGTAGCCGAGTTTCTGCGCGCCGATGAGCAGCCCGATTTCGGCTTGACGCCGGTGCAAATGACCGGGTCCGCGGCGCTCGATCCAGTGCTTGAGTTCGTCGAGGTTGATCTTGTTCACGTAGACGTCCGTACGCGACTCCAAACACGTGCCGATCGCCGCAGCCGCGCTTCCGTAGATGCACGTGCCGTCGCCGACGAGGATGTTGTGCGGCTCCAAGGCCCACAGCCGGCGCAAACTCAGGGCGGCCGCTCGAGGATCGATCAATTTGTCATCCGCCATCATCGTGAGCGCGCCGGCGGGCTTTCCCCAGAGCGCGTCGCCGACGATCACGGTGTTGCAGTCCGGCAGATGCAGCGCAACTTCACCGGAACTCTTGAGCCCGTCCAGTTCGAGCACGCGCGCTCTGCCGACGAGATCGTCCTCCGACAATTGCCGATCGGCTTTGACGTGCATCTGCGCGGCGTCGCGCGCCGGAACCGCGATCTTCGCACCGAGACGCTCGGCGAACGCGCCGGCATCGCGCTCGTGATCGCGATTCGTAACGAGGATCCAATGCGCGCCTCCTTGCGCAAGCAGAAACTCGAACACCTCGTCATCCGCGGGCAACGGATCGACGACGACGTTTTCCTGGCCTTTGATGAAGAACGAGTTGAAGAACAGGGCGCGATCCGGCTGCCAGCGCGACCACATCCACACATCTGGAACGGACGTCTGCATGAGCATGCTACGAAACCAACCTCGCTAGAGCAAAAGCCACGGCGGCGGCGATGCCGCCGGTCAGCAGCGTCTGCAGGCCGCCCCGAAACGGCGGAATTCCCGTCAGGCGCCCCTTCACGAATCCAAACACGAAAAGAGCCAAAAGCGTGACGGCGGCGCTGATTATCAGCGCCTCGCGCGCGCCTGCGATGAGCATGTACGGCACCAGCGGAATGAGCCCGCCCACGACGTACGCGCCGCCGATGGTCAGCGCGCTGCGCAGAGCGCGCCTGGGATCGGGCTCCTCCAAACCGAGTTCGAACTTCATCATGAACTCGACCCAGCGGTGCGCGTCGGCCGAGATTTCGTCGACGACTTGCCCGCGCACGTCTTCACTGATCCCGTATTTTTCGAGAATCTCGTCGATCTCTCGCCGTTCGACGTCGGGCAAGTCGCGCGTCTCGCGTTCTTCGCGCGCGCGTTCGCTCTGATAATGTTCTACATCGGTACGCGCGGCGAGATAGCCGCCCACGCCCATCGCGATGCCGCCGGCCGCCAGCTCCGCGATACCCGCGGTCACGACGACGTGCGAAACGGCGATGGCGCCAGAGATGCCCGCGGCAAGGGCAAACGGCACGGTGAGCCCGTCCGACATGCCGATGACGACGTCGCGAACCGCTTCGCCCGCGTTAAAATGTTTCTCGACGTGCGCGACGGTGACGGGCATCGATTATCGCGCTTCGCAGGAAGAGTGTCCGCAGCGGCAGCCGCTGGGCGAGAGGTTCTGCTGCGTCGCTTCTTCCTTGCAGGCGTGACTGCAGTATTGCTCGCCCACTTCGACGGTGCACGTGCATGGCTCGTGCGCGCATTTGAGGTGCTGCATCGCGCTCAGCCGTGCTGCCGCTGCAGCGGGAAGAGTATGACGTCGCGGATGCTTTGCTGATTGGTCAGCAGCATCACCAGGCGATCTACGCCGATGCCGATGCCCGCCGTCGGCGGCATGCCGTACTCGAGCGCGCGCACGAAGTCCCAATCGGGCTCGGGAATCTCTTCGTCGCCCTGCGCGCGTTCTTTGATCTGCGCTTCGAACCGGGAGCGCTGATCGTCCGGATCGTTGAGCTCGGTAAAGGCGTTGCTGATCTCCATGTTCGCGCAGAAGAGTTCGTATCGATCCGTGATGTCCGGATCGCCGGCACGGCGCTTCGCGAGCGGGGAGATGATGACGGGATACCCCGTGACGAACGTCGGCTGCACCAGATGCGGCTCGACCACGCGTTCGAAGATCTTGTCGAGCGCGTGTCCGTGCGTCGGCGATTGCGGCAGACCGAGCTGCTCGACGATCTTCGAGGCGCCGTGCGAATGCAGCAGCTGATCGCGGGTGAAACCGCCGTGCTGGTTGATGGCATCGAGGTACTCGACGCGCGCGAACGGACGTTTGAACGATACGGTGCGGCCCTCGATCTCAAGCTCGTCTTTTCCACCCGTTACGGTAAAGACGAGATGTGCGATGAGCGCTTCATTGAACTCGCGCATGTCGTTCACGTCCCAGAACGCCGCATAGAGTTCGAGCATCGTGAACTCCGGATTGTGGGTCGTGTCGATACCTTCATTGCGGAAGATGCGGCCGATCTCATAGACGCGCTCCATTCCGCCGACGATCAGGCGCTTGAGATTGAGCTCGGTCGCGATGCGCATCTGCATCTGCTGATCGAGGGCGTTCACGTGCGTGAAGAACGGGCGCGCTGCGGCGCCGCCGGCCACGTGCAGCAGCGTCGGCGTTTCGACCTCGAAGAACCCGTGCGAATCGATGAAACGGCGCATCTCCGAGATGATGCGGCTGCGCAGCACGAACGTGTCGCGCACGTCCGGGTTGACGATGAGATCGACGTAGCGCTGACGATAGCGCTTCTCGACGTCCGTCAGTCCGTGCCACTTGTCGGGCAGCGGATAGAGCGACTTGCAAAGCACCTCGAAGCTGCGCACGTGCAGCGAGAGCTCGCCTTTTTGCGAGCGGAACATGAAGCCGTGCACGCCGAGCAGATCGCCGATGTCGAGGTCTTTCCAATTCGCAAACGCCACCTCGCCGACTTCGTCCTTACGGATGTAGAGCTGCAGGCGGCCCGTGCGATCGTGCAGATCGGCGAAAATCGTCTTGCCCATGTCGCGCTTGGACATGACGCGGCCGGCGAGCGACCAGTCTTCGCTGTCCGCCTTTTGCCCCGTCTCGAGAAACGCGTATTTCTCGAGCAGTTCGGAAACGTGCGCGTCGACGGCGTAGCGGGTCTGCGCGAACGGATCGACACCCCGCGCACGCATCGCGTCCAGGTTCGCCCTGCGCGCCTGCACCAGCGCGGCTTCGGTCTTTCCGAGTTCCTCGTTCATCGGCGCTGGGATTCGAGCAAAGAGAAAACCCGCCTTGCGGCGGGTTTTCCGAACTACGAGGCCTTCTTCGCGGCCTTCTTGGGAGCGGCTGCGCCGCCGCTCTTTATCGCTTCAATCTTGTACTTCACGGTGCCGCGAGGCGTCACGACGTCGACCGTCTCGCCCTTCTTATGCGTCATCAGCGCGCGCCCGAGGGGCGACTCGTTGCTGATGCGATGATTGGCCGGATCGGCTTCCGCCGAACCCACGATCGAGAACTCGTGGCTGGCGCTGGTCTTGAGGTCCTTGACCTTGACCGTGCAGCCCAAATGCACTTCCCCGGCCGCATACTCCGAGTCTTCGATGATGCGCGCGTTGCGAATCATGGACTCCAACTTGAGGATGCGTCCCTCGATGAAGGCCTGCTCTTGTTTGGCGTCTTCGTACTCCGCGTTTTCGCTCAGGTCGCCGAACTCTTTGGCCTGGCGGATGCGGTCGTTCACTTCCTTGCGGTGAATGGTCTTCAGATCGTCGAGCTCACGCTCGAGCTTTTCCAGACCCTCTCTGGTAAGGACGATCTCTTTTTCGTTCAAGTGCAGACCCTCAGTAATTGAAGGCGTCCGGCCAAAACCGGACGGCTTCGTGCAATGAAGCGCCCTACAGTGGGGGCGCCAGCGCGCTTGGTTCGCAGTGCCCGGGGAGGTCGCCTGCTGCTTTTCCGACACCCCGGCCCCGCCAGGCCGCAAACGGTATCCCCAAACATACCCCGGCTAGGGCGATGTATGCCAAGAACCGCTCTTCCGTCAAAATGGTGGCGGCGATAACGCCTCCCAGTGTAACCAAGCCTACAAACGGAAGCAGCACGCCGCCCCATACCGCCTCCCGCCGCGCCCAGAAGATGCGTACCGCTGCTGCGGCGCTGCAGACGAACAGCAGCCCGAGGAAGACCGAGCTCGCGTTGAGGACCTCGGTCAGCGCATCGGCGGCCGTCGGCGAGAACCCGGTCACCACCTCGCACACCGTGACCAGCGCGCCGACGGCGAGGAGTGCCCACAGCGGTTCGCTGCGCGCGTCGAGCCGGCCGAGGCCGCGCGGCAGCACCCCGTCCCGCCCCATGGCAAAGACCGAACGCGAGAGATAGAGGACGGTTGTCCAGAGCGTCGAGCTCGTCGAGACCAGCACCGTCGTGATGATGAGGGGGCGCCAAAAGCCGTCGCCGAGCAGATCCGCGACGAAGCGCATGGCATCGGCTTGGTTCGCGGTGAATCCGCCGACACTGCCCAGACGCAGATACGCAGCCATCGCGGCGGCGAGCACGACCGTCGTCAGGAGCAGGCCCGTGATGCCGCCGCGCCCGGCCGCCCGGGAATCGTCGTTCACCTCTTCCGATGCGGACGCCGAGACTTCCCAGCCGTCGTTCATCCACACGCCCAGCGTCATCGCGCTCACGAATCCGAACAGCGTGAGCGAAAACGCGTGCGTGTCGTGCGCCGCGACGCTATGCGCCGGCGGTGCATGATGCGGCATGATAAGCGCGGCGATCGCGCTGCAGAGCAGCACGCCGACTTCGAGCGCGAGCGCAAGCGCCGTAACCAGCGCCGTCGGACGAATGCCGACGTAGAGCAGAACCGTACTCGCGAGAATCCACAACGCGCCGACGCCCGCGTCCCACATCGGATTCTGCGAAAGATTCGGCGCGAGCAGATCGAGCGTGTAGATACCGGCCGGCACCGCGGTCGCCATCGTCGCAAAGAAGTTCGAGAGCAGCAGGAGCCACGCGCCGTACGCGCCGGCGCGCGCGCCGAACGCCATGCGAATCCAGGAGTACGACGATCCGGCATTCGGCGCGATGCGCGTGAGCTGCGCGAAGCCCACGGCGATGCACAGCATGATCGCGCTGACGGAAAGCAGCGAGAGCGGCGCAAACGCGCCCGCGGCCGCGACAATCGGCCCCATCGTCGAGGCAAGACTATACGCCGGCCCCATCGACGCCGATGCGAGCACCGAAAGATCGAACAAACGTAAAACGCGCGGCAGATGCCTCGCGTTTTGCGCAGCGGGCTCCACGCCCGCGCAGTTCGTGGGCCTCCCCGTTCTTTCCGGCTGGTGCGGCCCTCGTTGCGCTATCGGTTCAGGTCGATAACGCGCGGCTTGAGATGCAGTTCGTGCAGGACGCCCTCGTAATCGCCGGGCGTCACTTCATCCCACTTCTTGCCGAGCAGCGCGAGCAGCGCCGCTTCGACCACGTTCGTTCCGAACGAACGTCCCTGGAAATCCGGGGTCGTCGTGATGAGCATCTTCACGCCGCGTTTGCGCAGTTCGTCGACGTCTTTCTCGGTGACGGTGTTCGTGAGCACGATCTTGCCGTTCAAGTCGTCGGGCATGAACTGACGCATGAAGTGGAAATCGCCCGCGATGATGTCCGCGTCGTGATAGTACTGCGGATACTTCGGCTCCGGCGGCTTCTCTTGTTTCTTGCCGGTCGGATAGAAAAACTGGAACGGCAATTTACACGCGTCCGGCAGATATTTTTCCGCCATCTCTTCGAACTCGTGCAGGCCCTTCACCGGCTTGTCGAGATCGAGCGCGAAGATGAAATCGCCGAAGAGCACGTCCGCGCCCGCGTCGACTAGTGCCTGCGCCATGCCGAAGCGATCGAGCGCGCTCACCATGAGCACGTGCTTGCCCTTGAGGCTGATGCCGAGATCCTCTTGCATGTAGCGCACCGCTTCGCGCTCCAGCGTATTCTTTAAACCGCTGCCGTCGACGACCGGCGTCGTCTTCGCGGCTTCGAGCAATCGCAAACCGTCGCGCAGCGCATAGCGATGTTTTCCGGCGTAGAGATACACGTCGATACCGCCCAGGCCGATCGCGTCGACCTTGCCGTCGAGCTCGCGCACCTTCGCAATCGCCGCATCGAGTTTTCCATCGGTACCCACGCGCGAGATATCGAAGTCCTCACCGAGGAGATTCACCACGGCCTGATGATCGCGCGTGGAACTGCCAAGCGAAACGGAGACGACCGTCTTCACGCTACCACACCCTTACGCCGCTCTTCGGCCGCTGCGCGCGTCGCAGCAATTTTTTCCGGGGTAATCGCGGTGTCGAACGCGCGCATGTCGGCGAGCGTGAAGCCGCAGCGCTCGGCCATCTGCTCGATCTCGACGACTTTCTCGAGTTCGATTCCGCGGCCCAGCGTGTAGGACTCCAGGCGATTCTCGAGCGCGAGCACCATCGTCTCGCTCATGCACGCGAGTGCCGTACGCGGCGGAAGATTCGTATCCCAGTCCAGCCCCGGCTCGCGCACGCGCTCGAACCGTACGTCGCCCGGGACCAGCATATTGCCGCCTTCGGTTACGAGCACGTCGGGGCGCAGCTCCGCGACTCTGCGGCTCACGTCGTGCGGCAGCGAGAGCTCGCACACCACCGCGCCGGTTCGCAAGTCCTCGGGCTGAATGACGTCTTGCGTCGAACTCGTGGCCGTAAGAATCAGCTGCCCCTGGCGTACCGCCTCTGAAATATCGGTCGTACATGACGACGTGCACGCGAGATCGTCCTTGATCGACTCGTGGAACTTCGAGAGCCGCGTTTGATTGCGGGCAACGAGAATGACGTGCTTGACCTTCGGCGCGATGAGCTGCACGCACGCCGAGCCGATGGAACCGGTCGCGCCGACGACCACGGCCGTCGCTTCCTTTGCGTCGATGCCCATTTCGTGCGCGCCGCGGAACAAACTTTGGATCCCGGCAGATATCGTGAGCGAGTTGCCGGTGGTCACGGGAATGGGCGAACGCTCCGCAACGGTAACGCCGCCGTCGCCGACGACGCCGGTAAACGCGCCGAGGCCGGCAACCTGCGCACCGAGCTCCGCGCCGATTTCAATCGCGCGCAGGATGCGTTTATACACCTCTTCGCGCGGAAACTCGATCATCTGTTCCGGAAAAAGCGCGGCGGAAACGAACCAGCCTTCGGTCTCGCGGCCGTCGGGCGTACGTACGCCCGTAACGTGCACGGCGGCCCACGGCGGCATCCACTCCATGATCTTCCGGATGATGGCGGGGCCTTTGCCCTTCGCGCTCGGCTCGTATCGCTCGATGTCCGCGAGCGAGAGCGGATGCACGACGAAGCAGAACTTGGGCGTGTTAACCACGTTCCTCGGCTTCCTTCTTTAGCGCGGCGAGCATCATGTCGCTGTTTTCGCGGACTTTGCGTTCGAGCGTCGGGCCGATGAGTTCGGCGAGCGTCGGAACGCCGAAGTCGTAATCGACGCCGAGCACGACGTGCGTCTCGCCGCCGTTTTCCGTGAAGGTCCAGCTGCCTTCGAACTTGTCCAAGTCGCCTTCGAGCAGTTTATAGTCGATGCGCTGCTCGGCGTCGTTGAAGCGATCTTCTTCGATCCACTCGATCGGCGCTTCTTCGACCAGCGTCTTCCAACGCGTGAGAATGCGATCGGGATGGCGCTCGATCACCGTCACGGTTTCGACGTCCGGCATGAACTCCGGGAAGCGTTCTTGTTCCTTGGCCAATTCGTAGACGACGCGAGCGGGAGCGGCGATCACGATGGATGTTTCAACGTAAGGCATGGATTACAGAGCGCCGAGCTTCTCCTGGGCGGTCGCCAGCCCTGCTTCCAAGGCCTCCAAAGCGCGATCGACCTCGGCCTGCGTGACGACCAGCGGGGGTTCCAGGCGAATGACGCGCTGCATGTTCAGCGTCCATGCCGCCGTGACGCCTCGCTTGACCATCTCCGGAATGATCCAGCCGCCGTAACCTTCGCTCGTCAGTTCGACGCCCACGAGCAAGCCCAGACCGCGCGCTTCCTTCACCACCGTCGGATACTTGCGCGCGAGAGCCTGTGCGCCGGAGATGAGCTGCTCGCCCCGGGCGCGGGCGTTCGCAGCGAGATCGTCTTCCACTAATACGTCCATCGCCGCCAGCGCTGCGGCGCACGCGAGTTCGTTGCCGCCGAACGTCGAGGTGTGCATGACCGGATCTTTCGCGTAGGCCGCATTCCAGACGCTTGGACGCGCGATATACGCGGCGACGGGAATGATGCCGCCCGAGAGCCCCTTCGCCAGCGTCATGACGTCGGGCACCACGCCGTCGCGGTCGCAGCCGAAGAGCATGCCGCAGCGGCCCAGACCCGTTTGCACTTCGTCGGCGATAAAGAGTGCGCCGGTGCGATCGCAGATCTCGCGCACTGCGCGCAAGTAGCCGGCCGGCGGCACGTTGACGCCGCCTTCGCCCTGGATGGGTTCGACGATGAACGCGGCGGCATCCGCCAGCAGCGCTTCCAAACCGCCGGTTGCGCCGTAATCGATGTGCGCGACGTCGGCGAGCAGCGGCATGTAGGACGTCTTGAAGTAGTCGCGCCCGCTGGCCGAAAGCGCGCCGATCGTTTTGCCGTGGTACGCGTTGTGCGTTGCGACGATCTTGTGGCGGCCCGTCGCCTTGCGCGCGAGCTTGATCGCGCCCTCGACCGCTTCCGTGCCGCTGTTCGCGAAGAACGAGATCTGCAGATCGCCGGGCGCGAGCTCCGCCAAGCGTTTCGACGCGCGCCCGAGCATGACGTTGAACATCGTCTTGCCGGAGAGCGACATCAGTTCCATCTGCGCTTTGACGGCTGCGATGACTTTGGGATGGCTGTGGCCGAGCGTGAAGACGCCGTAGCCGCCCGCGAAGTCGAGATACGCCTTGCCGTTGTGATCCCAGATCGTGCAGCCCTGCGCACGTACTTCTACCGGACTTCCCGAGAGTTTCATCACGCGCGCAAGCGGCGGATTCACGTACTGCTTGTAATTCTCGTACGTCTCATCGAAGAGCGCCTGCGGCGCAGCCGCGCCGTAGAGTGCCTCGTCGCGTTCGATCATGCGGCGGCCGCGCGTTCAAGGGATGCGATGGTTTCCTCCACGACGTTCACCACGTCTTCTGCCCGGTCCAAATGCATGATTCGCTCGCGCAGCATCGCCGCGCCTGGAATACCTTTGAGGTAGAGCGCCAAGTGTTTGCGCATCTGCGGAACGGCGCGCGATTCCCCGAGTTCGTCGACCATCGTCTTATAATGCACGCGAATCGCATAGCGTAGGCGATCGGCCGGCGACGGGTCGGGCTGCGCGTCGCGCCCTTCCATGAGATCGCGAATCTGCGAGATGAGCCACGGATTGCCGAGTGTTGCGCGTCCGAGCATGATCGCGTCGACGCCGCTCTCGCGCATGCGCTCCATGGCCTGATTCGGTTCTTCCAGATCGCCGTTGCCGATGACCGGAATGTCAACCGACTGTTTGAGCCGTTTGATGTGCTCCCAGTTCGCGCTGCCTTTGTAGAACTGTCTGGCCGTGCGCGCATGCAGCGTCACCGCTTGCACGCCCACGTTCTGCGCGCGCTTGGCAACCTCGACGTACACGAGCGCATCTTCCGTCCAGCCAAGGCGCATCTTCATGGTCACGGGACAATCGACGGCGTCGACGACCGCTTTCATGATCGCCTCGCAGCGATCGACGTCGCGCAGACAAGCGGAGCCGCCGTTAATCTTGGTGATCTTGGGAGCCGGACAGCCGAAATTGATGTCGACGATATCGGCGCCGCACTCGCGCACGACCTTCGCGGCCTTGGCCATCACCTCGGGGTCGTCGCCCCAGAGCTGCGTGCTCACCGGCTTCTCCAGGCCGTGCTGGTCGATCATCTCCATGGTGCGCTTGGCGCTCGAGGCGTACTGCAGCGCATTGGCCGAGACGAACTCCGTCACGGTCAGCCCCAGCCCGAACGGCTTATAGAGCGCCCGCATGGTGCGATTGGTCACGCCCGACATCGGCGCCAGGATGAGCGGCGGCCAGATTTCGTACGGACCGATGACCAACGGAGCGACGCTACGGGGAGCCATACGGAGCGTAGTATAGCACGGCCCTTGCGGACCCTGCCTATTGGAGTGATAGCAGGGTCAGGCGCCCGTAGCTCAATTGGAAAGAGCGGCCTTTTGACGAAGGGCGAGGTGGGGGTTCAAGTCCCCCCGGGCGCCGTCGCCGGTCGGAGGTGGCACGTTGACTCAGTTCGTCGCGGGTCGTTACGATGGTGTCACCTTCAACCGGTAATAAGCATGCCAATGTTTGCCTTCGGCCGCGTGCCGCTTCGCTTGCGCGAATGTATGAACAAGGACGGGACGGAAAAGAAAGTCTTCTCTTCCGGCGATGAAGCCCAGCGCGCCATAGACCGTGCCGGCTGGGCTGCTAATTTTCGCCCCTACCAATGCTCTCGCGGACACTGGCACGTGGGCAGAAAATATCGAGCGTGAATAAGAGTACGCGGGGCCGCTAACTTGCGGCCCCGCCTTCTTTATTACCAGTAGAAGTTGCAGTTAGCGGCGTTGTTGTCGCAGACGACCACGTCGCCCGTGTACGGCCAACTGCCGGTATCGTCCTCAGTCCAGTCGATGCCCTGGCTGCTGGAGTTGTCGTAGTAGTAACGGCCCTGGACATAGACGTAGTTGCCGACCGCAACCCACGGCCAGGTGGACGGCGGATCGTTGGTCGGCGCCTGTGCCATGGCGTCGAGATTCGAAACGATCTCGATGTTGTAACCGCCCGGCATTTGAACGTAGAAGTAGCCGTGGCGTCCGCTCGTCGTCGTCTTGGCGGGCAGCACTTGCGTGACGTAGCCGCAGACGTCTTCGAGCTGATCGCCCGACAGCGTTCCGTTCGCGAACGCCGACTGATCGTTCAGGAACTTCTGATTGTTGCATGACGACGTACCGGTCGGCGCAGGTGAAGGCGCCGGAGTGGACGTCGGCGTTGCGGTCGGTACGGGGGTCGGCGTTGGAACCGGCGTTGCCGTCGGAGACGACGTCGGCCTCGGTGTGGGCGTCGGCGATGCAGAGCTCGTCGGCGATGGCGACGGCGTCGAGCTGCCGGCCCATGCGACGTCGTCGACGTCCTGATAGATGTAGCCGTTGCTCCAGCCGTTGCCGTGCACGCCGAAGTACAGCCACACCGTCTGACCCGCGTAGGAACTCACGTCGTACGTGAACTGCTTCCAGCCGCTCGTGTTCGCGACTTTCGTGTAGAGGTTGTCGATCACGTAGCCGTTGCTGTCGAGCAGATCCGCTTCCTGATACGCGTAGTTGGTGCTGGTCTCGTTCGTGCCTTGATATGCCCACAGCGTGACCTTGCCGCCGGACGGAACGGTGATCTGCTGGCACACGCCGGCATCGCCGTTGATCTCCGGTTTGCTTCCGGAACCACTGGTTTCCGCGTACTTACCGGTGTGCACGTAGGTCGTTTGAATCTTGGCGTTGACGTTTCCGCACTGCTGCCAGTACGTGAAACCGCCGCTCTCGAATCCGCCGTCCGCAAGATTTCCGTTCGCGTCCATGACGCGGCGCGACGGCGAGGTTTGCGGGACGGTGATGTGCCGCGCCGCGGGCGTACGCCCCGGGTCGACGTTCGGAACGGCGCTCTGATGACCGCCGCACGCGGCGAGCAGCAACGCACCGGTGGTGAATACCACACCGAGTGTTTTTCGCAAGAGGATACCTCCAATCGTCAGTTATGACGTGTGCAGCATCCCCTATTCTTGCTTAAAAAGTCCTTACGAGAAATAGCGGCATTTCGCAGCTAGGTGCGATTTTGATAGAACAGCCGCAAACCAATAAGACTTAGGTATGGATTTACTTCGCGCACGATTGAGGTGTGGCGCGCGACCACGTCAGCCATCCCGCCGGTCGCAATCACCGGCGCGTCCACACCCATCTCCGCGCGCATACGCGCGACGAGCGCTTCGGTTTGCCCGACGAATCCGTAGATGATGCCCGACTGCAGTGCGGAGATCGTGTCGGTGCCGATGGCGCGCTGCGGCGCCTCGAGCGAGATCTGCGGCAGCTTTGCGGTGCGTCCGACGAGCGCATCGATGGAGATGCTGATGCCCGGAGCGATCGCAACGCCTTGATACTCGCCTTGGGGCGAGATCGCCATGAATACGGTGGCGGTTCCGTAGCTGATGACGATGAGCGGGGCACCGTACAGATCGCGCGCGCCGATTGCCGCCGCGACAAGGTCGGCGCCGACCTCGCCGGGGCGTTCGGTAACGACGGGCATGATCGTTTGCCGGTTCGGCTTGAAGAACACCGGTTCGCAGTCGAAATACCGCGAGCACGCCTGCTGCAGCGTTGAATCGAGCTTCGGCACGACGCTGGAGATCACGACCGCCTGCACGTCTTGCGCGCGCAGATCGACCGCGGCAAAGAGCTGCGCGAAGAACACGCCGTATTCGTCGGCGGTACGCTTGGAGTCCGTGGTCACGCGCCAAAAATGCAGCAGCTCGCTTCCGCTCAGCGCGAAACAGCCCAGCTTCGTTTCCGTATTTCCAACGTCAATCGTCAGCAGCATACAGCTCCCCAATGCAATCGAGCAAACGCGCGGCCAGCACGCTCTTCGAAGCTTCACCGAGCTCGCGGCGGCCGTCGGATCCCCACAACACGGTAAGCGTGTTGCGCTGCGAACCCCAGCCGCGCTGCCCCGAGACGTCATTCACGACGATTGCGTCCAAGTTCTTGCGCGCAAGCTTTTCCCGTGCATTCGTTTCGTGCTCTTGCGTTTCCGCGGCAAAGCCGACCAGAAACGTCGAACCCTTGTGTTGTCCGAGCGCGGCGAGCACGTCCGGATTACGCACCATCCGCACGTGCAAGTCTTCGTCGGTCTTCTTCACTTTTTGGCTCTGCGCGTGTTCCGGACGCCAATCCGAGACTGCCGCCGCGGCGATGACGACGTCGCATCCGACGGCATGCTGCATCGCCGCCTCCAGCATCTGCGCCGCGGTTTGCACCGGTAACGTGCGCACGCCGGCCGGCGGCTCGAGGTGCGTCGGACCAAGAATCAGCGTTACGTCCGCTCCGCGCATCGCCGCCTCGCGCGCGAGTTCTATGCCGGTTGCGCCCGTCGACGGATTGCTTACGAAGCGCACCGGATCGAACGCCTCGCGCGTGGGACCCGCGGTAATCGCGACGCGCTTTCCGCGCAGCGACTGCGTGCGCGCGAGTGCCGTCTCGAGCGCTTCGAGGATGCGTTCTTCCGGCGCGAGACGGCCGATGCCGCGTTCGCGCTCGGCTAGAAAACCCGTGTCCGGCTCGATGATCGTGCAGCCGCGCTGGGAGAGCGTGCGCAGGTTGGCCTGCGTGGCATCGTTGCGGTACATCGCATCGTTCATCGCCGGCGCGATTAGGACGGGAATGCGCGCGGCAAGCAGCGCGGTCGTCACCAAATCGTCGGCGATGCCGCCGGCGAGTTTCGCGATGACGTTCGCGGTCGCCGGAACGACGAGCGCAACGTGCGCTTCACGCACGAGGCGAATGTGCGGAATGCGCTCGGGCGCGTCCCAGAGCGAGGTGTAGACGGGACGCGCGGTGAGCGATGAAAACGTGAGCGGCGCAATGAACTGCTCGGCGCCTTCGGTCATGATGACGTCGACGACTGCGCCGCGCTGCACGAGCGTGCTGGTCAGCGCCGCCGCTTTATACGCAGCGACGCCTCCGGTCACGCAGAGCAAAACGCGCGCGTCCTTCACTCTTCCACCAATAAATTATCGAGCAGCCGGGTGCTGCCGAAGCGTGCCGCGCCGATGACGAACGCGGGTGTCTTGAGCCGCTGCAGCGGGCCGAACGTATTCATGTCGACCAGATCCAAGTAGTCCCACACCGCGATCGGATCGAGCAGACGCCACGCACGGTCGCGCGCGCTCCGCGCGTCTTTTCCCTCGCGCAGATCCGCAAGCATTGCTTCGAGTGCGCGATGCAGCGACGGCGCGGCGGCGCGCTGCTCGGGCGAGAGGTAGACGTTGCGGCTCGAAAGCGCAAGGCCGTCGGCCTCGCGCACGGTCGGCACGATCTGCACGCGCGCGGAGAAATCGAGATCGCGAACCAGTTTGCGCAGCACCGCCGTTTGCTGCGCGTCCTTCTGCCCGAGAAACAGCACGTCGGGGCGCACGATGTTCAGCAACTTGCTCACCACCGTCGTGACGCCGCGGAAATGCGTCGGGCGAATCGCGCCTTCATAGCGCGTGCCGACCTCGCCGGCGTCGACCGTGGTAGAAAAGCCCGGCGGATACATCGCCTGGACGTCCGGCGCGAAGAGCAGATCGACGCCGCAGGACTCGAGTTTGCGGCGATCGCCTTCGTAATCGCGGGGATAGCGCTCGAAATCTTCGAGCGGGCCGAACTGCGTGGGGTTGACGAACACGCTGGCCGCCACGGAGGCGCACTGCTCTCGCGCGGCTTGCACCAATTGCAGGTGCCCCGCGTGGAGCGCGCCCATCGTCGGCACGAAACCGAGCGGGCGCGGCAGCGCCGCAAGCGCTTGCCGTGCAGGCGCTACGGCCGATACGACATTCATGGTTCTTAGCGTCGAGTAACCCGCAAAACCGTCCGCCCGACTTGGAACGGCGCGCCCAGTTCGAGCGGCTCTTCGTCGGTGACGGCGCGGTCGTCGATGCGCGTTCCGTTGCGGCTCTTAAGGTCGGTCAGGAGCAGCGTCCCGGACTCGGTGCGAAGGCGCGCGTGACGCCGGGACACGTAGCGGTCCAGCGTGATGCAAGCGTCGGCGAGCGTCTCGTCGCGGCCGATGACGATCTCGTCGTCAAAGGGCCACGTTTTACCATCCAGGGGCCCGCTAAGGACCTCGAGCACATAAGAGGCGGACATGCCGCCCAGACTTTCTTGCTTACCGCCGGACTGCCCTATGGCGCCCTATAGGTGGCTTCCGGTAGCCTCCGGGGTATTAACAATTCCGATACGCCGGACGATACTCTCTAAGTGACGCTAAGGATTTCTGAGCCGGGCGCTGAGGCTGGAATGAACGATAGGATCGACGAGTTGCTGCACCTCATCGAGGTTGAGCCGGAAGCATTGCGCGAGGCCGAATTCCTCCAGGCGCAAGCAATTCTCGAAACGATGATCGGCAAGACCATCACCGCGGCCGAGCTCGAAGAAACGCGGATCGTCGTCACGACGTCCGACGGCAACAAATACTTCTTCTACGGATTCCTGGGCGAAGGCAACAACGATTAAGCGCGAGCGCGCTGCTGCAGCTCGTGTATGTATTCCACGATAGCGCTTTGATCCGCCGCGGCGATTTGCGTGAACGCGACGCCGTGAGCGAACTGCTGCTTGCCCGCATCGAAGAACGATAACACGACGCGGCCGCGCACCATCATCTCGTGGCCGCTTTCCGGAATCGTGAATCGCAGCGTGACGTTCTGTCCCGCGTTCAAATCGTTTTTCGCGATCACGCGCAGACCGCCGCCGGAGAGGTCTACGGCGCTGCCGTACATCACCAACTCCGCACCCGGCACGATTACCGTTACCGGGAAGTCGACGGAGGCGCGAAAGAAGCGCCGTTGCTGCGGGGACCCGGATTGCTCTGTCGTCACTGCGACTTTACCGTTCGTCCCGGCATCAAAGGAACCTCCGCCCTTACAGCGCCTGCGCGGCGCGCATGGCGCCGACGAACGCGTGCTCCGCAATCATGCCGCCCTGCAGATAGACCTCGTACGGTTCGCGCAATGGGGCATCGCAGGAGAGCTCGATGGTCGCCCCGCCGACGAATGCGCCGCTCGACATGATCACGTTATCCACATACCCAGGCACGCGCCCGGGCTCCGGACGAAAACGCGCATTCACCGGCATTGCGGTTTGTAACGCCTGCGAAAAGCGGACAAGCAGATCTTCCGAACCCAGCCGGATCGCCTGCACGATATCGGTCCGCACCGCGCCGGGCTGCGGATCGACCGCGTAGCCGAGCTCGCCAAAAAGCGCCGCGGCGAAGTCGAGTCCGCGCAGCGTCTGCTCGACGACGAGCGGCGCGAGAAACAAGCCTTGAATGAAGTAGCGCCCAAAGCCGAGCGTCGGCCCGAGCGCATCGCCGAGCCCCGGCGCGTAGAGCCGGGCGGCGACGCGCTCCACCAAATCGGCGCGCCCGGCGACGTACCCGCCCGCCGGGGCGAGCGTCCCGCCCAGGTTCTTGATGAGCGAGCCCATCACCAGATCGGCGCCGGCGTGCGTCGGCTCTCGGTCTTCCACCAGTTCGCCGTAACAGTTGTCGACCAGGATGGCTACATCGGGCCTGCGCGCCTTGATCGCCGCGAACGCCCGCTCGCAAGCCGCGATCGTGACGGACGGCCGCGGCGCGTATCCCCGCGACCGCTGCACGAACACGGCACCGACGTTCGGGTCTTCGAGCTCCTTTACAACAGTGGGAACGTCGAAGACGTCATCGTGAGGTATCGAACGACCCCGAGCCTCTCGAAGGGCGACCTCCCGATACCCAATGCCGCCCGACACCAAATTGTGCGGCGCTTGCGTTATCGCGTTGCGAAGCGTGTCGTACGGACGCCCGGTAATGCTCAGCAGCGTTTTGCCCGCCGGCACGCAAGCCGCAAGCGCCGCAACGATCGCGTGGGTGCCGCTCACGAAGGACAAACGCGCGAGCGCGCGCTCGACGCCGAAAATGCGCGCCAGGAGCGCTTCATACCGCTCGCGGGCCGCGTCGTCGTAGCCGTAACCGGTCGATCCCGCAAGGTCGCTCTCGTCGACGCCTTCGTCCAAGAACGCCGCAAGCACGTTCGTTTTCACGCGCGCCTGCGCATCATAGCGTATGTCGCGCACGCGCTCGTACGCGCGCAGCGCAGCATCGCGTACGGCATCCCCGATACCGAACCGCTCACAGAGGAGATCTATCATTGCGCGCGCTCGTGACGCTCGTACGCGCGGAAGAACGGCCAATAGATCAGCGCGGCAATCGCGATGTTGACCGCTGCAAGCGCAGCCGCGCGCGCGTCGAGCGTGGAGAGATAGGTCGACACGAACGTCGGCACGCTCGACGGAAAATACAGCGCCGGCCGCGCAACCATGCCGTGCGCCATGGCGAGGTACGTAATCGTCGCGAGCACGATCGGGACAACCGTGAACGGGATTGCCAAAAACGGATTGAGCACGAGCGGCAAGCCGAACATCAGCGGCTCGTTGATGTTGAAGAACGCGGGCACGACCGTGAGCCTGCCGACCTTCCGCAAGCGCTCCACCTTACTGAATGCCAGCATGATCGCAAGCGGCAGCGTCGCGCCGGCGCCGCCCGGAAACACGAATAGAAACAGCGAGACGACCACGATGTGCGGCAGCGGCTGGTGATGGCTGAACGCGTCGGTGTTTTGCAGCTGCAGCGTCAGATACACCGGCGTGACGATCGCGGCGAGCGTCGCCGGGCCGTGAATGCCGAACGTCCAAAGCAGCGTCTCGACGATCGTGATGACCAGCAGCGCGGCGTACGTATCGCCCAGCGCGCCGAGCGGTTTGAGCGCGGCAATGAGTTCGTTGCCCAGCGAGATGCGCGCGTCGAAGAGCGCGATCGCGATCGCGATAACGATCGCGGCGGCCGCCGCGTCGGCGGCAAACGGCGATGCCACGATGCGGCGCAGCACGCCGCACGCGCCCACGACGCTCAATGCGACGATGATCGCCAGAAACAACCCGCTCTCGCCGACCAGATGCAGATAACTGAGCGGATGCATGAATGAGATCGGGCGCGGCAGCGCCAGCACGAAGGTCAGCAGCGATGCCGCAACGACCGTCGGACGCGAGAGATGCAGATGAAGCGCTAAGCGATACGAGAGAATCGCCGCTAGCGCGATCGCCATGATGCCGAAGGCCGGCAGCTCCGCGAGCGAGATGCGCTTGACGAGGCTCCCGAGGAACGGCCCGTGCACCGGCACGAGCGCCATAAAAACGAGGAGTCCGGCGAGCAGACCCGCCAGACTCCACGGCAATGCTTCGCGCACCGCCACCATGGACGGCGCGTCGGCAATCGACTTACAGCTTACGTACCACGGCCTCGACGCGGCCGACGACAGTGACATCGCTGGCATAGATTGGCTCCATCGCCGCATTCTCCGGCTGCAAACGAATCCGCCCATCTTCTCTATAGAAGCGCTTTACCGTCGCCTCGCCGTCGAGCATGGCCACGACGATCTCGCCGTTGTTGGCGGTGCGCTGCGGACGAACGACGATAAGATCGCCGTCCAGGATCGCGGCCTCGACCATCGAGTCGCCTTGAACGCGCAGCATGAAGTTCTCCGAGCCGCGCGCGAACGAGGCAGGCAGCACGAACTCGCCTTCCACGTTCTCTTGTGCCGTGATGGGAACGCCCGCTGCCACCTTGCCGATGACCGGCATGACGACGCTATCGGAAACCGGCGAGCTTGCCGGCGCCATCTCGCTGCGCAACGCCCGAGGCTTGGTGGGGTCGCGGCTGATGAGCCCATGGCGCTCGAGCGTCTTGAGATGCGCGTGAATGGTGGACGAAGACGAGAGGCCTACGCGCTCGCCGATCTCCCGCACGGACGGCGGGTAG
>Ga0207664_10000253_pt1 | contig 40265 bp, 42 predicted proteins | sample LARL83metaG_FD_184349 | JGI IMG/M metagenome (GOLD analysis project Ga0207664, IMG submission 184349) | Corn, switchgrass and miscanthus rhizosphere microbial communities from Kellogg Biological Station, Michigan, USA - LAR L8-3 metaG... | ecosystem: Host-associated > Plants > Roots >...
TTCTTTTAAATAAATTTCTAAAGCATCGAATCGGTTCTCCCACATCTGGCGGTAATTATCTAAGAATTCCGTAGCTGGAGCCAATGAGGCGGGGGCTATTTGCACCAACTGTTCCTTGCCTCGCCGCCTTTTGATTACCAGTTTGGCTTTCTCTAGGACTTTAAGGTGCTTCGAGACAGCGGCGAAGGTTAGGTTATAGTGCCTGGCAATCTGACCTACAGTCATCTCACCCTGCGATATGCGACTTAAGATGTCGCGACGTGTAGGGTCGGCTAATGCGCCAAAAATAGAATCTAGTGATAATGTATATTCAACCATTTGGTTGAATGATAGTATGTAGACTAAGTATTGTCAAGTGATTAATAATTAAACAAAAGACGCCTCCTGCCGTAGCAACAGAGGCGCCTTCGATTAATCAATTCAATCGACTGCTAAAAGTTGAATTGGTCCATTACTTTTTGCAGGGCGGTCTTATCCTGCTTCTTCATCTTTGAAGCCATCAGTCCGGCTCCAACGCCGACCAAAAAGGCTGTGCTATACATCCGCCGCGGGTGACGGGCTGCGTAATGACCAATATCTTCCGTCTTATTTTCTGCCATATATCCTCCTTGCTTTAGTTCCATCTATAGTTAAGCGCATATAGCAGTTTAATGCTGTTGGATATCTGACAATTTTAGCTTTCAGTAATTAGCATAAGAGGCTTAGCAGAGAGTATGATAAAGAACTAAACAGGTAGGAGGGTAGTATGTCAAAGAACAAGAAGAGCAACAAAGAGATCAAGAAGCCGAAGCAGATCAAAGTTACGTAGTTTGATTGCGCAAACCTCTGTAAGATGATATAGTATGCTTTATTGATGAAGTATCCTATTAGAATCCCAGGCTATGTGGCGACTGATGGCTATCCGTTGGAACTGTTTCCGCCGTCTTCGGTGGTAGTGGCAGCTGCCAATTATCTTAAGCCGGTATCGACCGTTCTGGATATGGGCGCCTATGTGGGCACTAATGGTTTTTATTTGGCCGATCTTGGCCATCTGGTTGATTCAGTAGAAATTAATCAAGAATATATCCGTGATGGGCAGATAATTGCCCGGCATCTAGGTGGGTTGGCGGCCCGTAACTATTTTATCAATGAAGACATTCGCTCTTATAACGTTGGCTCGTATGACGCAGCGATAGCCACGAATGTACTCCAAAGCCTGAGCAGGCCAGAAGCTATCAGGATTCTCGACAATCTAAGTACCAGTGTGAGGGGTGAAGGCTTGAACATCATCCGAGCCTACCTAGGCACGGCCGAGCAGCAGGCTGAAGTACCGGGAATAACTCTGCTAGAGCCCGGCGAGCTCGAAGAGCGTTATCGGAAAGCCGGGTGGACTCTGTTGCACTATACCGAAGACTTACAGCCGTTGCGCCAAGGCGTGAATCCGCACAGCGGCAAACCGGAAATAAAAGTAGACTCCGCGGTAGAAGCTATCGCTAAAAGCCAGGGCCGTTCGCAGAGCGTAAAAGATAGAACACTTCAATATGCCGACTATTTACACCGTAGCGATCCGGAACTGGCCGAACATTACGAAGCCCAAGCCGCAGTTAACCCTAGCAGCGACGATTAATATAGCAAAATCCTATAAAAATAGTCCGTTCTTCGGACTATTTTTATATAATAGACGCTAATGCTTACGCTTATGTTTATTTTGCTCGGTGTTATCGCCGGGGCATTTTCCGGAGTATTCGGTATAGGCGGCGGGCTGGTCCTGATTCCCGCGTTGGTATATTTGTTCCACTTCAGTCAGAAAACCGCTCAGGGCACCACATTAGCACTGATGATTCCGCCGATTGGTTTTTTCGCGGCCTATTCTTACTACAAGGCCGGTCAGATAAACATCAAAGCCGCGCTGTTTATCATCGTAGGCTTCCTAATAGGCAGTTATTTTGGGGCGCATTTTGCAACTATGCTGCCTAATAAGAAACTATCTAAGGCTTTCGCTATTTTGATAATAATTGCCGGTATCAGGATGCTAATAACCTAGTGGCTGTGATGTTGGTGGTGCAAGCTGTGGCCTTTGCCTTTTGATATCAGGTAGCGGTTCACTGGAAAGGCGACAACAAAGGCGACAACTAGAGAAATTATCAGGCTCCACCAGAATAGAAATGTGTTTAGACCGGCATTGATGGCGTTGGGTACGGCTAAGACGAAAGCGTTGTCCGAGGCCTCCATTGCCACGATTGAGGCCGTATCGGCCGCTAAGGCCACTCTCATAGCCTTTTTGAGCCCGAGGGGCTTAAGCAGTGGCCGCATACTGAACGAGTAGCCGAAAACAAAAGCCAAAACGATAGAGATAGCTATGCTGGGAGCCGTGGTCCAGTTCAGTCCGGTACTTATCATCATTCCCAGCACTTCACCTACGGCGCAGCCGCTCAGGCAGTGCAAAGTGGCGCTGGCGGCAGTCTTATTCAGATTTTGATCGTGATCCATACAGTTTATCTACCAGGAATTTGGCTGCTAGATAGGCAATGGCCGTGATTACAAAACTGCCAACAATATCGTTTAGATGATGCACGTGGGCGGCCACGCGGGCCCAGCCGATGAGCACGGCACAGACCAGCACGGCAGCACCAAGCTTTCTGGAATAACCCAGAGCCAAGAATCCCAGGAAAGATGCCAACAAGGTATGGTCCGAGGGGAAGCCATTGTCGTTGCTGTGCCCGAACAGAGGCGTGGAGCCGTCTCTGAACTGGGGCCTGACATCGTTATAAAAATGACCGCCGATTTTAGCCAAGATCAGGCTGAGGAGGCCGCCCGCCAAGGCTATCAAGGCCATACGTTTCCGGTCTGCCTTATTCAGCTTCCAGAAGATGTATAGGTTAATCAGTACAGGGACTATTATCAGATATTTAGCTATCAATTTGATGAGCTCGTCCATTTTTGCTCCTTCTGCTTTTATTGTAATGCAAGGCTACCGGCACTGCCGACAGGATTATTATGAGGGCGATGACGGGCAGCAGATACTTGTCGATGCTCGGCACCGTTTTGCCTAAGGTATAACCAAGGACCGGCAATAATATGCCCCACAGCAGACCGCCGAGGGCATTGAACTTAAAGAATCGTCGGTAAGGCATCTTGCCGACGCCGGCGATAATCGGCACGAAGGTCCGGACGGCCGGAATAAAACGGGCCAATACTAAAGCCCGCCCACCTTCTTTTTCAAAAAAAATATGGGCTTCTCGGACACGTTCCGGCGAAAAAATCCACGACTTTGGACGGTTGAACAAAGCCGGTCCAGTCTTTTTACCGGTATAGTAGCCGGCGTTGTTGCCCAGGATAGCACCGGTTACGGCCAACACTATGACCGCTAATATATTCAGGTCATGCTGGGAGGCTAGTAGCCCGGCCGTAAATAGCAGGCTATCGCCGGGCAGGAAGAAACCGATGATTATCCCAGATTCCAGAAAAATCGTAATGAACAGCCCTAGATAGCCGAAAGTTCGGACTAAATGGGAAGGATCAAGGAGGTTATGCATTGAAGTTAAGTATAGACTATTGAAAATAATGAATAAATCTGTTATAATAGTACTCAATATGGAAGCACATCAACATTTCTCCAGCTATGGAGACGACGAAATTTTTCCTTACGGCAGCCGGACCAGAAGGCAATTTCACCGGATTGAAGAAGAAGTCTTAGATAGCCGTCGGGTATTGCACGACATAGATAACAGGGGTGGCGGTTATGACCAAGAAGTATTTGAAGATGAATGCCATCCTGAATGGGTACCGGTAGATGAGGCGCTAGCCAACCGTTTCGTTGATTTGGACCAAGCGATACTCAGCTCGACTCGGGAGTATCTGGCTAACGCCGGAATAGCCGATGCCGGCTCGATAGAGACTTATGAAGATATGGAGTTCTTAGAGCCGCTTATTATGGCCGAGCCTGATCTTATGGCCGGAATTGTGCGAAAAGCTAAAATGATCAACCAGGAATTAGGCCGGGGCATCATCTTAGTCGGCGATATCAAGAAGATAATCATCCAGGATGGAATTGAAGCCATTCAGCAATCCCAGACGGAAGTCGACGCTGAAGAGCTGATGGAATTGGGTATCGACAGGGTAGAGCTAAGCCGCCGACAAGCGGAAGGCAGTTTTGAAGAAAAACTGGAAGTTCGGAGCCTGGCCAGACTGCTGCGCGAGCCTCCGATGCAAGTTTTCCGTGAGGCTATTGAGCTAGAGGCCTATAAGCAGGGCGAGCTGCTTTTTGATGAAGTAGTGGCCCGGGCTAAAGGTGTCATCTATCGGCACAACCGTCAGGAGGCTGACTATCTAGACGGTAAGCATCGGGCCGTTGAAAAGCGGAAAGCGCTGCTGGATCAGATTGAGATCCGGGAGAGAATCATTCGGGAATTGGGTCGGATGGCCAAGTTCCGGGACGAAGAACCCCAAGAATAAAATTTGCAAAAGCGTTTTTAGGGGTGTATAAAAGACGCTATGGTTCAAAGTTATATCCGCGTGATTACATTTATGATTCTCGGCAAGAGAAGCTATGCTGTAGTTCCCGTGGATAAGCGCCCATAACAATAAAGAAACAAGAAAAATCACACCGGACTGCAGCAAAGCAGTCCGGTTTTTTGTTACTCAACCGTTAGGCTTACCAAAGTACACTCTTAAGTAAGCCTAACGGTGGGGTAGGAAACTTCTACTCCAAGCACACTATTGGCCGGTGCATCTGAATTTGCACGGCCAACAACAACCCAACGATAGAGGGAGGAAATCTTGCAGGACGACAGCGAGATCATCGCCATCCTGGACAGCGGCATCGAGGCCCTGCTTCAGGGCAACCGCCAGCTCTACAACCAGCAGATCAACCGGATCATCGACGACATCGGTCGGACGAAGACCTACCGGTACATGCACAGCTGCCTGCTGCGTGAAGCGCAGAAGGCAGAAGCGCTGCTCAACGAGACCATCTCAAGAGGTCCCCTTTGGCAGGAGCGTCAGCAGAGGGCGAAGTTGCTTCGGGATGAAGCCCGGATCTTCGCCCACACCAGCCGCCAACCCCGCAAGGCCACTCGCCCACAGGAAGCCGCCGAGCACTAGGAGGAGAGCAAATGTCCGCCGTCGCCATCGAGCCGCCTATCAAGGCAACCGCCAGCCCGCTGGTCATCGTCGAAGCACCGGTCACGTCGGAACTGCCGCCTACCTGCCTTCAGATCGAGAAGGCGATCTGGGAAGGCGACCGTAAGGCAGCGTGCGCCGCACTGCGTGCGTTCAAGCAGCACCTGTCCTGCCGTAAGGCCCGCTTCGTCCAACTGCAATGCCTGAGGATGCGCGTCGAGTACAAGAACGACCCGGCTGCGCTCCAGCTGCTGATGGACGTTCTGCGCACCTGAGGTGTGCGCGTACCAAGCCTGCATCCAACACATTTCTCCGGGTGACCGCCGCTTCTCATAGCGGTCACCCGGGCGCTTATATTAAATATCGCGCCCTCTATCTTTCTTTTATCAAATCAAACTGGCTAATTTGCCATAATCTTTATGCCGAACTATCCTAGGTAGTAGAGAATTCATCAAAAATGAAACATCAAACAAGGACTAAATAATGAATAAAGCAACTATGTGGCTCTGTATAACTGTCGGCGGAATAATCGGCTCTTATATTCCAGTATTGCTGTGGCATGCTGGTGGCCTATCGATGGCTAGTATATTGGGCGGCGGGGTAGGTAGCCTGGCTGGTATCTGGGCGGCAGTGAAACTGGATAGTTACGGTTATTAATCAGTTTGACGGGGGCATAGGGCTTGCCCTAACCTGAGAGGGTAATGGTGCTACCAAAACCAACAAAACTGCAGGCAAAAATGAAGTTTCTTCCAAAGAAGCGATATGAGCTGTTGACCCCAGAATCCGTCAAAGATGCCCGGACTTACATCAAGGACTATTGGCCTAAGTTGGTCCGCGAGAACAAAGAGGATGACGACAGTCTCATCGGCCTACCAAACCCCTATTTGGTTCCTTCTTTCGAGGAAGGCCTGGAGTTCGACTATAACGAGCTCTATTACTGGGACAGTTATTTTATGGTCCAAGGCATTATGGATGATGAGCATAAGGACCTAGTGGTCGGGATTCTGGAAGACTTGCTCAATATGTTCGAGAGGTTCAATACCATTCCTAATGGCTCGCGCACCTATCTGATGGGCCGCAGCCAGCCACCCTTTCTGTCATCCTTCATCCTGGAAGTTTATAAGACCTACAAAATGGACAAGGTCTGGCTGAGGCGGGCTATCAGCATCGCCGAAGAAGAGTATCAACGGGTCTGGATGGGTCGCAGTAAACCTAACGCCCGCCAGGTTTATGAGGGCTTAAGCCGTTATTACGACATAAATTATCTTCACGACCTGGCCGAGGCTGAGAGCGGTTGGGATCTAACACCCCGGTTTGGCCGCAAATGCCTGAATTATCTGCCGGTTGATTTGAACAGTCTGCTCTACAAATACGAACGTGATTTTGCTTTCGCCGAGCGGGTGCTTGGTAATGAGCCGGAAGCCGTGCAATGGGAGCAGGCCGCTCATAAACGCCGGATGACTATGAATGATCTGATGTGGAGTGAGCTGCGCGGTATGTATTATGACTACAATTACGTCAAGGAACACCGGGGCAGTGTCAGTTCACTTGCGGCATTCTATCCGATGTGGGCCGGTGTTGCCAGTGAGAAACAAGCCGCCCGGCTAGTAGTGGCCTTGAAGAAATTTGAAGAAAAGGGCGGATTATCCACGACCGATCAGCAACTCGGCCAGATGGTCCCCGGAGCCATACCTACCCAGTGGGCCTGGCCTAACGGTTGGGCACCGCTTCATCTCATCGTGGTCCGGGGTTTGCAGAAATACGGCTATCAGGCCGAGGCTCGCCGCATCGCCCTGAAATGGATCAATACCAACCTGGACTGGTACAAGAAACATCATATTTTCTTAGAGAAATACAACGTTGTCCAACCGGAAAAACCGCCCGCCAAAGGTGTGTATCCGAGTCAGACCGGTTTCGGATGGACTAACTCCATATTCGAGCTGTTCTGCCAGGAATTCCTGGATAAGTGATTAATCGCTCGACTCTGCTGCCCGGCTTAGCCGGGCACACCAGTCAAGCTTTTGGCGCATTGCTGCGTCAGAAACTTCGCTGCTCAATCTATGTATTGATATACATTTCATTCCGCGGCTAATTTCTTCCTTGCACTGCATCCAAATTAATCCACTTATGTGTGTGGATTTAAGTATTGCTTATGGTTGTTTTGGGAGTACTATTTACTTAAATAGGTTCAAAAACCAAAAGGAGTGAAATGGAAAGTTGGCCCAACCAAAACCCTCAGGCAGAAGGGTTCTTCAGGCGTTGGCAAAACGCCCGCCGCATCGGCAAGATAGCTAAAGTTTTAGAGGCGGTGGCCGAAACTGCGCCGTCAAAGCCGCCAGCCAGGGATATCAGCCATATAGCCTTACGTCCCGCCGGCAACCACTAGAGAACGCTCAAGTTCGGACTTATAACAGATTGCGGTACAATATAGCAGATGAAGAAATACTATATTACCACCTCTATTCCGTATGTGAACGGCGAACCGCATCTGGGGCACGCTATGGAGTTCGTGATGGCCGACGCGCTGGCCCGCTTTTATCGGGCGCAGAAATACGACGTTTTATTCTCTACCGGAACTGATGAACACGGTGGCAAGATAGCCGAAAAAGCTGCCCAGAACAAAGTTACCACCAAGCAATTGACCGATGAGATGAGCGGTAAATTCGCCGATTTGTTAAAGACTTTGAACATCACCAACGACCGTTTTATCCGGACCACCGACCACGCCCATGAGCAGCGGGCCCAGATCGTTTGGAAAAACCTGGCCAGCCATATCTATAAAGGCAGCTATGTCGGCTGGTACTGCGTAGGGCATGAGGAATACTTTCCCGAGACTCTTGTAAAGGCCAACAATGGCACCTGCCCGGAACACAACCGCCCCTATGAAAAGCTGGAAGAAGAGAACTACTTCTTCAAACTCAGCGCCCTGACGCCGCAGATAAAAGAAGCGGTGCAAAGTGACAAGCTCAGAGTTATCCCAGAAAGCCGCAAGAACGAGATAATGTCGGTTCTAAATGCTGGCTTGGAAGATATCAGCATCAGCCGTCCGAAAGATAAGATCTCTTGGGGAGTTAACGTCCCCGGCGACCCGAATCAGACTATGTACGTCTGGTTCGAGGCCCTGCTGAACTATATAACCGTGCTTGGGTACCCTGAGCATGAAGACTTTAAGAAATATTGGCCAGCCGATATGCAGATTATCGGCAAGGATATCCTGAGATTTCATGCGGCCATCTGGCCAGGAATCCTGTTGGCACTAGGTCTGCCGCTGCCGGCTAACTTGTATGTCCACGGCTTTATAGACATAGACGGCAAAAAGATGAGTAAGAGCCTGGGTAACTACATCAGCCCCGACGAGATTATCAGCAAATACGGAGTTGATACTTTCCGCTACTTCTTCCTGCGCCATATACCAAGCTACAACGACGGCGATTTCAACTGGGAACGGTTGGAAACTGCCTACAACAGTGAATTGGCCGACCAGTTGGGCAATGCCGTCTCACGTACTGCCGCGATGATAACCAAATACCAGCAGGGCATCATAGGCGACATCCCAGATTCGTCGCACGATATGAACTCATATCAGGAATCAATGGCCAATTGCCGCTTCGACAGGGCCTTGGATGAGGTCTGGGAGCAGGTGAAAGGCCTTAATCAATACATCGACGAGCAGAAACCCTGGGAAATAGCCGCGACTAAGGATGAGGAGCATCTGCGGGATGTCCTAGCCTATATGTGCGGAGCATTGCTGGAAATTTCTGAACTGCTAGAGCCATTTATGCCCGATACGGCCGCCAAGATCAAAAGCGTTTTTGGAACAGGTATTCTCAAACCTCTGCCTACTTCGTTATTCCCGAAACAAGACAAACCTAAAGCCTGAGCGGATAGACTGATGAAACTGGTAGATACCCATTGCCACATCCATTTTGACGACTTCGGCTTTGATTCTGAGCAGGTTATCTCCAATGCCCAGGAAGCCGGTGTCAGCAAGATGATCTGTGTCGGCTGCAGCCTAGGCGATAGCCAAAAAGCCGTGGAGTTTGCCGGACGGCACGATAATGTCTGGGCCAGTGTTGGCGCCCATCCGCACGACGGCCCCGATTTTCTGCAGATGACCGACTCGACCGCCAAACTGCTAGATCTGGCTAAGATGCCCAAAGTCGTAGCTATCGGCGAGATAGGTTTGGACTATTACCGCAGCACGGTCGGTGAGAAGGATCAGGAGCGCACACTGCGCACCCAGCTGGAGGCCACGCTTAGCCTGGGTCTGCCGTATATCTTCCATATCCGTGAAGCTTGGGCCGACTTTTGGAAGATTTTTGACTCTTATCCGGACATCCGTGGAGTAGTCCATAGCTTCAGCGCCAGCCCTTCGGAACTGGAACAGGTACTGAGCAGCAATCTTTACGTCGGCTTGAATGGCATAATGACCTTCACGAAGGTAGAAGCCCAGCTGGAAGCTGCCAAGTTGGTGCCGCTGAACAAGATGCTGCTGGAAACCGATGCGCCGTTCCTGGCGCCAAAACCTTTCCGCGGTTCGACCTGCGAGCCCAAACACACCCTGACAACCGCCGAGTTTCTCAGCCAGCTGCGCGGCGAAAGCCCGGTTGACCTGGCCCGGGTAACTACTGCCAATGCCGAAAGGCTGTTCAAGATATGAAGATAATCTATCTAGATTATGCTGCCGCTACGCCGATGCGTGATGAAGTTCTGGAGACTATGAAGCCTTATTTTTCAGAGAAGTTTTATAATCCGTCGGCTACTTATCTGGCGGCCCGTGATGTTCGGCAAGACTTAGCCGGCTATCGCGGTAAATGCGCTGAAGTTCTGGGTGCCAAACCGGCCGAAATTATCTTTACCTCTGGCGCCACCGAAGCTAACAACCTGGCTATCCGCGGTATCTACCAGCGGTTCCCAGAGGCAAAGATCCTGGTCGGCGCTATCGAGCACAGCTCAGTGATAGAGCCGGCCGTTGCCGCTGGTGCTAATACTATTCCCGTATTGCCTAACGGCCAACTAGATCTAGCCCGGCTGGAGACTATGCTGGATGATCAAACCGTCCTTATCAGCGTCATGCTAATCAATAACGAACTGGGGTCCATCCAGCCGGTGAGCGAAATCGCTCATTTGGTTGCCAGAGTCAGGGCCGATAGGCTGAAAAGCGGCAATAAATTACCACTTTATCTGCATACAGACGCTGCCCAAGCCGGCAATTATATGGATCTGCACACCAGCCGCTTAGGCGTGGATATGATGAGCATCAACGGCGGTAAGATTTACGGGCCTAAAGGTGCCGGCCTGCTTTTTGTTAAAGCCGGCACTCAGCTGTCGCCTCTGTTTTTAGGCGGCGGCCAAGAGTTCGGCGTTCGCTCCGGTACCGAAAACCTGGCTTCGATCGCCGGGCTGGCCAAGGCCTTGGAGCTAGCCCAGACAGACCATTCCGTTCAAACCAAGCAGGTCCGGCAACTGCGCGAGAAATTAGAAAAAGGTATTTCGGATATTTGGCCAGAAGCTGTTATTAACGGCGGCAAAAATCGTGCCGCTCATCTGTTGAGCGTTACTTTTCCTGGCCAAGACAATGAGACTTTGATGATGCGGCTCGATGAGCTGGGTGTCCAGTGCGCCGTGGGTAGCGCTTGTAGCGCTAGTTCGGATGAGCCGTCGCATACCTTAAAGGCTCTGGGATTGAGTGATGATCTAGCCCGGGCGACGCTGCGCTTCAGCCTAGGCAAAAATACTACGCAAGACGAGATTGAAACTGCCTTGCGGTCAATAAAACAGGTTCTGGCTGGCTAAAGAGTAGTTACTGATAAGCAAAACCGTTATAATAACGGGGTATTGTTATGAAAATAAAAAATACCTTCAAATACTTGGTGCTCCGAATATTTATCTTCTGGCCGCTTATCTCGGCCGTAGCGATGCTGGGAGCCTTCGTGCTGCCGGCGGCCGCCGACAATTTGGCCCAAGGTTTTGCTGCGAAAGGCACCTTGAGCCCCGGGATGGTAGTGGCTCTGGCCAAGAACACCCAAGACACCGTAGAAGCCGCACCGGCCAGTGATACCAGCCGGATTTATGGGGTTATCATTGACCCCAGCGACGCGCCGCTGATCCTTAACCGCCAGAGTGGCGACCAGGTATTCGTAGCCACGACCGGCAGCTATCCGGTACTGGTCAGCACCGAGCGCGGTCCCATAAAAGCCGGTGACTACTTATCGATATCGGGTACGGACGGCATAGCCGCTGAGGCTACTTATCAGCAGAGCGCGGTCCTGGGCCAAGCGGCCGCCAACTTTGACGGCAAGAAGGGCGCTATCACTTCAGTGGGCAGTGCCGCCATCGGCAAGATTACCGTCAATGTCGATCCGCATAAGAATCCGCTGGTCAAGAACGACATCTCTATCCCGCCATTCCTGCGCAAAGTCGGCGAAGCCGTTGCCGGCAAACCGGTCTCGGCTATACACATCTATCTGGCCTTGGCCTTTTTGGTGGCGGCCGTGATGATATCTACGGCCCTGCTGACGGCCGGTGTCCGCGGCGCGATGATCGCCCTTGGGCGCAACCCGCTGAACAAGGGAAGCATTATGAATAGTATGTTCAAGGTGGTAACAGCGGCCGTGATGGTTTTCGTAATAGGCCTTTTTGGAGTATATTTATTACTAAGAATATAAGGGAATAAACAGTATAAAAATATGAACACGGGTGGGCTGATACTGGTTATCGGATCATTGCTGTCGGCAACGATGGCCTTCTTGTGGTTGATCTGGAAGATGGAAAGCCGGCCAAGCGGTACGCTCAAGAAGAATATCGGCGGTCAGATCCAAGAGGTCGCGGCCGAAGACGTAGAGCATATTTTCAACCCTGAATTCCGTGAAGAGCTCCGAAACCGCGGCCGTCTGCACTTTGAGAAGATCCTTGGTGAGAACGCTATGTTCCTCCAGCAGGACCTGCGTGAGACAACCGCTCAACTGAACGATTATATGCGGGCTGAGCTGACCCGGACACTTCAGGACGAATTCAAGAAGTACGAACAGTCCATCGCCGACGCCAAGCAGATAGCCCTGGGCTCTATCGAAAAGACCATCACTACCATCGAGGAACAGCGTAAGTTTATGGAGGAACAGCTTCGCAGTCAGTCTACGGCCAATAAGGAGCGGATCCTGGCCCAGTTCGAGAAAGATATGGCCGGCATCGTCAATCACTACGTCATCCAGGCTATCGGTAATCAGATAGACCTGTCCGACCAACTTGAATACATCTTGGCCGAAATGGAAAGCAACAAGGCGGCCATCATAGAGGATATTAAGAATGGAACAGCTTAAATTACCGGTTAATCTGGTAAGCAAGGGTGATGTACAACGCCTGCTGCGCGAGCTGAATGCCCTGAATGATTTTTTCGTGGGTGCCGCCGTCCGCCAACCGGGTCAAGCCGTGGTGATGCCCAAGACCAGCAAGATATTGGAACAGCTGGCAACTGATAATCAGCGCAATCTTTTTGAAGAACCGGCCCGCAAACAACTATATGCCGACCTGGAAAACTTAGTGGCAACTGCGCCGGATCTTCATATTAGTTTCGCCAGTGAGCCGTCACCTAGGGCGTTAGAGCCACTGATACGTTGGATGAGGGAGAATTTGCACCCGCAAGTCCTGGTATCCGTCGGTTATCAGCCGGCCATCGCCGCCGGCTGCGTTCTGCGCACACCCAACAAAGTATTCGATATGAGTATGGGTGCTCACCTCAGAAAACAGACACCGTTGCTTATGAAATTCTTGGCAGGAAGCATCAATGGAAGCTGAAGCGCTAAAGCACTTTAAGAGCTTCGTTGATGCCGGCCACCCTATCGGCGAAGTAATCGCCGTGAACAGCTTTCTGGTGGAGCTCAAGGGCTTGCAGCCGGTAAATATCCACTCCGTGATCATCTTTGATGATGGCAGCAAGGGCTTCGTGCATCATGTCCTGGAAGACAGGGTGGTAGTACTGCATATGGGCAGCCAGACGCTGAAGATCGGCGCCGTGGCTGTGGTGCAATCCGAAACCTTTACTACCAAAGTGGGCAAGGATTTTATCGGCCGTGTCATTTCTGTAACCGGCGAACCACTGGACGGCAAAGGTGCTATTGCCGCCGATGCAGATTGGCCGGTATTCAATCAGGCGCCGCCAATCTATGCCCGCGAACTGCTGACCACCCAGCTGGAAACGGGTATCAGCCTTATTGATTCGATGTTCCCGATCGTCCGCGGCCAACGTTTGGCTCTGCTGGGCGACAGTAAATCCGGCAAATCTACTCTAGCCAGCCAGATCGCCATCAACCAACGTACCACCGATCAGGTGGCCGTTTATGTGATGATTGCCAAACGCCGCAGCGATGTTGACTCACTTATCACCCGACTGGTGACCAACAAGGCTATGGAAAAAGTCGTGGTAGTCGTTTCTACGATTTTTGAATCTTTGGTTATGAGTTATTTAGCGCCCTATGTCGGCTGTGCCATCGCCGAGTATATGTGGCAGGACCAAGGCATAGACAGCATCATCTTATACGACGATTTGACTACTCACGCCCATAGCTACCGCGAAATTTCTCTGATTGCCGGTTCCACACCTGGCCGCGACAGCTACCCTGGCGATATGTTCCACGCCCACTCGGGTCTGCTCGAGAGAGCCGGCCGTCTTAATGCCAACAAGAAGCACTTAACTTCCGTGCCGATAGTTATGGCCGACGGCGGTGACATCACCAGCTATCTGCCGACCAACATTATGTCTATTACCGACGGTCAGTGGATTCTGGATATGGATGTCTTCCGTGAAGGTATGCGCCCGGCCATCAATACCGGCTTGTCGGTTACGCGTGTCGGTACCGTAGGGCATAACGATAGGCAGAAGGAGCAGAACAAAGGTATCACCAAGACCCTGACGGCCTATGAAGAAGCCAAAGCTTTCTCGCAATTCGGTTCTGAGGTAGGTGAAGAAGGTAAGGCCGCCCTAGTCATCGGCGACCGCATCAAAGAGCTATTCACGCAGATTCCCGGCGAAACTTATACTCTCATAGAACAGCAATTGCTGCTGGATATCGTCTTGAATTCCGACCCAAATACACCGCTAGATATCACTAAGTTGAAACAGACCGTAAAAGCGGCCGCCGCCAGGATTAAGAAAGAAGAGGACTTCGACGTAATCAGCAAAGAGCTGAGGGCTCAATTCCTGCCAGCGCCTAAACCTGCGGCCCCCGCGGCCACTGCGCCTGCTCCAGGTACACCACCGGCTCCTGCGCCTCCCGCCGCAGCCGTACCTGCCACTCCACCTCCAGCACCCGCATCTGCAGCCGCACCAGCGGCTCCGGCCGCTGCACCAGCATCTACGCCGGGAGGAGCCAAGTAAATGCAGCAGTTAAGCGAAATAGCTAAGGAACGGGACGCTATGGCCACGATGGGCCGTCTCAGCAGCGCCTTCGAAGGCATTGCCAGTATGCGTATCGGCCAGATCAAGGACCAGGTACTGCAAAGCCAAAATTTCTTCAGCGAGCTATGGCAAATCTATAGCCAGATCCAGGTGGGCGATATGTTCAACTTCGGTCGTCATAATACCGACGAGATACCGATAGATAAGGAACTGATGATCCTGATTACCAGCGAAGGCAGTTTCAGTGGCGATATCGACCAACGTCTGGTTGCTGAGGCCTTAAAACATTATTCGCCGGAGAAAAACGACGTCATAGTCATCGGGCACCACGGCGCTACACAGCTAACCCAGAACGGTGTGAAATATAAGCGCAGTTTCGCCACTCCCAAGAAGGATAGAGACATTAATGTTACGCCGCTAACCCAAGAGGTCCAGCACTACCGCTCCACGGTGGTCTACTACGAAAATTATGTATCGCTGACCAAGCAAGAGGTTAAGAGTATTACCCTAAATACTGCCGTTACCGACCGCGGCAAACAAGTAGCTGCTGCCGATGATATCATCAGCGAAAAGAACTATATTTTCGAGCCCAGCACCTTCGATGTGGTCAATCACCTGGAACGCTCAATGATGTCCATAATGCTGTCTGAGGTGATTCTGGAGTCCAAATTGGCCCAGTATGCCAGCCGTTTCCGGGCCAACTCTGGCGCCAAGGACAAGGCCAATGACCGCCTGCTGGAGCTGGTGATGTATTTCAACCGCGGCAAACGGCATATCAAAGATGAAAGATTGAAAGAAATAATGAACGGGCTGAGGAATAAGCGATGAGTGCCGGCTCCATAAGACAGCTCAGGGAATTGGTAGTACGGGTCCAATTCGACGATGACCAGCCGGAAATCGGTGAGGTTCTGGTAGCCAAGAGTCCAAACAAAGGAATTCTGGTAGTCAGCAACCTGGAAGCTGGCAATATAGCCGTCTGCCTGAACGTTACAGAAGACAAAGGTCTGCAGAAGAATATGGAAGTCGATCGGACCGGCAAGGGCTTAGAAGTGCCAGTCGGCAAAGTGACTATCGGTAGGATCTTCGATGCCCTGGGCCGTCCACTGGACGGGCAACCGTATCAGGACAGCGCCGATGTTCCGCATAGGAACATCTTTAAAGCGCCCAACTCAACTATGTCATTCAAGACCAGTGCTCCGGACATCCTGGAAACTGGCATCAAAGTCATCGACTTCTTCGCGCCGCTGCTGAAGGGCCGCAAGATGGGTATTATCGGTGGTGCCGGTGTGGGAAAAACCGTGCTTACGATGGAGCTGATTCACAACATCGCCAAAAGCGGTCAGGGCTTGAGCTTCTTCACCGGTATTGGTGAGCGCATCCGTGAGGGACACGAACTATACGACACTTTGAAAAAGGGAAACCTGCTGGAAAGCACCGTGATGGTGTTCGGACAGATGGACCAAAACCCGGTACCGCGTGTTTTAGTGGCGCTGTCGGCTGTGACCAACGCCGAATACTTCCGCGACGAAGAGAAAAAAGACATCCTGTTCTTCGCCGACAATATGTACCGTTATATCCAGGCCCGCAACGAGCTGTCAACGGTGCTGGAGCAAGTGCCAAGCGAAGGTGGATATGAGCCGACTATCTTCAGTGACGTCAAGACTCTGCAGGACCGTTTAAGTTCCAACGAGAACGGCTCCATCACTTCCATCCAGACCATCTACGTGCCAGCCGACGACTTGAGCGACCCGGCGGTGCTGATGATTTCGCACGAGTTAGACGGAACCATCGTGCTGTCCCGTAAAGTCGCCGAGCAAGGTATCCGTCCGGCCGTTGACCTTATCCGGACTACTTCCAGTCTTTTGAGTCCGGAAATGGTAGGCGAGCGCCATTATAAACTCAGCGTAGAAGTCGGTAAGATCCTGCAGAAGTATGAATCCTTGAAGAGCATTATAGCCATCATCGGTGAGAACGAACTTTCTCCGGAAGACCGTACCGAATTCCGTAAAGCTAAAGAGCTGATCCAGTACTTTAACCAGAACTTCTTCGTTAGTGAAGCGATGATGCACAAAAAAGGTGAGTACTCTACCCGCGAGCAGAATCTGCAGGGAATCGAGGCTATCCTTGCCAAGACCAACCTATGAGCCAAACAGCCGAAAAACCGAAGATGCACGTCAAGATATACGCTCCCTTCAGGACGTATTTTGACGGTGATGCCAATAGTGTCTCCGCCAAGAACCGCACCGGCGATTTTGATATCTTGCCGCATCACAAGAACTTCATCACGCTGCTGATTCCTTGTGATGTGGTTGTCCGGGTAGACGGTAAGCCGGATTTTATCCTGCCGATCAATAAGGCCTTTATGCACGTTAAAGCCGACCAAGCCATCGTCTTCCTCGATGTCTAAAATTTGCACCACGTCGGCCTGCTTTGTGGCGAAGCCACAAACTCCGCCGACGCTCTAAGGCAAATCACGGCGTTGCCGACTAAAGTTGCTCCCTCACCGTATTTATATACGGCTCAGTCCGCTACTCGCCGACGCCTTGTGCTTCACCTCATTGCAAATTCTAGACTTCAAACAAGCCCCTGTACTTGATTAAAGCCTGCAGACACCTTAATAGCTAAATTGGGATATAATTCGGCTATGGAACAAGAACCTGGCGATATTTCAGAAACCTCTTCAGCGGGCGACTCTGACGCGGAGGCGGTAGTAATAGCCATAGCTAAAGCCCGTGACTCCGTGGTTAGCCCGGACGTTGAAGCTGACGGCATAGAGCTGGGAGGGATTACTGAGTTGACCGTAAATGGCCGTGTGCTGACTGGCGAAGATGACCCAGAACTTCTAAAACAAGCTCTAATGAGCGATCGAAATTATATCAGGACGGCAATCGAAAGCGCCTTTGAAAAATACCGACACCAATACCATCATCGCGACGCAGAAATATCACGTCCGCCGCTGCCCGTAGCCGTATTATCTGATCGCCCCGGGAAAAAAGGTTGGAACGTTATTAAAGAAGAGGCCTACTGGGCCAATACCACAGGGGGTGTTTATACCAAGCTGGATGAGCTACAAGAGAAGTACCAACCATTTTGGCTAGCAGTGGCTGAGAGTGGTTTTTTGCCAGAAGTCAGGATTATGGGAAACCGTTCAGGCAGCCGGGCTTATCTCTACGCCAGACTACCAGAGGATACGAAGTAGCAGGCGAGTAGAACTTAGTTCACTACGAAGTAGTCGAAGGCGAAGCTGGAACCAGCGGGCGGAGGAGTTGAAGTGCCTATAGAAAAACCACTGGTATCGCGGTTTACGTAATAATTTATAGCCCCGGCGGCCGAGCCTACCGGAGTAATTATGACCCTTGGAGTCGATGAATAATGCTGCACGAAACTGATGGTCGCGAACAGTCCGGCCGGTGGGTTATTGCCGGTATTGATAGTTAGCGTGCCGGCAGTATCACTGCCGCTGATAGAAACCGTGCCCCCGCCGCCAAGTGCCGTGCCGGCTACTCTGCTAGGTACACCGCCGCCGGTAATCAAGTGCCGGTTAAGGCTCAGGTCACCCGTGAGCTGAAAGCCGGTAACGCTCAATTGCCCAACATTTAAATTCGCAAAGCTGGCGCCGCCGTTCACGGTCAGGCCTTTTTGGACGCTAAGCGCACCTTGGATAGCCGTGTTGCCGGTAAAAGTAGACGTACCGCTAACCGTAATGCCGCCAAAATTCCCCGTGCCGGATACGTTTATATTACTGAGCGACAAAGTTCCGCCAAGCTTCAGCGAACCAGCTACGCTTAGGTCGCTTCTGACTAAGACCTGACCTTCAAAAACGGCATTACTTTGAACGTCCAGCGTCTGCTTTGCGTCACCAACCAAGGTAGTATTACCTTTTAACTGGGATATCTGCTGACTGGTCAGCGACTGGGCCTTCTTAGTCTGGTCTTTGGCATTCTTTTGTGCCGAGGTTACCGCGTATAAAATAGCACCTACGGCCGCCAGCACAACGACGATGAAGAATATGAAATATATATTAAAGGTGCTTTTGATGCCGCTGCCTTTACCATCGGCCGGGCCTTGTTTTGGCTCGCCGGTCGTCGGCTCGGCCTGCTTAGGCGCGTCACCGGCGGCAACTGGTGCGTCTAAACTATCATCACCTCCGCCGGCAGGGGGCGGGGAAGCGGGTTGAGCCGCTGGCGTCGCAGCATCCGGTTTTTTCTCTTCTTCAGCCATATTTGTTATCAGTTATTTATCTATATTCTGTACGAATCGCCGTTAAAACGCAAAAGTGTTTACGCTTTTAGCCTAACTCTTATAAAATGAGGACACATTATGAAGGTTCGTAAAACACAAATATTAATAGCAATATTCTTAAGCCTGATTTTCCCGGTGGGCATCAGCGTGGCCCAATACGTATCGCCTAACTACCAGGTAGACGAGACTTTCTTCGGCACGGGTGGTAACCTGGACAACCAAAGTACCAACTATAAGGCCAAAACAGCGGTAGGCGAGCTTGGCGTCGGTAATGTCAGCAGTCCAAATTTCCAGGCTCAAGCTGGTTTTAACACTACCGACCGTATATTGCTGGAACTGAACGTCAACGGTGGTGTTTTTGACTTCGGCACCCTGGATACAACCCAGGCCGTGGCTCGAACCACTACATTTACCGTCCGTGACTATCTGTCTAGCGGCTACACCGTTCAGATAACCGGCACGCCGCCACGCTATGCCAACTCCTATACCTTGCAAAATATGGCCTCGGCCGCATCTTCCAGCCCTGGCACCGAGCAGTTCGGCGTCAACCTGACAGCTAACAACCTGCCTGGTGTCGGCCCGTTCGGAGCTGCTCCGTCGCAGGTACCGGACAGTACGTTCGGCTTCGGTTACGCTACATCTGCCTATAACACCGCTAACCTGTTCAAATATGTAGATGGAGATACCGTGGCCCAGAGTGACAAAAGCACAGGCATCACTCTATATACCTTGTCTATGATCGCCAACATCAGCCGTACTACTGTTGGCGGTACTTTTTCAACAGCGTTATTTGTAAGGGCTGTGCCCACCTATTAAAAATGAGAAAAACTGTGGATAAATTAAACAATAACGCTTGTGGCTTGAAAATTAGTGTGTTAAATTTACTCTATAGAACTCCTAAAACAAAAAAATGCGGAGCATAATAAATTTGAAACACCTTAGGTCTATGCCACCACGAATCGCATCGTTAATGATTGCGATTACTCTATTTCTGGCGCTCTCCGTACCTGTCTTTTATGCCCATATGGTTTCGGCGGCCGGGCTTCAGCTGCAAAGTCGCCAGTTGAAGATAAGCTCTTCTGCTAACGGCACTATCACGCAGGATATCGGCGGAAACGTTGTAGCGGCAGGTTCCGGTGGCAACGGTCAAAAGACCAAGGAAACATTCACGTTCACATTGCCTACACATACCCCAGCGAATACCACCGTTGGTTCAATCTTGATTGAGTTCTGCGATGATCCTATTCCCGTTGATAACAGCTGCAGTATGACTGGCATAGCCGGCTTCAACGCAGCCAACGTTGCATCTATCGTCACTCAAACTGGATTTAGTGCCTCTAACTCAGCCGATCCCTTCACTCTAGATGCCAGTACAGTTCTCACTGGGGCGCCTTGGGCTTGTAGCGGTTCTTCACCAGGAAGAACTAACTGTATAGCAATGAAAAGAACTACTGGCGATGCTGAAAGTGACGGAGAGACGATTACTCTAGCATTTGGAGGCGCCACAGGCGATTACATTACCAATCCGACCGCCGACAACACTCCATTCTATGCTCGTATCCAACTTTACAGTGATACAGCCTATACAACAAAACAGGACTATGGAACCGTAGTAGGTTCAACCGCTCAGCAGATAGACATCACCGCTAAAGTAAAAGAAGTTCTGAACTTCTCGGTAGGTAATGCCACTAGTCTGGTTGCCCCTACAGGACTGTGTACTCCGCTGACCACCAACTCCACTACCGGCGCCATAGCCTTAGGTGACAGTAACGGCGTACTATCTTTCCAGCAGGCTTATGACTCCCATAGTTATTTTAGGCTCAGTACTAACACCAACGGCGGTGTGAATGTCTTCTATTCTGGGGATACGCTTAAAAATGGCTCCAACCAGATTAACCCTGCTGGTAGTGGTTCACCTCCAACATTGGCCTCTGTATCTAGTACTACTAACAGTTCACAGTTTGGATTAGCTATAGATAGCAGCGACACCCAGGCTGGTAACGGCTATAGCTTTACAAGCTTACACGCCATAGATAACGCTACTTATGCAAGTCCAAGTGGCACAGACTATAGTAATGGAGCAGGGACTATAACTACTGCCGGTACTGCTAAATTCGCCTTTAATACTGCCAGTAAAACTGTTCCCGAAGTCATAGCGACCGCTACAGGTGCTGTGGCTTGTGACACCGGTTCTGTCCGCTACTTAGGTAACATCAGCACCGCCACACCTGCCGGTATCTACACCACGACCATCACCTACATCGCCACCGGCACTTATTAGAAGACTCTTTGGTAAAAGCCATCTGTTCGCTGTAGAATTAAAGCTAAAGCGTATTAGTTAACTATGCCAAAATACATAACGAAATTCAGCTTAGCAGCCACTCTGATGGTATATTTGCTAGCCCTGGTATCGCCAGTGCTGGTCGGCAGGGCGTACGCCTTCATCAATATTCAGAACAGAAGCATTAGCATAGGCAGCTCTGCCGGAGGAGCTAATACTTCGCATACTTTCTCTTTCGATATTCCTATTTCTACCTCTGTAGGTTCTATAAGGTTCCAATATTGCACCGATCCGATTGACGAGATTGCCTGTGTTACCCCTAATGGCCTGGATATATCAGGCGTTACCTTTGACTCCCAGAGCGGGGAAACCGGCTTTAGCTTGTCTTCGGTAACCGCCAACGAGATTATCTTAGGCAGGCCAGCGGCAGCAGCTGGTCCTCAAACCAACAGCTATGCTTTCAGTAATATTATTAACCCCAGTGATATCGGCCCGTTCTTCGTACGTATCAGTTTGTACCCAACCAGTGATGCCAGCGGCAGCTACACGGCTTTCGGAAGCGTGGCCGCCAGCATAGATACGGGCATAAATATAAATGCCGAAGTACCACCGATCCTTTATTTCTGCAGTGCTATCTCTATACCTACGGATTGCTCTGACGCCGTAGGAGACTTTATAGAATTCGGAACACTGCTAACCTCGGCCACCAGCGCCGGTACGTCGCAGTTTATGGTCGGTACCAACGCGCCCAACGGCTATACCGTAACTGCCAATGGGCCTACTATGACCTCCGGTACCAATCAGATAACCGCTGTAGCCCCGCCGTCTAACAGCCAGACCGGCATAAGCCAGTTCGGGATGAATCTGCGGGCTAATCTGTCGCCGCCCGTCGGAGCCGAACCTAACGGCATTGGCGGAATAGTCGGAGCGGCGTACGCAACACCGAATAAATTCAATTACGGCAACGGCGATATCGTAGCTAAAAATCCCGGCCCATCCGAGCTGGAACTCTATACGGTCAGCTACATAGTGAATGTTCATTCCGGCCAGCCGGCGGGCATATATAACACCACCTTAACTTACGTGTGTACGGCGGGGTTTTAGATTGCTTGCGATATTAACATTATGATAGGATTCTAACTATAGAATGAGGGTAAACCGTAAAATGAAAAACCTGGTTAAACTAACCTGCTCTATAGCCATAAGCCTGGCGGCCGTACTGATGCCGACCATCCAAGCTCACGCCCAATCTAACGGCTTGGGTGTAACGCCTAAAGAAAGCTTTACGATGAAAGCCGGTCAGCAGGCCAGCAATGTGCTTTATCTGACCAACTTGAACAAAACTCAACCATTACGGGTTCATCTGTCATTAGTTGATTTTACTTCCCAGGATGAATCAGGCAGCGCTAAACTTTTGCAAGCATCTGATCAACCTCAGACTCCTTGGTCGCTGAAGCCATATTTGACGCTACCAGATTTTGCAACGGTTGCCCCCAATGGCACCAAGCAGATTCCTTTCACTATAAAACTGCCGGCCAATATCGGAGCCGGAACCTACTATAGCGCCGTAGAATATACGGCCACCGCCGGCGAGAACCAGCAGCAGGTAAACGTATCGGCTTCAACAGCAACTCTACTATTCATAAACGTACCCGGTAAGACTACCGAGTTGCTGACAATGAAGTCTTTTGGAATGTTTGACGGTAAGAATTTTAAGACCGTGTTTACGTCTCAGCCTAAATTCTTCGACTACCGTCTGCAGAACACCGGTAACGTGGCCGAAGCTCCTGCTGGAAGCTTAGTTGTAAAGAATATGTTCGGCCATATAGTGGCCAAAGTAGACAATGCTAACCCTAAGGGCCAGATAGCCCTTATAGGTCAGACCAGGCGCTTCCAGGGCTGCAGCCCTAAGAGTACTGCCGTAGAAGATTTGGCAAAAGACAGTAACTGTGTGCCATTCAATGTAAAACCCGGCTTCTATACCGCAACACTAGCTATATTCTATGGCCAGAACGGCCAACCGACCCGCCAAATCGGTGCCACTACCCACTTCTGGTACCTGCCAGTCAGCTTCATCATAGAAGCCCTGATAGTCTTAGCTCTAGTCGTATACTTCCTGAGCCGCCTCTACAAGCGCGGCGCCCGCCGCTAGAGCCTATTTAACTTGCCTATCTACCTCTGTTTATATTATGGTTATGGTATGTCATTTCTAAGGCGCTTATGCTTATCCGCCGTCTGCTTAGCGCTGTGCGGAGCCATATTGATGGCGCATTCATCCGCCCTAGCGCCGCCTCCGCCGAATCCGCAGCAAGGCTCCGTGGGTCTGCAAGGAGAGATAAAAGGGAATCCGCCTACCGTTGCTGCTACCATTACCGTTCCAGGAAATGGGCAGGTATTCACCAATACACCGATAACGGTTGCCGGTATCTGCCCCAAGGGCGTATTGGTCGAAATTTATAAGAACAACGTCTTTGCCGGTTCGGTTAACTGTGATAACGGCAGTTTTAGCCTGCAGGTCGACCTGTTCGACGGCAAGAACGACCTGGTAGCCAAAGTATTTGATTCTCTGAACCAGGCCGGTCCCGACTCGGCGGTAGTATCGGTAACTTTCAACACTACTAAACCGACCGTCGGCCCCCGCATTACGCTAACTACGGCCTATGCCAAACGCGGTGCTATACCAGGCACGACACTTACTTATCCTGTGACGATCAGTGGCGGTATAGGCCCTTACGCCGTCAATGTGGACTGGGGCGATAAGACCAACGCCGACTTGCTCAGCCGACCGTTCGCCGGTGACTTTGAGCCGGAGCATATATATAAGCAGGCCGGAGTCTATAACGTTATCATCAAGGCTACTGATGCTAACGGCAATACCGCATTTCTGCAGGTGGTAGGCATCGGCAACGGTCCGATTTCGCAGACCGACAAGAATGCCGGCGGCTCCACAACCATAACCCTGACAAAGATTATCTGGTGGCCGTTGATCCTGGCATTGATACTGATAATCATCGCCTTCTGGTTAGGCAAAAAGCAGCAGTTGGAACAAATCCGCACCCGGCTACGCAACGGCCAACGCCCCTTCTAGCACCTTATCTGTTAGAATAGGGTACGAATTATGACAAAGACAGTTTACGTGGGCCTCAGCGGAGGCGTGGATAGTTCTGTTGCCGCTCTGCTGCTGAAAGAGCAGGGCTATAGAGTGGTTGGCGTATATATGAAGAACTGGAGCCAGGATTTGCCAGGTATGCCTTGCCCGTGGAAAGAGGATTTCCAGGATGCCAAGCGTGCCGCCGTACAGCTGGGCATCGACTTCAAGATGTACGATTTTGAGGAGCAATACCGTCACAAAGTTGTGAAGTATATGCTGGATGGTTTTAAGGATGGGATTACGCCGAACCCGGATATTATGTGCAATCAGGAAATCAAGTTTAAGCTTTTCCTGGAGACGGCTCTGGAGGACGGTGCTGATATGATCGCCACCGGCCATTATGCCAAGACTGAAAAGGGTAAACTGTTCAAAGCTGCCGATGACAACAAGGACCAAACATACTTTCTGTACCGTGTAGAGGAAGACGCTCTTAAACAGACGCTATTCCCCTTGAGCGATTTAAAAAAGCCGCAGGTCAGGGAATTGGCCGCCAAGGCTGGCTTAGTCACGGCCACCAAGAAAGAAAGTATGGGCATTTGTTTCGTGGGTAAGGTTGGCATCAAAGATTTCTTGAGCCAATACGTTGAGCAAAAGCCAGGAGCTATCATTAATCAGGAAGGCGCTAAGATTGGTGAGCACGACGGCGCTACCTTTTATACTATCGGACAGCGCCAGGGACTGAACGTAGGCGGGGGATTACCTTATTACGTGGTAGGCAAAGATATGAAGAAGAATGAGGTTTACGTTACCACCGATCTGCAGGACGGCAGGCTATGGAGCGACAAGATAATTATAACTAGCCCGCATTGGATAAACGGCGAACCTGATGACAAACAAGCATTAACTGTCCGCACACGCCATAGAGCCAAGCTGATACCTGTTAAAAAGCTTAACAAGTTAAGTAATGGCAACTGGGAAGCGGAACTGGAAGATGAAGTCCGGGCTCTTACTCCAGGCCAATCAGCCGTGATCTACGCCGATGACCTAGTTCTTGGCGGCGGAATCGTCATTTAATATGTTTGGATGACGTAAACTGCTGGCAATCGCTCCCGTTAGCGCGCCGACGCTATGGGAGATGAGGTCCGTGGTGCCGTTTTTCCGGTCGAGCATAGCTGCACCCAGCGTTACACTTCCTAAAAACAGCCCTGTAGTAGCGCTCCAAGCGCGGCGTTGTTTCTCGCTAGGAGCATCCGCCCGCTTATCAAGAAGATACTTGGTTATAAGGGCGGAAGTAATAGCCGATGAACCTACATCTTGCTGCGACATTTCCGTCTTGCTCAGTAACCTTCCATCAGCTGCCGCGCCGTCGGCCACAGAGCTTAAGACTTGAGCCGTAAGAGATACGGCAGCCATCTCTTTTAGACTGCTGGTCTGGCGTGAAATTATGACCGCTGCGGATAGTGTGGATGCATCAAAGGCAACATCCAGCTGATGCACGGGTTTGGATAAGACATCATCGCTAAGTTCTGGTGCAACAAAAGCGGAAGGAATTGCATCTAAGGTCCGCTCGGCGATACCTGCGCTGGAAGACACGGCGGCAGCATTATGGGCAAAGCTATCAACTATAAATATGCCCAGTGAGACTATTAAGGCTTCACGGGCTCCGTTAACTTTCTTCAGTACCTCGAGGCCTGGAGTATTCATTGATGTATATTATAAAATCTTTGCTAGATAATTACAAGTTTTTTCTAAGTTTGTGTACCTCTGTTACAATAGTGAAAATGACAGCTCAGGAAATCAGGCAGAAGTATTTAGAATTTTTCTCTTCCCGCGGACACAAGATAGTTCCGAGGGCTAATTTGGTGCCGCAAGACGACCCGACCACTCTATTCACCGGCAGCGGAATGCAGCCCCTGATTCCCTATCTGCTTGGCGAACCTCACCCCGAGGGTAACCGCGTGGTCGATAGTCAGACCTGTTTCAGAGCCGAGGATATGGACGAAGTTGGCGATAACCGCCACACCACCTTTTTTGAAATGCTGGGCAACTGGAGCTTGGGCGATTATTTCAAGCAGGAACAGCTGCCGTGGTTCTTTGAGTTCCTGACGGATGTCGTTGGTTTGGACGCCTCCAAACTATACGTGACCTGCTTTAGCGGTGACGATGAGAATAACATTCCCAAAGACACCGAGTCCGCCGAAATATGGAAAAAATTATTTGAATCAAAAGGAATCGACGCCAAGGAAGTTGAGATCGGCTCCGAAGTCGACGGTTACCAAAAAGGTATGGGTGACGGCCGGATATTCTTTTACGATGCCACTAAGAACTGGTGGAGCCGCGAAGGCACACCGGCCAATATGCGTGACGGTGAACCGGGCGGCCCGGACAGCGAAGTCTTTTACGACTTTGGCACCGAACATAACCCAAGCTACGGCCAGCATTGCCATCCCAACTGCGACTGCGGACGTTTCTTAGAAATCGGCAACAGTGTGTTTATGACTTACCGGAAAAACGGCGAAAAGTTTGAGCCGTTGCCGAAACCGAACGTAGATTTCGGCGGCGGTCTGGAGCGCATCGCGGCAGCCAGTCTGAATTCGCCTGATGTTTTCCAAATCAGCCTGCTGAAGCCGATCATAGAAGAGCTGGAAGCCCAAAGCAGCAAAAAATATGATGAGCATCAGCAAAGTATGCGGGTGATTGCCGACCATTTGCGGGCAGGAACCTTCTTAGCTGTAGACGGGGTAGTGCCCAGCAATAAACAGCAGGGTTACGTGCTGCGCCGTTTGCTGCGCCGAGCGATCCGCTATGCCTTCGACCTTGGTATAGAGCAAGACTTGATGAGCGAAGTGATACCGAAAGTCACCGAACTTTACGAAGCTGATTTTCCGGAAGTAAGACTGCGAAAAGACGAGGTCCTGGAAGTATTATCTAGAGAAGAAAAAATCTTCCGTCAAACCCTTCGTAACGGCCTGCGTGAATTCGATAAGATGATTAACGATCACAAGATAAGCGGAGCCGATTTATTCAAACTTTACGATACTTACGGATTCCCTCTTGAACTAGCTATAGAAGAAGCTACAAGGCGTGATGTGGGAATTGTAGATAAAGAGGAGTTTGATACTATGCTGGCCCAGCAGCGGCAGCGTAGCCAGACGGCTAGCGCTGGGATGTTCAAAGGCGGACTGGCCGACCACTCTGAGCAAGTAGTCAAATACCACACCACTACCCACCTGATGTACCAGGCCTTAAAGCAGGTTTTGGGTGACCATGTGATGCAGCGCGGCAGTAATATCACGGCCGAGCGCACCCGGTTTGACTTCAGCCACCCTGAAAAAGTAACCCGTGAGCAGCTGGACGAGATTGAGCGCATCGTGAACGAAAAAATTGCTGAGGATTTACCTGTTTCCTGGCAAGAAGAGAAGACTGACGAAGCGTTCAAGAAAGGTGCCTCTGGTGCCTTCGGGGATAAATACGGCGATGTAGTAAAGGTCTATACCGTCGGCGATAAGGAACACCCTTTCAGCCGGGAGATCTGCGGCGGTCCGCACGTAGAGCACACCGGTGTTATTGGCGAAGGCGGCAAAAAGTTCAAAATAACAAAGGAAGAAGCTTCCTCTGCCGGCGTCCGAAGAATAAAAGCCATCTTAGAATAGTTGCTAATAAGTGCTAGAATTAGCCTAAGTTCTAAAACACCAAAAATGAAAAAACAATCCGTCGATAAGGCCAGGGCTAAGCTGGTCAAACATAGACACAAGGCCAGGATAAAAGCCAATCGCTCACTTCATAAGCGGCTGCTGCTGCATCCGGGCAATATCTTTATTTTGCTGTGTACGGGAATGCTGCTACTTACCCTAACCTGGAAAACCTCAGCCGTCGATTACACGGTCAATGCCAGTGTTCCTGCTGCGCCCTTAAGCGATCCGGCAATTATTACCAGCCCGATCAATGGCCAGCATTTTAGCGCTAAACCCATCGCCGTAAGCGGAACTTGCTCCTATAAATCCTATATAAAACTCTATCGAAACGATGTTTTTAGCGGTGCCACACTGTGTAACCCAGATGGAACCTTCGGCCTATTAAGCGACCTTAGCGTGGGATTAAACCGCCTGCAGGCCCATGTTTACAATGTCACCAATGATGAAGGCCCCCTGTCGCCGGCAGTATCGGTTTTTTACCAGCCTCGGTTCCCTTCGCCGCCTAGTTCATCTACACCTTTCAGCCTTTCCAGCGACTATAAATACCGCGGGTATAAACCTGGAGAAAATATATCCTGGTCTATTGGAGTCTCGGGAGGCTCCGGTCCTTACGCATTTAACGTCAAATGGGGCGATGGTACAGAAGCTAATTACGTACAGATGGACACCAAAGATCTGGTTATGGAGCATAGTTATAAAAAAGCCGGAACCTACAGCGTAAAAATAAATGGCGCTGACGCCGAACAGGCCACAGCGTTTCTGCAATTGACTGCCCTAGTTATAGGTAATCAACCGCCAGCATCGATTGCCGGAACCACAAAACCGCCATCTATCAACAACAGGCTTCACAACTGGTTGTGGCTGCTCTGGCCTTCGTACGCTCTGCTGATACTGATGGCCATAAGTTTCTGGCTGGGCGAGCGCGAGGAACTGCGTATCCTGCAGCAGAAATCCACAGCCCGCCGGCTTAAACACAGTTGATTTTACCGCCCTTTAAAGAGTTAATAGCAATTCCACTGTGCTATAATTTAACCTGATTATGCTTTCTGCAATGAAGTCCGTTAGAGAAAAAGTAACGGATAAAATTCCAAAGACAAAAACCGCTAGCAAAGACCGCACGCCAGCCGGAGAGTATATGGTGGCGCTAGATATCGGTACCGAATATGTTAAAGCCTTAGTAGGCCGGGTAGTCGGTAATGAAGTAGAAATAATAGGGGTGGGCAGAGCCCACCAGGAACTGGCAGATATGCAGGCCGGTGCTATAGCCGACATCGCGGCCGTGGTTGCCAACTGCGATCACGCTCTGGCGGCCGCCGAACAGCAGGCCGGCGTCAGCGCCCGCTCGGCAGTCATCGGTATAGCCGGTGAGCTGGTAAAAGGCACCACCTCCACCGTCAGATTCAGCCGCAAGAACCCTAACAGAGAACTGAGCATCGATGAAATGGGCCGGATAATTGACCTGGTCCAGGAAAGGGCTGAAGCCAAAGCCCGCCAACAACTCGCCTGGGAACTGGGCGGTAAAGACGTGGATGTGCGTTTAGTCAACAGCGCCTTGGTGCGCATAGACATAGACGGTTATAAAGTCACTAATCCTATAGGCTTTCAGGGCCGAGACGTGGTGGTAGAGATGTATACGGCCTTCGCGCCGATGATCCATATCGGTGCCCTGGAACGCACCGCTTCAGAGCTAGACCTGGAACTATTGGCCGTTGCCGCCGAACCGTTCGCCGTTGCCCGCTCGGTTGTGGGTGATGACCCCAATACCAGTATGAGCGCCGTATTAATGGACGTAGGCGGCGGTACGACCGATATTGCCGTAGTGAACGAAGGCGGAGTAGAAGGTACAAAGATGTTCGGCATCGGTGGCCGGGCCTTTACTCACAGCATTGAGAGAGAGCTGGACGTGCCGTTTACCAAAGCCGAAAGCATCAAACTGGGGATAAACGCCGGGAAAGTTGTGGCCGCCCAAAAGTCTGACGTTGAGAAAGCGCTGGATAAGACCCTAGGCGTCTGGATTAGCGGTGTAGAACTGGCTTTGGCCGAGTTCAACAAACTGGACCATCTGCCTCATCGGATACTGCTTTGCGGCGGCGGTTCTTCCTTAGAGAAACTGATGAGCGAGCTAGAAGAAAGCAACTGGTATAAAGACTTGCCGTTCACCAAAAAACCGGCTGTGCAGCATATCAAGCCGGAAGAAGTAGTTGGTATTACTGATTCCACCGGTGATATAACCGACCATACCTACATAACGGCTATGGGATTGTTGCGTGTCGGTATGGATACATTGAATTCCGGAGCCGGTGCAAGCGATAATGGCTTCAAGAACAAAATTAATAAGGTACTTCGAGTATGACCGCCCAAGTTACCCCAAAACCTGGCAAGGAGACCATTTACGTCGACGTAGAAGACGAGATAACGTCAATTATCAATAAGGTCGAATCTGCTAAAGCCAAGATCGTGGCTATCGCGCTGCCTAAACGGGCCAGCGTACTGCAAAGTGTAGTTAATATGCGCTTGCTGAAGAGAAGTGCTGAAAAAGCTGGCAAGCATATCGTTTTGATAACTTCCGAACCGGCCCTGATGCCATTGGCCGGAGCCGTCGGCATATACGTAGCTAAGAATGCCCAGACTAAGCCGGAAATTCCACCTTCACCCATAGGCGCTGCTGCAGAGGAAACAGAAATTCCAACCGTGTCGAGTATTCCGGTAGCAGATGCCAGCGCGGATGAAGAAGAATTTGAAGGCAAAGCCGCCAAGATTGACTATAACCGTTCTATCGGCGAACTGGCCGCGGCCCACAGCGAGGAAGAACCGGACGTAATTGACCTGGGCGACGATGAAGAGCTGCCAACACCTAAGGCGCCAAAATCCAGCGCTCCTAAACAACCCAAGACACCGAAGATGAAAGTGCCTAATTTTGAACGTTTCCGACTGATGCTGTTCGGTGGCATAGCTTTGTTTATCGGACTTATAATTTTCTTATTCCTAGCCATTTTCGTTCTACCTAAGGCTAAGATAACCATCCAGACCAACAGCAGCCCGATTTCCGCCAATCTGACACTGAACGCATCAGATAAGTACACCGCTTTGAACGAGGCCGCCAACCAGCTACCGGCGGCTTTGAAAGCCACAAATCAGACTTCTCAGCAGCAAGTCTCGGCCACCGGCCAGCAGAACCAAGGTGAGAAGGCTACGGGGTCAGTAACTATGTCTGCCGGCACTTGTTCGGCTGACTTTCCGTCGGATATACCCGCTGGAACCGGAGTCAGCAGTGGCGGCCTTACCTTCATTACTCAACAGACTGCCAACTTCTCGGCGGCAAATTCAGGAGGAAAGTGTGTATTTAAGAGTAATTCCGTTAAGATTAGCGCCCAAAAAGGCGGCAGTAATTATAACCTTTCTTCTGGCTCTAACTTCAGCGTCGCCGGTTATTCGAGCGTTACAGCTACCAACGGCTCTGCCATCAGCGGCGGTACGGACAATAATGTGACCGTGGTATCGCAACAGGACATTGATAACGCCCGGTCTAAGCTAACCAGCCAAAGTACAGATGATTTTACTAACAAGTTTCTAAAACAGCTGGATGATAGCGGCAATTACGTTCTTAAATCTACCCTCAAGGTCGGCGACCCGGCCATCACGGCTACTCCGGCAGTAGGCCAACCCGCCAGCACCACCAACGTAACTATCCAGATCACCTACACGGTCTTAGTGGTTCAGAAGTCCGACCTGAAAAAGGTAATTACCGATACCTTGAACGAGCAGATAGATAAAACCCGGCAGAAGATAAGCTCCGACGATGTATTGAAGGATGCCAGCGTTACGGTCCAGAACCAGACCGCTCCGGGCGCCGCCACCTTGAATGTCAGCCAAACCACATCAGCCGTTCCGATAATTGATGCCGCCCAGGTCAAGAAAATTGCGGCCGGTGCCAAAGCCGGAAAGATAAAGGCCACTATTTCTAACTGGCCTGGAGTGAAAAACGTAGACGTAAAGACCAGTCCGTTCTGGGTTTCAAAGGTACCCAAGAAGCAGAATAAGATTACCGTCGTATTCCAGCAGGTAAAAGACTAGTGATGCAGCCTAGCGACTACATCGGTCTAGATATTGGAGAGAAACGGACCGGCATTGCCCGGGCATCAACTATCGCCAAGTTGGCCGAACCGCTAAAGATCGTACCGACCGAAGAACTTATGCCCGAACTGGCTAAAATTATCCAAGCCGGCCCTATAGCCGGCATCGTAGTAGGATTGCCGCGCAGCCTAAATGGTGACGATACCGCCCAGACCAAATGGGTCCTGGACTGGGCCAAGAGAGCCCAGGAAGATATTGATTTGCCGTTCTTTTTCCAAGACGAAGCCCTGACTACCAAGCAGGCCGAAGCCGAATCGCGGCAATCTTTACATCTTGATGATAGGGCAGCGAGTATAATCCTTCAGGACTTCCTGGACAGTAATGAGGCAGGAGAATAAATGGCCAAAAAAGTTACCAAATCAAGAACCAGTCAGTTGCGCTTAGCCCTGATTACCGTGCTTGTCGGCGCGGTTGTGATTTTCTGCGGCATCTGGCTTATAAAAGCCTGGTACGGTACCAGCCTGAAACCCGTATCGTCATCTAGTCAGGTCAGTAATTTTACGGTTGCCAGCGGTTCCAGCGTACATAACATCGGTGCTGATCTGCAAAAAGCCGGTCTGATACGCAGCTCCAAAGCCTTTGAAACCTATGTGCGGGCCAATCCTTTCGCCCGGAATCTGCAGGCCGGAACATATGCGCTGACCCCGTCTATGGGCATCAAGACTATAGTTCACAAGATGGCCACCGGTGATGTGATTAGACAGAATATAACGATTCTGCCCGACAAGCGCCTGGACCAGATAAAGCAGACATTCGCCAAGGCCGGCTACAGCCAATCGGAGATTGACCAGGCTTTCAACCCGGCGACTTACAGTGGTCACCCGGCACTTGCCAGTCTGCCTGCCGGGGCCTCACTAGAGGGCTATCTATACCCGGAAACCTTCCAGAAACTGGCATTCACCCCGGCCTCAGCTATCGTCAGCCAATCTTTAGACGAGATGAATAAGCGTCTGACCCCGGATCTGATCAATGCTTTCAAAGCTCAAAATCTTAATGTCTACCAGGCCATTACGCTGGCATCCATAGTCAACCAAGAGACCGACGACCCGGCTTACCAGCCGACGGTGGCTCAGGTATTCCTGAAACGCTTAAAGATGAATATGGCCTTAGGCTCTGATGTTACGGCTTTTTACGCTTCGGCGTTGGCCGGCCAACCGAAGACCGTGACCATCGAATCACCGTATAACACCAGATTGCACCCAGGACTGCCTCCGGGGCCGATAGGCAATGTTACGGGCAGCGCTTTGAATGCCGTAGCCCATCCCAGCAACACGGATTACCTCTTTTTCGTAGCCGGTGATGATAAGAAGATACACTTTTCGCATACTGCCGCCGAGCACGACCAAGCCATAGCCCAGTACTGCAAATTAAGCTGCGGCCACTAAACCCCTTGAATCACCCTCTAATTTGGTATAATGAAGGCTGGAAAAGGGCAGTTTTGCACATCCTGTCATCTGTTAGCCCATTTTCCAGGAGAATTTAAAGATTAGTAAACTCAACCTATCAGTACTAAATCCTCTCAGAAGCGTTGCAAAACTTCGTTTTGGCGCTTTTACTCCTATGGCTGATTTTAAGCAGATGGATAAAAAGACCCGCAAACGAAGGCTGCGCTACAGCCTGATAGCCGGTAATGTGGCCCTTTTGGTGCTTGTCAGCTCTTTTATCCTATTGAACCGTTCCGCCAGCCAGACGGTGCGCTCCAGCACCGTAAGAAGCTTGGACTCCACAGCCTCCAGCGCTATGAACCCCCTAGACCAGCTGTCATCGGCCCAGATAGCTCTAACGGCCGCTCAGGCCGCCCATATGCAGGAGCTCACCGCCGTTAGGAACCAGGCTGACTCTGACAGCTTAACTCTTAATATCGTGCCCAATGACACCATCGCCCTGGCTAAACCTCAGATCGTGGCTACCGCCCAGAAATCCAGACAAGCCATCCGGCACTATGTGGCAGTTTCCGGAGACACCGTTTCCGGCCTGGCGACCAAATTCGGCGTGAGCGCCGAGAGTATAAAGTGGTCAAATGGCATCACAGGGAATAATCTGACGATCGGAGCTAAATTAAACATTCCACCGGTAAACGGCATCGTTTACACCGTAAAAGCCGGTGATACCCCAGCTTCGTTAGCCGGTAAGTATTCGGCCGACGCTGACCAGATAATCGCTTATAACGACGCTGAAATCAGCGGATTAAAGCCCGGGGAACAGATTATCATTCCCAACGGCCGGGTAGCTGCACCTGTGGTCAGCTACGGTTATTATTCTGCATTGCATCTGGCTAATTTTATTCCAACTTACGGAGGTAATGGCTACGATTATGGTTACTGTACGTGGTACGTAGCCAACCGGGTAGCGGTACCGGCAAACTGGGGTAACGCCAATACGTGGGATAATTACGCCGCTCTTTCCGGTTGGACTGTCAGCGCCGTACCCGTTCAGGGTGCTATTGCCCAGACAGACCGTGGTTTCGAGGGCCACGTGGCTTATGTGGAAGCCGTCAGCCCTGATGGAACTCAGATCAAGTATTCAGATATGAACGGCTTAGCTGGCTGGGGCCGTGTGGGCTATAGCGATTGGACTCCGGCTTCACACTTCTCGCACTATATTTACCATTAAAAGAAAAGTGGGGCTGGTTCCGCGCGTGCGCGGTACCAGCCCCGAGGGGTCGATCGAGGATGTTGCTGTCGTGCCCGTGCCTGTTGTGTTGGCGGCGGTTGGGTAGAAGTCAGACTCCTACCCCTACACTAATAACTTCATCGTCACCTCCCCGGATGCACCGGGATTGTCGATTGACTGTGCTATAATACACCAATATTGATATAATGTCAATAGCATTTCTTCATATTTTAATTTATACTGTGTATATATGTTCGTTGATCAAGTGAGAATAAAACTAGCAGCCGGCAGCGGCGGCGACGGTGCCGTCAGTTTTCGCCATGAGATTTATGTAGATAAAGGTGGTCCAGACGGCGGCGACGGTGGTGATGGCGGCGACATCGTCTTAAAAGCCAGCCGCAACCAGAATACGCTGGCCAACTTCCGCTACAAGAAGCAGCTCAAAGCCCAGGACGGCCAAGCCGGCTCCAAAGCCCGGCGTCACGGCAAAAGCGCACCGGATCTGGAAGTCGATGTACCGGTAGGCACGGTGGTCAGCAACTTGGAAGGTCAAGTAATTGCCGACCTGGTAGAAGACGGCCAGACGGCCATAATCGCCCGCGGCGGTAAGGGCGGCTTCGGCAATGCCCACTTTGTGAGTTCTACCCGTCAAGCGCCACGCGTCGCTGAAAAAGGCGAAGCTGGTGAGGAGCTAGAAGCCCAGCTAGAGATCAAAATGATCGCCGATGTCGGGATAGTCGGGCTGCCAAATGCCGGCAAGTCGACGTTTCTGTCGATTGTCAGCAACGCCCGTCCGGAAATCGCCGATTATGCTTTCACTACCCTGACACCTAACCTTGGCGTGGTAGATATAGATGGTGCATCCAGCCTACTGCTAGCAGATATCCCTGGCTTGATTGAGGGTGCCAGCCAAGGGAAGGGATTGGGTGATGAGTTTCTGCGTCATGTGGAGCGCACCAAAGTGCTACTGCACCTGGTGGATATTTATAATGACGATGTTGGCAAAGCTTATCAGACGGTAATGGACGAGCTGGCCGCCTATAAGGTCAATTTATCCAAAAAACCTCAGGTAGTCGCCCTGACCAAGGTTGAAGGCGTAGATGATGAGATTATCAATGACGCTATTTCCTCTCTTAAAAAAGTAGTCAAGCGCGGCACCAGCGTGATGGCCATTTCCAGCCCCAGTAAAAGCGGTGTCAAGGAACTTCTTAGGGAGCTGAATAAGAAGGTAGAGAAAGCCAATGCTTCGGCTGGCAAGAGTAAGCTCAGAAGCAAATTACCGGTCATTACTCTGCGCGGTGAGGATAACGCCTGGTCGGTTAAGAAGAGGGAAGATGACTATCTGGTCACCGGCCGTAGGATAGAAAAGTTCGCCCGCCGCACCAAATTCGGGGATTATCACAGTGAACAGCGCCTTAAGGACATTATGCGCCGGATGGGCATTCTCCATCAGCTGAACCGGGAGGGCCTTGAAGCCGGCCAGACGGTCGTTATCGGCGAGCCAAAAATCGGCAAACTCATCTATTAAAACTTCTTGCTATGGTGCTATGAAAAGCGTAAAGTAGCTAGCATAAGCATCTTATAAACAAAAAATCAAAAAGGTATTAATAATGAACACTCATAATATTCACCTCAGTGAATGGAAGCCTATAGGAAGAAGCACTGATGGTCGCTCTATCTATATGTACGGCGATTCATCTAACCCGAACTCCTACCAGCTGTACTTAAATAACGACGGCAAAACAGGCACTCTCTACAGAGGAGGGCGTCAAATAGGCACAGGTACAATTGGTGCGTACGAGACTGGGAGCGACCCATCCAGCCCTACAGCTACCACTTCACCTTCCACGGGTGGAAATTATTCACGAGATGACCACGAGGCTCAAAGACAAAGAGCTGCTGCAATCGCCAAAGAGGATGCGATTAAGAGAAAGCAAGCAGAAGAAGCTGCAGCTGCCGAGCAAAGACGGAAAGATCAGGAAGCAGCCGCCAGAGCCGCGAGTTCAGGCAGTAGTAGTCAAGGAGGAAGTAATGGCGGTAGCGGTTCTTCCACTACCACAAGTAACACAAACACATCTACAACCTCTGCTTCACGGGGCACACACGCTGGCGACCACCACGGCGCCTTAGACACATCACTTAACTGGAAAACTGTTTCAGCTGATGGAAATACAATTGTATCTAGAAATGATGAAACTAATACCACTATGACCCATTACCGCGACGGACGTATTGTCGAGCAGGTAGATGGTAAAAATGCATACGTAGCGGTTAAAGGTTCTAATGACCATATGCCGGTGGCTTCATCGCCTAACTTAGTGACAGAAAACGGCCAGGGCGGTGGCTATATGCCAGGCACGAACATCCGGCCGGAAAGCTCCGCTCAGATTGCCGCCAAGGCTGAAGAAGCCAGAGGCGAAGCTCTTAATAAACAATACGGTCTGGGTAGTTACGCTAAACCTGCCATTAGTACTACGCCTGCCGCCCTGGCGGCCGACGCGCGCGGCGAAGCACTTAATAAACAATATGGCCTTGGGGAGTATGCCAAACCTACAGGCGACTCTTCTGCGGCTGCAGCTCAAGCCAGAGGAGACGCGCTAAATAAAGAGTATGGCCTAGGAAAATATGCGTCTAAAGATACGACCCCCACTCCAACCTGGGAAACATCGGTAGCTCCGGATCTTGGCGGCATCGGTGGCAGCGCCGTTACCGAACACGGCAATGCGCTAGCTGTACGCGATAGTAAAGACGGCAAGAAAATCATCGCCCAGATGGCTGATGGCTCTTATCAGTCCATAGATAAAGTAAGTGCCGAGGTGGCTAGTGCCGGAACCTGGGGCGATGGCACGGGCGGCGGAAAGGCCGTTAACGGCATAGGTGCTCCGGAATCAGTGTCTAATACCCCACCCCCTCCACATCCCGTCGATAACGGTCCATACATTGGCACTCTATCAACTCCGACTTCAGCTCCTGTTACGGATAACGGAGACGTGGTCCTAGGTAACCATCGCTTCCAAATCGCCGAGGCCAAAAACAATGAGCTATTTACTCTACCAGCCGGTGGTGGTGAGAGCCATATAGTTTCCGACTTCACGCCCGACGTCAGCAACGCCAGACCGATCGGCGGCCATCGATTGTCGATAGATTAGTGGTTAATAACCACCATTACGCCGTCCTGGTTAGAAGCTGCTTGGGAAGCATTATTCAGATTCTGCCGCGCCTGGACCTGAGCAGCTGATAGTTCAGCTAGGCGGTGCTGTTCCTGCACTTGGCGCTCAGCTTCGATTTGTCTGGCCAGTTCTTCCTGTTTAGGATTATCGGCTGCGGCGGCAGGCTCACCGGAAATCATAGCCATATATTTATCCAGGCCGCCAAATTCCTCAACCGGTTTCAGAAGTCCGTTGTCCATAACATAAATCTTATCCATAAGACTTAGCAATGCTCGCCTGTGGCTTACCAAAAGCACGGTTTTACCAGCTAGAATAGGCCCGACAGCATCGCGGATATAATTCTCGGATTTATTATCCAGAGCTGCGGTAGGCTCATCCATACAGAGTATAGGAGCGTTCTTGAGCAGCCCTCTGGCAATAGCGATGCGTTGCTTCTGCCCGCCGCTCAGACTGTTGCCGCCTTCACCGGCTGGTGTTTCCAGACCGCTCGGCATACGGTCCGTGAACTCTTTGACATTGGCAACCGTGGTCACGACTTCCAGCTCAGAAGTCGATAGCTGCCGCGTGACATCGGCGTCGACCAGATTATCCAGAATGGTGCCAGAGAATAATTGAGGAGCTTGGGCGATCCAAGAAACTTTCTGGCGGAGTTCGGAGAGTGAAACAGTCTGGATATCAATGCCGTCAACCAGTATCCGGCCCTGGGTCGGTTCTATAAATAGCGGTAACATCTTCAGAAGCGTAGTCTTCCCGCTGCCGCTAGGGCCGATAATGGCGACTTTCTGGCCTGGTTCAATGGTTAGGTTTACCCCTTTAAGAACGGGGGTGTCATTGTAGATATAGGTGATATTTTGGAATTCTATCTGGCCGTGACTCATTGGGAAGTGATTTCCAGCCCGGACGCTTTCAATACCTTCGTGGTCGCTCAGTACTTCGTAAACTCGGCTGACATCTATCAGTTTCTGGTTGCGAGCGGCTATCTCGGTGGCGATACCTTCGACCGGTCCCAGCAAGTAACCCATATAAGTCATAAATATAAGCAGCTGACCCAAAGTCATATGCCCATTCATGGCCGCCGACCCGCCCAAATACATTACCGCCGAAGTAGCAACGATTATCAAGAGGCTGTTGGTGAAGCGATAAGCCCGGCCGATGAAAAGGGCCTTCATAGTCAACTTGTAGTTATCGTGCCACAGACCATAGGCTTTTTGGACCTGCTTCTCCTCCAGGTTGTATGACTGGACGGTTTCGGCGTTATCTATGGTTTCGGTAATCATGGCCGAAACCCGGCTGCTGATCTGCGTCAAAGCTTGGGATATGCGGCCCAACCGCGGACCGAAAACCCGGATCAGTATGAATAGAAAAGGAATCAGCACGACGCTGATGAGAGTCAGCCTGACGTCAAAGTTAAGCATAATTATCAGGATGCCGATTATCATAATCGCCGATTCGGCAATCTGGGCGGTAGTATCTAAAACCAGATCCGAAAGACTACTGGTCAGGATATTCTGGCGGTAAACGTAGTCCCCTTTGGCTAAGCGCTCCTTATGATAAAGCGGTAAGTGCAAAATATGGCGCAGCGATTCGGTCTTTATTTGTGAGTTCAGCCAGAAGCCAAGCCGTAGCACCAGATAATCCTTCACGGTTCCGACTACGGCGCCAACTATGAAAATGGCGATAGTCAGCACCGAGGTTAGTAAAATCAGCGTGGCGGTGTGCGTATAAGGAGCCAGTGGTCCTGGAGCCGGAATGTTACCGAACGCCGAGTCGACCATAATCTTGGTCGGCCACGGACGGAGCAGGGCAACAGATGAGCTCATCACGCTGATGACCACTATGATTACCGTGGCCGGAACGGCCTTTGACTTGTACTTTTTAAGCCATTGCTTGAATTCGGTCTTCTTTTGCATACGGCCGTGAGCACTTAGCCACGCCTCAACGGCCTGATGGACCATTGCCGCCGGAAATCCCTGTTGAACTAGGGTCGGCGCTATGGCTTGCTGGGGAACACCCTTAGCAATAGCCTCTTCTATGGCGGCGTAGATTTGGGGCATCATGGCCTTAAAATACCACCCTAAACATTAGCATCAATTATAGCTGAAAATTACCTAAAGACCGCCATAGTTATACAATGGTAATTGAATGACTTTTTATTTCTATGATTTAGAAACCACCGGCATAACGCCTCGCCGCGACCGGGTTATGCAATTCGCCGGGCAGCGCACCGACAAAGATCTGAACCCTATCGGCGAACCTGACAATATTCTTATCAAGCTGACGCCGGATGTGCTGCCGGAACCGGAGGCCATACTGATTACCGGTATCACGCCGCAAAAAACTTTGTCAGACGGCATCACCGAGGCTCAGTTCCTGGAATATTTCGCTGAGCATATAGCCGTAGCTGACACTATGATTATCGGTTTTAATAATGTCCGTTTCGACGATGAATTCATACGTTTTATGCTGTGGCGCAATTTCTATGATGCCTATGAGTGGCAATGGAAAGATGGCTGCAGCCGCTGGGACCTGCTTGATTTGGTGCGGA
>Ga0207664_10000254_pt1 | contig 40157 bp, 40 predicted proteins | sample LARL83metaG_FD_184349 | JGI IMG/M metagenome (GOLD analysis project Ga0207664, IMG submission 184349) | Corn, switchgrass and miscanthus rhizosphere microbial communities from Kellogg Biological Station, Michigan, USA - LAR L8-3 metaG... | ecosystem: Host-associated > Plants > Roots >...
AGGACCGAATAATCGGTTTCCTCGGCGAGCCGGTGGTGAATGTCCTGCAGCTGAACCTCGCGCTGGACCAGAAGTACCCGGTCTCCTCCGGAAGCTGAGCAGCGGCTGATGGAGGAAGCGGCAGTGCGCGGGCCGGGCCACCCCCCCGCCCGGCCTGCGCACGCCGTGTCGCACCCACAGCGAGTACTGATCGTGGAGGACGAGCCGGCCCTGCTGCGGGCGCTGCGGATCAACCTGCGCGCCCGCGGATACGAGGTCATGACCGCGAAAACCGGTCGCGCCGCGCTGACCGAGGCGGCCCGGCGGCCACCGGACGCGGTGCTGCTCGACCTGGGACTGCCCGACGTCGACGGGGTCGGCGTGATCGGCGAACTGCGCACCTGGTCCCGGGCGCCGGTCATCGTGCTGTCCGGGCGCACCGGCTCCGGGGACAAGATCGGGGCGCTGGACGCGGGCGCCAACGACTACGTGACCAAGCCGTTCGACATCGAGGAGCTGCTGGCCCGGCTGCGGGCCGCGCTGCGCCGGGACGACCCGGTCGGGGCCGAAGACATCAGGCTGGGCCCCTGGCGGATCGACCTGGTCGCGTACCGGGCCACCAGGAACGGCGACGAGTCCCAGACCGCGCGGCTGACCCCCACCGAATGGCGGCTGCTCGAGATCCTGTTGCGCCACCCCGGGCAGCTGGTGCCCGCCGGCCGCCTGCTCACCGCCGTGTGGGGGCCCGGATACGAGAAGAACACCAACTACCTGCGCTTTCACATGGCCAAGCTGCGGCGCAAGCTGGAGGAGGACCCGTCGCGGCCGGTGTACCTGCTCACCGAACCCGGCATGGGCTACCGCTACCAGCCGGGGCGGGCACACTAGGGGTAGCCATGGATGACATTGGAAGCCCCGGGCGCGGGCAGTTGCGCATCTACCTCGGCTCCGCGGCCGGGGTCGGGAAGACCTACGCGATGCTGTGCGAGGGTCACCGCCGGGCCGAGCGCGGCGCCGATGTGGTGCTGGCCTTCGGCGAGACGCACGGGCGGCCGCAGACCGCCGCGCTTCTGGAGGGCCTGGAGATCATCCCGCGGGTGACCATCCCCTACCGCGGAACCGCCTTCGAGGAGATGGACCTCGACGCCGTGCTGGCCCGCAAGCCGGAAATCGCCATGGTGGACGAGCTGGCCCACACGAACGTGCCGGGCAGCCGCAACGCCAAGCGCTGGCAGGACGTCGAGGAGTTGCTGAACGCGGGCATCGACGTGATCAGCAACGTGAACGTGCAGCACCTGGAATCGCTCAACGACGTGGTCGGGAAGATCACCGGCGTGCCGCAGCGGGAAACCGTCCCCGACGCCGTGGTCCGCGCGGCCGACCAGGTCGAGCTGGTGGACATGACGCCGGAGGCGCTGCGACGGCGGATGGCGCACGGGAACATCTACCCGCCGGAGAAGATCGACGCCGCGCTGAACAACTACTTCAGGCCCGGCAACCTGGACGCGCTCCGGGAGCTGGCGCTGCTCTGGCTGGCCGACAAGGTGGACGAGGGCCTGCAGCGCTACCGCGCCGCGCACGGCATCCACGACACCTGGGAGGCGCGGGAGCGGGTGGTGGTCGCGCTCACCGGGGGCCCGGAGGGCGACACGCTGATCAGGCGCGCGGCCAGGATCGCGGCCCGCAGCGCCGGCGGGGAGCTGCTGACCGTGCACGTGACCAGCGCCGACGGGCTGACCGGCGCCGACCCGGCCGCGCTGGCCGAACAGCGCCGCCTGGCCGAGTCTCTCGGCGGCACCTACCACCAGGTGGTCGGGGACAACATCCCCGAGGCGCTGCTGGAGTTCGCCAAGGCGGAGAACGCCACCCAGCTCGTGCTCGGGGCCAGCCGCCGGTCCTGGCCCCTCGCCCTGCTCACCGGCCCCGGTATCGGGGCCAGGACGATCCGCGGCTCCGGCGACATCGATGTGCACATCGTGACCCACTCGCAGATGGGGCGCGGGCGGGGATTGCCGCAGGCCCGCGGCGGCGGCATCACGCTGCGCCGCAGAATCGCAGGCTACCTGCTCGCGGCCGCGCTGCTGCCGCTGCTGACCATCGTGCTGGCCAGCCTGCGCGGCAGCCTCAACCTGACCACCGACGTGCTGGCGTTCTTCGTCGCGGTCATCGTGGTCGCCCTGATCGGCGGGTTCGTTCCCGCGGTGCTCGAGGCGGTCGCCGGGTCGCTGCTGCTCAACTACTACTTCATCCCGCCGATCCACAGGTTTACCATCGCCGAGACGAACAACGCCCTGGCCCTCGGCGCGTTCGTCATCGTCGCGCTACTGGTCAGCTCGGTGGTGGACACCGCGGCCCGGCGCACCAAGCAGGCCGCCCGGGCCACCGCGGAGTCCGAGCTGCTGGTCACCACGGCCGGCAGCGTGCTGCGCGGCGAGCGGGCGGTGAACGCGGTGCTGGACCGGGTCCGCGAGGCGTTCGGCATGGAGTCGGTCACGCTGCTCGAGTCCACCTCGGTGGCCAGCGGCACCACCCGGGGCCCGGTCGCGGGGTGGTCCGCGGTGGCCAGTTCCGGGGGGCCCGCCCTGGCCAGCCCGACGGAGGCCGACGTCGACGTGCCGGTCACCGAGTCGCTGACCCTCGCGCTGCGCGGCCGCACGCTGCCGGCCGCGGACCGCCGGGTGCTGGGCGCGTTCGCCGCCTACGCGGCGGTGGCGCTGGAACAGCAGCGCCTGTCCGCCGAGGCGGAGGCGGCCCGGCCGATCGCGGCCGCCGACCGGATGCGGACCGCGCTGCTGCGGGCGGTCAGCCATGACCTGCGGACCCCGCTGGCCGCGGCCAAGGCCGCGATCACCAGCCTGCGCTCGGCGGATGTGAACTGGAGCGCCGAGGACCGCGAGGAGTTGCTGGCCACCGCCGACGAGTCGCTGGAGACCCTGGCTCACCTGGTGGGCAACCTGCTCGACATGAGCCGGCTCGAGGCCGGGGTGCTGTCCGTGTTCCCCCGGCCGGTGGGACTGGACGAGATCGTCGCGCGCTCGCTCGACGACGTGGGCCCGGCCGGGCGGACCGTCGGCGTGGACATCCCCGACTCGTTGCCCGAGGTGGTCGCGGATCCGGGCATCCTGGAGCGGATCATCGTGAACCTGACCAGCAACGCGCTGCGCTACTCGCCGCCCGGCGACCCGCCGAAACTCACCGCGAGCTCACTGGGCGACCGGGTCGAGCTGCTAGTGATCGACCGCGGGCCGGGCATCCCGGAGGCCGACCGGATGCGGATCTTCGTCCCGTTCCAGCGGCTCGGCGACAACGACAACACCACCGGCGTGGGGCTGGGCCTCGCCCTGTCGCGCGGCTTCGCCGAGGCGATGGGTGGCTCGCTCGACCCGGAGGACACGCCGGGCGGCGGGCTGACGATGGTCCTGTCCCTGCCGGCCGCGGAATCCGGCCCCGGCGACGGCGAGGCCGATCCGGGCCGGCGCGAGCGCCAGGCGGATCCCGGCCGGCCTGAGCGTGAAGCGGATCCTGGCTGGCCTGAGCGTGAGGCGGATCCCGGCCGGCCTGAGCGCAAGGCGATGCCAGCGGCCGAGGCTCACCACGGGACCGAGTGATGGCCCGCGTGCTCGTCGTAGACGACGAGCCGCAGATCCTGCGGGCGCTGCGGATCAACCTGCGCGCGCGGCAGTACGAGGTGCGCACCGCGGCCACCGGGCCCGAGGCACTCGAAGTGGCGGCGAAGCACCCGCCTGACCTGGTCGTGCTCGACCTCGGCCTGCCCGGCATGGACGGCCTCGACGTTATCGAGGGGCTGCGCGGCTGGACCAGCGCGCCCATCATCGTGCTGTCTGGGCGGGCCGACGGCACGGACAAGGTGGAAGCGCTCGACGCCGGAGCCGACGACTACGTGACGAAGCCGTTCGGGATGGAGGAACTGCTGGCGCGGATGCGCGCCGTGGCCCGGCGGGCTCCTGGGGCCGACGCGGCCCCCCGGGTCCGGCTCGGCCCGCTGACCGTGGACCTGGCCGCCAAGCGGGTGTTCCGGCCGTCCGCCGACGGCAACGCCGGCGAGGGCGCGGACATTCACCTCACGCCGACCGAATGGCACCTGCTCGAGGTGCTGCTGCGCAACCCCGGCAAGCTGCTGACCAGGCGGCAGCTGCTCAACGAGGTGTGGGGGCCCGGCTACGCGGATGCCACGGGCAACCTGCGGCTGTACATGACCCAGTTGCGCCGCAAGCTGGAGCCGGATCCGCCCCGGCCGCGCTGGCTGATCACCGAGCCGGGCATGGGGTACCGCTACCAGCCGGGGCCGGACGACAAGCCGGAGTTACCCTGAAGCATGCGGGTGCCGGGCGCTGGGCGACTGGCCGGCCTGAGCCCGCGCCGCCGGGTATTCGTCGTCGGTTCCACGCTGGCCGTCGCCGCGGTGGTCGCGGCGGCCGGCCTGAAGGGGTCGGGCGCGTTCGCCGGCCCTGCCTCCCGCCCCGTCCCGGCGAGCCCCGGCACCGTGGTTTTGGTCCCGGGTTACGGCGGGAGCACCACCGGGCTGAACGTCCTCGCGGCGTGGATCCGCCGCACCGGCCGGGCCACCGAAGTGGTCAGGCTGCCCGGCAACGGGACCGGGGACCTCGCCGCCCAGGCAGTGATCCTGAACGGCTACGTGAGCCGGACGTTGCGCAGCGGCAAGGGCCCGGTCGACGTGGTCGGGTTCTCCGCGGGCGGCGTGGTCGCCCGGCTGTGGGACGCCGAGGACGGCGGGGCGCGGAAGGCGGAACGGATCATCTCCCTCGGCTCGCCGCTCAACGGCACCAGGATCGCCGCGGCGGGGAACGCCGCCGACCCGGCGGCCTGCCCGGTCGCCTGTCAGGAGCTGGTGCCGGGCAGCACGCTACTCAGCCAGCTGCGGAAGATCCCGCTGACCCGCCAGCCCGGGTGGCTGTCGCTGTGGACCCAGGACGACCAGGTGGTCAGGCCGCCGACCTCGGCCCGGCTGGCCGGGGCGGTCAACGTCCCGCTGCAGGCGGTGTGCCCGAACGCGGTGATCGCGCACGGCCAGTTGCCAACCGACCCGCTGGTCATCGGGATCGTGCTGAGCGAGCTCGGCCCCGGGCCGCTGAGCACGCCTCGCCAGACGGAGTGCTCGATCCTGCGGGCGATCGGCAGCGGGCGCGGCCTGCCGCCGTGATTCGCGGACGCGATCGGCGGGCGCGCCGGTGGCCGGCCCGCCATGCTTAAGGCCTGAGGACCCCACGTAGGAGGGGAGAAGGCCATGCCCGGACAGATTCCGACCGGTGATATTCATCACCTGCGGCTCACCGTGACCGACCTGGCGCGGAGCCTCCAGTTCTACACCAGCCTGCTCGGCTTCCAGGTGGCGGTGGAGTCGCCGCCGTCGGACGACCCGGCGGCGGCCGAGGTGTTCAAGATCCTCTTCGGCGGCGTGGTCATGATCCGCGGCAACCTGCTGCTGGGCTTGCGGCCGATGGCGCCGAGCGATGACCATTTCGATCCGGACCGGGTGGGTCTCGATCACCTCAGCTTCGGGGTACCCGGCCGGGCTGATCTCGACGACGCGATGCGACTGTTCGATGAGCAGGGCGTGCGGCACGGCGAGATCACCAGCCTGGCATCGTTCGGCATCGATGTGCTTCCGTTCGAGGACCCGGATGGCGTCCAGCTCGAGCTGACCGCCCCAGCCGCCAACACCGGCTGACGACACCGAGGCCGGCTATCGTCACGGCCGTGGAACGGGTGGAGGTCGCGGTCGTAGGGTCCGGCGTGATCGGTTCGGCGGCCGCGCGGGTCCTGGTCGCCCGCGGGGTGCAGGCCGTGCTGCTGGAGCAGTTCGAGCTGAGCCACGCCCGGGGCTCATCGCACGGCGCCACGCGGATCTTCCGGTTGTCGTACCCGGACCCGGGCTACGTGCGGATGGCCGTCATCGGCCGCGAGGCCTGGACCCGGCTGCAGGACGAGTCCGGCCAGGAGCTGCTGGTCATCACCGGCGGCCTCGACGCCGGCCCGGCCGCCGGGTCGTGCGCGGCGGCGCTGGCCGAGTGCGGCGTGACCCATGCGTGGCTGCCCGCGGAGGAGGTGCCCGAACGTTTCCCCGGCGTCGCCGCGCGGCCCGGGGAGCGCATGCTGTACCAGGCCGACGCGGGGGTGCTTCTCGCGGACCGGGCGGTCACGACGCTACAGCGGCTGGCCGCCCGCGACGGCGCCGACATCCGGCCCCGCACCCCCGTACTCGGCGTCGAGCCGCGCGGAGACCGGGTCCTGCTGCACACCCCGGCGGGAGAGATCTCGGCCCGGGTGGCGGTGATCGCGGCGGGCGGCTGGTGCGCGGGGCTGCTCGCCGGGGCGGTGACCCACGTCCCGCAGCTGACCGCCACGCTGCAGCGGATCCGGTACTTCACGCCCCGAGCCGCTGCCGACGACTGGCCGACGCTGATCGAGTGGTCCGGCACGGCCGCGGAGTGGTACGCGGTGCCGGCCGCGGGCGGCGCGCCGGGGGTGAAGGTCGGAGCACACGCTCCCGGCCGGGCCGTCGATCCCGGGTCGGGGCCGTTCGACGAGATCGACCCCGGCGCCGAGGAAGCGGCCGCGCGATACGTGCGCGAGCGGCTGCCCGGGCTGGTCCCGGACGGCCTGGGCGCGGAGACCTGCCTGTACACGATGACTGCGGACGAGCACTTCGTACTCGACCGGGAAGGGCCGGTCGTGGTCGGCGGCGGCGGGTCGGGCCACGCGTTCAAGTTCGGGCCGCTGCTCGGCGAGATGCTGGCCGACCTGGCGCTCGGCGAGCCGACCCGGATCCCTCGCGACCGGTTCGCGCTCGCCCGCCCGGCCATCCGGCCCACCGGAGTCGCCTGACCGCCGATGAGTCCAGGCTCCGGCGCCGGTCTGTCTAGGAGATCGCTACGAGAGGAGCACCGAGATCATGTTCGCGGATACCAAGGCCTTCAGCGGGTTTGCCGTCGATGACGTGGAGAAGGCGCGAGAGTTCTACGGCGGCACGCTCGGCCTGCGGACCTCAGTGGAGTACGGCATCATGACGCTGCACCTGGTCGGCGGGCGGGACACGATCGTCTACCCCAAGCCCGGCCACCATCCGGCTGACTACACGATCCTCAACTTCCAGGTGGACGACATCGACTACGCCGTCGATCAGCTGGCCGAGCGCGGGGTGGTGTTCGAGCACTACGAGGGAATGGGCCAGGACGACAAGGGCATCAACCGCGCCGGAGGCCCGTACATCGCCTGGTTCAAGGACCCGGCCGGCAACATCCTCGCGGTCCTGCAGGAAAGGTAGCCGGGCCGTGCCGGACCCCGCCTGCGCGACCCGGCCCGCGGGACCCCGCCCGCAGGACCCGGGGCGCAGGACCCCGGGGCGCGGGGCCACGGCCCGGTGTCGGGCGGCTGGGTACAGGCTGGCATCATGACCGGTGATGACTAAGCCCCGCCCCCGCCGCTTTCCGGTGACGGTCACGCGTCTTCCCGTCGTGCGCTGCGAAGTCTGCCGCCGCACGGTCGCGCACCGCCCAGGCCAGGCCAGCCAGGTACTGACCGAGCACTACCGCCGGGAGCATCCGGACGCGCTCGGGCTGAACGGCCCGCCGGTCGACGACGAAGCCCCGTAGTCGCCGGGCGACCTGGCCGACGGGTAACGCGCCACGCAAACCCGGGCCGGTCAGTCCGCGGCGGCGGGTCGGAAGCCGCAACGCGCCACGCAAGTCCGGGCCGGTCAGTCCGCGGCGGCCTGTCGGAAGCCGCAACGCGCCGCGGTTATCCGGGTCGGTCAGTCCACCGCTGTGGGGCCGGAAGCCGCAACGCGCCACGGTAACCCGGGCCGGTCAGTCCACCGCCGCGGGCCGGAAGCGGCCTGCCGACGCGTCCTCCTGAGCCAGCCGGCGCAACGCGATGATCACGCGCTCATAGAGGACCATGCCGGCCACGACGGACTCCAGGGCATCCGTGCGCTCGGCGAGGCCGAGCCCGGCAGGCCCGGTCTCGGCGATCCCGGTCTCGGCGATCCCGGTCTCGGCGATCCCGGTCTCGGCGATCCCGGCTCCGGCGGGCTCGCCGGCCTCAGCGGGCTTGGTGGCATCGACGGGCTCGGCGGGCAGGTGCACGCTGTCTATCTCGAGCCCCGCGAGCCGGCGCACCGCCTCCGCGTAGACGCTCAGGCTCGGGCCGGCCGGCGCCTGGTCGAGCCGGCCCAGGGCGACCAGGGCCCCGGCCAGCAGGCCGCGGGCCGGCGAATCCTGCTCGACCTGCCAGCCCAGCTCGGTGATCAGCGCATCGACTTCGCGCTTCGCGGCCTGCCAGTCCGCGTTGCCGGGCGGCGGGCTGACGTGCGGGGGGAGCGCGTACTGCACCGTCCCGAACAGCACGTGCAGGCTGACCGTCTCGTCGTCGAGGGCCGCGATGATCCGCCGGATCGACGCGACTGGAAGCCCGCCCACCTCGAGCAGCGCCCGGATGAGCCGCAGCCGCCGCAGGTGCGGCTCGCCGTACTCGGCCCGCGTGGCCGCCGTGGCTATGCCCGGCAGCATCAGGCCCTCCCGCTGGTAGTACTTGATCGTCGGGATCGGCACACCGCTGCGCCTGCTCAGCTCGGACATCTGCATCCGGTCGTCGTCACCGCCTTCGCGCTCGGTTCCGGCCCGGCCGGTCGTCCGCCCCGGGACATAAATCCGTTGCCTTGGATAGTATCAGTATCTAATATTGGGTAGCGTCACTATCCAATGAAAGGAGCAGGTCATGGAGATTCCCTGGACGCGGATCGAGCAACCTGGGGCCGGGCCTGAGGCCATCGTGATGAGCTCGATGTTCGAGCTCAAGACGCCCTGGCGGGCGCCCGCCTTCCTGATGTACGCGATGCGCCTGTGGCGCCAGGCGCGGCGCTCTCCCGGAATCTTGGGCGTCTCGCTGCGCGCTCAGCCGCTCAAGGGCACGTTCCGGACCTTGTCGGCCTGGACCGACGAGCAGGCCCTGGCCAGCTTCGCCCGCACCGACCCGCACGCCGCCGCGCTGAACCGGATCAGGCCGTGGACCAAGAGCTCCACCTTCCGCTTCTGGTCCGTTCCGGTCGGCGAGCTGATGGCCGGCACGTTCAGCCCGGCTGAGCTGTGGGCCGACGGCGTGGCCCGCGTCGCAGCCGCCGAGCCCGATGGCGGTTCCTCCGCAACGGCTCCGCGGGAACCGTGACGCCACGCCAGACCCCGCCAGGATCCGCGCGGCGGCTCAGGTGACGTCGTGCGCCGGCGCGCGGGGGGACGGGCGGCTGCGGTACCGGATCCGGAACAGGCCGTAGGCGACCGGCCCGGCCAGCAGCGGTGCCCAGTACGAGGCGAGCCGGTAGGCGAGCGTGGCCAGCACGGCCTGGCTGGAGTTGACCTCGGCCAGCACCAGGAGCCCGGTCAGGCTCGCCTCCACCACCCCCAGGCCGCCCGGGGTGATGGGGATCAGCCCGATGATGCCGGCCGCCGCGTAGGCCACGAGGACCAGTGAGGGACGCGGGCGGCTCCCGGTGGCGAGCAGCGCGGCGAGCAGGCACAGATAGTCGAACCCCAGGCGGCCGGCCGACAGCAGCAGCGCCTGCCACCACTGCCGGCCCAGCACCGTGCGGATCGCGTTGCGCTGAGCGAGCAGGGTTTCGTCCAGCCCGGTCAGCGGGGGCCTTTTCCGCAGCACCCAGTTCCTGACCCGCTGCGCCGCCCGGCCGACCCAGCGCAGCGGTGCGTCGTAGGCCAGTACGACCGCCCCGAACGCGGCGAAGGCGACGAACCCGATCGCCCCGAGTATGGCCGTGTTGACCAGCCCCCGGCTGGCCGGCGCCCCGAGCAGGATGACCGGGAGGACAAAGATCGGGAGGGCCAGCAGGCCTCCCACGCCGAGCAGCGAGAACGCCGCCAGCCCGCCCACGGTCTCGCCCGTTTCGAGCCCGCTGGCCGCCAGCATCCGGAACTGCACCGCGGCACCCACCGCCGCCCCTCCCGGCACGATGAGGGTGATCGCGTTGCCGGCCAGCGTGGACGTGACGACCGGGAACCATTTCCCGGTCCGCAGGGCCAGGCGCTGCAGGGCGAACGTGCACCAGAAGTGCACGATCTCGGCCGCGATCGCCAGCGCGAGCCACGCCGGATTCAGGGTCGACAGACGAGGCCAGGACGCGAACACCTCGGTGATGGCTGGGAAGACGAGGTAGATGGCCAGGCCGGCGACGGCGACCACCGCACCGCGCTTGACCACGTCCTGCCACGACAGGGGGTGCGCCTTCTCGCGGTCGATCTGGTCCGCCAGGGACCGCTCACCCGCGGGCGCCGGCCGGTCAGTCACGGCTCCGGCCCGCCCTGTTCATTCCTGCGCGGGCGGGCGACAAGAACCCCACCTCCCCATCCTGCCCCACGCGAGCGTCAGGCCGTCACGTCCTTGGTGGAGAAGTTGGCCCACGCCGCGGCCAGGAAGACCACGACGTAGACAGCCTGGATGCCGAAGCCGCGCTGGATATCTCGCCAGAAGATAGGCTGCCGGAAGAAATCGATCCAGGCCAGCCAGTACCTGGTCGGCAGGTAGGGCTGGACGGCGACCGCCGCATTCAGCGTGACCAGCACCTCGCTGCCGACCAGCACGGCGAGCGCGCCGAAGGCGGCGCCGAGCACGGAATCGGTGACCGTAGACAGGAACAGCGCGATGGCCGCGACCCCCAGCATCGACACGGTGATGAGCGCGACGGCGCCGGCCACCCGCTCGAGCAGCTGGGTCACGGTCAGCGGGGCACCGGAGATCGAGGTCGCGCTGCTGCTGGCCTGGGTCCCGCCGGTCGGCAGGCCCGGCTGGAGACCACCGGACCCGCCCACGGCCGCCGGCGGCCGCGAGCCGAACAGGGCGACCCCGGTAATGAACGAGGTCAGCGTCACGATGAGCACGGCCAGCAGGACAAAGGTGATGACCGCGACGAGCTTGGCCACCAACAGCTTGGTCCGGCTGACCGGCCTGACCAGCAGGTAGCGCAGCGTACCGGTGCTGGCCTCGCCGGCCACCGAATCGCCGGCCACCAGGGCCACGGCCACCGGCAGGAAGACCGGCAGGATGAGCGCGAGCGCCGCCGCCGGGTACAGCGACCCGTCCTGCACCACCGCGGACAGGAAGGCCGCGCCCTGGCCGGGCGGCGGCGCCAGGTGGGTCACGGCGATGAACACCGCGACCGCCACCGGCAGCGCGCACAGCAGCGCGATGCTGATCCAGGTGCGCGGCCTGCGCACCAGCTTGTACAGCTCTACCGTGATCATTCCCGGGTGCCGCCCACCTGGTCACTGCCTGCGCTGGTGATCTCGAGCACGACCTCCTCGAGCGAGCGGCGGTGCGCGGCCATCTCGGTGACCCGGATGCCGTCGGCCACCAAGCGGGCGTTGAGCGCGGCCGGGTCGTCGTGCCGCACCACCAGCCTGCTGCCCTCCCTGGCCTCGACCCTCCCGTTGAGCAGGGCCGCCGCGCGCGCAGCGTCGGGGCTGTCCACGATGATCCGGCCGGTGGGGGCCTGGATGACGGCCAGGTCTTCCTGCAGCACCAGGCGGCCGCGGTCCAGCACGCCCACCCTGGTGCACAGCAGCTCCACCTCGCCCAGCAGGTGGCTGGACAGGAAGATCGTCGTGCCCGCCGCGTTCAGGTCGATCAGCAGCTGGCGGAAGTCCCGGATTCCCCGCGGATCGAGGCCATTGCCCGGCTCGTCGAGGATCAGCAGTCGGGGCCTGCGGACCAGCGCGGCGGCCAGGCCGAGACGCTGGCGCATGCCCAGCGAGTACGCCTTGACCGGCCGCCGGTCGATGCCTCCCAGTCCCACCTGCTCGAGGGCGTTGTCGATCCGCTGGTGCCGCGTCCGGCGGCTGCCTCCGCGCCCGGCGGCGTCGAACAGCCTGAGGTTGGCCCGGCCGGACAGGTGCGGATAGGCGGCGGGCTCCTCTACCAGCGCACCGACGTCCGGGAGTATCTCGTTCACCTTGCGTGGCACCGGCTTGTTCAGCACCTCGATCTCGCCCCTGGTGGCGTAGACCAGCCCGAGCAGCATGCGGACCAGGGTGGTCTTACCGGAGCCGTTCGGGCCGAGCAGGCCGTAGCGGTCGCCGGCCCGCACATCGAGGTCGACCGAATCGACCGCGAGCACCGCGCCGAAGCTCTTCGTGACTGATCGAGTAGCGATCATGCCGCTTACCAGGGCTCCGCCGCGAGCTGGGTGGCCGCGCGTTCCAGCAACCGGCGGTCCACGAAGCCGGCCAGCACGAACGTGCCCGACGCCGCGTTGGGATGCAGGAGGACGGCGGTGATCAGCCGGGTGCTGACGACCACCCCGGTCCCGTGCCGGACCTTGATCGAGACCCCGCCGTCGTAGCGCGCTGCGCTGATAAGGCGCAGCCCGGTGCTCCCGCTGACCTGAAGGACCGCGAACGTGGCCAGGCCCTGGCCGTAGATTCCGACCTGGCCGAATCCGATCGGCGTCGTGAGCCGGGCCCGGCCGGCCAGGGTGCCCGGGAGGATCACCGGGCCAAGGTCGCCCAGCGCGCCGGACAGGTCGGCCGCGTCGGTCTGGGTGAAGGCAGTGCCGGGACCGCGCTGCGGGGTCAGCACCGCGGCCGACGGGTGCCAGGAGCTCACCTGCAGGAACTGGGTCTCCAGGGCCGGCTGCCCGTTGTCGCGGCCGAACACCTCGACCTGGAGCGGAAGCCCGCTGTCCGGCTCGGCCCAGATGTCGATGTGCTCGACGGTCGAGGCGGGGTCTCCCGGGATGAGCCGCAGGCCCACGGCCGCGACGCCGGCCACCCGGCGCGCCGGCAGCTCGCTCACCCGGGCGCGCGGTCCCGCCTCGTGCAGCAGGCGCAGGGCCAGTGACGGCGGCACCAGGTCGGCCGCCCGGGGCAGCCGCACCGGGTAACGGCCGAGGACCTCGGTCAGCAGCTCGGTGCCCGAATCCCATATGTAGGAGCCGTGCGGTGTCTGGTAGGTGTCGTGCTCGCCCACGTCGGTCAGCACATCGACGCGCCAGCGGTCGGAGGAGGCCTGCCAAACCCGCATCCGGGTGACCCCGTCGAGCAGGGAGGTGACGCTGCCGAACCCGCTCAGGGCCGGCAGCCCGAAGGTGGCATTGCTCTCCACGTACCCGGCGTAGCTCCGGGGCGAGTTCAGGATGCGGGCACGCAGCTGCGACACCGGCAGGCGGGGCACGGTCACCGGCAGCGCGCTGTCCACGACGGGCAGCAGGCACAGCAGGGCCACGCCACCCGCCACCAGGGCCCACCGGCGCCGGGTCTGCCCGCTGACCACGCTCACCGCGGCGCCCCGAGCGCTCCGATCCAGGCGATAACCAGGGCGGTAACGGATGCAGGCCACGGCGGTTCTACCGCCGCTGTGCCGTTTAGCCCGCAATGACCGTGTCTCACGCTCGCAACGATACGTGAGCCGTTCGGGGCCCAGATAACGTTGTCGGCGGCCCGCGGCGTCGGGCGCGCGGCTAGGCCACGAGACAGCGGGACGCGGCTAGGCCACGGCCAGCGAGATGAGCGCGATGACGAGGGCCACGCCGAGTATCACGCCGGCCAGAATGGCCACCTTGGCTCTCGGGGCCTTCATCGTCCAGCTCCGCTCGGGCTCGCCCGAAGCGTCCTGGACGAAGGCACGGAACTGCGCTGTGCTGCGGCTCGGGTCAGTCAGGTTATCGGGCATAACGGCGACTGTAACGGCTCGGGCCCGGCCAGGTAGCAGCATCATGATTTTCCGGTCGCGACGGGCGCGCCGGCCCGGTCAGCGGTCGGCGAGCGCGCGGGAGAAGCTCACATCGGCCCGGTCTACCAGCCGCGAGAGCACGATGACGCTTCGGGTTCGCAGCACGATGGGCTCCGCGCTGATCCGCTCGACCACCTGCTCGAAGTGCTGCATGTCGGCCGCCCTGATGTGAATCAGGGCGTCGGCCTCACCGGTGACCGTGCAGGCCTCGGCCACCTCCGGATGCCGGCTTACCGCCGCGCCGATCTGTGCCGGCGAGGTGCGTCCCCGGCAGAACAGCTCGACGTACGCCTCGGTGGTCCAGCCGAGCACCGACGCGTCTACCCGGGCCGAGAAGCCGGTGATCGCCCCGGACGCCCGCAGCCGGTCCACCCGGCGCTTGACCGCGGGGGCAGACAGTCCCACCCCGGACCCGATCTCCGCGAAGCTCGCCCGGGCGTTCTCGACAAGCGCGGCGATGATCTGCCCGTCGATCTCATCGAGGCTCATCCGGGGATCATTTCATTTCGCCCGGCCGCTCACGGCGACCTGGGCTCGGACCGCTTGGCCACCGGGCCAGGCTCGGCCCCGGGATCCACGGCGCTGGCGCTGCCGGCCGCGGGCCGGGCGTCCGGGACCGGCCGCGGGTCGGGGACCGCCACGTCCGGCGACTGGCCGTTGGCGAACCCGTCGGGCGCCGCCGGCTGGCCGGCCGCGGCTGCCTCCTCGGCCGACCGCGCCCGCGCGTTCGCCACCACGTAGGCGATGTCGCGCGGGTAGTGCCGCAACGCGAGGAGCATGATCAGGCCGCCGAGCGCGTAAAGCGGGCAGACGCTGACGATGGCCCAGTGCAGCCCGACGGTGGACGACAGGCCGTCCGAGCGCGCCGCGATCGCGACCGAGACCACCCCGATCAGATACGGCCCGGCGTAGGAGGCGGTGCGCACCACCTGCCGGACCATGGCGCCGCGGCCGCGCAGGTCGGGCGGTACCACGTCGGTCAACAGCGCCTCCGCGGGCGCGATCGGCACCGTGAGCATGATCCCGCCCAGGAAGATCAGCGGCGCGCCGAGCCACAGGTTGGTGGTGGCGAAGGCCGGCGCGAGCACCAGCGTCGCGCCGATCGAGCCGTAGGCGACCACGTACACCCGGGCGTTCACGTGACCGTGCCGCAGCAGCCGGTCGGACAGGTACCCGCCGGCCAGCACCCCCACCGCTGACCCCGCGCCCAGCACGGTGACCAGCGTCCCGGCCAGCGCGGGGCCGAGGTGGTGCACGCGCTCGAAGTACGCGACCCCCCAGAACGACAGGCCGTACAGCAGCAGCTGGGAGACGGTCAGCGACAGCGTGCCGAACCACATCGAAGGGATCCGCATCAGGAAGCGCAGCGCCTCCTTGAGCGACGCGTCGCACCCGGGCGGCGGCGGCCCGGGCCGGGGCTCGGGCAGCTTGAGCACGCCGCCGGAGGCCAGGGAGGCGGCTTCGGGAGCCGTGAGCGCGTTGGCGGGCTCGCCGGACTTGACCGCCTGGGCCAGCTCGGCCTCGAACCTCGCGTCCTGGTGGCCGCGCACCGGCTCGTGCACGAACAGGTAGAAGATGGCCACGAGGAGGCCGATGGGCACCCAGATCCAGAACGCCCAGCGCCAGCCGCCGAGCTGGACCGCGATGCCGCCGCCGAGCAGTCCGATGAAAGCGCCGAGGACCGCCCCGGCCTGGTACACGCCCATGGCCTCGGACCGGCGGCGGACCGGGAAGTAGTCGGAGAGCAGGCTGATCGCCACCGGCGGGGTTCCCTCGGCCGCGCCGGTGATCAGCCGGGCGGTGAACAGCACGGCCACCGTGCCGGCCAGCGCCCCGGCGCCCATGGCGAAGGCCCACAACGCGCACACCCCGGCCAGCACCCAGGTACGGCGCCTGCGGTCGGCCAGCACACCGATCGGGATGGCGCCGAGCGAGGCGCAGCCGGCCATGATCAGCGGTATCAGCCCGACGACCTGGTCGGACAGGCCGAACTGCTGCTCGATCCCGTGCACCGCCTGGGCCAGCGCCGACTGATCGCCCTGCATGAGCATGGTCGTCGCGGCGAGCGCGATGAGCGCGACGGGCCCGCCACCGGCCCGCACACGCGACGCTGAGGGCCGGAGCCGGCGCGTCAGCGTCATCCCCTTCACGCTGTGCAGGCTACTTCCACCGGAGAGGGTGCCGATAGCCTGATCACTGATCTACACGAAAGCGGAACCATGACGCGACTTGGCAATATGTATGGCCCGGACGCCACGTTCCTCGGCGTGCCGAGGGCGGATCTGGCCGAGCCGGCCTCCTACGCGGAGGCCGACATCGTGTTCCTGGGCGCGCCATTCGACAGCGGCACGTCGCATCGCCCGGGGGCCAGGTTCGGCCCGCACGCGATCAGGGCCACCGATTACCTGCCGCACGACGCGTCCCGCCCGCACCTGGCCCTGGGCGTCGATCCGCTAGCCGAGCTGCGGGTGGTGGATGCGGGCGACGCGGAGATGCCGCCCGGAGACACCGAGCTCTCGCTGCGCCGCCTGGAGGAGGCGGTGCACCGGATCTGCCGGGCCGAGGCGCTGCCGGTGATCCTGGGCGGCGACCACACGATCACGCTGCCCGACGCGACCGGGGTGGCCAGGCACGTCGGCTGGGGCCGGGTATCGCTGATCCACTTCGACGCGCACGCCGACACCGGGAACACGCAGTGGGGGTCGCTGTACGGGCACGGCACGCCGATGCGGCGGCTGATCGAGTCCGGCGCGGTCCGGGGCGACCGTTTCCTGCAGCTCGGGCTGCGCGGCTACTGGCCGGAGCCGGAGACGCTGGAATGGATGGCCGGGCAGCGGATGCGCAGCTTCGAGATGACCGAGGTAGTGGCCCGCGGCCTGGACGCCTGCCTGGACGACGCGTTCGCGATCGCCACCGACGAGTGCGACGGCGTGTTCCTGTCCGTGGACGTGGACGTGGTCGACCCCGGCATGGCCCCGGGCACCGGCACGCCCGAGCCGGGCGGGCTGACCGGCCGGCAGCTGCTCGACGCGGTCCGGCGGATCGCGATGGAGATGCCGCTGGCCGGGATCGACGTGGTCGAGGTCTCGCCGCCTTACGACCACGCCGAGGTGACCGCGTTCCTGGGCAACCGGGTGGTGCTTGAGGCGCTGTCCGGCGTCGCCTGGCGCCGCAGCCGGGCGGCCGGCTACCCGGTACGCGAACCCGGCGCGCCGTTGCTCGAAGGCCGAAACCCATAAATCGTCATCCCGAACGAAACGGGATTGATCAACCACATCTATGCTTGAGCCATGCTCGACGTGACCCGGCTGCGGGTGCTGGAGGCGGTGGCCAGGTACGGGTCGGTGACGGCCGCCGCCCGGGCGCTCAACTACGCGCAGCCGTCGGTCAGTCACCACCTGGCCCGGCTGGAAGCGGAAACAGGCGCGACGCTGTTCCAGCGGGCCGGGCGGGGCATCAGGCTGACCGACGCCGGCCGCACGCTGGCCCAGCGGGCGACGGAGATCCTCGGCCGCCTCGACGCTGCCGAGAACGAACTGGCCGCGCAAGTGGGACTGCGCGCCGGCCGGGTCCGGCTGGCCGCCTTCCCGTCCGCGCTCGGCACGGTGGTACCGGCGGCCGCGGCCCGGCTGCAGGAGCTGGAGCCGGGCATCGACCTGATGCTCACCGAGGCGGAGCCGCCCGAGGCGCTGCGGATGCTGCGGGCCGGGTACGTGGACGTCGCGGTCGTCTTCCGGCACGAGCACCCGCAGAGCGCTCCCGCGGAGGCCGACGAGGTGGGCACACGCGGCATCCCGCTCCTGGACGAGCCCGTGTACCTGGTGACTTCCCGTCTGGGCGACGCACCGCCCGAGGCCCAGCCGGGAGCCGACGGGCCCGCGCTGACCGACTACGCGGCGGCCCGCTGGATCGCCGGCTGCGAGCGCTGTCGCGAGCACCTGCTGCAGCAGTGCGAGCAGGCAGGGTTCGCGCCCAGGATCGCGTTCACCACCGACGACTACGTGGCGGTGCAGGCGCTGGTCGCCGCCGGTCTCGGAGTGACCACGCTGCCGGGCCTGGCGCTGCGGGCGGCCCGCCATCCGGGGGTGCGCGCCGAGGCGCTGCCCGGCGCGCGCCGGCAGGTGGCCGCGCACGTCTACGGCGCGCCACCGGATCCGCCCGCGGTCTCGTTGCTGCTCGAGGTGCTAGCCGATGCCTCGGCGGCGGATCGACCAGCCTGACGCCGGTCCGGGACCGACGCCCGGATCCACGCGGAGCATTAGCACTGCCCTGACGCGCCTGATGCTCGCCCTTGTCCCGGGCCGCCGCGTCAGATGGCGCGGTCGCGACCGGCCCAGTACGGGTCGCGCAGCCGCCGCTTCTGCAGCTTGCCGGTGGGGTCCCTGGGCAGCTCGGCCATGAAGTCGACGGTCTTCGGCCATTTCATCCTGGCTATTCGGCCATCGAGCGTGGCCAGCAGCTCGGCGGCGAGCTCCGGCCCCGCCTGCTCGCCTGCGGCCGGCTGCACCACGGCCTTGACCTGCTCCCCCCAGTCGTCGTCCGGCACGCCGAACACCGCGACGTCGGCGACCTTGGGATGCGCCATGAACTCGGCTTCGATCTCGGCCGGGTAGATATTGACACCGCCCGAAATGATCATGTCGGCCTTCCGGTCGCAGAGGAACAGGAAGCCGTCCTCGTCCAGGAAGCCGATATCCCCTACGGTGAAGAAGTCCCCCAGCCGGCTCGCGGCTGTCTTGCCGGGGTCGCCCTTGTAGACGAAGTCGGGCAGGGTCATCTTCATGTAGATGGTGCCGGGCACTCCCGGCGGGCACTTGCGGCCGTTGTCGTCGGCCACCAGGATCTCGCTGACCGGCCACGGGCTGCCCACCGTGCCGGGGCGGGCGAGCCAGTCAGCCGGGGTGGCGATCGTGCCGCCGCCTTCGGTGGCGGCGTAGTACTCATACACGCAGGGCCCCCACCAGTCCAGCATGGCCTGCTTGATGCGGACCGGGCAGGGCGCGGCGGCGTGGATGAGCCACCGCATGGAGGACAGGTCGTAACGCCACCTGGTCGCCTCGGGCAGCATCAGCATCCGCTTGAACTGGGTCGGCACCATGTGGGTACTGGTCACCCGGTAGCGGTCGACCCGGGCCAGCGTCTCCTCGGCCTCCCACTTGTCCATGTAGACCAGCGTGTGCCCCATGTGCAGCGAGGACCCGCTGAACAGCGTCACCGCGGTGTGGTAGTTGGGCGCCGTGACCAGGTGGACCCCGGACTGCCCGGGAGCGATGCCGAAGAACTGCAGCAGTACGGAGCCGAGTTCCGCGGCATCCTCGGGGCTCAGCTCGGCGAGCGGCCGGCGCACTCCCTTGGGCCGGCCGGTTGTCCCCGACGTGTAATGCATGCTGGCTCCAGCGGTGCGCCCGCCGGGCATCGTGTCCGGCTGGCCCGCACGCAGCTCGGTCACCGGGACGAACCCGGGGATCTGGCCGTAGCTGAAGCGTGCGCGGCGCGGCACGCCGGCTGCGTCGGCTGCCTGGGCCGCCGCCCCGGCGAACCGCTCGTGCGCGAAGAACGCCTTCGCCTCGCTATCGCGGACGATGTACTCCACCTCGGCCCCGGTGAGGTGCCAGTTGACCGGCGTGAAGTACCAGCCGGACTGCTGCGCCGCGAGGTACACCTCCAGCGGGGCCGCGCCGTTCGGCAGCAAGCTGGCGATGCCGTCCCCCGGCCGCAGCCCGAGTTGCCGCAGGCCGTGCGTGACCTGGTTGACCCGGGCCAGGAGGTCGGCCGCGGCGTGCTCGGTGCCATCGGGATCGATCGCGGCGATCCAGCCCGGCCGCTGCCGTGCGAACAGCCAGAACCCCATCGAACCCATGGGCTGCTCACCTTCCCGGTGCGACCTGGCCGGCCCGCACCCCGCCGAACGTTCCCGCCCTCGCCGGCGCGAATGGGCGCCGATCCGGAGTAGACCACGCCCACGCTCAATCAGGCAACGAGCTTGGGCGCCGATCCGAAGGGTGTCGATGGCACAGGCGGCGGCCGCTCGAGCCGACGCGCACCTCGAGCACCCGCCGCGATTCCCGGCCGATCGCGGTGAAGTCCGCGGGTATCCCGGACCGCGCCAGGTGCGCCCGGATCATCTCGCCCGCGGAGCCGCCGGCCAGGCCTGCGGCGATGACCTCGTGGCCGAACGTATGCAGCACCCAGGCGACCGCTACCCCGCGGCCCACGGCGTGGTAGCTCACCCCGGACACCTGGTTCGTGGCGTCCCAGACCACCTGGCGCGCCTGATAGCGCACGCCGAGCGGGGTGTTAAGCGTGACGGTGACGATCACCTGCGGTCCCCTGCCCGCGGCACGTGCCTGGCGAGTCAGCCGGCACCGCCCGTCAGTTCTGCCGCCATGGTCGCGCCGAGCTCCCAGCAGGCCTCCAGGTCGCCGCGGGCCGGCTGGCCGAGTACGCAGACCGGCGGGCGCGCCCGCCGCCACTTCAGCCCGGCGGCAATCGATTCCACAGCCCGGACCGCACCGGTGGTGTCCTGGTTGCCGTGCACGTAGAGGGCGTACGGCCGGCGCACCGTCGCCTCCAGGCACGGGTAGTAGATGGTGTCGAAGAAGTGCTTCAGCGCGCCGGACATGTAACCGATGTTCGCGGGCGTTCCGAGCAGGTAACCGTCGGCGGCCAGCACGTCGGGAGCGGCCGCGGTCAGCGCGGGCCGGACCTCGACCTCCACTGCCTGGATCCCCTCGGCAGCCGTACCGGACACCACAGCCTCGAACATCGCCTGCAGGCCGGGAGATGACGTGTGGTGGACGAGAAGCAGCCGGGCCACCAGGCTGATCTTAGGGCCTGCCTGGAACGGCCGGGCATGTGAGGCTTAACGACCACCCAGGGGGGTAGGCCCTAAGGCTTCAGTGCCCTACCCTGACCTAATTCAGACTAAATAGATGGTTATAGTCGAGATCAAGCATTCCGCCGCCCCCCAGGGAGACAGGATGGCTCTGCCCGATTTCCTCGTGATCGGGGCGCCCAAAGCGGGCTCCACCGCCCTGCACGCCGCCCTCGCGCAGCATCCGGCGCTGCATATGTCCGCGGTCAAGGAACCGAAGTTCTTCCTTTCCGACGGCCGGCCGCCCATCCGCGGCGGTCCCGGCGACGCGCAGACCTACCGCGAGCACGTGTGGCGCAGGCCGGACTACGAGGCCCTGTTCGACGGGGCTCCCCCGGGGGCGCTGCGCGGCGAGTCCACCCCCCTGTACCTGCACGACCCGGCCGCGCACCGCCGCATCCGCGCGATGATCCCGCAGGCCAGGCTTATCGCCGTGCTGCGGGATCCGGCCGAGCGGGCGCACTCCAACTGGACGCACCTGTGGTCGGCGGGCCTCGAGCCGATCGGGGACTTCGTCCGCGCCTGCGAGGAGGAGCTGCGCCGGATCGAGGCGGGCTGGGCCAGCTTCTGGCACTACACCGGCCTCGGCCGGTACGGCGAGCAACTGGAGCACCTGTACCGCGTGTTCCCCCGCGAGCAGGTCCTGGTGCTGCGCTACCTCTCCCTGGTGGACAGCCCGGCGGAGACGCTCGACCGGATCTGCGCCTTCCTCGGCGTCGAGCCCGGGATCATCGCCAGCCTGCCGCGGGAGAACGTGACCGCGCATCCCCAGGCGACGCCTCGCCACCGGACGATGGCCAGGGCGGCGCGGGCCGCCGCTGCGCTGGAGCGGTTCCTGCCCGGCACCGGGACGGCCGTGAGCAGGCGGCTCGAGCACACGCTCCAGCGCAGCGCACCCCCGCGCCAGCCGCTCACCTGGGACGAGCGTGAGCGGGTGCTGCCGTACTTCGAGGCCGACATCCGGCTGCTGGAGCAGGTCACCGACGACGACTTCAGCTTCTGGCTGCGGCCACGGGAACGGTCGGGCGGCATGGTCGGCAGCAGGCCGCCCGGACAACGGCAGGCCAGGAACGGCCAGCCCGCCGCGACCGCGCAGGAGCCGGCCGGCCGTCGTTGAGGGCCGTCAGCGAAACTCGGTGCGCAGCTCGTGCGCGCCGTCCGGCCGGGTCATCTCGTAGTAGAGCCTGCACCGGCCGTCGGCCAGCTCCAGCACATCGAGGTAGCGCAGCCCGCCGGTGGCGTACGGAGACTGCGCCAGCGGCGTCGTCCGCAGCTGAGTCAGCGCGGCCGGCTCGGTGCCGACCGCAACGCCGGTGCGCTCCTCGTAGTTCTCCGCGGCGGTGGCCCGGCCGTCGTAGTAGGCCACGATCTGGCCCGAGGCGAACCGGACCGCGGAGATCCTGGTCCCGCGGGCGTCCCACTGCCCGGGCCGGCCCGTCAGCGCGGTGCCGTCCCAGGTCCAGTTCCACCCGTCCTCGCTGGTGGCGTGGTCGGTGACCATCTGGTCGGTCTCGTCTGGATCCTCCAGCGGGTGGCACGACGCCCACAGGTGCCACCGGCCGTCCCGGAACACGATGACCGGATCCTTGACCGCGGTCTTGGCGTCACCCGGCAGCGCCACCCGGCTGTGCCGCGCGTCGAACTCGGACGGGCTGGCCGCCTCGATCAGCTCTATCCGCCAGTGCTTGGTCCCGAACGTGGCACAGCTCAGGTACAGCCGCCACAGGCCATCGGGAGTCCGGATCAGCGCCGGCCGCTCGAGCGACTCGGCGCGCATCTGTTCCTTGGCGATGGTCACCAGCGGCTCGAAATGCACACCGTCCGCGGATCTGGCCACCGTGACCGCGTAGCCGCGGCCGAGCCCCTGCGGCTGGCGCAGCCGGTACGCCAGGTAAATGGCCCCGTTCCACTCGACGGCGCTCGGCGCACCGGACCAGTATCCTGGCTCGTCCCCCGGCGGTGCCACGGCCACGACCGACTGCTCCGGCCGCGGCACCAGGACTTCGCCTTCGACGTCGTATCCGTCAGTGATCACGGTGCCATGCTAGACATCGCGGGCCGCGGCGGAAGCACTCTCGGCTGAGCCGTGGCGCGTTAGTTATTTCCCGGCCGGCGCGCCCGCGATCACCGGCTCGCCTACGCCGGCGGCGCCGGCCATCTGGTCCGCGACCGCCGGCTCGGGAGCGGCCGCAGCCCCGGACTGGATCGTCCGGATCTGGCGCGGGACGAGCGCCAGGGCCGACGACACCAGGATGAGCAGCACCGCGGCGTACTGCGTGGCCGACACCCCGATCGCGGCCGCGAGCGGGCCGGCGACCAGCGCGCCGACGGGCATGGTCATGGTCGAGCCGACCGCGTCGTACGAGGACACCCGGGCGAGCTTGTCCGGCGGGATGTGCCGGGCCAAGGCGACCGTCCACTGCACCATCATGACCTCCACCGCCAGCCCGGCCCCGAACGCGCACGCGCAGACCAGCGGCAGCGGCCACAGCATGGCCAGGGACAGCGTCGGGACCGCGATCGTCATCCCCATGAGTACGACGAACAGCATGGGCCGCCGCGGCGAGAAGCGCAGCGACATCAGTCCGCCGGCGATCAGGCCGACCGATTCCGCGGCCGTGATCGCGCCCCACGCCGCGGGGCCGCCCAGGTGGCTGCGCGCGACCGCTGGCCCGAGCACCATGAACCCCCCGTACCAGGCCATCAGGATGATGCAGTACTGCGCCACGATCGTCCACAACCAGGTGCGCGAGCGGAACTCCGACCAGCCGTCACGCAACTCGCGCCACAGGCCGCGGCCCGCCGACCGGTCCCCGTCGGCCGCGCTCAGGCTCAGCAGCACCGGAACGGTGCCGAGCATGCCGACTCCGCATATGGCCAGCGCCCATCCCGGGCCGATGGCCGCGACGACCAGCCCGGCGACGGCCGCCCCGGCCATCTGGCCGGCGTTCATCGCGAGCCGGCTCAGCGCGCTCGCCTGCGTCAGCAGCTCGCCGGGCACGAGCCGCGGCAGCAGCGCCTGCGAGGCCGGGTAGAACACGGCCATGCCGGTGCCCGTCACGCATTCGAGGACGATCATCTGCCACAGCCGGGCCTGGCCGGTGAGCACCAGCAGGCCGAACGTCCCCTCACCCAGCGCGATCATGAGATTCCCGGCGATGATCACGCGCTGCGGCGGCATGCGGTCGGCGAAGACCCCGCCGATCAAGGTGAACACCAGCGACGGGGCGATCTGGGCGACGAGGACGTAGGACAGGTCGGCGGTCGACCCGGTCGAGTCCAGGACCGCGAAGGCCACTGCGACCAGTGAGAACGCGAACGCCGCGGGCGCGAGCAGCCGGTCAGCGAGCAGCAGCCGGAAGTCCCTCAAGCCCAGCACGGGAAACCGGCGGGCCAGGGCGCGCGCGGGCATGACAGTACGTCCGTTTCGGTGTGATCGGGGGCGGCATCCGACGCTAGCCGCGGCCGCTCTGCCCGCGCAAACGCATTTCCCGGCCGGTGCATGCCCGTGCTCGGCCTACCGTGCCCTGTCGGGTTCTGTCAGAATTGTCGGCAAAGTCCAGGGTGGGGTTGTTTCAGGGAGTTAGAGCGCCCGCCTGGCCGGTCAGCGGGGTACGGTGTCGGTCCGGCTCAGGGGAGCTCGTGCTGCACGGCCGCCTGTTCGAGTTCGGCCGCTTCGGCCTGGGCCACCCGGGTCTCGGCCGCCACGTCGATCGACCGGCTGAACAGGTAGTACAGGCCCGCGGCTATCGGTAGCCCGACGAAGAACGAGATGTCCGCGTTGCCGAGCGCCTTGGCGGCCACGCCCTCGTAGAGCGTCCCGACGTCCATGAAGGGGACCATGGCGCCGAAGCCGATCAGGTAGGCGAGGATCCCGCGCCATCCCCACCGGCCGTACATGCCCCGCGGGTTGAAGATCTCGGCGATCGCGTAGTGACCCCGCCGGACGATGTAATAGTCGACCAGGTTCACCGCGGTCCACGGGACGAACAGGTAGAGGATCAGCAGCAGGAAGTTGTTGAAGTTGTGCAGGAAGTTCGCGGTCGCGGCGAGCGCGCCGATGAGCGAGAGCAGCGCGGTCACGCCGATGGTGATCGCCCGCACGCCGAGCGTCGGCCGCACCCGCCGGAACGAGTCGACGGCGCTGATGAGCGTGAGCGAGCCGCCGTACATGTTCAGCGCGGTGACCGACACCAGGCCCGCCGCGGCCAGGATGAGCACGATCGCGCCGAAGCCGGTGAAGACGTGGTCGCCGACCGCCTTGATCTCCGCGATGCCCGTGCCGTCGAAGCCCTTGCCGGCCCAGGCGGCCAGGACGGAGCCCACGATCATCATCCAGGCGCCGCCGATCGCCGATCCCCAGTAGGTCCAGAAGAAGGTCTTGCGCACGGGCACGTCCGGCGGCAGGTAGCGCGAGTAGTCCGAGACGTAGATCGCCCAGCTGATCTGGTACCCGGCCACCACGCCGAACTGGCCGAGGAACGGTCCGGCTTTGAGGGTGCCGACGTCGAACGTCCCCGCCGGGTAATGGATCGTGAACAGCGCGATCGTGAAGATGCCGAAGATCACGATCATGAGGTAGGTCAGCCACTGCTCGGCCCTGTGGATGAGGTCGTACCCGACCAGCGCGATGATCAGGGCCACCACCGTGAGAATGACCACCCACAGCTTGACCGGGCCGTGCGCGGTCAGGCTCATCGCGTCGCCGCCGAGGATGGTGTTGAACACGTTGAACCCGGCGTACTGCACGTAGGCGAACAGCCAGACCAGCAGCGCTCCGACGTAGCCGAACTGCGGGCGCGACTGGATCATCTGCGGCAGGCCGAGTTGCGGCCCCTGCGCCGAGTGAAACGCCATGAACAGCGTGCCGACCAGCGTGCCGACCACGATGGCCACAACCGACCAGAACAGCGAAGCGCCCTCGGTGATGCTGATGAGGCCGACCGCCAGCGTGGCGATCTGCGCGTTCGACATGAACCACAGCGGCCCCAGGTGCCAGACCTTGCCGTGCCGCTCACTGAGCGGCACGTAGTCGATCGACCGGACCTCAAGGCCGCCTGCACGCTGCTGTGTAGTTGTCATGCGCATACTCTGACGTGACATTGTCCGTAAGGGAATACCGGCTCGTCACCGACGTCCGGCTACTGTGAGCGGATGCGACCGGTGACCGGAGCGGTGCTCGACCTGTGCTGCGTGGGAGCGTTCGTGGCCATCGGGCGGGCCAGCCACAGCGAGGGCGATGCGCTCGCCGGGCTGGCCCGGACCGCATGGCCGTTCCTGGCCGGCCTGGCCATCGGCTGGCTGTGCACCCGCGCTTGGCGGCGGCCCGCTGCGCTCTGGCCCGCCGGCGTCGGCATATGGGTCAGCACGGTCGCGCTGGGCATGGTGCTGCGGGTCGTGTCCGGGCAGGGCACGGCCGCGGCTTTCATCGTGGTGGCGCTGGCGTTCCTCGGGTTGTTCCTGCTGGGCTGGCGGCTGGTCGCCAGCAGATTTGCGACATCATCTCTTGGCTGATTCCGGGCAACCTCTCGCTCGGATGCAGTTCACTCAGATTCATTGGTTCACGGCGTTTCCTGGGAATGTTTCGAAAACTTTTTCGTATACTGTTCGCATGAGCTACGTCAAACTGAATGGACTAGTTCAGTACAAGAGGAAGAACCGCCCGGCACTGTTGGGAACGTGCGATTGGTGTCCAGATCGGTCCGGGTATGTCAGGACAGGCTTCGATCATTGCTATAAGCACGGCTGGATCAGGGGCGAACTCTGCGACAGCCACAACATCCGAATGCGCAGGATTGACGCTGGAATCGCCCAACATAGTTGGGAACCCTGGATGGTCGAGCACTTCAACTGCTGTCCTGACTGTGCTATCGAATTTCGACCCGTCATCGAACCAGAGCCGAAACAGTCGGAGCAACCAAAGCTACTCACCCGTGGTGTCCGACTGTTCGACATCATTCAGATTCACTAGCCTGCAGACGCTCATCGGTCGCACTACGCCCTTGACTTCGACGTACTTGACTCTGCACCCCCCCTCAGAGGCGAATGTCGCAAATTTGCTAGCTCAACCCGCTCACCACCGGCGATGCTGTCTGTGTGTATGACGACTTCGAGCGCTGCCTGCGCGCCGTGCAGTCCAAGGACGCGCGCTTCGACGGCTGGTTCTTCACCGCGGTGAGGACGACCGGCATCTACTGCCGGCCGAGCTGCCCAGCAGTGCCGCCCAAGGCCAGGAACATGCGCTTCTACCCGAGCGCGGCCGCGGCTCAGCAGGCCGGGTTCCGGGCCTGCAAGCGGTGCCGCCCGGACGCGAGTCCCGGCTCGCCGGAATGGAACGTGCGAGCCGACCTGGTGGCCCGGGCGATGCGCCTGATCGCCGACGGGGTGGTGGACCGGGAGGGAGTTCCCGGCCTGGCCTCGCGGCTGGGTTACAGCACCCGGCAGATCCAGCGGCAGCTGCTGGCCGAGCTCGGCGCCGGCCCGCTCGCGCTGGCCCGGGCCCAGCGGGCGCAGACCGCGCGGCTGCTGATCGAGACGACCTCGCTCCCGGTGGGCGACGTCGCCTTCGCGTCAGGGTTCGCGAGCATACGGGCTTTCAACGGCACCGTTCGGGAAGTATTCGCCCTTTCGCCTACGGCGCTGCGGGAGCGGGCCGCGCGCGGACACCCGGCGGCACACCGAGGCGAACTGTCGCTGCGGCTGCCGCTGCGCGTCCCGTTCTTCCCCGACAACCTCTTCGGCCACCTGGCCGCGACGGCCGTGCCCGGCGTCGAGGAATGGCGAGACGGCGCGTTCCGGCGGACGCTGCGGCTGCCGCACGGGCCGGGGGTGACCACGCTGCGGCCGCTGCCGGATCACGTCGCCTGCCGGCTGGCCCTCACCGACCTGCGCGATCTGGCCACCGCGGTCAGCCGGTGCCGGCGCCTGCTCGACCTGGACGCGGACCCGGTCGCGGTCAGCGACGTGCTCCAGGCCGACCCCGTGCTGACCCCGCTGGTGACCAAGGCCCCCGGGCGCCGGGTGCCCCGGACCGTGGACCCGAACGAGTTCGCGCTGCGCGCCGTGCTCGGCCAGCAGGTGTCCACGTCGGCGGCCCGTACCCACGCGGCGCGGCTGGCGCGGGCCTGCGGCGAGCCGGTCACCGACCCGGCAGGCGGCCTGGACCGGCTGTTTCCCGAGCCGGCCGTGCTGGCCGGGCTCGACCCAGAGCTGCTGGCCATGCCGAAGCCCCGCCGGGACACGTTCATCCGGCTCGCGGGCGCGCTGGCGAACCGGCAGATCGATCTCGGCGCGGGCAGCGACTGGCAGCAGGCGCGCGAGCAGCTGGCCGCGCTGCCGGGGATCGGGCCGTGGACCGTGGAGACGACCGCGATGCGCGCCCTCGGCGACCCGGACGCGTTCACGGCCACCGACCTGGGAGTCCGGCTGGCCGCCCGCGAGCTCGGCCTGCCCGGCACGCCGGCCGGGCTGACCAAGCGCGCCGCGGCCTGGCGCCCCTGGCGGGCGTACGCCGTGCAGTATCTGTGGGCCACCGGCGAGCACGCCATCAACCAACTGCCGGCGTGAGCCGGCGCCGGCCAGCAAGTCCGGGAATGACCAGGAAAGGAACTGTGATGACCGCAAGCAGTGGCCGTGCGCGCCTGGCGCGGACGGTGACCGAAAGCCCGCTCGGGCCGCTCACGCTGATCGCGTCCGGCGGAGCGCTGACCGGCCTGTACATGAACGGGCGCAGGCCGGCCTCGGCCGACGCGGCCGGCGACGCCGAGGGCGCGGACGCCGCGGTGCTCGACGAGGTCGAGCGGCAGCTCTCGGAGTACTTCAGCGGGCAGCGGCAGGCCTTCGACCTGCCGCTCGCGCTGGAGGGAACCGCATTCCAGCGCCGGGTCTGGGACGCGCTGCTCGGCATCGGTTACGGGCGGACGCTCTCCTACGGCCAGCTGGCCGACCAGATCGGGCAGCCGACGGCCGCACGCGCGGTCGGGCTGGCCAACGGGCGCAACCCGGTGAGCATCATCGTCCCGTGCCATCGCGTCGTGGGTGCGGACGGCAGCCTCACCGGCTACGGCGGCGGGCTGGACAACAAGCATCGCCTGCTGGAACTGGAGCGGCGGGTAAGCCGGGATTCGGCCGGCTGAGCGCCGCACGGGGCAGCGCCGGATCCGTCAGCTGCCGCCCATCCCGAGGCAGGTGAGTCCGACCAGGGTCAGGGTGCTAACCGCGAGCAGGCCGTGGGCCACGACCACCGGGATGGGAAAGTGGCTCTCGGCGGGCCTGGGGACACGCGCCCGGGCGAGTGCGTCCCTGGGCCGGGCGCGCAGGGCCGCGCCGAGCGCGCGCCGCACCATGATCCACCGTCCGAGCATGGTGAAGCCCAGCAGCGCGACGGCCACCAGGGCGGCCAGCGCGATCCAGGCCAGCATGTCCCGGTCCACGATCAGGTAGCCGACCCACGCCGCCAGTCCCGAGGCGGCCAGCAGGACATGGCCGCCGATCACCGTCCTAGGCAGCCTGCTGAACCCGCCGCCCGGCGCTCCGATGTCGTACTCGATCAGCCAGATGGCCAGCAGGTACAGCCCGGCGAAGACAGTGACGAACCAGGTGAACAAGGCGAAAACGCTCATGCCCTCAACCCCCACCCAACCTAGTCGTCCCTCCCACCAGGGACATTTCCCTCCCAGCGGGGACGATACCTAATTAGCCCTCGGTGCGAGGGTCATTAGCACGGAGTCGCCGGCCGAACGGCGGTGCTTGCGGCCAGGCAGTCAGCTCCCGCCCACTCCGAGAACAGTGAGCAGCACTAACGTGATAGTGCTGAAGGCGAGTACGCCATGCGCCACCACAACGGGGACGGGGAAGTGGCTCTCAGCGGGCGCGTTCACGCGGCCCCGGGCGAACACGTCGTGAGGGCGGGCGCGCAGGGCCGCGCCGAGCGCGCGCCGCACGATGATCCAGCGGCCCAGCAGCGTGAGGCCCAGCAGCGCGACGGCCACCAGGGTGGCCAGCGCGATCCAGGCCAGCATGTCCCGGTCCACGATCAGATAGCCGATCCACACCAGCAGGCCCGAGGAGGCCAGCAGCCCGTGACCGCTGATGACGGTCCTGGGCAGCCTGGTGACCGCGCCGCCCGGTGCGCTGATGTCGTACTCGATCAGCCAGATGACCAGCAAGTAGAGCCCGGCGCTGACGGTCATGATCCAGCTGATCAAGGCGGCGAAAACCATGGTTCCTCTTCAGGCGGGTCGGCTGTTGCCTTCCTAACGGACCAGTTCCGGCCGCGGTTCACCCGCGATGAGCTCGCTACGCTCGCAGTTGTGCCCTTCCCCACACAGCCCGCGGCCCGGCGGCTCACCCGCCGCGCAAAGCGCAGGCTGGCGTGGGCCGGCGGGATCGTCGCCGCCGCCGTAATCGCGGTCGTAGCCTGGGCTGCGCTCAGCCCGGGCAGCTACGGCGGCTCGAGGGCCGGCTGCGTAACCGTCACCGTGCCCAGCAGCACCGGAGGAGGGCTGCTGCACGCGTGCGGCAGCGACGCGAAAGCCATGTGCCGGCGCGCATTCGCCCGTACGGACAAGATCTCGCTGCTGGCCCGCCCGCAGTGCCGCCTGGCCGGCCTGACCCCGCCGGCTTCGTCACCGTGACCGCGACGACACCGTGACCACGACCTCACCGGCCAGCCCGGCGGCGGGCGGGTGCGGCGGGGCACGGGGCTAAGCTCCCGGGTTGTGCCCGGTTCTCACAACGACGCGGTCCGCGAGCAGTTCCGCATTCAGGCCAAGACGTTCGATGACCAGGGGTTCGCGACGGCGAACCTCGACTGGATCGTGGCCCGGCTCGCGCCGGCGGCCGGGGAGCAGGTCCTCGACGTCGCGGCCGGCGCGGCGCACCTGGGTCGCGCCCTGGCCCCGCACGTGGCCCACGTCAGCGCGCTCGACCTGACCCCGGAGATGCTCGCCCAGGGTCAGCGCCTGGCCACCGGGGACGGGTTGCGCAACATCACCTTCCAGCGCGGCGACGCCGCCGCGCTGCCCTGGCTGGACGGCCAGTTCGATCTGGTGGCCTGCCGGCTGACCCTGCACCAGGTCGCCGATCCCGCCGCCGTGGTCCGCGAGATGGTCCGGGTGACCCGCCCGGACGGCCGGATCGGGATCATCGACATAACCGTCGAAGACGACCCCGTCCTGGCCGCCGAGGCCAACCGGCTCGAGCGGCTGCGCGATCCCAGCCACGGGCGCACGCTGACCGTCGGCGAGATCCGCACCCTGCTCACCGAGGCCGGGGCCGGCGTCAGCGCGACGCAGAGCCGCGATCAGCGGCTCGATTTCGAAGACTGGATGAACCGCACGCAGACGCCCGCCGGTACCCGCGACGCGATCCGCGAGCGGATCGGTCGCGAGCTCGCGGGCGGCGAGCCGACCGGCCTGCGACCGGACCGCGACGCCGGCGGCGCCATCGGCATCAGCCACGTCTGGGCCGCCGTCACCGCCGCGCCAGCGTCGTGACCGCTGACCGGCCTGACCAGGGACGCGGCCCTGACCAGGGACGCGGCCTGACCAGGGCGCGGCCCGGCTGCGGGCGGCGTGGCCACGAGACGCGTTACCGCTGGCTCGGCGGGTCGTCCCCGTGGTCATAGTGGTCCTGGTGGTCCTGGTGGTCATGGTGGTGAGCCCGGCCCCGGATCAGGTACAGCACGACCAGGACGAGGCCTGCGACGATGGCCAGGCGCGTGAAGTGAGGCCACCAGAGCATGTTCTGCGCGGCGACGATGACCGCTACGATCAGCGCGGCGATGAGCAGAGGATGGTAGGAGCGCCTGCGGCGCGGGCGGGTAGTCACTTCGGGTGCCTCACCGTCGGGTAGATCGTCGAACAGCCCGGCGATATCTGACCGGGTCTTGGCGCGCATGGCCTGCTCCACGCGCTCGTTGAACTCGGACTGGTCGAGGCGGCCTTCGCCGTAGTGCTCGGCCAGCCGGTCGGCCACTTCCGACCGTTCGGCGTCTGAAACCCGCAGGTCGGGCTGACCGTAGGCGATCCGGCGGCGGAACGAGGACGTCCGCGTCCGGGGCGAACTGGGCTGCGCTGGCATCGTGATGCGACCTCCTTGGCACGGACCGGGTTCGCCGGTCAGCGTGACCGGGCCTGGAGCGACTGGATAAAGGAACTGGCGATGGACTGCTCGGCGTCCTCATCGGGGATGAGCAGCCATCCGGCCAGGTAGAGCGGCACGCCTATGCCGCCCACGACGGCCAGCACGGCGAAGACGATCCGGACGATCGTCACGTCGACGTCGAAGTAGCGGGCGACGCCGGCCGCGACCCCGGCCAGCATCCGATCGTGGAAGGGCCGGTAGAGCGGCTGGGGCCGGGAGCTGACGCCGGCCTCGTGGTCGGTGGTGGCTGAGCTGCTGACTGGCTGCTGTGCGGATGTCGTGTTCATGGCTCCAGCCTGCTGCGGCGAGCCCGCCGGGGGTATCGGGAAGGTCCCGGATCCGACCCTGATGTGTCCCGGGCCGGATCAGGGTGTTACCGGATACCGGCCGGGCGGGATTGGCGCGATGATAGATACGTGAAGGAAGCAACCGGAATGCGGCACGACCGCGGGCATCCGCGGCGCCCTGGCGCGCTGTCATGGCTGCGGGGACCGGCCAGCAGCGGCCCGCTGCGACGAGCCCCGGACGACCGCCTGGCGGGCGGCGTCGCGGCCGGCCTGGCGGCACGCACCGGCTTCGACGTCACCGTCGTCCGGATCGCGTTCGTGCTGGCCACGCTGGTCACCGGCGGCTTCGCGCTGGCGGCCTACGTGCTGGCCTGGCTGCTGCTGCCGATGGAGGGCGCGGACAGCAACATCGCCAGTCACGCCCGGTCCGACCGGCATGGGATCACGCTGGCCGCCGGGGTCGCGTCGCTGCTCGCCGTCGTGCTGCTCGTGGCCAGCACGTTCGGCATCGGCTTGCTCGGCTGGCTGAGCTGGCCGCTGATCATCAGCGCGGCCGGCCTCGTGCTGATCTGGCGGAACGCCACGGCGGACGAGCGGGAGACGATGCGGCACCTGGCCGAGCCGCTGGCCGGCCTGACCGGGGGCAAGGGCGGCCGGCGGACCATCGTGCGCATGTCGGTCGCTGGCGTCCTGCTGATCAGCGGCCTGGTCGCGCTGACGTCCGCGCACGAGAGCTTCGCCGTGCTCCGGCCGCTGGGCGGCGTGCTGCTGGTGATCGCCGCGATCGTGGTGGTGCTCGGTCCGTGGTGGCTGCGCATCGCCCGTGATCTGGTGGTCGAGCGCCAGGCCAGGATCCGGGCCGAGGAACGGGCCGACATGGCCGCGCGGCTGCACGACTCGGTGCTGCAAACCCTCGCCCTGATCCAGCGGCGTGCGAGCGACCCGCAGCAGGTCATCAAGCTGGCCCGGGCGCAGGAACGCGAGTTGCGCGGGTGGCTGTTCGACGGCCAGGCACCCGGCCCGCTGGGTGGCGAGGGCATGACGCTGGCCGCCGGGGTGCGGCTCATCCAGCAGGAGGTGGAGGATCAGCACGGGATCACCGTCGAGGCGGTGACCGTCGGCGACTGCGATCTTGACGATGACCTGGCTGCCCTGCTGGCCGCGGCGCGAGAGGCCACGGTCAATGCCGGAAAGTGGTCAGGCGCCGACGTCGTCTCGCTGTTCGCCGAGGTCGAGCCGGCCGAGGTCTCGCTGTTCGTGCGGGACCGCGGGCGGGGCTTCGACCCGGCCGCGGTCCCGGGCGACCGGCGCGGGCTGGCCGAGTCCATCCACGGCCGGATGGCCCGCCGCGGCGGTTCGGCGACCGTCCGCAGCGTCCCCGGCGAGGGGACCGAGGTGTCGCTGACGATGCCCCGCACCGCCGGAAAACGCCAGCCGAGCCGGACGTGAGCACGCCAGGCAGCCGCGCACCCGGCGCTGACCGGCCCCGGGTGTTCATCGTCGACGACCACGGCCTGTTCCGCTCCGGCGTCCGGTCCGAGCTCGGCGACGAGGTGGACGTGGTGGGCGAGGCGGACGACGTGGAGCCCGCGATAGCGCTGATCGCCGAGACCCAGCCCGATGTCGTACTGCTCGACGTGCACCTGCCCGGCGGCGGCGGGCAGGCGGTGGTCACGGCGATCAAGGACGCGCACCCGCAGGTGCGCTTTCTCGCCCTGTCCGCGTCGGACGCCCCGGAGGACGTGATCGCGGTGGTCCGGGCCGGCGCCCGGGGTTACGTGACGAAGACGATCTCCGGCGCCGAGCTGGTGGACGCCGTGCACCGGGTCGCGGCCGGGGACGCGGTCTTCTCGCCCCGGCTGGCCGGGTTCGTCCTGGACGCGTTCGCCGCCACGGCCCCCGCCGACGGCGGCCGCCTGTCCTTCGACCCCGAGCTCGACCAGCTCACAAGCCGGGAGCGAGAGGTCCTGCGGCTCATCGCCCGCGGCTACACCTACAAGGAAATCGCCCGAGAGCTCTACATCTCCACCAAGACCGTGGAAAGCCACGTCTCCTCGGTCCTGCGCAAGCTCCAGCTTTCGACCCGCCACCAGCTCACCCGGTGGGCCGCCGAGAGGCGCCTGACCTAGCACCCTGCCCCCCGCCTCCTGCCCCCGCTCCCCGGTTCTGCCGACTCTTCACGCAAGCAGGACTAATCTGTGACCGAATTCGTCCGGGTTTGTTCCACCGTAATGCCTGCAACATCGAGATGATCATGGGTGATCTCTCGGATTGTCGGGACTCGACGGGCCGGGAAGGTAGTGGGCGGAGCACTATGGTTCGCGTGGAGCGGGGAATGGCCTCAGCTCCGCCGCTGGGAGAGTGAGTGGGCCGGACCGACCGGGAAGCATCGTCGCCCGCGGCGCCCGGCGCGCTGGGTGCGTCCGGCACGCACACGGGGCGGCGTGCGCCTGGCGGCGCCGGTGATGCGGTCGCGGCAGAGCGGCCGCTGCTCGGCCGGACGGGGCGGGTTCTCCGGCTGCTGTTTCCCGCGTCCGAGCCGCCCGCGAGGCGCCGGACGCCAGGGACGGTGGCCTGGCTGGTGCTCGCGAACGCCGCCGCGATCGCGGCCGGGGCGGTCATCCTGCTGGAGCGGCAGCCGGGCAGGCCGGCCTGGCAGGACGTGGGGAACGAGGACTACAAGTTCTTCCTGGCCGGCGCGCTGGCCCATCCGGGCAGCAGCCTGTGGACGACGTACAACGGATACCTGCAGACACTCCCCCGGCTGATCGCTGAGGTGGTGGCCAGGTTCCCGTTCCGGGACGCCGACGTCGGCTTCGCGGTCGCCGGGGCGGTCACCGCGTCCTGCTGCGCCGTGTTCGTCTTCCACGCCTCGGCCGGCCACATCCGCACCCCGGCGCTGCGCGCCCTGCTGGCCGTTAGCGTGCTGCTCCTGCCCACGGCGCTGTACGAGATCACCAACAGCGACGTGAACACGATCTGGTACCTGCTGTTCGCGACGTTCTGGGCCCTGTTGTGGCGCCCGCGCTCGCGGGCCGGGCAGGTCCTCGCCGGGCTGGTCTGCCTGCTGACCGCGCTGTCGAACGTGCTGGCCATCGCGTACCTGCCGCTGGTCGTCGCCCGGGTCATAGCGCTGCCCCGGGTGCGCGAGCAAGCGGCCACCATCGGCTGGGTTGTCGGCGGCGCGCTGCAGGTGCCCGCGGTCCTGGCCGCGGGGCGGAACAACCAGAACGCGCCGCTGCCGGGGGCGCTGGGCTTTTACGCCCGCAACGTGATCCTGGCCGGGGTGTTCGGCCATCATTGGGCCGCCGTGCTCACCGACGCTGTCGGCATCGTGGCCGCTACCGCGATAGCGGGGTGCATCGTGGTCGCGGCGGTCACCTGGGCCTGCGTCCGGGGCGGGCCGCGGGTGCAGGTGTTCGTACTCGCCGCCCTGATCACCGGGTTCATCCTCACGCTCCTGCCGGTGCTGGTGCACGGCAACGTGGCCAGCCCCGGGGAGGTGCGGACGCTGGTATTCGTGCACGGCTCCCGTTACGCCCAGGTCCCGATCCTCATCCTGTACTCACTGGCGATCGTCACGGTAGACCGGTTCTGGAGGCGGCCCGCGCGGCACGGGCGGGCCGCCCACGGCGTCGCCGTCGTCGTGCTGGTGGCGATGCTCGGCACGGTCTGGGTCAGCGACTACCGGTTCGTCAACCGGCGCGCCAGCGCGCCCGCCTGGTCGCAGATCGTGAGCAAATTCGAGGCGCAGTGCGCGCACCATCCTCCGCAGCTGACCAACCTCCGCAAGAACGTCAGCTGCTGGATGCTCAGGCGCTGACGGATTTCCCGGCCGCGGAACATGCCGAAGCGGGGCGACCGTCCTGAGGCGCTCGGCCCCGCTTCCGGTCAGGAGGGGAACGCCGAGTTCAGCAGGACCTCGCCGTCGATCGCCTCCACCGGCGCGGCACCCAGATCCGCGAGCCGCTCCCGCACCCACGACTGGGCTAGCTCGCTGGCCTGCATAGCGCCCGCCTGGCTGGTGAAGACGCCGATGCTGGCCACTTCGTCCTGGCCCGAGTGGACCAGGGTGTAAGACAGCACGCCCTCCACCTCGGCGATCTGCGGGACATACTCCGCGCGGATCAGCCGCGCCACCTCAGTGGTCTGTCCCGGCGCGCACCGGAGCCGCAACAGGGTTGCATGCATGACCATCCTCCCTGGATGCCGCGAGCTCCGGCTGCGCCGGAGCCGGGCCGGCCCGCGGTGGGCCGCACCCGCGGCGGGCCGCGCCCGGCTGAAACAGCCGGCGTGTCCGTTCGGAATCAACAATGCGTGGATAACGAGGTTAGAGCCGATCCCGGGCCGCGGCTCGCCCGTTATGGCGAAGAGTTAGCGCTGCTCTGACGCGCCTAATGCTTCGCGTTGTGCCGCAGCGTCAAGGGATGACTCCCGAACTTGACAGACGGCTTCGGACTCGCCCGGGTAGCAATGGGCGCGAGTACTATCGCACGACGAACGCCGAGCGACGGGATGTAGCAGGACGTGGCCGCGCAGCAGTACGACTTCATCATCATCGGCGGGGGGTCGGCCGGCAGCGCGCTCGCCAACCGGCTGTCCGCCGATCCGGCCAACCGGGTCCTGGTGCTGGAGGCCGGCCGGCCGGACTACATCTGGGATGTGTTCATTCACATGCCCGCGGCGCTGACGTTCCCCATCGGGAGCCGGCTCTACGACTGGCGGTACGAGTCCGAGCCCGAGCCGTTCATGGGGGGCAGGCGGATCTACCACGCCCGGGGCAAGGTGCTCGGCGGATCGAGCAGCATCAACGGCATGATCTTCCAGCGCGGGAACCCGCTGGATTATGAGCGATGGGCCGCCGACCCCGGGATGGGCAGCTGGGACTACGCGCACTGCCTGCCGTACTTCAAGAAGATGGAGAACTGCCTGGCGGGCGGGGACGAGTACCGCGGCACGGACGGCCCGCTGATCCTGGAGCGGGGCCCGGCGACCAACCCGCTGTTCCGCGCCTTCTTCAAGGCCGCGCAGCAGGCGGGCTACTCGCTGACCAAGGACGTGAACGGTTACCGCCAGGAGGGGTTCGCCCCGTTCGACCGGAACATCAGCCGGGGCCGGCGGCTGTCGGCGGCCCGCGCCTACCTGCACCCGGTCATGCGGCGGCCCAACCTCACCGTGGAGTGCCGGGCCTTCGTCACCAAGATCCTTTTCGAGGGCGGGCGCGCGGTGGGCGTGGAGTTCCGCCGCGGCCGGGGCGCAGGCCGCCGGGGCCGGGGCGCGGAGACGGAGCGGCAGGCCCGGGCCGCGGGTACGGCTGGGCAGGGCCGGGGTGCGCAGACGGAGCGGCAGGCGCGGGCCGGGGAGGTCATCCTGTGCGGCGGCGCCATCAACTCGCCGCAGTTGCTGCAGCTGTCCGGGGTGGGCCCGGCCGACCTGCTGGGCGGGCTCGGCATCGAGCCGGTCGCCGACCTGCCCGGCGTGGGTGCGAACCTGCAGGACCACCTGGAGGTCTACGTTCAGTACGCGTCCAAGCTCCCGGTCTCGGTGTCGCCCGCGCTGAAGTGGCACAACCGGCCGGCGGTCGGCGCCCGGTGGTTGTTCCAGCGCAGCGGGCCGGGGGCGACCAACCACTTCGAGGGCGGCGGGTTCGCGCGCAGCAACGACGAGGTCCGGTACCCGAACCTGATGTTTCACTTCCTGCCGATCGCGATCCGCTACGACGGCTCGGCCCCGGCCGGCGACCACGGGTACCAGGTGCACATCGGGCCGATGTACTCCGACTCCCGGGGATCGGTCCGGATCGTCTCGGCCGACCCGTCCGTCCACCCGGCGCTGCGGTTCAACTACCTGTCCACTCCGACCGACCGCCGGGAATGGGTCGAGGCGATCCGCATCGCCCGGCGGATCCTGACCCAGCCCGCGTTCAGCGCGTACAACGCCGGCGAGCTGTCACCGGGGAGCGGCGTGCAGACCGACGAGCAGATACTCGACTGGGTCGCCCGCGACGGCGAGACGGCGCTGCACCCATCGTGCACCGCGGCCATGGGCACCGGCGAGATGTCCGTGGTCGACCCGGCCACGATGCGGGTGCACGGCCTGGACGGCCTGCGGGTCGTCGACGCGTCGGTGATGCCCTACATCACCAACGGGAACATCTACGCCCCGGTGATGATGATCGCGGAGAAGGCCGCCGACCTGATCCTGGGCAACACCGCGCTGCCGCCGTCGACGGTCGGCTTCTACCGCGGCGACGCGCCGGCGCCGGGCGCCCCGGCCGGCCGCCCGGACGCCGGCTGACCACCCGCCGACCGCCCGGACGCCGGCTGACCACCTGGCCGCCCACCCGGTCGGCCAGATCAGTAGCCGGGGGCCGGGTAGGTGATCGTCTTCGCTTCGGTGAAGGTGTCCATCGGGTAGCGCCCGCCTACCCGGCCGGTGCCGCTGACGCTGCCGGCCCGGCCGCCGAAAGGCAAGTGGGACTCCCACAGGTTCGTCGATGCGTTGATGTTGACCCAGCCGGCCCTGGCCCGTTCCGCGAAGCCGAGTCCCCGCTCCAGGCTGCCGGTGAAGACCGCGGCCGTCAGCCCGAACGGCGAGGCGTTGGTCAGCTTGAGCGCCTCGTCGGCCGATCCGACCTCGACCACGGGAACCACCGGGCCGAAGGTCTCCTCGCGCTCGATCAGCATGCCCGGCGTGACGCCGTCGAGCACCGTCGGCTCGGCGTACAGGCCGGTGGGAAAGCCTGCGGCACGACGCCCGCCGCAGCAGATCCGTGCGCCGCCGGTGACCGCGTCGGCCACATGGCGGTCGAACTTCGCCGCCGTGGCCTCGTTGTTCAGCGGGCCCATCGTGGTCTGCGGATCGAACGGATCGCCCAGCCTGACCTGCAGCTTGGTCTGGGCCACCACCCGGTCGACGAACTCGGCCCGCACCTGCCGGTGCACCAGGAACCGCTCGCCCGCCGTGCAGCTCTGGCCGGCGCACAGGTAGGCGGCCTCCAACGCCGCAGCCGCGGCCAGCTCCAGGTCGGCGTCCTCCAGGATCACCATCGGCCCGTTGCCGCCCAGCTCGAGCAGCTGCGCCTTGCCGGCCGCGCGCGCGGCCACCTGAGCGCCGGTCGCGACCGAGCCCACGAAGCCGACTCCGGCCACGCCCGGGTGGCCCACCAGCGCGTCGCCGACGACCGGCCCCGGACCCGAGACGAAGTTGAAGGCCGCGGCGGGCGCGCCGGTCTCGGCGAGGGCGCTCGCGATCACCTCGGCCAAGATCGCGCAGCACGCGGTGGTGGACGGCGCGGGCACCCAGACCACCGTGTTTCCCGCCGCCATGGCCGGCGCGAAGATCTCGGCGCCCATCGTGTACGGCCAGTTCCACGGGCTCACCACGGCCACCACGCCGAGCGGCACCCGGGCAGTGAGGATCCTGCGCTCGGCGGACGTGGAGAAGGGCAGCGCGCCGGCGCTGCGCTTGGCGTCCTCGCCGGCCATCCGGAAGTAGCCGGCCAGCTCATCGACCTCGTCGAAGGACTCGGCCAGCAGCGGCTTGCCCTGGTCCTCGGTCAGCGCCCGGGCCAGTTCGTCGCGACGGCGGCCGATGCCGACTACCACCGCATCGCACCATTCGGCCCGCCGGAACGGCGATGACCCCGCCCAGTCCTCCCCGGCCGCGGCCGCCGCCACGACCGCGTCATCCACGTCAGCCGGGTCGGCCGCCGCGACCCGGGCGAACGTCTCACCGGACGCCGGGCTGATCGCCGCGGCCCGGCCCGCCCGGCCGTCGCGCCACTGGCCGGCGATGTACAACTGGTACTGCCGCACGCTGCCTCCTTGGATTGCGCCGAGTGATGGGGCGCCAGGTGATGTGCCGGGCTACCGTGGGCCGTCGGGAGGCGTCCGGGCCGACTGCGCCGGGACGGCCGACCCCACCGAGCCGGGCGGCCTCGCAGCCCCGGTCGGCGTCGCGCCCGCCGACCCCACCGCGCCCCCCGGCCGCACCGCGCCCCCCGGCCGCACCGCGCCCCCCGGCCGCACCGCGCCTCCTGGCAGCACCGGGCCGGCCGACGCGGCCGCGCAGCGCCGGCCGAGGTCGCCGAGTGCCTC
>Ga0207664_10000255_pt1 | contig 40070 bp, 41 predicted proteins | sample LARL83metaG_FD_184349 | JGI IMG/M metagenome (GOLD analysis project Ga0207664, IMG submission 184349) | Corn, switchgrass and miscanthus rhizosphere microbial communities from Kellogg Biological Station, Michigan, USA - LAR L8-3 metaG... | ecosystem: Host-associated > Plants > Roots >...
GTGAGGGGAGCGTCGCACCTAACCCTTACACGACACAACCACTTAAAAGCGAAGTGTCCCTAACTGTCCCTTTGACGATTCTGCGGGCCGTAAGCCCCCATAAACCCCCCGCACACTGTTCGTGAGGGACACCTCGTAACACATACGTGAGTGTATGTGAGCGTCAATATCATAGTCCGTTTTCCGAACACGCTGGCCGCCGAGCTGAAGGCAGAGCAAGCCCGCACCGGATGCAGTATGAGCGAGTTCATCCGGCGTGCCGTGACCGACGCCCTGAAAAAGAAGGCGGAGGAAACCAAGTGAGCTACACCCACGCCCGTAAGTTGTACCCGAGCGCAGAAATCCACGGCAGTGGTGACTACGGAAGTGTGAGCCATTGTCACGAGCAGGTTCACATCGAACTTGGCAGCGAGGAATTCGTCAGAGAAGTGTCGCAGGGTCCCTGCGGTAAAGGCTGCTCATGGAAGCACCGGGTCGAACGGATGTTCCCCACGCCATTGCCGAACATCAGGGAAACGGCGGAGGACCGCTACGAAGAACGCCTGCGGGCGAAGCGCGAAAGCAGAGCAGAGTGAAGCGACCGAAGACACCACCGTGCGTCACGTTGTATGTGGATGAAGAAATCGATTGGGAGCCCAGAAATGAACGCAGTAGTACCGAACGCAAAGCAAACCCTGCCACTCGGAACGTGGTTAACCATCAAGCATCTTCCAAAAGGAACCACCGCCGAAAGTTTGAGCGCAGACCTTTACCAGCAGTCGGGTCTGAACATTCCCCCGAACCTGATTAGCATTCGGCAGCATGACTTCTCCGCCTCCGCCATCTTCTCCGTCACGGACGAGCTGCTCGTTGATGTGCTCAATTGGATTTTGGAGCCAGTGAAGCTGGACGGCGAAGGCGTCAGCGTCGTCCGCAGCAGCACCAGCCGTCCCCGAGGGAACGCCTTAACACGCGCGGGACACAGTGGCAATCGCCACAGGGTCGGCGCGTAAAAACGTCGGCCCGCCCCCTCCACCACTTGGTCGGGTGACATACGTTCTGGAAACGGGGCGAGATGTCTGTAGATGACCTTATCCGCTGGCGAGGGGAGACTACAACATTCGGGTCGCCACAGAACCGTCAAGAGCCAAGGGAACAACGGACCACCCATCCGCCCGGCAGAGATGGCAGATGGCGGCCCGAGTAACTCCCCATGATGAACCCGGTCGAAACCTTCCGCGATTTGCACCTTTGCCTGACCACCACCGATGACGGATTATGGAGGTTGTTATCCTCCCGCATAGTGGTCAAGGGAACTCACGTCATCACGGACGAGGATGGCCGCCTGAACGGATGGTTGAGAATTCTTTCTGACGGTTCGTTCTTGTTTTCCGTCATTCCATCCCGCAGGCGTCAGGGCCTTGGAACCCGGTTGCTTGAGGCCGCAGGAAAAATCGATTGGAAACGCAGTGACTACTCGCCTGCTGGCCGGGCCTGCGTCGACGCGTTCATAAACCGAACGGCAAAAACGAGAGCAGAGCAAGGCACGTAGAGCAAAGCAAGCAACCAAGAACATCACCCATACACGAGCACGACCCCGTCCTTGCGATAAGCAGCCCGTTTGACGCATACCTCATCGTCATGGCAGCGTCACCCGACCCAGCGATAAGCAACGCGCGTGTGGTCAACGTGGCGCGGCATCAGGCAACGTGAGCAGCGAGCCCAGCGTCACCCCGGCCCGGCGTCATCATCACCAGCGCGTTGGTCGCCAGCGACAGCCAGCGAATGACAGGGCGCGAAGCACAGGCGATGGCTGCGATTGCGTTGCAGTTTCAGCAGGTTACATCGACCAACCTCGACCGATGTAACTCTATGATTCCTTGGGGGTAAGGGTAAGGCGTTTTCATTTCAGGCTTCGCTCGTCGAGCGCGCGCAGGCAGAAATTTCGTGCGGCATCCGAATTTCGGTTTACATAACAGGCCCCGATGGGAACTACCGAAATGATTCGGGGGCACTTAGCGCGACTTACATAACAGTCCCCGTCACACGCCGCTGGTCCATTGACCCCTTCACAAAATGACGACCATCGGGAAACTTACGATTCTGGGACCCGCTCCTCGCAATAAACATGGGCAGGCGATGGTGCGCGTCCAGTGCGACTGCGGAAGTCACGAATTTGTCGCGCGCAAGGATGCTGTCCTTTCAGGCAACACGAAATCCTGCGGATGCCTCGCGCACGCTCACAAGAAACCATCGCGCCCCGAACCCAGGTCCGCGCCAGCAACACCTTCCTTGGCTGCTCCGCCTGCGCTAACTCCCGAATGGTACGCGCAGCAAATCGCTGGCAAAGAGGCCGCAGCAGTTGCTGCCGAAAAGCGCGCGAACGATTTAGAGGAAAAACTCGCGCACCAAGACCACACAGATTTGGAGACGCATAAGCAGTGGAATACCGAAGCGACGACAGCGCGGAAACTGCGACAGGAAATCGCCCGGCTTAAGACTGCGAAGGACAAGGCCGAGACGGGCGAGAAAAAGGACACCAGAACCCAGACCGAGATTACTCGCGACAAAATCCGCGCGTTGAGGGAGGGGAAATGAACGGACTCTGCGAGTGTGGCTGCGGGCAGCCCGCCCCGATTGCGAAGAACGACAACCCACTCTATGGCTGGGTGAAAGGACAACCGAAACGATTCGTCAACACGCACCAAGCCCGGATGCCGAAGAGAGCCCGGAAGCACGGATTCGCCCGTAAGGGCAAGACCCCGGAGTATCGCACTTACCTGAGCGCAAAGTATCGCTGCACTGGACCGAACGGCCCTGACTGGAAAGACTACGGCGGAGCTGGCATCAAGTTCCTGTTCGCATCTTTTGAGGAGTTCTTCACGGAGTTGGGACCGAAGCCGACGCCGCAGCACAGCATCGACCGATACCCGAATGGGGCTGGGAATTACGAAAAAGGAAATGTCCGCTGGGCCACGAAGAGCGAGCAGTGCTTCAACCGTCGCCCGTGGAAGAAGGGAAAGAAGGCCGCGTGACCGACTACGTCGCAAAAGCGAACCAGTACATGGCGGACGTGTTGGAGGGCCGCGTCATCACTTGCAAATGGACGAAGCTTGCGTGTGAGCGGCAGCGGAACGACCTGCTGAAGGATTGGGAGTTTTATTTCGACGCCGAAGCTGCGAATGATGTGTGCTCGTTCTTGGAGTTGATGACACACGTTAAGGGAGAAAGAGGCGGCGAGACTCTGGTCCTCGAAAACTGGCAGTGCTTCTACATCTGCACAGTCTTCGGTTGGAAGAAAAAGGAAAACGGACGCCGCAGGTTTCGCCGCTCCGTTGTGTTTGTCGGCAAGGGAAACGGCAAGAGCTTCTTGAGCAGTGGCCTCGGGTTGTACATGCTCGCAGCGGATGGTGAATCAGGCGCGGAGGTTGTGTGCGCGGCGAGGGCAACTGACCAAGCCAGATTGGTATTCGACGTGGCCCGTGACATTTGCCGTGCAAACCCACGGCTCTGCGACGCCTTCGGAATCCATGTGCTTCAGCATTCGATTGTTCACAGGGCCTCCGCCAGCAGCATGAAGCCCGTGTCGGCGCAGGGCAAGTCGTTGGCAGGAAAAATACCCCACATGGCCAGCGTCGATGAAACGTGGAGCCATAGGGATAGAGAGGTTGTTGACGAGTGCGAACGTGGCACCGACAAGCGGGTTAACTCGTTGCTCTCCACGATTTCCCACGCGGGCGAAAACCTCTCCTGCGTCGGCTTCGAGCAGTACACCGCCGCGACGAAAATCCTGAGCGGCGAGCATGCTGACGAGCGCACGTTCTGCCTTATCTATTCCGCCGATGGCCTCGATTGGAAGAGTGACGATGCGCTGTGGGCATCGAACCCCAACCTCGGAGTCAGCGTGTACCTCGACACACTCCGCGAGGCGCAGCAGCGCGCCATCAATATCCCATCGCTCCAGTCCGCTTTCCGGTCGCATAACCTCTGTGAGTGGGTCAACGCGGACCTTGCGTGGGTGGAGACGAGCAAGCTTGCAGCCTGCCGTCAGAGGAACCTTCGCATGGAGGACTTCCGTTACTGGTCGGTCGGCGAGCACCCCGGCGTGACACAACCGAACATGCTCCGCCCGTTCGTCCTCGGCATGGACCTTGCGTCTCGACAGGACTTGGCCGCCACACTTTTCTGCTGCAAGGGTTACCTCGAAGGCGTCGAACATTTCTATTTATTTGGCAAATACTATTTGCCCACTGAGACCGTCGAGGCTTCGCCCATCTCGCAGTATCGGGGCTGGGCAAAGAAGGGCCTGCTCATCACGCACCCCGGCCCGAGCAATGACTACGCCGCCATCGAAGGTGACATCCTCGCGCTCTACCGCCAGCACCTCGGCTACGGTGCAATTCAGAACGACGACGGTTTCGCGTTCAAGGGCGTCGGCTTCGACAACTGGCAGGCGCAGCAGATGTCCGGCAACCTCGAAAAAGCTGGCATCACCGCGATTCCCTTTCCGAAGAACGCGAAGACCTACAGCCCGGTCATGGATTTCTTCACCAGCCTCGCGCTGGCGGGACGCCTTCACTTCTCGCACGACGATGAGGTGCTGTTCTGGTGCCTGAACAACGTGGTCGCGCACCGTGACAACAACGACAATCTGTTCCCGAACAAAGCGAACAAGGACCCACTCCGCAAAATCGATGCCGCGATTGCTGCGCTCTACGCTTTGCGAATGGCGATGGTGCCCGAGCTGCTGGCTGCGCCTGAACTCAGCGACATCCGCGTGACGTTCATTGACGAAGACGGCAGCGTGCGGCAGAACGGCCCGGACGGGAAGCTTATTCAGGTAGCAGGCCCCGTGACCAAGGAGCAAATGAAGCAGGACGAGGTGCGCCTTGGCTAACTTCTGCGCCGAGCCCGGCTGCCCCGGCGTCGCTCGCACGGGAAAGTTCTGCGCCGCGCATGTTGCCGACAACTACCTCAAGAGGAAGAACGCAGCGCGCCCGGAGCGCGATGATTGGTACGGACGTGCCGCGTGGCGCGGCCCTTGCGGAGCCCGTGGTTACAAGCTGAGGAATACACCGCTTTGTGAACACCCCGGCTGCGGCAAGCCCGCGACGCAGGTCCACCATAAAGACGACGGCTGGAAGCAGACGGGCGACTGGCGCGCGTTCATCGACCAGAACAATTTGGCTGCACTCTGTCACGAACACCACAGTGAAGAGACCATGAAACGAAATCAGGAGAGAGGTTTGCTATGTACCAACGCTCAGTAATCGTCGAGCACCAAGAAAGCGGGGACTGGGCACTTGTGCTCACCGCCAACAGAAACGAGTTCGGTCGTCGGGACATTGTCCCGATGATTTTTGCCAATGACGGCTGCGGGCTGTTCGCCGTGGCTCCGCAACTGAAATCGTGGGTGCGTGCTGGGCTGGTCTTCATCTACAACCCGCCCGTCGACCGCCGCGAGGAAATCCTCAAGAACGCGGTCGGCGAATTCGTCCGCGCCGTCAGTCAACGGACGAACATCCTCGAACGGTCGCGCGTCGGAATCGTTGCGCGTGCGAAGGCGGCGAAGGCGGAGTTCACAGCGGCCCCGAAGGGCTTCAGCATCTCCGAGGCGACCGAGCCCGCGTTCTGGTGGTTGGCATCGCGGTCGGAGACAGCAGCGCAATCGATGCGCGTGCTGAACTACCTCATCAGCAAACACAACCTTGGAGCCTTGACGCAAGCGGAAGCCGATGCACTGGGCGAAAAACTCATTAAACGTGGAGGAGCACATGTCAGGAATGTTTTCTAACTTGCTGTCCGTTTTGCGGCCCGCGCCGCAACCAACCACCATCCGCGTGGTCTCGGTCGATGGGCCGACTGATTACGCCGAGCTGCCACAAGGCTTCTTCCGTGTCGAGACCGCCAGCGGCAAGGCGTCTCTCGGCTATAACTGCCCGGCGTTCCTGTGCTGGGACGTTGGCACGACGGTGGTCGTGGGGCGCGAACGCATCACGCTGTCCGTCCCGCGCGAGGAGCTGCCGCTCGTCAAGCTGAAATTCAAGCAGCCGACCTATGGCGTCCAGCAAGTCGGTTCGGTTGGCATCCTCGACACCGACAACATCGACCACGATGGCTCGGTCGTATGGGCTGGTTCACCGCAGCCAGACGGTGTGGGTTCTATTTAGGAGTCCCGTCACACTTCCCGGACAAGATGCGCTGCAACAGCGCAATTCTCGCAAGTGCAAGTATTGGAGGAATGTCATGAGAATCAAAATTCTAAGTGGTCCTGCGGCTGGGCAAATCCGCCACGCCGAGAAATCCCAAGCAACTCAACTCTTAATCGACACAGGTCTTGCCGAACTGGTGCTCGACCCGCCCCCTGCGGCTCCGAAGGTCTCGTGGGGAATTCACCGTGGGCAGGACACCCATCGCCCAGCCATCGTCGGCAGGTGCAGCCGTGAGGTTTGCGGCATGGTGCGATTCGAGGGAAAGCCCGAGGACGCGCACATAACCGTCTTCACACACTCGTGTTCGGCGACGCCTCCCGAAAAGGCTCCCGCCGACATTCTCAACTCCTACTGCGCCGCCTTTAACGAAAACCAAGGCTCGCTCTCTCAGGACGAGGCGGACATGCACCAGTTCGCTCATACCAAGGGTGACTCCGGGCTCCGTCGTCCACTTTTCCAAGGTTATGACTGGAGCGGAAAGCCAATTTACACGGAGCCTTGGTGGTAAAGAGCGGTCACACTTCCACGGAACACTGAGAGGAACTTTTTATGAGTGAGAACAATCGCAGATTTGTACTTGGAGCTGAACTTCGGGCCGCGACTGGCGACGAAGGCATGGTTGTAAATGCGCGCGCTGTGAAGTACGGCGCACTGAGCTTGCCCGGCGTGCCGATGCCCGGCGCGAGGGAACGGATTGCCGCAGGTTGCTTTCGAGACTCGCTGGCGAACGGAGATGACGTGGTCGCGCTTTGGAATCACAACAAAGACGCGCCGTTGGGCAGAGTGAAGAACGGCAGTTTGAAACTCGTGGACGACAAGGACTCGCTCCGCTTTTCCGTGCGACTGAACCCCGCCGTTCAAGCGCACAGGGACACCTACGAATTGGTGAAGGACGGCACCATCGGGGAATGTTCATTCGCTTTTTCAAACGTCGATGACGACTGGACGAACGAGCAGGATGAACGTGGCGTTCCCTACATTTTGCGGACGGTAAAATCCGCACAATTGCACGATGTCAGCTTAGTGCTCACGCCTGCTTATTCGGATGGCGCAACGGCAGCGCAGGCCCGCAGCCTCGCGTATCGGTTCGCGCCAGCACCTGTGGGTGACGTTGGATGGGTCGCGGAAGTGAATGCAAAGCTGACCGCTCTTGGCCGCCAGTTCGCCGCCGATGAAGAAGCCTATCTGCGGGAACGGGTCGCCCGACTCGGTGAGGAAATCCGCCGACAGGGGATGGGGAGCTAACGTGCCCGCGCAGAAATTCACGGTCAAACACATTCTCACCAAGAACCTCTTACCGGGAGGCGGTGACCCCGCCGCGCGCGGCAAGGGAACACCGCTCTGCCTCTACGTTTGCAAAGACGACGGCAGCGTGTGGCTCTCCGACGCCGAGGGCGACATGATTTGCCTCAGCGACATTCTCCTCGGCAAGGGCGCGCCTGCGAAAGCTTTTCCCGCACAGGGGTGCGCTGGGCGTGATGGAGCACCCGGTCGTGACGGAGCCGATGGAAAACCGGGCCGCGACGGAAAAGACTCGACCGTGCCCGGCCCCGCGTCAACCGTGCCGGGACCGCAAGGTCCTCCGGGTCAGTCAATACGCGGAGAGCGTGGGCCAGCCGGACCCGATTCCGCTGCGCTGCTTGAGCAGGTTCGAAAAGAGATGGTCGAACTACGCGCCATCGTGAACCCTCTCAACGACGCGTTTCACGCGTACTTGGAAGCAGCAAAGAACGCCGCCATCGCGCGCGAGGGGTACATGACCGCAGCCACAGAAAGAATTCAGAACAAAAGAAGGAGCAGCTAATGCAGCGCACCCCTATGACCCCGGAACAACTCGATAGTTATAGACCGAAACCAGTGGCCGCCAACCAGCCTGCGGAAACAGCAAAGCATTTCGCGCACCGCACCGCCGTCCCGTTGGAAGTCGTCCTCCGCATCGAAGAGTTGGAGCGCAAGGTTCTTTTTCTGATAGAAGCACTCGGGTACCCTCTGCCCCCGAAAGTTTAAGTACAAGATTCCCCAGCGAAGCTGGGGTAGTTACCGCGACCAAGCGGTGGACACCATACGCGGTAACGCGATGGGTCGTATCTTGGCGGACCTGTAGCACGCGGTCCCTCGATACACGTGCAGGAGCCGGACTGAACACCCGGCTCCGTTCTCCTTAAATTTCTTCGACCTTCGGGCCGCTCCTCATGGAAGACACCCTCAACCCTCGGGTGGGACCGGAGCAGCAACGCGGCCCGACAACCTCTCTGCTCGACCGCTGGAGAATCTGCCAGCGGTCGCTGCGGGGACCCCAAACACTTCTGGCGTTCATTGATGACCCCAATAACGTACTGCCCACCCGCAGCCGCGCATGGCGTCGAACCTGAACGTCAGTTCACACGACACTCCGTTCACATCTACACCCACGCTTCCTTTGATGCCGAGGGCACCGCAACGACTAATGGCCTCTCCTTCACCGACAGCATGCAGGTTATAGACAAGGCTTTCGTCCATCGTCGGAACGGCGTTCCCGCTTGGGCGTTGTCGACCGCGATGACCCGCGCCGTATTAGTGAACTATTTTGAAACGCGCGCGTTCAGTCCAAAGGAACGGGCGTCTCTACCTGCTGCCTCCGAAGCCGCACGGTTAAAACGCGCCTGTGACCGCTTGCGCTCGCGAGTACCACGGAAGCTTGCAGTGATGGACGGGCTCTGCAACGAATTGGTCGCGTTGAAGGCTGCTGGAGGTGACCCGGCCCGGCAGCGCGTGCTTGAAGTACAAATTGAAGCACTCGACACGCAGGTTCGGATGGCGCAGGAAAACTGGCCCGCCGTCACGCTGGCGATTGTTTACAGGTCCTACAATCTGCATGAAAATTCCTGCGAGGTAGCGCAGGCCCTGTCGGTGAAACCGCCGCATGTGAGACAGGTGCTCGCGAGACTTAATCAGGCGTGGAAGCGGATGAACGGTATTCCGTACATCGACCGCCACGGGCGGATGGTCACCGCGCGCGCGGTGGGTTCGCAGGCGCAGGCTTCATAATTCGGAAAATGAAAAAGGCCCCCGGCGAACCGGAGGCCGATGGTCAAGGGTGACCGCTGCTTAATCCCTGACCCAGCCGCGCGCTGACTCGGCCCGGTCAAGTTGCCTGTTCGCAATCCGCCGATTCGCCGCGTGTGACGTGACCGAAAGTCTCCGCCAAAACCTGCTTTTGAACACCAGCCCGATGTGATACTCACGATGCCCGCGCTCGCGCTTCGCCAGCGTCCGGCTGATTTTGGTTTGCAGAGCTTTGAGCTGGGTGCGGGTTAGGTGCAGGGTGACGTGGCCGTCATGCAAGCGATAATAATTCATGAGCACATGTTGGCTCCCGTCGCCCGGCAGAAGGTGTGCCGCAGGAGCTAACTCTTAGGTGGGGGCGAAGGGACGGCGAGTGTCAAGTTGACAAAAAGCATGAAGTAACCCGCGCGGAAAGTCTACTGGTTTGGTAGCATCCTCCAGACGAGCATGACAAACGTTCGATTGCCGAGGGGTGTGTGCGCCGTCGTCGCGAGCGTAATGCGCGGCTCACACGCCAATCTCGACGCCTTGTTCACGTCATCGGGCGCGCCCGGCGAACCCCCGAAGCTTTCTCACGGGACCAAATGGAAAGAGTGGCTTTTTCGTGCGGGGAGCGACCCGGCTGTTGACAGCCTCACAGTTCTGGGCAACGTCCTCGAAGAGTTCATGGACATCGAACCGCCCGCCAACCCGGACTACCCGGTCAGCAAGTGGAAGGCAGACCGGGCACGCGTGGTCAAAGTGTTAGAGGAGAATGGATTTCGATACTACCGTGGCGGTCGCGTGTTGCCGAGCGGTCAACCCCCAGAGGAGGCGTACCCTGCATCACCCAGCGTTCGGGGGCCGAGGAAGCCCGGCGACGTTGACGAACTGCTGTTGATTCTCGTGAAGAACCTTCGGCGTGCGATGCATCCGCTGACGCAAAGGCGGAAAGGCGCGGTTGCCCTGACCTTCTCCACCGAGTACGACGTTCAGGATTTGTTGCACGCGCTGTTGCGTCCGTGGGTCGCTGACATCAGGCCCGAGGAGTTCACGCCCAGCTACGCGGGCTCCAGCACTCGAATGGATTTCCTTCTTCCGGCACACAAGCTTGTGATTGAGTTGAAGTTCGTGCGCGATGCGAACCACGCCACGAAGATTGGCAACGAGCTAATCATCGACATCGAGCACTACCGCCGCCATCCAGAGTGCGACGCGCTATGGTGCGTCGTCTACGACCCCCAACATCAGATTACGAACGCCGAGGGACTGAAGAAGGACTTGGAGGGCGAGAGAAAGACGAAGGACGGCACCGTCAACGTGAAACTTCTCGTCCTGCAATCCTCCTGATTCCCGAGCCCGTTCAACCCTTCAGGGAAACCTTGCTGAGAGCGTTGGGCAGGAACCCAAAGATTCCAAGTAGCGCGATGAGGATGAGAATCGTGTCCTCGATTTTGAAAGCGAAGCCGGAGGATGGGAGCTTCACAAACAGGTAGTAGTACCCGGCGACCCAGCCCACCGCACTTCCCGTGAAGTTTATGAGTCGCTGGTGAAACCACCACGACTTCAACGCCATCTTCTTCTGGATGAATGGGTGGTCGGTATCGACAAAGATGTCCACGGCCTTCCACGCATAGAAGACACTGAAGCCCAGACCGAGGACGACGAAAACGATTTTGATTGCACACAGCATGAGCGGGGAAATTGTCTCACACCATCCGGCCCTTTCGGGCTGGTTTGTTTTGTGCGCGTAACGTCAGTAACTCGACGCCCCTCCCGCCGTGCGTTAGTGTCACCGCAGGAGGGAACACCGATGGCGAAGACGAAGGTGAGCATCGAAGCCGCGCGGAAGGTCGCACACGCGAACAGCATCATCGAGGAACTGCTGGTGGATTTGTACGGAACCACTCTCCCTGAAGAGGGGGAAGGCCGAAGACGAAGTTTCTTTTTCCGTCACGCGCTGGCCGAGGACCTTGTGGGCGTCACGGAGAAGCTGGATGGAATTCAACTCATGCTTGAGTCAGGGATTGGCTACCGAGGGATACCAAGGAAGATGAAGGCGAAGGCCGCACGCGCGGGACGGTGAGTAGGTCACGTTCTTACACTTTACTTTTCACTTATCGGCTCAGAAAAGCCCGCACCGTGCAGCACGACAGTGCATGTAACTCGCTGAAAACTATCAGGAGTGGCCGCGCGCGTGGCCATTAAGAGTCAGTTGCTCTGCCAATTGAGCTACGCGCCCACGGTGGGGATTTGGCTGGCGGGACAAACAAAAATTATAACATCCGTTTTCGCTTTTCGCCGACATCGCCGCCGCGAAATGTGAGAGACCGGCAAAACAACGCCACGGATCAGACGGATCTTCACGGATAAAACCTCGTATTTGAAAATGATCCGTGAGAATGATCCGTCGAAATCCGCGCAAATCCGTGGCTAAGGTTTCTGTGAGCGCGCGGCCTGCGCTACACTTTCCTTACAACTTCTCTGGTGGGGCGGGTTGTATCCATGGAGGCCACAATCATGTCGCGCAAAATCTTTTCGCTCACATTCGCTTTTCTTTTCTGCGGCTCCGCAACGCTGCTGGCCCAGACCACTCCTCCCGCAGGAGGTCCAACAACGCAACCTGGACGCCGCGGAGGCGAACCCTGTTGGCAGCAGGCAGGCATTCAAAAGTCTGTGATGGAACAGCGCTGGGCCGTCGAACGCGATACGCGTTCCCAAGTGGAAGCAGTCTGCTCCAACTCCTCGCTCACGCCGCAACAGAAACATCAGCAAGTGCAGGAAATTCGCCAGCAGGGCCGCCAGAAAATGGAGGGCCTCGTCACCGCCGATCAGGAAAAAGCCCTGACCGCATGCCAGCAGCAACGCGGCATGAATCATGGTGGAGGAAACGGAGCCGGTGGTCCGCATGAAGGCGCAGGCGGCGGATGCGGCGAGTGGCCTCGCGGCGGACAGCGACCAGGCAATACTCCAAACGGCGCTCCCGGCAGTAACGGAGGAAATCCGCCAACCTCATCTTCGCCGCAGAATTAAAGCATTCCCGGCAAAGAGCATTCTTCCAACAAAGGTCGTCACGACCTCGGTCGCGGCGACCTGAGACCTCAAACTGAATTTGCACCGAAACAAGAAAGCAGAGTGCGGCCAGCGCACTCGAAGAAAGCGCGCAAGCGAAAAGATGCGCAACGCTAAGGAAGATCAACGCGCCGAGCTACAGCCGCTGCCGAGCTTCCGCAGCCAATGCGCTCGATTCGCGCGCCGCCGGACGCCGCGGCGGGAATTGATCGGCTCCCACCGGCGGACGGCGCTCGACCGTGCCGATGACCGGTGCTTCATCCATACCGTCGGCGTATGCCATTGACGCAAAACGCTGCTCACTGCACATTCGGTCAATCATTCGCTGCTGCCGACCGGAAAGCACCGCGTGAGGAAGAATGGGAAAGTTGCGAAACATCCAGAGCAGATAAATGCGCTGAAGGAATGACGGCATTACGTACCGCGGACCAATCGGTGTTTGCACCTGCACCACACCGGCCGCGAGCTTCTCAATCAACATACCTGGGCCCACCTGGAACCTGAAATTGGCCAGAGCAATTCTAGGGCCGCCATTATTGCACTATGAACGATGCAATGGGAAGCTTTTTTTCAGCATCTTGCTGCTATACCGCTAAAAAGGCACTATCTCACGCACCCCAACCGTGAATTTTTGGGAATTCCTCTCGAGACCCTCCCGAAATGACCCCTATTCAACACGGCCCCCTAAACTGTGACCTCGGGCAGGATGTCCATGCGGCGGATCTGCGCGGCCACCCCGAACTCTGTTCCCTCTTCTTCCACGCGGACGATCGTCGCCTGGCAGCATACCCAGCACTTTTCACCGGAGGTGAGTTCGGGAGGTAGGATCAGCACCAGCTCGACTTCGGCGCCCTTCTCCATGCGCGACTTGGTGTACATGAAAACACCGTTGGCGCTCACGTCGCGAGTCTGTGCCGTGTGGTCTGAGCCGTTGCCAGTGCGCACACGCGTGGGTACGCGGGCTGCGACCCTTGATCCAGCGCGGCGCTCGGTATCGGCTTTCATAGGCAAAGTGACCACCTACTGTACACCAACACAAGCAATTGCACGAAAAAGTTCCGGGATCGTTGCCGATCCCGGAACCATTTTGGGAAAACGAGATTAAGAAGAGTGAGTTGCGGTTAAATGTTCGGACGCTTGGAGCGAGCCGCCGGAACTACGAGAGCCTGCTCCATGGTCGGCACATTGGTGCCGCGGAGCTTGGCTTCGACTTCGTGCAGTTTCTCGGTCTGCATGGTCTGGTAATAGGCCTGCACCAGCAGTTCCATGGTGAAAGGATTGTCGTGATCCTCTTCGAGCTGCGCAACAGCTTCTTCGTACTTCTTCTGGTCCATCAGCAGAGTTCCAGCAGCACCGTGGTACGACGCCTGAATCACGCGGTCGCGGCTGCCGTTGGCCATCGCTTCCAGTTGTCGCAGCGCCTTGTCGGCCAAGAGCTGATTGCCGGCGTGTGCGGCGCGCACTGAGACGTTGCGCAGAATGTGCGACAACTCTTCGTCGCGGTCCGACGCGGAAATCGTCGCACGGTGGCTGAGCGATTCCTCGGCCAGCTTGAGATGTTTCAGCGCGATGTTGTCGTCGCTCTGGTATTCGGCCATGTGACGCAGCGCCTGCGCTTCCTGCAGATCATGTTCTTTGGCGTGAGCCGTCTCGGCGATCTCCAGAAATTCCTTGTCGGCCGCGGCGTAGTTGCCGTCGCGGACGTAGGTCATCGCCTTCTGCATGCCATACGTGAAGCGATCGGCTTCGGTGTGCGCGAAGCGGATGGCCTTGTCGTATTCCACGCGGGCCTGTTCCTGATTGCCCATCAAAGCGTAGGTGTCACCGAGTCCAAGCTGCGAGCTCACGAAGTCCGGGTCCATCTTGAGCGCGGCGCGATAGTGCACGAGCGCGCCTTCAAAGTTGCCCGACATACGGAGCAATTCCCCATAAGAGTCCTGCGGGTTGGGCTCTTTGGGCAGCATGACGACATAGCGGTCCATCGCCGCGAGCGCCTTAGCAAACTGGCGATTCCGTGCATCGATGTAAGCGAGGTCGTTGAGGGCGGCAGGAAAGTTCTTGTCGATAGCCAGCGCCTTTTCCATGATGCGTTGCGCCTGCTCGTTGCCATCTTCTCCCATCAGCCAGTTGCCCGCGAGATACAGCAGGTGTTTGTCGCGGGGATACATCTCAAGCATGTCGTTCATGGCGGTGATTCCGCCGAGAAAGTCGCCTTCCTGCACTTTGGAGATCCACGCAACCATCAACTGCTCGCCGGGATTCAGCTTGGGCGCAAGCGCCTTCGCCTTGGCGCGGGCATCGCTGACTTCCTTCGGATCGCCGCTGTTGAAAGCGATCCAGGCCCAAGCAACGGCGAGCGAAGGATCTTCTTTCACGGCCGCGCGCCAATCTTCATTGCAGCGCTCGAGATAGAGATTCTCGTAGTCAGTCACTCCCTTTTCCCACAGCTCACGGGCTTTGGCGGACGAAGTCGTCACCGGCATCGTGGCGGATTGTCCCTTCTTGACGTGGTGCGCAGACAGCGGCGCGGCGAGGCACAGACCCAGAGCGAAAACGGTGCAGGTAGAGACGATGCGGCGCATCAAGCGTTCTCCGTTACAGAGCTGTTTGTGGGGGAAGCTACGAGAAGACAGTAACATCGGCGTAATCGCGGGGCGAGGTGACGAAAGGCGTTGGACGGGAGGAGGAAATCCGGCTTCCGGCAGAAGCGCTTCGGAAACATGGCCTGGACAGCAGGGAGCCCATCGGCGTCATCACGAACGGAGCCGCCTTTCAGGCGAAGTGAGGAGCCTGCCCTGAGCGGAAGCACGAAGGGATCTCGTGCTCATCCAGCCTTGGCGGAAGCAAGGCTGAATAAGTTGCAAGTTTCACCATTTTACTGATGGGTAGCCCCCCGCCCCTCCTCCTCGATCTATTGGAATCACCGAGTTAGGGAAAACGGCCCGCAATATCTTGGGGCTCAGCGACTTATGGGTAAAATCTTGAGAACAAAGGGGTTAGGCTTTATCCCGTTCATTGACCCTACACGCGCTCGCTGCGAAATGATCCGACAATTCCGGCTGTGCGGAGCGCAAGGTCAGACGTTACACGCGCCTGTGGATTCGGTGACGGATCGGCGTGGGGATGAAAAAAGCCCCTGCCGAAGCAGGGGCTGGGATTGAGACCCCAAAGCTGCTAGAAGCGGAAAACGGCTGCGAGCTGGATGCCACGCGGGCCGCCACCACCAATGAATGGGTTGCCGATGCCCACGTCTCCGGTGGCGGTAATAACGCCAGTCGATCCCGTCGCAACGCCCGTTTCGCGACCGTTGGCCGCTTGGAACCCGTGTACGGCCGGGTCCGCCAGGAACGCAGGCAAGAACGGGTTCGCGAAGTTCGGGTGATTGACGACGTTGAAAAAATCGGCGCGGAGTTGCATGGTCAAACGCTCGGTGAGATTCGTGGTCTTGTAGATTGCAAAGTTCCACTCCTTGAAGGATGGACCGCGCAGAGAGTTGCGGCCCATATTTCCAAAGTGGCGAGTGCCCGGCACACAATCGGCAGCGCTACCGGTAATCGTGCTGTTATCGAGTCCGGGCTGGATCGTGCACGGGATCGCAAACGAACTCAGATCCACGTAATTGAGCGGATCGTGAGGATGGTACCTAATCGGCCCAACCACATCTGGCCGATCAAATCCATTGCCACTGCCGCTGTAGTCGTCTTCAAAGTTGTAATTGAACTGAAACGGCTGCCCATCCTGTAGAGTCAATATACTGTTCAAGCCCCAGCCATTCTTCAAGCGTTGCCAGTTTCCACCCATCTTGGGAAACTCGTAAGCAAGATTCCACGTAAACCGGTGCGGAATGTTGAAGTTCGAAGGAGCGTACTCGAGCTGCGGATTGTTGCTGTCATTCGGCTGCGCCGCATTTGGCTCGAAATCTTCGCCGTCACTGGAATTGTCCAGCGACTTTGACCAAACAAAGTTGGCGATGGACGTGAGGCCGTGCCATGCAGTGATACGGAAGCTTGCCTGCACAGCGTTGTAATTCGACTTGCCCGTGGAGTTCTCCTGCAGGATGTAGAAGGCGCCGTAAGGATTGCCACCGTAATTGCGAGGCACACTGTACGCGCCGGTGATCGCACCCGTCGTGGCGCAGGTGGCGATTCCATTTGGGCAGTCCGACGCCGTTATCTGGGCCAAACTCGGCTGACTGATGTCGAAGAACCTCCAGAGTCGATGGCCCTGCGACCCGACATAACCGACCTGCAGGACAGCCTTGCTGGAGATCTGTTGCTGAATGTTCAGATTGTAATTCTCCATGTAAGGCGTCTTGATGTTGCGGTCGAAACCGAAGGCGTCGCATTCATAATTGCAGCCATTGGTGGCTTCAAAGAGAGGAACACCATTGCCGATTGGACCACCAATCGCACCTGTCGAGAGAATCGGATTAGGCCCTATGTTGTTGTAGGCCGGGCCCGGATCGAAGAATGGGGAATAGGGCAGGTGGCCTAGCGGCATATCCTGCGAGAAGGCATCAAAGAACATGCCGAAGCCGGTGCGAATAACAGTTCTACCCTTTCCGGTCACATCCCAGGCGGCACTGATGCGAGGAGCAAAATTCTTCTTGTCCGGATTGTACAAGCCACTTAACCCCGGCTGCCCGACTTGTGTGAGCGTGAAGGTATCGTTGGTTGCATCGAGACTGGTGATGTTGCTCATCAGGTTGTTTCGTTCCTTCACAACGCCGAAGTAATCCCAGCGCAGGCCGTAATTAAACGTCAAACGAGCCGTCGCCCGGAAGCTATCTTGAACGTAAAAACCGAAGTTGTTTTCATAGGTGTGTCTGGTTGAATTGCCGAAGTACTGGAATCCTCCGTCAACGAATCCAGCGAGGAAATCCTGGATTCCGGTGTTGGCGGGATCGGCTCCGCCGCCCGAGAAGCTCAACCGACCGCGGAAGTATTTGTCGAAGTACTGTTGGATCGACGTACGGTGGAAATCAACGCCCACTTTCACATCGTGTTTGTTCATCTTCCAGGAAAAATTATCGAGTACCTGGGAATTACTGTCGACGCGATGGCGTGGCAAACTGCTGGTGGCGCCGAGTTGCGAAACCTTATCGATCAGTATGATCGGCAGTCCGGAATCAAACGGCGCCGTTTGGTTGCACAAAGCCGTAGTCGTCGCAGCGCACATCCCAATCGAACTTGGGTTGAAGCCCTGATCCGCCGGGAAGAACCCTTCCGCAAATCTGTTCCATCCATACCGGAGTTCATTGACCTTGTTTGAGCCAAATGTGTGGGTATAGGAAATTGAAACCAATTGCACTCGGGTTGGAGTGAATGTATTGAAACCGGGCAACTGTCCACCACTGGCGGTCAGGGCCAAGGGAAACGACTGTACGCTATCACCAAAGAAATATCGGCCAGTCAATATGTTTTGTGAATTGAAATTGTGATCGATCTTGGCGATGAAACTGGTGAGGCGATTGAACGAAGGCGAAACAACCGATGCGGTACCTGGAGTTACGTCTGGTATACCCTGAGTCAAATTCGGTGCTGGCCATGGATGAAGCGCGATTAGCGCTGGAATCACGCCAGACGGGTCCGTAGAGTCGCTGGGCTGGAGCGCACCGCCCGGACCCGTTCCCGTCGGAACGTTCGCCAGAGTAACGACCCCGACCGGTTCCTGCTGGCCTTCGTAGTCCAGAAAGAAGAAGGTCTTATCCTTCACAATGGCCCCGCCTAGCGACCCTCCGTACTGGTTATTGTGGAATGGAGCTTTCGGTAGGCTCGACGGGTTGAAGTAGTTGCGAGCATCCAGCGCGCTGTTGCGGAAGTAGTCGGCGGCGGTACCGTGGATGGCGTTCGTTCCACTCTTGGTCACGATGTTGACCACGGCGCCAGCGCTCCGTCCATATTCCGGTTCAAAATTCGAAAGCACATTCACTTCAGCGACGGCGTCGATGGGAAGAATGGTGGAGGGTGTTCCGAACACGCCCGCCTCGTTGATCGCCGGGTCATTGCGGTAGCCGTCGTTCATGTCGGTCCCGTCGAGCAGGTAGTTATTCGAACGGCCGCGCGCGCCGTTCATGGAGAACTCGCCGAACGAACCGGGGGAGTCCGAGATCTGGTCGGGTGAGCCCGCCACTCCGGGGTTCAGGTAAATCAGCTTCGTGTAGTCACGACCGTTTACGGGCATATTCTCGACGGTCTGAGCAGTCAGGACTCCGCCGAGGGTGTTGGTAGTGGTCTCAACGATGGGCAACTGGTCGGCGGAGACTTGCACCGTGGTCGAGATCTGCCCCGTCTTCATGGCGGCGTCCACTCGCCGCTCGGAAGCTACGTCAACCGTCACGCCGGTGGCGACGAAGGTCTGGAAGCCGGCTTGGGTGACGGTCACGGTATAGGTGCCGATGGGCAGTTCGGGGAGGGAGTAGCTGCCGTCGGCGCTCGTTTCAGTCGTGCGCTCGAGGCCGGTGCCGGCATTCTTCACGGTCACTTTGGCTCCGGCGAGTACGGCGCCGGATGGGTCCGTCACTGTCCCCAGAATGGTGCCGCGGAAGGTCTGTGCTGACAGGCCAGAGGCCGCAACTAGCACAAAGACCAAAGCCAGGGACACCAGGATGATGCGCGTTCTCATAATATCTCCTTGGAAAACCGAATCAATTTTGGGGAGTGTGTGCAGTTCTTTGCAGGTCGGTTCTAGTCGCTTCGCCCGCATCTGGGAGGGCTTGCAATTCCTTGCATACTAACAACATGCGACGCCCCGCCCGCAAAGGCCCGTGTCTGGAACATTATCGAAAGCCAGTCCCAACAGTCAACTAAAGAGTTATGGATGGTTACCATAGATTTTACGAATAAGGTAACCCCGGAAAGACAGGCGTCAGCACCCACCCGTCAGCCTTCAGCCGGGTTTCGCGCATTCGACAGGGGCACACTACGGACTAGAGTCTGGCGATTCAACGGGCTCGGTTTGGCTGAAAGCTGAGGGCTGAGTGCTGACGGCTTAGAAGCTGAAAGATACCCCGCCGCGGACGGCGCGGGCGGACTGGACCAGATAAACGGTCTGCCCGTCCTGGCCGAGGACCGGGACGTATCCCTGGGCGAGGAGGTTGCGGACGTCAATGATGGCTTCCATGTGGCCGGGCAGGAATCCCATGTTCGGGATGGGCTGCCGGATGAAGAGGTTCAGGTACGGATCGCTCTGGCCGGGGGACGCATTGAACATGTCAACCGGGGTCAGGGCGGGACCGTTAATCCAGCGGTAGGATGCGATCCAGTGCGTGTGGGTGCGTGGCACTGTACCCGACAACTTGGCGGCTAGGGCGTGGCGGCGCTGAGTGGAGATCCATTGCGGAGCCTCCTGCAGCGAGACGTCGGGCCGGGTTAGATCGAGGACGCCACCAAAAGCGTAGTCAAGGGTCGCGGTCAAATCCGCCGAGACCTTGCGCTGCAGCACTACGCGCATGCCATTCGTGTCGAGAGTGCGGCCGGTATAGCTGAAGGTGCCTGAAGAGGCGTCGGGCAGCAGGAATCCGCTGGCTGCAGTGACGTCTCCGGTGCCGGTGAGTACGGTGTCGCCCACGCGATCGGAAAAGACCGCGACTTGAAGGTTGGTATTGCCCATGCGATGCGAGAGGCTGACTTCCTGATGATGCGCGCTCTCTACTTTCGGCGAGAAATCCAACAGGCTCACGCGCGGGTTCGATTCGCTGAGGTCGGGCGGCGCGGAATCGAATCCTTTCTCCGTTCGAAGATCAGGCCGCGAAGTCGTGTAGTCGTACTCAAGAACCGTGTCGGGTGAGAGGTGAAGATCAGCCGATCCATAGGGTCGGAAAGCGGAGACGTGCCCGAGGAACTGGATGGTCTGCAGTTCGCTGCCGAATTTGAACTCTAGGACATCGCCGACTGAGAAATCATCGCCCGCAGAAAGCGCAAGCGCTTGCAGCGCGGCGTTGTGCAGGCTGGGATCGGAGGCCGCGAAGCGCCGAACCGTGAGCGCCATCGTCGGCTCAGAGCCATCCGTCATCTTGCGAGAATATCCAGCGCGAACGACCGCTGCGGGAAGGCCTTCGCCGTATCCAACGTTGCCGCTGAAGGCGATGTGGCCATCGGAGAAAACCGAGCGATCGAGCGTGAAACCGGTACTCATGTCAGAGCCCGTGCCGTATCCTCCGGCAGCGGAGCCCGCGAGGAATGAGACGGTGCCACTGAGTTCGTGGCTTTGCTTTTCGGCTGGCGTCGGGTCGTCAAAGACGCGCAGGACGGGACGGTTGGCGACGGAGCGCAGCGTCCACTTCCAGTCATCCTCATCGGGAAGAGCGCGCACCGGGCCGAGCTGCATCGCGCCCAGCAAAGTATTCAAGGTCACGTTGACGTTGAGACTGGCGCCGGGACGAAGGCCGATCTTTTCGCGCAATGCGGGCAAGAATGAAGGTGCGGTGACTTTCACCGTGTAGAGGCCCGGCAGCAATCCGTTGGCAATGTAGTAGCCCGCGCCGTCGGTGAAGACGGTCAGTGTGCGATTGGCCGCGCCGAGGATCTCCACAACGGCGCCCATCTGTGGGTCGCCGGTGGCATTGCGCACGTATCCCGAAATCGCTCCCGGGCGCTCAACAGCCAATGCAGGAAGCGACAGCCCCAACAGGATCGCCCATGTTCCGAGCTTGCGTAGTCGCACGCTACCCCACCCCTGGGGAAAACGCAGGTAGTTACTCTACTGCAAACACCGCTGACGGATCAACGGTCTGCTTGGAGATGTTGTCGTTCACCTTGATTTCGATCTTGTAAATGCCAGGTTGCAAGTTGGCGGCGGCGATTGACTTCTGCAGGGTCACCTGTTCGCCAATGTTGCCCATGGTGTCAGTGGACTCCATTTTCTGGACCACTTGTTTGTTGGTTGCGACGTTGGTGATTTGATATTCGAACGTGGCGGAAGGTTTGTGCGTCTTCTCGTCCACGCCGAGATTATAAACCTGCATCCAAAAATTCAGCTTCTGATCTTTGTCTTTTTTGAAAACGGCGGGCTTGCCGTCGGCAGGGGCAACGCGAGGCCGAATCTTCATGGTACCGATCACGAAACTGCCGGTGCCGATAGCCTTGGTCGGAACCGGCTCCATCTGGTCGGCAACGATCAGTGTCGAGGTCGAGAGCTTGTCGTCGGAATAATCAGGAACAACGATGCTGCGGCTCCAAACACCTTTGCGGTCGCCGTTCACATCCTTGACTGCGACATAAAGTTTGTAACGCCCGGGACGCAGCGGCAGAGCCTTCCAGTAGACGGAAGCGTTCTCTGCGGTGCGCGGCAGAAGTTCGGCGGGGACGTCCACCTGGACTGTATCTTCGAAGGTCTGAACGACTTTCCCGGTCAGCGTGGAAAGACGACCCAGGATGTTCACAGTTCCGCGCTGCACCCCGTCTTTGTTGACGAAGGTGATGTCGCGGTTCTTCATCTGTATGGTCACCGGCACGAGCACCGTGTCATTGGTAACCTTCACGAAGTCAGAGCGGACATCAAAGGGCATCGGGTTGAGGATGACCTTCGACTGAACTTCTTCTAGAAGATCGCTGAACTTGACCGGCGGCGCGGCTTGCAGCTTGGCGAACTCCGTCAGGCGATCGAATTCCTTGGTCTGCAGCTGACTGCTCATCGGGCCACCGCCCAGTTGTTCGAGGCCGCTACCCGTGAAGCGATCTGACTTCTTCGAGAGTCCCATCTGCTCCCACATCGTCAGGCCGGCGTTAGGCGTCTGTTTCAGAGCGTCCTTCTCGGAACGGTCGAGGGTCATGCGATATTCGCCGCACATGCAGGTGTCGACGAATTCAATGATGATTTCCTGGCCGATGTTGTCGAGGTACCGGTAACGCCAATCTTCAAACGGGAAGGTCGAAGTCTCGCCGCCACCCTCTTCCATGGGACGTTCGTAAGATCCGCCCGAGGGATGGGAATCAATTTCGTCGGGCTTGCCGTACATGATGTAAATGCGGCCGCGATCCGTTTTCCAGCCCGGAATGCCAGCGGCGAAATGCTCGTTAGAATAGGCGATGCGCTGGTAGTGCTCTTCTTTATACTCGTTCTCTTCGGTGTCGGGAGTGGGGTCGCGGCGCTGCCAGAAGGCTTCAATGAAGTTGTCGCGTTCTTCGTCGTTCGAGAGTTGCTTGAAGGCCGCGCGCTCTTCGTCGGTAATGATCCAGACGACGTCCTCATCAAGCCACTTTTTGTAGGGCTTGCTCAACTCGACTTTGAGAGCCTTCTTCTGATTTTTCCTGATTTTTTCGTTGGCAGGACGCTTGAGAGGATCGACTGCGTCTACCGGAGCCTGTGCCGCTGCATTAGCAGTATCCGCAGCAGGCGCATCTTTCACGGGTAGGTCTTGGGACGCCTTGTCCGTAGTAGTAGTAGCGGGTTGATCGGTGGGTTTTTGGACTGGCTGATCCTGGGCGACGGCACCGCAGGCCATCAATCCGAGAGATACCAGCAAAACTCGCAGACACGCTTGATAAAAATCAACCCGGACCATGAGAGGGACTCCTGCCAGACAACCGTTTGTCTGCCTATTTTAGGCCCTTTACTTATGCGAAAGCAAGGTTAAGTCGTGCCCGGAGAACCAATTAAAACAGACCTCAACCGTATCGTTTAGAAGCAAGAGTGGTTGCCCCGAGTTGCCTGACCCTCTGTTGAATCTGGGGCACCCGCCATTTTTGGGCTGGCAAGCTATAATGATAAGTTCCGGGGCGTAGTCACAAATCTCCACGGTAATGGTCTCGGCCACACCTGAACACTTCTGATCGGGAACTTTCTCGGCGGCAGGATCGTAACAGAGAGTGTGTATCCGTCACCTGACCTAGGCAGAGGGGTAGTTCGCGCCAAAACAGGTCGTGGCAGAACTGGGCCTTCTGCGGGAGATAAATTACCCGGATCGTGACGGGAGCCATGAAAGCTTGGAAAAAAATCGCGATCGTCGTCGGGGTTGTGCTCGTACTGGCAATCATTGTCGGTATCACCGTTCATCAAAGCAGTAAGAACGTTGTCACGGTACAGACCGGAAAAGTGCAGCGGCAGGAATTGGCCACCGTGGTGAGCGCCTCCGGGGAAATTCGACCGAAGACTTACGTCAACATCGGGGCCAACGCCTACGGAAAGATCACCCACCTGTATGTGAAGGAAGGGGATCAGGTAAAGAAGGGTCAATTGCTGGCGCAACTGGAAAACGTTCAGTCCTCGGCCGATGTGAACGCCAATGAGGCGTCGCTGCAGGCCGCGCAGACGGATGCGCTCGCGGCCGATGCGGCCCTCAAGACGTCGGAGGCGGACCTGCAACGCGCAGCCGCCGACTACGACCGTAACAAGTTGGACTGGGATCGCGCGCAAAGCCTGTTTAAAGATGGGCTGATCGCGAAGTCGGATTTCGACAGCCGCAAGAACGCGTGGGCGACCGCCGATGCCGGGCTGGTGCAGGCACAAGCGCGGGTGGCGCAGACCAAGGCCCAGCATGATTCGGCCGACAAACATGTGACGCAAGCGCGCGCCAATCTGACTCGCGTCACCGACGTGTTGCAGAAGGCGACTTACAACGCGCCCTATGACGGGGTCGTCACGAACTTGCCCGTCCGCGAAGGCGAATCGGTGGTGATGGGAATTCAGAATGCCCTGGGCAGCACGCTGATGACGATTGCCGACATGTCGGTGATTACCGCCGAAGTGAAGGTGGACGAAACCGACATCGTGAACTTGCATCTCGGACAGTCCGCGGAGGTCGCGATTGACGCGATCCCCAAAAAGACTTTCCACGGAACCGTGTCGGAAATCGGGGACAACGCGATTGTGCGTTCCAGCGGCGTTTCCACGTCGCAATCGACCACAGCCAGCGAAGAAGCAAAGGATTTCAAAGTGGTGGTAACGCTGACCGATCCGCCGAAAGATTTGCGGCCGGGGCTTTCGACCACGGCCAAGATTACGACCGCGACCCGCAGCGGTGCGCTGGCATTGCCGATCCAGTCGCTGACCCTGCGAACTAAGGATCAGATCGAGCAGCAAAATAATCAGCCCGGATCGGTGCATGCCGCACCGCCAGCTGCCAAGGAAGTCGCATCCAAGTCGAAAAAACAGGATGACGTGCAGGGAGTCTTCGTCATCCGGAACAAGAAGGCAATGTTCGTCCCGGTTACTACTGGAATCACAGGAACAACCGATATTGAAGTGTTGGACGGTCTGAAAGAAGGGGACGAGGTCATTACCGGAAGTTACAAGGTCTTGCGCACACTTCGGCCCGGCAGCAGCGTAAAGATCGACAATACCGTCCCCAAGAAGGAAGACGAATCGTCATAACCTTAGCTGGCCTGGCACGTCCAAAAGGAAAGCCAGTAGAGGTCTCAGAAAACGGAGCCCGCGGAAGCAGAAGAAACTGAACCTACAACGATCGGAGAGGTCAGTGGCACCGGACGGAACGAAGGAGAACAAAATGGCAACCGCCGAAGTCATCAGTATGCCCACCACCGCGAACCTAGCACCGCCCGAATCGTGCATGATTGCGGCCGAGGATCTCTGGAAGACCTACGACATGGGCTCGGAGCAGCAAGTCCACGCCCTGCGCGGCGTCAACCTGCGCATCCAGCGCAATGAATACGTTGCCATCATGGGGCCATCGGGCTCCGGCAAATCCACGCTGATGAATCTGATCGGCTGCCTCGACACGCCGTCACAGGGCAAGTACTGGCTCAACAGCCAACTGGTGAGCGAGTTGGACGACGACGAACTGGCGCGCATCCGCAATAAAGAAATCGGATTCGTCTTTCAGACGTTTAACCTGCTGGCCCGAGCCACGGCGCTGCACAACGTCGAACTGCCCCTGATCTACGCCGGCATTCCGACCGAGGAGCGCATGGAACGCGCTCGCGCCTCGCTCGCAGCGGTGGGCATGGAAGGCCGCATGAGCCACAAGCCAAACGAACTCTCTGGTGGTCAGCGGCAGCGCGTCGCTATCGCGCGCGCTCTGGTCAACAAGCCGTCGATCATCCTCGCCGACGAACCCACGGGCAATCTGGATTCGCAGACAGGCATTGAAATCATGGCGCTGTTTGACCGGCTGCACGCCGAAGGCAACACGATCATTCTGGTCACCCACGAAGGCGACATCGCTGAATATGCGCATCGCGTCATCCATATTAAGGACGGCGTGATCGCCAGCGACCAGAGCAAAGGCCCGGGACAACGCAGCTAACCCTTTTCATTTTTTGAGACAACGCCCAGCCTCACGGCTGGGCGTTTTGCTTTTGAGATCGGAGATATGGTGGCTGCGATCCTGCGATCTCTTATCCCGGCAATGGTTCGTTTCGGAAGCGGGCGCGATCCTCACCGTCTCGATCTTTAGTAGTTCGATCGCGTGCAGGTTCTCCGATGTACGCGTTCTTGAAGCGAACGCGGATCAGCCAGAAGATCATCAGCAGCAGGGGCAGAAACGCGGGAACATACCAAACCGCAAGTCCGCGCAAGAAAACCGGAAAGACTTTTTGCTGGCCCAAAAAGAACGACCCCGTGGCGATGAAGAGCCCCAGGCACATGCGCCAGAGATGCCGCACGATGCGCTGTCTGCCGAAAAATACGCCGCCTCGCGCCAGCATGCGAATGTCTCCAGCGGCAGACAACAAAGCGATGACGCCCCAGATGAAATACACCGGAGGAGGATATCCAGCCTTCGATCCTGTCGGGCTCTGCATGGCTTGTACGCCAAAGGTTACGGCGATGGCTCCAAACGCTAACGCCACCAGAAGCGCGGCCCAATCGAGAAGGTTCGTTTCCCCATTTCTATGTCTGCCTGCGGACCATGCGGTTGTGACCATATAAAAGGTCATGACGCCGCCCATCAGATTGCCGGTTTGCGATTTCATCAACGCCATGTACGCGCCCGCTCCCGACATGCAGAGCATGGCGATGACGAACACCCGTCCTGCCACGGCATGCGCGGCGGAACCTTTGCGGAAAGACATCGCAATAAAGCCAGACACGATTCCGGTGATGCCCCCGCTAATGTGAAGAATCAATATGGGTGATGTCATTGCAAAGCTCCCTTCGTTAGTTCCTGAATCATCCGCGCAGCGGTCCTGTTCTTTGGGTTCAGCTGAAGCGCCCTTTGATAGTTCGCGAGTGCCTGCGGCTTGTCGCCGTAGTTCATGTAAGCCTCGGCGAGGCTGTCGTAAACGTTGCTCGATTGCGGGTAGGCCTCAACGTTCAACTGGAAAATGCGGATCGCCTGCTCGATTTTTTTCGAGCGAATGAGGCGGTAGCCCAAAGTATTGAGTTCGCCTTCATCGAAGTTGTAGATGGCGGGCGCAGAGGTCTTGAAATCGTGATACTGCTTGACCGCCTCGTCGATGCCGCTGGAATTGATGGTCGCCGAGAGAATCTCAACCATGGGCTTGCGGCTGTCGTAGGCCCGTTTGATCGATGGCACCCATGTGGCCAGGGCCACCGCAAAGGTTCCGGCACCCAGCGCAAGGGTCAGCACGACAAGACCTGAGGCCATCGCCCAGCGGCCCGCCGTACCCGGTCGTTCCCTGACACGCAAATAGATTTCAAGAACGGCGAGAGGTATCAGGTATTGGGCGAAAGCAATAAAAGTAAGGAATGGTCCGGTGAACGTATCCAGATCAAAACCGAACGGGCCGCGGTTGAGAATAAAGGAGAGGAATAGCCCGGCGCGAATGAACAGCGACGCGCTCACCACCAGGTACAGCCGCAGGGCCCAGCGACGGTGAGTCTTGAAATCCCGCGCTAGCGCGTAGCGCAACGCCATGACCGCGAAGATCATGATGAGGACGGCCATGAGAGTACTTCCTATGTGCTGCGGAAGATCCCCCACGCTGCCACGGACCCATGTCATGTAAAGACCAGCAAAGCTGACCGCAAACGCGGTGACGATGTAGAGTCGGCCATTCCAGCGATGCAGAGACGGAGCACGCTCCCGGATTTGCGGAACCAATTGAAGCATTCCCGCCAGGATCACAAGGACCGCGGAGAAAAGATGGGTGGCCACCGCGAAGTTGCCCCAGGTATCGCCCGGAACGTAGCCATGCGTGATGTGGCGACTCCACGCCTGCGCCGTCGTGCCACGCAGCATCGCCATCCCGTAAAGCGACGCAACCGTAAATGCGAATACGAGTTGGCCGACAACCACCACAAAACACCAAAACCGGACGGCCGCTGTCAGCGCGGTGTTTGCAATGTTCCGTGTTGACCGCGCGTTAGATACACCCGGGGCGTGGAACGCCACTTGACCTTGTGCGCTCATAACTCCTCCCTAATTTGCGAACAGTTGAATCAGGCGTGCAAACAACTCAAATCGGGCCCTGAGAGCGCCGCAATCGGATCGCAGCGACGAGGAATATTGCAGCGAATACCAGCCCGATCCAGAGACCCGGCGAAGCTAAAAATGAACCTGGAGTGATGTGCGTCATTGGATTCGTCGGGAAGACATCCGGAGACGAGCCCGCGGGCGCCGTGCTGCCGATAAACCGGGAACCGACGAGGGTCGCAAAGTGCAGAGTATTGAATGCAATTTTCTCGAGACCGCCGATAGCGAGAATCGGTAACGCCGCCCATAGTACTGCCGCCCGGCGTGCCCAGCCCGAAACCAGCAGGAACCAGCAATACACCGGCGCAGGCCACAGGGCGTGCGCGGTCAGCACGTGATAGAACATCAGCCACGTCATGTGCAAGATTGTCACGTGCGTCCACAGCATGGCGACATTGCCGCCCGTCCCGATCAGCACAGCGCTGCTCAGCAGCAGCATGAGGAACCACAGGACGCCCGTGATCGCCGCAACCAGCGCCGGGAGAAACAGCAGCGGAATGCTGGCCTTCACCAGAACAGTCATCGCATCGGAGACCGGCAGCGATTTCCAGAACAGGATGCTGCGATCGCGGCGCTCGCTATGCAGCGCCTCGGTGCAATAGAACACACTCATGAGAATGGCGGTGCCCATCAATAGAGCTGCCGCGATGTCGAATATTCCTGAGATCTCGTCGTGGCCGTGCGAGGTGCTCATTGCCAACAACTCGCGCAGATGGCTCGGCGAATGAATCGCGCTGATGAGAAACCCGAACAAGAACACTGAGGCCACTGCCATCGGAGCGACATAGAGGTACCGGTTCTCCCAGAATTCGCGCCGTAGCGACCAATAGATGTGCTGAGTCGCCGAAGTGACCGCGGGTGTAGTTCGCTGCGAGTCGACGGATCCAGGAACCGCATTGGCATGAGTATTCATCGAGCCACTCCTTGTGCCGCGCCTGCGTAGTCGCCGATCACGGCTACGAACAGATCGGCAATGCTGGGCGTGTGTACCTCGCCCAGCGCGGCGAGTTTCTGACGATCGACACTATCCAGATTGAGATCGAATAACAGGATGTTGCGCCCAATCGCCGGGCGCTCATGAATCGGCTTCAGCGCCCGTGCCGCCGCGATCTGGCCGGGATTCACCATTAATTCCACGTATCGCGACTCGAGTTCTTCCATGCTGCAATCGAAGACGATGCGGCCACGATGAATGAACATAAGGTCGGTGAGGACGTGCTGGATCTCTTCCACCTGATGCGTGGTCACGACGATGGTGCGGCTGCGATCGAAATAATCGTTCAGCAGAGAATCGTAGAACTGCTTCCGATAGAGGATGTCGAGGCCGAGCGTCGGCTCGTCGAGCACCAGCAGTCTTGCGTCGATAGCCATCACCAGCGCGAGGTGGAGTTGAGTCACCATTCCCTTCGATAAATCCCGGACTTTGCTGGTGCTGCTGATGCTGGTCTTCGCCAGAAAACCTTCTGCCTTCACGCGATCGAATCGCGGATGCACTCCTGCCACATAATCGAGCGCCTGCGAAACCCGTATCCAGCGCGGCAACACGGCGACGTCAGAGATGAAGCAAACATCGCGCATGAGTTGCTCGCGCTCGGTCCAGGGATCGCGTCCCAGAACTTTCAGCTCTCCCTCATAGGGCGTGAGGCCGAGAATCGCGTTGAGCGCCGTGGTCTTCCCCGCTCCGTTGGGACCAATAAGACCGAGGATGCGGCCCTCTTCGACGCGCAAGTTCACGCCGTCGAGTGCGACCGTCGCGCCGAAGGTCTTGCGTAGACCACGGGCTTCAATCACTGTCATGGCTGTGGCTTCTCCTCTTCCCCGGTCGACCCCAGAGGATTCGACTCTTCCATCTTCGACTTGCCGGCATCCGAAGGCACAACATCGGATGCCGCCTGGTGCTTTGTGTTGCCGTTGAGCAGTTCTTCCGCCTTCAAGCCGAGGCGTTGTATCGTCGCGTACACCCTGGGCCACTCTTCGCCAAGAAATTTCTGCCGCTCGCCCTGCAGCAAGAGATTCCGCGCGCCCGCGTTGATGAACATACCGAGACCTCGCTTGCTTTCGACAAGTCCCTCGTCGACGAGTTGCTGATATCCCTTGAGAACCGTGAGCGGATTCACCCGATATTCGGCCGCCACGCTGCGCACGGAGGGCAGCGGATCGCCTTCCTTGAGCGCGCCGTCGAGAATCATCGCGACCACGCGGTCGCGAAGCTGGCGGTAAATCGGTTGACTGTCATTCCACTCGAGAGCCATCTAGGTTCCTATTTCGCGGGACCTGAGTCCCTTAGACAAAAGCCCAAAGCTTAACGCGATGTCAAAAAATCTCATATCCCGAACTCGTATGTATGCTAGGACGCCTCTGCCCTGATTCTTTTTGGGAACGACAAGTACGTTCTGAATGCATATCCCCAGGGCGTTGCGAGCAGTGGCAAGGGCAGCCACAAGAACGCATACGTCAACTGCTCGGCGGGCGAACCCACCAGCTGGTGCTTCGTCCACAGAGGATAGGCAACGATAATCAGCCAGATGCTCTTATAGAAGATCTCGAACAGAATAATCGGAAGCATTTTGAGCGGATTGATCAAGCCCAGGATCGACAACGTCGAATAAGCCGCCCAGACACAGAACGCGACCGCCTTCAAATGATCCCACGGCCCCTGATGCGTGACGATCATGGTCCACGAATCACTTCCCACGAAGATGATCATGAGCAGGTAGAGCAATCGCAAAAGATAGATATTGATTCGGTACACGCCCTCGTAGCGCTCGTAGTCGGGACCAAATATTTTCTTGATCCAAAACATCGGCCCTCTTCTTTGATCGGTGTTCATGGTTCTGACCATCCATTCTTCAAATTCAATTGCTGGAGCTGTAAACGGACTCGCTGTTTCAACTCGATTGTGAGAGAAGGTGCAGTTTGAGCGCGATCTGACACCGACAAACTGCACCCTCTCTCCTCCCGAAATTTCCTGCATAAATGCGGAAGAAATTCAATCCATGCGATGCAGGTCCATGTGCGCGTGCATGGGTTTGTCCCCCGGCATCATATAGGTCCAATCCTCGGTGTGGTGGTTGGCGTCGATGATGGTGAAGACGGCGTGGTGCATGTGTCCGTACTGCGTGCTGCCCGCGACGTCCAGAAAATCGAATTCAACCGTCTTGCCGTCGCTCGAGGTGCGGGCCGTCATGCGCGGACGGTTTCCGGCGTCGCAGTAGTGGGTGAGCAGCAGGCGATCGTTATCCAGGTAAAACATGGTGACGGGATGGTCGTACTTGGTTGGGTCCAGGGGCGTTCCCGACTCCTGCATTTCATGCACCAGCGCATTCCCTTTCGACGTCACTCGCAGCGAGACTTGCAAAAGCTTGTTGATGGACTCCGCCATCGGCGGATCCGTAGTCACCGAGCCCTGCCAGGTTGCGGCCAGGGTCTTCAACTTGTCGAAGGACTTTTGCGCGTCAGACGGTGCCCCGTTGGCCTTTGGCGCGTCGTGTTGGGCAACTGCAAGGGTGGAAACAGACAGCAGGGCTAGCGGCAGCAGAAAGCGTAGGGATTTCATATTCTTCTCCTAAGTCATTTATTTTCTTTGCTGTGAGCCCCGATTTGCTTGGCGCGCCCAAAGCCAATCGAGTAACTCGCTTCAGCACTGTTATACTTAACTATAACACTATATATCTTGTCAAGTTTTTTCTTCTCATGACGGTCCGTTTTACAAAATTCCTCAGTACGCCTTCCCCGCTCGGTTTATCTTTTTTCCTATCATGGTCTGACGGGTGGATGTGGAAAGGCCATCTCCTTCGACGAATCTTTTCGAAGAGATCGGCACAAGAAATTGCCTAAACAGATCGACCTGGAAAACATCGTCGTAACACGACACAATCAATGAAGAGGAAATCGCTATGAAAGGTGCGAAAGCAAACAAAGACTTATCCGCGAAACAACGCGAAGAACTACTCAAAGCATTGCAAGCCCGCTTTGAGAAAAACGCGAAACGCCATCAGGGCGTCGATTGGGTCAAAGTAAAAGACAGGCTGGAAGCGAATCCCGAAAAACTTTGGTCCCTCAGCGAAATGGAACGAACTGGCGGTGAACCGGACGTTGTCGGTCACGACAAGAAGTCGGGCGAATACATTTTCTTTGATTGTTCGCCGGAAAGTCCGAAAGATCGCAGAAGTTTTTGCTACGACCGCGAAGCCCTGAATTCCAGGAAAGAAGCGAAACCGAAAAACAGCGCGCTCGATGCGGCAGCGGCCATGGGCACTGAGCTTTTGACCGAAGAACAGTACCACGAACTGCAGAAACTCGGAGAGTTCGACCTCAAGACCTCGAGCTGGTTGAAAACCCCCGCGGAGATGAGAAAACTCGGCGGCGCCCTCTTCGGCGATCGCCGCTTCGGCCGCGTCTTCCTGTACCACAACGGCGCCGAGTCCTACTACGCCGCCCGGGCATTCCGTAGCTGGCTAAAAGTCTAGAAAGATGAAAGTGGAGGAACGGGGGACGAAATCCAAAAGGGTGCCCCACGTCTCGCGTTTGAGACGTGGGGCTTTTCGCATGCACCATCCATGCTCATGTGGGGGACGGCGGGTTAGGTAGAAACGTCCCCGTCTGCCCCGCGCTAGTTAAGCCGCCTTTTCGGCTCCCGCCTCGGATACCTGTTCGAGTCGCTGGACCGATTGCACGATCGCTTCCACCGCTCGGCGGATTTCCGGGTCTCCCGGTCCCTGCGACGGCAGCTTATGGATGTGGCCTTGGCCGTCAATATAGATCAGGACTCCATCGGCCCCGCCGAAAATAACTTTGACTCCGTTGGCGGCCTCCCGAGCAATTCTGAGGATGACGCCGGTGTCGATGACTTCTAGCTGCTTCGATACGTGCATGATGCGCTCCTTTCGTTGAGCCGAACTTGGGGACAGTGGCCTGGTAAATCGCGCCTTCCAGTTGCGCCGAACCCATGACCGGATAGTGCGGCTCGCGGAGGGAACGTTTCACTGCGACAGACTTGGACGCTGCACTGCTTCTTAACGGCTGGTCCCGAGCCGGCCGGAGCGAACTGATTTTCTTGCAGCTTCGCGGCCGCCGCGCGCCGGTGGTAGACTGCGGCCATGGCTGCCAAAAAGAAGGCTAAGAAAAAGACGACGAAGTCCAAACTCACTGCCCGCAAGAAAACCCCACCCGCCAAGAAGACGAAGAAGAAGTCTGCCAAGAAGGCCACCCTCTCGAAGTCGGTGAAGAAGCTGGCGAAAAAGGCTCACAAGAAATCTCCAGCAGCGCCGGTTCGTGCCAAGGCCGGTGCCGCAAAAGCAAAGACAACGAGCCCGTCCACGAAGCCGGTTCGCGAAAGACGCGAAGGCGTCGATGAGACCCTACCTGGTACTCGACGAGCGCCGGCGCAATCGGAAGATTTGCGGGGAGTGTCCCGCGCCGAGCGGGCGGACTCGGAGAGCGTCGATGAATTGCTCGACGAGGGCAATACCTTCGAGGCTGGCGTCGTGTCCGGCGTCGAGGAGGCCGATAGCGCGGACGAGAGAGAAGTTCACACCCGCGAGTTTCCCGAAGACGACGTCCCTGAGGAATATCTCGACAAAGATTAGCCCGAAAAAGATTAGCGCGAAAAAGATTAGTGCGAACTCGAGACTCAGCCTGCCTTGGGTGATGCCACGGTCGCCACGACGCGCGCCCCAACATTGAATGCGAGCGGCCAAAGCAGATACAGAAGGACCACCATGTAGATCACTTCGTTCCCCTCGGCGAACGCCCACATTCCTGACGAGGCATTCTGGCGGTCGATAATCTCCGCGGCCGAAATTCCAGTGGTGAAAGATTCGTAGGCAATCATTAGCATGCGCTTGAGAACCATCGTCTGATAGGCAAGCAGCCAAATGATCACGAACGTGCACACCTGGTAGCCAACGAACACAGGCCAGTTCAGCCTTCGCACAAACCCTTCATGCCGGTCCGTTGCCCCGGGCGCTCTGTCACGCAGCATCGCCAGAATGGCGAAACCGAAGGGCCCAAACGCCGCCAACCACATCCACCACAACGATCGCTCTTTCGACCGAATCACCAGAAAGCACACCAGCAGCCACAAGATGGCTACCACCGCAAACGATCCCAACAACGAGATGATCTTCACATTGTTGAGGAAGTGGTAGTTCCGCGCATAATCCGGATGGCCCGCCGCACTTTCGGGATGAATCATGCTGAACACCAATCCCCCCACTTTCAGGACGATTGGCATCAGTAACAGCAGGACCAGCGCGAACACGGTTTGTTTCTTCATCATCCTCGTACCATTAGTTCGGGGGCTGTGAGGGAGCCTTTATATCACGAGGAATATCACGACGAGGTCGGGTGACAGTCGGAAGTGATCCCGGACTTCGGCCTCACAAATTTTTCCACAGAAAAATCGCATCCGTTGTGACATCCAACCTTGACCCTGCCAACCAGAAGCGCACAATGAAGGCGTGTGCATTTTCATCACGGAATCATCGGGCTTCGAGATGCAATCTCAGTCAGAAAACGGCCTCGCTAAGTCCTTATTCCGGAATATTTTGCGTTTAAGTCCTTCTTTGACAATATTTTACGAGGCAGGCAAGCGCCTCGAATCGAGTAACTCGTTTGAAATCAATATTTTGCAGGAAATTGTCTAAAAAATGTTCTGCAGCAGGCGGGAACGATTCTCCAGTAAGTCCTTATTCTGGAATATTTTGCGTATAAGTTATTTGTTTTGAAGATTTTGCGCGGAGCGGAAAAGGATTAGAAGCCAGCAACTCCTTCGTTAACAATATTTTACGCGGATCGATCGACAAAAATCGCAATCAGGTAATACGATCGGTCGGTCCACCTCATAAAAACCGCTAGCTCGCCCGAGCCGCGACGATCGCCGCTGACATGGCGAACTTGTGATCCATGCTCCAGGGTGGCCCGATCGATTTCCTCAGTTCCAAGAAGTGGGTCTCAATATCCTCGATGCCAAGCGCCTCGGTCGCTGCAGCAACCACCTTCTTCGCGTCGTACCAGTGAACGCCCCAACCGCGCGCCTCGGCCGCTGCGGCGAGCGCCTGACGGTACATCACCCAGTCGGCGTTGTTCTGCGCCCGATAGTCCTTGATGCGCTCGGCAATCGTCGGTGGCAGCGTGGGGCATTGGCGAAGCGCGACACCGACAATGCGCCCTGCCAACGTCGTCGCGACCTCCTCCAGTCGGAGCTTCGCCTGCCGTTCCGCCGACTCCCGAACCCGCTCCACCAGCGCCACCGCCTCATCGATCGGAAGCCTTTGCGCTTCGCTATGGTGCGGAATCTTCGGCAGGTTCTCGTCCACCAACTCGACCCGGCGACGGTCAAGAAGCTTCCCGTCGGCCGCGGCCGTCACCAGCACCGCCCAACCACCGTGATCCGAGATGCCGATGATCCCTTCGTCTTTCGACACGATCTTTCCTCCAGCTCCGCTCAACGGAAATAACGTATCACGCTGCTTGTGCGCGGCGCGGCTCGACTATCGCGCGCGCGTGGGAGACGCTGATTCAACCCTTGGTCATGTCGACTACTGGCACTTGTGTTTCGACGTTGGTTGGAGGCGGAGGTGCATCCACCACGCGGTCGCGGCCTTCGCGCTTGGCGCTGTAGAGGGCGGTATCGGCCGCCTCCAACAGTTCTTTCGGCGACATGCCGTGAAGTGGTAGGGCCGCCACGCCGACGGAGACGGTAATCACTCCCAGCGGCTGCCCCTGGTGCCGCACATTCAGATCGCACAGCTTCGAGCGGATACGCTCACCGCGCGCGTGGGCCGCGCTCAAGTCGGCGGTGGGCAGAACGATGACGAACTCCTCGCCTCCGAAACGGCACACGATGTCCTCGGCGCGGATGCTCTTCTCGAGGAATTGCGCGGTCTCGCGCAGCACCGTGTCGCCCGCATCGTGGCCGTAGGTGTCGTTGAACTTCTTGAAGTGGTCGAGGTCTAACATGAGAATGCCTAGGGCCTGCTCCGCGCGCACGGCTCGACGGATTTCGCGATCGAGCGTCTCTTCCAGATAGCGGCGGTTGTACAGCCCGGTCAGCGGATCCTTGATGGATTGAGCGCGCAGCGCTTCGCGCAGCCGGATGTTGGCGACCGACAATCCGACTTGTCCCGCAAATGTTGTCTTGAACGATAGCTCCGAGTCGGCCATGGCGGGCGCTTCCTCCGTCGCCTGAAAATGCAGGGTGCCGAGCGATTCGCCTTGCGCCATGATCGGGATGCAGAGGTATGTGTTCTTCACCCCGGCGGCATGAGCGCAGGGCGCGGTCGTGTCGCCCGCAACTACCAGGTGTGGGTGCCCCGTACGCAACGCCCAGCAGGAACTCGGTTCAAACACGTGAACCGGAAGAAGGCATTCGTGCCACGACCCGACAACTTCTGCCAGCTTGCGCCCCGGGTCCAGCAAAGCCACCGCGCCGCGACTGGTGGGAAAGATTTTAGGAGCAAATCCCAGGGCAGCCGCGAACACCTCGTCTTTGCTGATGCAGCTCTGCAGGAGTTCGCCCATCTTCGCCAGCAATGTCGCCCGCTGCGAGCGCGCAGTCAGGTCCTGCAACATTTTTTCGTTCTGCTGGTCGAGTTCCTTGCGGGCGTGGTCGCGTTCGAGCATCTCGCCCTGCAGCCGGGTATTGGTCTCGGCCAGTTCCTCGGTGCGCTCCTTGATCTGCCGCTCCAGAATCTGCTGGTTCTGCTTCTGATCTTCGATATCGGCGCAAGTACCGATCCACTTCATGATCTGTCCGTGATCATCCCGCAACGCGTTGGCCCGGCCGAGGAACCACCGATAGGCCCCGTCGTAGCGGCGGAGACGATATTCGATCTCGTAGGCCTCCCCCGTATGGATGCAATGCATCCACTTCTCCAGGCACGTCGCCAGATCATCGGGATGAAGCGCTCCCTTCCAACCCCAATCTACGCCTTGTTCGTGAGTAAAGCCGCTATAGCGGTACAACGGCTCGCCCATGAAATCGACAGAGCCGTCGGGACGCGCGGTCCACAAGATGGCGGGAACGGCTTGCGCGACTGTCTCGAACAGGAGTTCGCCTTCCCGCGCGATCGAAGGCGCCGCTTTTTGCGGCGGTCGCCTGCGTTGCAGCAAGAAGGTCACAAGGCCTGCGACGAGAGCGACTACGCCCATCAGCAAATATGCGGCACCTGCGTGAAGCATCATGGCTTCTGACGTATCGTCCTCCTGAACACAACAACTCGCATAGAGACGCAGAGTTTGACTGACGTCGCAAAGCTTGCTACAGGAGATATCGGCAGGAGTGTGGCGCTCTCGTATTACAAGACTCTCAGACGCCAAGCGGGCGAAGCCGCAGGAGGGGCGCAAATAAGAAGAGACGTAGCGGAGCTACGTCTCGGCGGAAGGGAGTTGGGAATCTCTTACGGGTTCGTGCTGACCGTCTTGACCGTCGCCGTATCGGTAGGGCCAGTGGTGAAGAAGTTGTGGTCGTACATGTTGCGGTAAATGTGTCCGGTAATTTCCGCGGCCTTGGGGCCGAACGTCGGACGTCCTCCTTGCAGGAAGACCACGACTACCACTCGCCCTACGCTGGTGTTGGCATAGGAGGCGAACCACCCGAAGCGGGTTCCGGCGTGCGAGCAGGTTCCGGTCTTGCCGAGAATCTCTTCTTCGTTGAAGTTCACGCGCAGGCTGCGAGCCGTGCCGTATTGCACCGCGCCCGCCATGCCATCGGAAAGTTCGGGAATGACTGGGGCGATGTCGAGCTGCCGCTTCAGCCGCGGCTGGAAGTTGGCGACTTCTTCGGGAGTGGTCGGATGCTGCAGGTAGTAGAGCGATCCACCATTGGCAATCGCGGAGACCATCGCGCCGAGTTGCAGCGGGGTCATCGAGACGCCTTCGCCGAAGGAGCACATCTTGCCCACGCCGCCGAGTTTCTCGGGAATCACTTCGTCGGGATAGCTGCCGAGTTGCTCGCCCGGGATGTCGTAGCCGGCCAGTTCACCGAGTCCGTATTCGTGGGCGTAGTAGGCGACCTTTTCAAAACCGAGCTTGCGGCCCAGGGCCTCGAAGTATGCGTTGTTCGAGTGCGCCAGGGCGGTGGTCAGATTCATGCGGTAGTGGCCGCCGAGGGTGACCGGAGTATCTTTCGAAATCAAGCCTTCGCTCAACGCGGCCAGGGCAACGGAAAGTTTGATGGTCGAGCAGGGTTGCGCACCGCTCGACAGAGCCAGTTTCTGATTGACCATCGCCAGCACGCGTCCGCTGGTGGGCTCGATCGCTACGACGGTGCCGTTCATGTTGCCGAGCGCATCAATGGCGGCCTGGCGCACAACCGGATCTTCGCCAGTCGTGATGTCGCCGGCAGTAATATCGTCAGCCACGAACGAACTCATGCTGAAGCGTTCGTGATAGCGGCGACGGCGCGTGGTAGCCGAGACGCGGGTGACGTTGGCGCTGCGGCTGCGCGCTAGACGATGCAGGCGGCGCCGCGCGCGCTGGGTCTCGCTGATTTTCGATGGGGTTTTCGATTTCGTGGACGTGTTGATGTGCGCCGCCCAACTCACTCCCGCCAGTGGAAGGCAGACGAGAAGGCCTAAAATCAGACGAAGAAGGCTCTGTCCCTTAAACATCTTGTGAATTCACTCCCCGGAATCTACTTAACTACGATGCACGCAGGGTGCCAGAAGTGGTAACTACACTCATTATCACCCAACTCTGCGATAGTACGAGACTTAGCCGATTTGTGGCAACATCAAAGTTTAGATTACCGAAAACATTAATTTTTATTTAAACCGTTTTGAAACAGCGAGTTAACTCGGGATTACGTCGGTTCCAGTGCCTTCAGTAATGGGTTACGTAGTTACTGGAAAGGTACTTCCCCATGTGCAAGAGATTTCAGCTTTTGAGCGGTGGTGAGCCGTGAGCGATGAGCTGTGAGCAAATTCAAAAGCACTCTACGACTCATTGCTCACCGCTCATTGCTCATTGCTCATCGCTCTTTGCTAACTCACATCACGTCGTTGCGCTTGCGCAGAAACGCCGGCACATCGAGATCGTCCTGTTCGAAGTTCGTCACGATCGCGTTGCGCATGGTGTCGAGCGAGATGACGTCGGCGGCCGCGTGATCGGACGCATGCGACACCGGAGTCGCGACCGAGTCAGCAACGTAAGGGCGGTCATCGCCGAACTGATGATCCGACATTTCCGGGTCCGACATGATGTGCTTCGGCGGCTCGGGCATAGGGTCGCGACCAGCGCCGTCGGGAAAATCCATGGGATCTTCGAGTGCGGCGGCATGCTGCGACGAAAACGATGTACGCACTTCCGCAGGGCGATGGCGTCCCGTCGGCATTTCGCGGAAGCCGGTGGCGATCACCGTAATCTTCACCGAGTCTTTCATCTTCTCGTCCATGACGGCGCCGAAAATGATGTTGGCGTCTTCGTGCGCGGCGCTCTGGATGATGGTGCAGGCCTGCTGCACTTCGGCAAGCTTCAGCGAAGTGGAGCCGGTGATGTTGATGAGGATGCCGCGTGCGCCGTCGATCGCTCCGGCTTCGAGCAGCGGAGAAGCAATCGCTTTTTGCGCGGCTTCGATAGTACGCTTTGCGCCGCTGGCGGAGGCGGTGCCCATGACGGCGTATCCCATGCGCGCCATGATGGTCTTCACGTCGGCGAAGTCGCGGTTGATGATGCCGGGAATGGTGATGATGTCGGAAATTCCCTGCACGCCCTGGCGCAGAATGTCATCCGCGATACGAAAAGACTCGAAGAAGCCGGCGTCTTCCGCGACCGCGAGCAACTTTTCGTTGGGGATGACGATCGTCGTGTCGACCGACTCCATGAGTTCGGAGATGCCGCGCTCGGCCTGCTGCATGCGGCGTTTGCCTTCGAACGAAAATGGTTTCGTGACCACCGCGACCGTCAGCGCGCCCATTTCGCAGGCGAGCGACGCGATGATTGGAGCGGCTCCGGTGCCGGTGCCGCCGCCGAGGCCAGTCGTGACGAAGACCATGTCGGCGCCTTCGAGCGCTTCGATAATCTTGTCGGAGTCTTCGAGCGCAGCTTTGCGTCCGACTTCAGGATTCGCGCCCGCACCGAGGCCATTCGTCAGTTTCACGCCGAGTTGCAGCTTGACCGGGGCGTGCGACATGCGCAGCGCCTGCAAGTCCGTATTAGCAACGATGAACTCGATGCCCTCGACTCCGGCATCAATCATGCGATTGACCGCGTTGCCACCTCCGCCGCCGACTCCGATGACCTTGATCTTGGCGTCGTTGCGTGCCTCTTCGTTGAAGCTGATGCGAATGGATTTGTCTCGTGTCATATGCTCTCCACTTCTAAACTAGGTTTCAATGTTTCAAGGTTTCAAGGTTTCAACGTCTTGAAACCCTGCCTTGTGCTTCCATCTTTAAGACTCGGTTTCAAGTTTCAGAGTTCAAGGTCCTTGAGACCTTGAAACAATGAAG
>Ga0207664_10000257_pt1 | contig 39884 bp, 41 predicted proteins | sample LARL83metaG_FD_184349 | JGI IMG/M metagenome (GOLD analysis project Ga0207664, IMG submission 184349) | Corn, switchgrass and miscanthus rhizosphere microbial communities from Kellogg Biological Station, Michigan, USA - LAR L8-3 metaG... | ecosystem: Host-associated > Plants > Roots >...
GCTGGTGGTGGTTCGGAGCCCTCCCGGCGCTCGCCCTCCAGGTGGCGGTGTTGCAGCAGCGCTGGCACTGGGGCCGGGCCGCCATCGACGTGTTCGACACCCTCCAGTCCGCGACCCGGCACCTGCTGCAGGGCCAGAACCCGTACTTCTTTCAATACAAGGACCTGGCGCCGCAGCCGAAGTGGCACTTGGTGATGGCTCCCTTCCAGTACGGGCCGGCGGCCCTCTACCTCGACGTGCCGGGCCGGCTGCTCGGGGACGTGCGCGTGCTGACCGCCGCGGCTGCTGCGCTGACCGGCGTTGCTCTCGTCCTCATCGCCCGCCGCCGCGGACGCGCCCAGCTGCAGCAGGTCAGCTTCTTGGTGGCGAGCCTTCCTCTCTTCGCACCGATGATCGTGAACGCCTGGGTCGACGTCTATACGGCGGCCGGGCTGGCCGTGTGGTGGCTGCTGCGGGAGAGGCAGTGGCTCGCGGGCAGCATCATCCTCGGGATCGGCGCCGCCGCGAAGCCGGTGATGCTCGTCGGATTGCTGCCCTTCCTCGTCTGGGACCGCACCGTCAGGAGGGATGCGGTCGTGGCCGCGGGCGCGGGCCTGCTTCTCTGCGTTCCCTTCCTGGTCTGGACGGGGCCGGTGAAGTTCATCTACGCAGTCGCCGGTGTCCACGTCCAGGTGCTCAACGAGATCTGGCCCACGTCGGTCACCTTCAACGCCCTGCTGCTGAAGGCGCACCTGCCCACCATCCCCGACGCCGTGTCCGTCGCTGTGCTGCTTGCCTCGATTCCCACCGCCATGCTCTGGCGACCAACGAGGCAGGATGTGAGGCTGCTGATCGCCGTCGCTTTCATGCTGGCAGCGCTTCTGCTCTCGAAGCAGTCCTTCCTGAACTACTACTACGTCGTGGTGATCTGGCTGCTTCTCGCGATCGCCGAGCGGCCAGCTGCAGCTCACGCCGCTGTGGATGCCCTGCACGAAGGTTCACCTCCCACGAGCCGGATCGCAGGTGGCTTGCCGTTACGTTCACCTGGAGATGCCGGTTCCTGACCGCGGTCGAGAACCTGACGCTCTAGCTCCGACAGAGGGCACCGGCAGCCGCGCACGCTTCTGGGGCCGGCTGGGGACGGCCGCCCTCGTCCCAGCTGCGCTGGTCGCGGTCTGGGAGCAGGTGCAGATCTTCACCATCCTCACGGGCCGGCCCTGGGCGGATGCGATCGACTACAAGCTCTACCGCGTCGCCGCGGCGATCGGTGTGCACTCGGGCTGGTCCCACATCTACGACGCCAACCTGCAGCGTCCCGCGATCGTGCCCTTCTGGCCGCGGATCGCGTGGCCGGCCTGGTGGCAGTCATCGCAAGCGTTCTGGACCCCGATGGTGACGCCGCCCCCGGCGGCGTGGCTCGCCGCGCCCTTTGGGGCTCTGCCACTCGAGGTGGCATCGAGGCTCTGGATGGCGCTGCTGACGGTCGCCCTGGTGGCGACCGTTCTGGTGATCGCCCCGCCGGGGCTGGCGTCCAAGCTCCGCTACGCAGCCGTGATCGCGCTGACCTGGGCCAGTGTGGTCGCGCTCGTCTCCGGGAACCTGGTCGTACTCGTCGCGCTTGCGCTGGCCGTCGGTTGGCGCCTGCTCGAGGACCGGCGAGAGGTGCTGGCCGGTGTTGTGCTCGGCCTCACCACGATCAAGCCCCAGGTGGTGTTTGTGGTTCCCGTCCTGCTGCTCGTCACCGGCCGCTGGCGCGCCGTCACGGCCTGGGCGGCTGTGGCAGCGGTTCTCGCGGTTGCCTCGCTGCTGATGCTCGGCGCCCATGGGGTGGTGGCCTACCGCGACCTGGTCGGCCTGGTATCCGGCTTCACCGGTCAGCAAAAGCTCGGGCTGGCGCAGCTCCCGCTGCCGGCGCTCGAGCGGGCGATCCTGCCGGCTGCCGCTTTGGCACTCTTCGCCATCGTGGCCTGGCACACGCGGGAGCGCGGCCCGGCGGTGACCCTGGCGCTCGGCATCATGGCGTCGCTGCTCGTGTCGCCCTACCTGAACGCCGAGGACTTCGTGCTGCTTCTCCCCGCCGGCTTGCTCCTCGTCCGCGCACGGCGGTCGCCATGGGAAGCGGTGCCGGCGATCGCGATGATCCTCAGCGCGACGCCGGCTTCGCAGAGCATCGTCTGGCCGGCCTACGTCGCGATGGCGGCGACCCTGGCCGCGGTGGTGCTGCCCTGGCGTGTCCAGGTGGCAGTGGCGCAGGCGGCATGACCCGGCGCCGGCAGTTCGCCGCCGGCGCTAGGCGGTCGGAGCTTTCTCCCGCTCCCGCAGCGGCCGCACCGGGTGCGGCTCCGGCCCCACGTACTCCGAGTCGGGCCGGATGATCCTGTTCAGCTTCACCTGCTCCAGCACGTGCGCCGTCCAGCCGGCGACGCGGGAGGTGGCGAAGGCCAGCGTGAAGAACGTTTTCGGGAGGCCCGCCGCGGCGAGCAACCCGGCCGAGTAGTAGTCGACGTTGGTGGCCTGCGGGCGCTCGGGGTGCCGCTCGTGCAGCAGCCGCAGCGCGACCTCTTCGCCCTTGGACGCGATCGCGTAGAAGTCGGGATTCGCCTCGCTGGTCAGCGGGCGGAGGATCTTCGCGCGCGGGTCGTCGGTGCGGTAGATGCGGTGCCCGAAGCCGAAGAGCTTCTCCTTGCGGTCGAGTGCTGCCCGCATCCACGGCTCGACGTTGTCCGGCGAGCCGATCTTCTCCAGCATGTTCATCGCCTCGAGGGCGGCGGCGCCGTGAGCCGGCCCCTTCAGGGCACCGATCGCCGCCACCACCGCCGAGCAGAGGTCGGAGTTGGTGGAGGCGACGACGCGTGCTGTGAAAGTCGATGCGTTCATGCCGTGGTCCGCCAGCAGCACGAGGTAGCTGTCGAGGTACTTCGCCTTCCGCTCGTCAACCTCGCCGAAGGCCATGTAGAGGCAGTTGGCGGCGTGGCCGAGGTCGTCGCGCGGCTCGATCGGCTCTTCGCCGCGCGAGTGGCGGTAGGCGGCGGCCAGCCCGGTCGCCATCACCGCGGTCATCGCGATCGCCTGCTCGATGTCCGGCTTTTGCAGCTCCTTGGCGGCGCCCTGCGCGGAGATCACGGTGCGAAGGACGTCCATCGGGTCGGTGTCGCGCGGCAGCGCCGCGAGGGCCGCCTTGGCAGATTGGTTGAGGCGCGCTTGGCGGCCAGGCGGCGCTTGGTGTCCTCCAGCTCCCCCTCGGTCGGCAGCTCGCCGAACCAGAGCAGGTGCGCGATCTCTTCGAAGGTGCAGTTCTCGTAGAGGTCGGAGATGGTGTAGCCGCCGCGGTAGACAAGACGGCCGTTCTGGCCGTCAACCATGCTGATCTCGGTCTTGGCGGCGAGGACGCCCTCCAGACCCGGACTGAACTCGGACATCAGCAAATTAGTCTACGGCTCACGCGGTACCGGCTTGTACCGACTCACTACCTCCCCTCCGGGGAGGTGCCCGGCGCAGCCGGACGGAGGGGAGGGGTCGTGCCGATGCTCCCAGCCCTCCCTGGCCCTCCCCGGAGGGGAGGAGAGTGCCGTCAGTGCTCGTGCGGGTCCGTGCCGGGGTCCATGTGGACGTCGATGCGCTGGACCGGCGCGTGGTGCTGGATCTGGTGCTCGACGCGCTCGGCCAGCGCATGGGCCTCCTGCAGTGTGGCGTCGGGGTCGCAATCGATGTGAATGACGACCTGCAACTCCCGGCCGACCCAGCGGGCGCTGATGTCGTGCACGCCGAGGACTCCGTCCACGTGCTCGGCGGCGTGCTCGATCTTGTCCACGTACTCGGGGTCGACCGCATCCATCATCCGGTAGAACAGCTCCTTCACCGTGCCGCCGAGGATGTAGAGGATCGCGATGGTGATGAGGAGCCCCGCGATCGGGTCCGCGAGCGGAATGCCGGCCAGCCCCGAGAGCCCGATACCGACGAGGGCGCCGGCCGAGACCAGGGCGTCGATGCGGGAGTGCTGGCCGTCGGCCTCGAGCGCCGTAGAGCGGATGCCGCGGCCGACGCGGATCTTGTACTCGCTGACGCCGAGGTTGGCGACGATGCCGATGCCGGCGGCGACCATGCTCAGCGGGACGTTGCCGAACGGTTCCGGCGCGATCAGGCGGCGGACCGACTCGAAAGCGGCGGCCGCGGCCGTGACGACGATGACGACGATGATCAGCAGCGTCGCCACGTCCTCGATGCGGCCGAAGCCGGCGGTGAAGCGCGCCGTCGCCGGGCGGCGCGCGAGCCGGAACGACACCAGCAGCACCCCGGTGGTCAGCACGTCGCCGGCGTTGTGGAGCGCGTCGGCCACCACGCCCGCCGAGTGCCCGGCAAGACCGGTAGCGAACTCGGCCCCCGACGCGATGGCGAGGGCGACCGCGCTGACGATGACCGCCCGCACGGCGTCGCGGTTGTCGTAGGCGCTGGTGGTGTGAGAGTGCGAGTGCCCGCCGGCCATCAGGCTAATTGTGGTGGGCGGGCCCAGATGCGCTCGGCGCACAGGTAAGCCAGCAGCACGAGCATCCCCAGCTGGGCGAAGAACGGGTTGAACAGCGATGCCTCGACGCCGAGATAGCAGACCGCCACCGTCGCCCAGGCCAGCTCCTGGCGACGCCAGTCGCCGGCGGCGACGATCAACAGCGGCACCACCAGCAGGACCAGATCATGGAGGTTCTGGTGCGGGCTCAGGACGACGGACGCTGTGACTGCGATCGCCACGTCGAGCTCGCGCCTGGGGGCGCCGCGGAGCCAGCTCACGAGGACGAGCAGCGCCACTGCAGCCAGGATCACGAGCACGGCCAGGTTCGGTAAGCCGGCCGCATCGAGCAATCCGCGCAGCGAGTAGCGCGCCTGCTCGAAGGCGACCGTCGCCAGCGTCTGCCCGTGAACGAGCCAGGGCAGGACGAGCTGGAGGTAGGCGTGCCAGTTGTCGATGCCGACCAGGGGCAGGGTGAAGAGGCAGATGACCAGCGCCGTCTCGGCCAGGATCGGCAGGGCTCGGGCTCGCGAGCGCACGAGGTAGAGGGCCGGCAGTCCCAGCACCATGTGCGGGCGCACCAACGCGAGGAACGTCGCACCGCCCGCCTCGATCTCGCGGCCTGCGACCCAAAACACGGCCGCCGCGGCGACCCCGAGCAGCACCAGCCCGGTGGTCTGACCCTGCAGCACGGTCACCAGCGTCGGTACCCAGGCCAGGGCGAGCAGGCCAAGTGCCCACTTGAGGCGGCGATCGAGGGTGGTGGCCGTCAGCAGCAGTGCGACCGACCCGGCCAGCAGGACCATCGTGATCGCGGTCCAGACGATGTAGCCGCTCTTGAGATCGAGCCAGCCGAAAGGCCACCAGAGAGGGGCGAGGTAGGGAGGGGAGATGTACGGGAGGACGCCGGTTGGGGAGCCGGTCAGCTGCTCCTGGAAGTGCCGCTGCAGGCCGAGGTCATAGATACCGCCGAAGCCGTGCTCGCGCAGCTGGTGGCCGAGCGCGGAGTAGATGACGAAGTCGGGGTAGCCGGCGCCCAGCCGCAGAGACGGCGACCGCAGGTACTGGAACCAGGCGATTCCGGCGCCGGCGATGATCTCCGCGCCGGCGGCGATGCCGGCCCAGGGGAGGACGTTTCGGAACCAGGTCCGCACTGCGGGGAGAAAGGTAATGGACCCTGCTGCCGCGACCCCTCCGACCGGCATTCGCCGGCCACCTCCCCGTCAAGCGGGGAGGAGTCTTAGATCCCTAGACCATCCCCAGTTCCCAGCGCGCCTCTTCGGACATGCGGTCCGGCGTCCAGGGTGGTTCGTAGACCAGCTCCACGCCGGCGTCGTCCACGCCGGGCAGCGTGAGCAGGTGATCGCGGACGTCGGTCATCACCTCGCCCGCCATCGGGCAGCCGATAGCCGTCAGCGTCATCTTCACGTCCACTCGCTGGGGCTGGATCGCGATGCCGTAGATCAAGCCCAGGTCCACGATGTTGACCGGGATCTCGGGGTCGAAGCACTCGCGGAGGACTTCGATCACCTGGTCCTCGGTCAGCGTGGCCGCCTCAGAGCTCATGGGCGCTCCAGAGGCAGACCCGCGTCGCGCCAGGCCTTGGTGCCGCCGCGGAAGTTCACGACGTCCTGGATTCCCAGCGCGGTCGCCATCTCCGACGCCACGGCCGAGCGCTCGCCGACCTCACAGACGAAGATCGAGCGGTCGCGAAACTTGTGGCCGCCGGGGTTGGCCAGCAGCGACGCCAGCACGACGTGTCGCGCGCCGGGGATGTGCCCACGCGCCCATTCGTCGTTCTCGCGGACGTCCACCACCTCGTAGCCGTCGTCGATCAGCTGCCGGATCTCGTCGATCCGGGCCTCTTTGAACGGGGTCTCCTGCTCAGTAGCCATGTCCTCTCCTAGTCTTCCCAATCGGCCGTGCCGTATGCGCCAGCCTTCAGCACTTTCAGCGACAGCAACGCGCACTTGAGGCGCGCCGCCGAGATGTCGATGCCCAGCTCGCTGATCACGTCTTCTTTGGTCAGCTGCTTCGCCTCGTCCAGAGGCTTGCCCTTGATCCGCTCGGTCAGCAGCGACGCCGACGCCTGCGAGATCGCGCAGCCGCGCCCGTGGAAGCGCACCTCGTCGATCACTCCGTCCTGCAATTTCAGGTCGAGGCCGATGACATCGCCGCAGAGGGGGTTCTCCTCCTCGTGCGAGATGTCGGCGTTCTCGAGCCGCCCGAAATTGCGCGGGTTCTTGTAGTGGTCGAGGATGTACTCCCGATAGAACTGATCGTCCATTAGCCGTTGAAGATCCGATTGGCCTCACTCAGTGAACCGACCAGGCGGTCGATTTCTTCTCTCAAGGTGTAGGCGTAGAACGACGCTCGCGCCGTCGCGGCGGTGTCGAGCCTGGTCATCAGCGGCATCGCGCAGTGATGGCCGGCGCGGATGCAGACCCCGTCGCGATCGCAGATCGTCGCCAGGTCGTGCGGGTGGATGCCCGCGAGGTTGAAGGACACGACGCCGGCGCGGCGCTCCGCGGGCGGGCCGTACAGGGTGATGCCCTCGACATCGGTCAGCGCCTCCAGCGCGTACTCGGTCAGCGCCTGCTCGTGCGCATGGATCGCGTCCAGCCCGATGCCGCTGACGTACTCGATCGCGGCGCCCAGGCCGATGACCTCGGCGATCTGCATCGTCCCCGCCTCGAACTTCCACGGCAGGTCGTTGTAGGTCGTGCCGTCGAGCCGGACCGTCTTGATCATGTCGCCGCCGCCCAGGAATGGCGGCATCGACTCGAGCAGCTCGCGGCGGCCCCAGAGGATGCCGACCCCGGTCGGGCCGCAGATCTTGTGGCCGCTGAAGGCGTAGAAGTCGGCGCCCAGCGCCTGCACGTCGACGCCGAGGTGGGGGGCACCCTGGGCGCCGTCAACCAGCACCGTGGCGCCGGCCGCCTTCGCCTCGCGCACGAGCGTGTCGACGGGATTGATCGTGCCCAGCGCGTTGGAGACCTGGTTGAACCCGACCAGCTTCGGCTTCTGCTCCAGCAGAGCGCGGAACTGGTCGAGGCGCAGCTCGCCGCGCTCGTCGATGTCGACGTACTCGATGCGCGCGCCCTTCTCCTCGGCGAGGATCTGCCAGGGGACGATGTTCGAGTGGTGGTCGATCACCGTCAGCACGATCAGGTCGCCCTCGCCGATGTGCCGGCGGCCCCACGAATAGGCGACGAGGTTGATGCCCTCGGTCGTGCCCTTCGTGTAGATGATCTCCTTCGTCGACGCGGCGTTGAGGAAGCGCTTGACGATCTCGCGCGTGCCCTCGTAGCGCTCCGTCGCCTGCTCTGAGATCCGGTATGCGGAGCGATGGATGTTCGCCGTGTACTCGGTCAGGTAGCCGACCATCGCGTCCACCACCTGGCGCGGTTTCTGCGACGTGTTCGCGCTGTCGAGGTAGCTCAGCGCGCCGTCTTGGAAGATGGGGAAGTCGGCGCGTACCTTCTTGGCGTCGAGCGCTTGGGTCGTGCTAGCCACGCCTCAGTGGCCCCTCCGCCCGGCATTCGCCGGGCACCTCCCCAGCAAGTGGGGAGGAGTCTGCCTGAGCTCACACGTCGACGTAGACATCCTCGCCCTCGACTGTCACCGGATAGGTTGTCGCGGGGATAACCGCCGGGAGGCCGGTCACGTGGCCGTCGCGCAGGTCGAAGCGCGACCCGTGGTGCGGGCACTCGACCGACATGTCCCACAGCTCGCCCTCGCTGAGCGAGAACTCCTCGTGCGTGCAGGTGTCGCCGATCGCGTAGAAGTTGCCATCCCCGGCGTGCGCCAGGCAGATGGGAACGCCGCCGGCTTCGACCCTCTTCAGTGACTCCGCCGGCACGTCGCTTACCGAAGCCACGCGCTGTCTACCCAATCCGCGCCTCGAGCTCCTGCTCCACCAGGTCGCGGGCCTGCTGGACGGGAATCCGGTCGAGCACCTCGCCGAAGAAGCCGTGCACGACCATGCGCTCGGCGGTGCCGTGCGGGATGCCGCGGCTCTCGAGATAGAAGAGCTGCTCGGGATCGACCGGCGCGATGGTGGCGCCGTGAGTGCAGCGCACCTCGTTGTTGAGGATCTCGAGCATGGGGATCGAGTAGGCGTTCGCCTGCTTCGAGAGCAGCAGGTTGCGGTTGGCCTGGTAAGCGTCGGAGTGCTGCGCGCCCTTCTCGATGCGGATGAGCCCCGCGTAAACGCTGCGGGCGTGGTCGCGGAGCGCGCCCTTGAACAGCAGGTCCGAGGTGGTCTGCCCGACCACGTGGCTCTGCAGCGTGTGGTAGTCGAAGAACTGGTTCTCCGAGCCGAAGAACAGGCCCTTCAGCTCGGCGCTGCCGCCGGCCCCGTGCAGGCTCGCCTCCACGCGCGTCTTGGCGAAGCGGCCGCCGAGGCCGACGTCGACGATGCGGACCGTCGCGTCCTCGCGGATCATCGCCCGCCGGTTGGCGAACTGCCAGGCGTGCTTACCCCATCGCTGCAGCGCGAGGTAGCCGACGTTGGCGCCCTCGTCGGCCCAGACCTCGGCGGAGCCGCTGGTGAGCGCCGGCTTGTCTAGGTCGGGCGAGAGGAACTCGTCGATATAGCTGAAGCTCGAGCCGCGGCCGGCCTTGATCACCGTGTGGGGGAGGACTGCCGCACCGCCGCCCGACGACCAGAACTGGCTCACGAGCGGCTTCTCGATGGTCACGCCATCCGGCACCCAGAGGAACGTCCCGCCGCTGAAGAAGGCGGCGTGCAGGGCGGAGAACTTGTCGCGCTCGGGCGGCGTGGCGAGGAAGAGGTGCTTCTGCAGCCAGTCGACCTCGCGGACGGCTTGGCTCAGCGGCATGAAGACCACGCCCTGCTTGCGCAACTCCTCCGGCAGCTCGACGCTGCCCGGCTCCGAGCCGCGCTGCCGGAGCACCGCGGCCGCGCCCTCGATTGGGTCGGAGGGCGCGGCGCCGTTCGCCTGCTCGAAGGGCTGGAACGCGTCGAGGTTCAGCGCCGAGATGTCGGTGCGGCGCCACTCCTCGTCCGACTTCGAGGGCATCGGCATCCGGTCGAAGATCTCGAAGGCCTCGCGCCGCCGGGCGCGCAGCCAGTCCGGGTCACCGTGGAGGGAGGCGACCTCCTCCACGGCGTCTCTTGTAAACCCCATCTACCCGACCGAGCCCTCCATCTCCAGCTGGATCAGCCGATTGAGCTCTACCGCGTACTCCAGAGGCAGCTCCTTCGTGAACGGCTCGATGAAACCGTTGACGATCATCGTCTCGGCCTCGCTCAGCGGAATGCCGCGGCTCATCAGGTAGAAGAGCTGCTCGTCCGAAACCTTGCTGACCGTGGCCTCGTGGCCGATCGTCACGTCGTTCTCGTCACATTCGATGTACGGGTAGGTGTCGCTGATCGAGTTGTCATCGAGCAGCAGCGCATCGCACTTCACGAACGACTTCGCGCCGTGAGCGCCCGGGTAAACCTTGACGAGGCCGCGGTACGACGTGCGCCCGCCGGCCTTGCTGATCGACTTGGAAGTGATCGTCGAGGTCGTGTTCGGCGCGACGTGCACCATCTTGCCGCCGGCGTCCTGGTGCTGGCCGGTGCCCGCGAATGCGACTGAGAGAACGTCGCCCTTCGCGCCCGGCTCCATCAGGTAGACGCTCGGGTACTTCATCGTGATCTGCGACCCGAGGTTGCCGTCCACCCATTCCATGGTCGCGTCGGCGTAGGCCATGGCGCGTTTCGTGACGAGGTTGTAGACGTTCGTCGACCAGTTCTGGATCGTCGTGTAACGGCAGCGAGCGCCCTTCTTGACGATGATCTCGACCACCGCCGAGTGCAGCGAGTCCGTCGTGTAGATCGGGGCTGTGCAGCCCTCGATGTAGTGGACGAACGAGTCCTCGTCGCAGATGATCAGCGTCCGTTCGAACTGGCCCATGTTCTCCGCGTTGATGCGGAAGTACGCCTGCAGCGGGATGTCCACCTTCACACCCTTGGGCACGTAGATGAAGGAGCCGCCCGACCAGACGGCGCTGTTCAGCGCCGAGAACTTGTTGTCACCCGGCGGGATGACGGTGCCGAAGTACTCCTTGAACAGGTCCGGGTGCTCGCGCAGCGCCGTGTCCGTGTCCAGGAAGATGACGCCCTTCTTGGCCAGCTCTTCGTGCAGCGAGTGATAGACGACCTCTGACTCGTACTGCGCGGCCACGCCGGCCAGGAACTTGCGCTCCGCCTCGGGCACGCCCAGGCGGTCGAACGTCTTCTTGATGTCGTCGGGAATGTCGTCCCAGGACTTGCCCTGCTTGTCCTGCGCCTTGAGGTAATAGAAGATGTTGTCGAAGTCGATCACTGACAGGTCGGCGCCCCAGGTGGGCATCGCCTTCTTGTTGAAGATCTGCAGCGAGCGAAGCCGGAACTTCGTCATCCATTCCGGCTCCTGCTTCATGAAGGAGATCTCGCGCACGACGTCCTCGTTGAGTCCGCGCTTCGCTTTGAAGACGTACTCCTCGGGGACGAAGAAGCCGTACTTCTCCTTGTAGTCCTGACCGATGTCGATCTTCGGTGCTGTAGCCATTAAGCCTCCACCTCGGACGCGCCGGCGGCCACGGCGGCCTCCTCCTGTGCGCCCCACTCTGCGTAGCCGGTCTGTTCCAGCCGATCCGCGATCTCAGGTCCGCCCGAGAGCACGATCCGGCCGTTCACGAGGACGTGAACGAAGTCCGGCTTGATGTATTCCAGGATTCGCGTGTAGTGCGTGATGATCAGCACGCCGAGGTCCGGCCCGCGCAGGCGGTTGACCGCCTCGCTGACGAACTTGATCGAGTCGATGTCGAGCCCGGAGTCGGTCTCGTCGAGCACCGCGATCTCAGGCTTAAGCATCGCCATCTGCAGGATCTCCGCGCGCTTCTTCTCGCCGCCCGAGAAGCCGTCGTTGATGTAGCGGCGCAGGAACGAGTCGTCCATGCGCAGCACGTCGAGCTGGTCCTTCAGCAGCGCGCGAAACTCCTTCGGCGTGATCTGCTTCGAGCGGTCCTTGCCGTCGGGGTCGCGGCGCGCGTTGAGCGCGGTGCGCAGGAAGTTCGCCATCGTGATGCCGGGGACCACGACCGGGTACTGGAAGGCGAGATAAAGACCCAGCCGCGCGCGCACGTCGGGCGCCAGCTCGAGGAGGTTCTGGCCCTTGAAACGGACCTCACCGCCGAGCACCTCGTAGCCGGGGTGGCCCATCAGCGTGTGTGAGAGCGTCGACTTCCCGGAGCCGTTCGGGCCCATCACCGCGTGCACCTCGCCCCTGTCGATATCCAGCGAGATGCCTTTCAGGATCTCCCGCCCCTCGACACCGACCCGCAGGTCCCTGATCTCGAAATCTGCCACTGCCTACCCCTTTTCCTTGATGAGATATGTGCAGCTGGCATTCCCATCCGGGATCCAGCTGTCTCGTTTCACATTCGCGCCCAGCAGGCGCCTGTAGAGCTCCTGCTCGGCCTGGCACGGGTGGCCGGTCAACCCGGCCACGTCCGCGATCGGACAGTTGTGCTGCTTGATCGCATAGGCGCCGTCGCCGGCCGCTTCGACCTCGGCCATGTGGCCGTGCTCGGTGGCCAGGCGGGCGACTTCCCGCACGCGCCCCTCGAGGCTCAATCCTCTCACGCGCCCCCCGTATTCCGTCTCCAACGCGCGCGCGCGTCGCTTGAAGAAGGTTTTCAGCTCGGCCGCCGGGATGAAGCTGACCAGCTCGTTCGCCAGCGCGCGATGGCCCTGGGGGAAGTGGTCGCCGGCCTTCGCCGCCAGCTCGTAGACGTGGGCCGGCCGCCCGCGGCCCGCCTTGCGCGACGTGGCCGTCACGAGGCCGGACTCCTCCAGCGCTGCAAGGTGCCGAAGCGCGCCCTGCTTGGTGATCGCCATCGCGGTCGCCACCTCGGCGAGGGTCGCGCTGCCCTGCGCTTTCAGATAGAAGAGGATGTCCTCTTGCCTGGTGCCCATCCGCTATGCAGTCTACCCATTTGATCAACCCGCCCGTTGATAAAACTCCGCTCCCTTTCGGGGAGGGCTAGTGGGAGGCCGGCCCCGCCCCCTCCGTCGCGCGTCCGCGCGACACCTCCCCGTCAAGCGGGGAGGAGATTTCCTCGTCCTTCTCTCAGCGAGGTCGCTGCGGGCGTTCGGCTTTGGGTTCGCCGCGGTCCTGATCGGCGTGCACCTGGAGAGGAAGGGCTTCCCGCCGGTCGTCGTCGGCGCCGTGCTCAGCGCCGGCCTGGCCGCGACGGCGGTCTATGGCCTGGTGCTGGCGACCTGGGCGCCCCGCATCGGCCGGCGGCGGGGCCTCGCGCTGACCGGCGTGCTGATGGCGCTGGCCGGCGCCGACCTGGCGTTGGCGAACACCGCCTGGCTCGCAGTCCTGGCCGGCGCGACCGGCATGATCTCCAGCGCTGGATCGGACTACGGACCTTTCTCGGCGCTCGAGCAGGCGGTGCTCACGGAGAGCGTGCCGCCAGACCGGCGCAACCGCGCCTTCGGTCGCTATGCACTGTCCGGCGCCCTGGCCACGGCGGCGGGCGGGGCGGCGGCTGCCCTGGGTACCACGGCGGCACGGACCGAGATCTTCTTCCTCATCTATGCAGCCCTCGGGCTCGCCACCGCGGTGCTGGCCCTCTCGCTGTCGCCGGCGGTCGAGGTCGCCGGCTCCGGCCGGGTGGCGCTGCCGCTAAACCGCCGGATCGCCGGCCTGTCAGGGCTGTTCCTGGTCGATTCGGTCGGCGGTGGCCTCGTCGCTCAGGCCGTCATCGCCTACTGGCTGCACGTCCGCTTCGGTGCCTCACCGCTGCTCCTGGGACCGGTGTTCGCGGCCATAGCCCTTCTCCAGGCGGCCTCCTACGAGGTTGCCGGGCGCCTCGGCGATCGCGTCGGCCTGGTCAACACCATGGTCTTCACCCACCTGCCCAGTAACGTGCTGCTCCTGCTGGTGCCGCTGAGCCCTTCGTTGGGCTGGGCCGTCGCGCTGCTCCTCGCGCGATTCGCCATCTCCCAGATGGACGTGCCCGCGCGCCAGGCCTACATCGTCTCGATCGTGCCGCCCGAGCAGCGCGCCGGCGCGGTCGCGGTGACCGGCGCGGTCCGCGGCGCCGGCCAGGCCGTCGGTCCTTACCTGGCCGGCGTCGCCATCCAGGGCGCGGCTTTCGGCGTGCCGTTCGTGGCGGCCGGCGCTCTGAAGATCGCCTACGACCTCGCCCTGTTTGGCGCCTTCCGGCGGGTCCGCGGCGAGCACGAGCTAGCCTCGACGTCGTGACCGACGACCTGGCCGGCCTGACCGAGGACGAGCTCCAAGAGCGTCTCGACGCGCTCAAGGTCGAGATGCGCCCGGCCGAGCAGCAGCTGGCGGAGCTGCGTGGCCGGCGCGACCTGCTGCTCACCGAGCGGCGGCGGCGGGAGCGCCTGGATCGCCGCGAGGCGCGGGCCTCGCTGCGCGCCTCGATGTCTTCCGGCGACCTGCCGACCATCGCCGACCTCGTGGCCAGCGCCGATGAAGGCGACTTCGCCGACTTCGTCTATTCCTTGAAGACGGGAGGCGAGGTGGTGCTCGGATTCCCGGGCGCGCGGGCTGCCACCCTCGCCTTCACGGACGGCGTACGGGTGGTCCAGGCGAAGGACCTCAAGCAGGCCGCCGAGCTGTACGCGGCAGGCTGGGAGCTGGGGAGCCCCGGCCGGCCCGGGGTGCGCATCCACTTCCCGGGGACGCGGCAGGAAAAGTTGGTCGATCCGCAGGAGCTCTTCGCGCGCTACCGTTCCTCGCCGTGAGCCTCACCGCGCAGGCCCGAGCGATCGCAGCCACGGTCGCCCTCGGTGTCGCGTTCTACATCGTCTTCGCGATCGCGGGCGAGCCCTGGGGCACCCTCAACGACATCTCCGGCGCCGTGCTGGCGGCGTTGATGGCGCAGCTGGCCTGGTCGACGCGGCAGTCCTGGCGCGCGCCGCGCTGGGCGCTCGGCGGAGCTTTGGTCGGCGCGGCCGTAGCGATTCTCGGCTCCGCGTTGGTGATCTTCCACGTGACGGGCTGGTTCCTGGCCGGGCTGGTCACGACGCTGGGCTTCGCGGGCGTCGGCGTGTGGTTGCTCGGCGTGAACCGCGGCCGCAGCCGCCTGGCGACGGCCGCGGGCGTGTTGATGGCGGCCGGCGTGATCGTGGCGCCCGGTGTGGTTCTGCGCTACGACGACGTCGCGAGCGCGCCCGCGTGGATCTATGCCGGGTTCGCCGGCTGGCTCGGGCTTCTGCTGTTCCCGGTCTGGCTCTATCGGGCCTCGCGCCATGCGGTGCCGACGGCGCCAGCCGCCGCCTTGGCCGGCGAAGCACCTGAACCCGGCCCCGCCTAAACTTCAGGGATACGCGCCGAGAGCGCCTCGTCGATTCTTCAGACGACTTCGCCAGACCCCGCCCGGAGCAGCGCTGAGGAGGTTGGCCGCCGAGATGCAACTTGATAGTCTGGATGACATGAAAAAGGAACTTCGTGCGCGGAGTGAGGCCATCTTCGAAGAGGCTCAGTCGGAGATCGCGAACTATCTCGACCTGCTCCGGCACGTCGCGTCGGAGCGCCTTGACGACATCGACACCAAGGACATGCGTAAGCGCGCCGACCGTGTTTCGAACACCGTGACCGAGTCCCTGACGGACGCGATCGTGAACGGCATCGACTCCGTCCGCGACCGCATCCGGCCGCGCCCGCAGCGCCAGGTGCCGGTCGCCCTGATCGCCATCGGCGGCATCGTGGTCGGCGCCGGGATCGCCGCCTACTTCCTCGGCCGGCGCCAGGAGGTCCGCGAGCGATTCACCGAGCTGACCGACGAGGCCCAGCGCCAGCTGCCGCAGATCGTCGGCAAGGTGCGCGGCGGCAACGGCCACAACGGCCACAACTTCAGCCAGGAGGAGTCGCAGCTTCGCAGCGAGGTGGAGCAGGCGATCCTGAGCGGCGGCCAGCCACCGGGCGACCTCAAGGTGGACGTCGAGGGCCGCACGGTTTACCTCCGCGGCCGGCTCGGCGACCGGAGCTACGTCGACCAGGCGGTCGAGCGAGCCCAGCAGGTGGAAGGCGTGGCGGCGGTGATCAATTTGGTGAGCGCCTAGACAAAGAGTGCCCTCCCTCTGGGGAGGGTTGGCAGGGGACGTCCTGAGGCTTCTTCTGACCTCGGCGCGCCCCCTCCCCGGCGCCTGCTGGGCGCCGGACCTCCCCATCAAGTGGGGAGGAGATGTTCTACCGCGGTAACCCGCTGCTGTTGCTTTCCGTTAGACCTCGCGTGGGGTTGCCTATAATCCCGCCGGTCCATGCCGAAGAGGCCTAGCCGCTTCAGGACCAGGAGTGGGCACCGGCCCCGAGCACGGCTACACGGCGAGGGAGGACCTTTCTGGCACCGGGCTCGCAGACGGGCCTGGGTGCGAAATCTCCTGGTCGTGGTCGGCGTGCTGATCGCGCTCACCCTCACGGGTGGCGCCTACGCGCAGCAGTTCGTAGCGGGGCTGCCGTCGGTGCGCGGCCTGGACGCCGCCAAGTTCGGCGGCGACGTCATCCTGACCGACCGCCACGGCACCGTCCTCGCCGACCTCGGCCAGGGCGGCAACCACCGGATCGTTGAGCCCCTGACGAAGATCTCCCCCTGGATGGTCAAGTCGACCATCGCCATCGAGGACAAGAACTTCTACAAGAACCAGGGCTTCGACCTGACCGCCATCATCCGAGCCGCGCTCAGCAACTACCGCTCCGGCGGCACCGTCAGCGGCGCCAGCACGATCACCCAGCAGCTGGCCAAGCAGCTCTTCCTGACCCCCGACCAGACCTGGCAGCGCAAGGTTCGCGAGCTGACCCTCGCCTACGAGCTCACGCAGACCTATTCGAAGGACCAGATCATGGACCTCTACCTGAACCGGTCCTATTACGGCGCCGAGTCGTACGGCGTGCAGTCCGCGGCCGTGACCTACTTCGGCAAGAACGCCGCGGACCTCGACATCGCGGAGGCCGCGCTGCTTGCCGGCCTGCCCAAGGCGCCCACCGACTACGACCCCTTCCTGCACCCCGACGCGGCCAAGGCGCGGCAGCTCGAGGTGCTCGACGCGCTCCACCGCAACGGCTACATCACCGGCGCGACCGAGCAGGCCGCGTACGCCGAGAACCTCAACATCAAGCACCGCGTCGTCAGCTTCCTGGCGCCCCACTTCGTGGAGTACGTCGAGGCGGAGCTGACCAAGCTCGGCTACATGAGCGGCCAGCAGCTGGTCGTCACCACGACCCTCGACTACCCGAAACAGAAGATCGCGGAGAAGGTCGTCAAGAGCAACCTCCTGGCCAACAAGTACCGCGACCCGAACGGCAAGCTGCAGTCCGCGATGGTCGCGATGGACCCGCGCAACGGCCAGGTGATCGCGATGGTCGGCTCCTACGACTACAACAACTCGCCGGGCGGCCAGTTCAACCTTGCCGACCTGCCCCGCAACCCCGGCTCGTCAATCAAGATGTTCACCTACGCCGCCGCGCTCAACCTGCGGAAGGTGACGATGGAGACCCGGGTCTACGACGGGCCCGCGCCCTACTGCGTGCCCGGCTATCCGGGCTACTGCCCCAACAATTACAGTCTGCGCGGGTACGGCGTCCAGCCCATCAAGTACACGCTGCCGAACTCTCTGAACATCTCGGCGGTCAAGGTCGAGATGGCGACCGGAATCGCGAACGTCGTCAAATTCGATCGAACTCTCGGTGTCTTTCCGCGCGGCGGCGCCTGCAACTGCGACGCCAACGCGAACCCGAGCACATACGGACCGCCGCTGACGCTGGGTTCCAACCCGATCACCTTCGTGGAGGAGGCGGCAGGCCTCTCAACGATCGCCGATCTCGGCGTCTATCACGCCCCGGAGGCGGTTCTGGAGATCACCGACGCGCACGGCAAGACCGTCTATGCCGCGGACCCCGACAGGACGCGGCGCCAGGCATTCGACCCCGGCGCCGCCTACATCGAGGCGCAGATCCTGTCCAACGACGCCAACCGTGCCCTAGTGTTCGGCCTCGGGACAGCTCTGCACCTGCCGGATCGCCACGCCGCGGCCAAGACCGGCACCAGCGACAATTTCAAGGACGCCCTGACCATCGGCTTCACGCCGACGCTGGCATCGGTGTTCTGGGTCGGCGACATCGGCCCACTCAATTCCGTGATGCAGAAGGGTTCAGACGGCGTCTTCGTCGCGGCCCCCGCCTGGCACAGCTTCATGGAGCAGGCGCTGGCGGGAGTCAAGGACCAGTGGTACACGCAGCCGACCGACGTCGTTCACGAGGGCAACGACTACTTCCTGCTGGACGCCCAGAGCATTCCGACGCTCCTCAGCCCTCGCCAGTCGCCTCTGCCGCGCCCGTCGCCGACCGGGCCGGTCGTCGTCGTGGTCTCGCCGACCTACACGATCCCGCCCCCGCCGCCGGACGGCATTCAGCCGGTCGAGCCGTCGCCCTCGCCGCAGCCGACACCCAGTCCCTGCCAGGGCCCCGGCTGCCACTAGACGGGCCGCCCGCCGGCCACCCGTACAATCCGGCGGGTGCCCGTGACAGCAGACGACCAGGTCTCGGTCGAGGTCAAGACGCTGCCGAAGAGCCAGGTCGAACTGGTCTTCGACGTCGCCTCCCAGCGCGTTGACGCAGCGTACGACCGCGTCCTCCAGCGGCTCGGCCAGCGCGTCAAGATCGAGGGCTTCCGTCCTGGCAAGGCGCCGCGCGAGGTGCTCGAGGCGCGGATCGGCCCGACCGCGCTGCGGGAGGAGGTCATCGACTCCCTGATCCCGCAGCTCGTCGCCGAAGCCCTCACCGAGCACAACCTCGACGCGGTCGACCGGCCGCAGGTGGAGGTGGCGGAGCTCGAGCGCGGCCGGCCCGGCCGGTTCACAGCGAAGATCACCGTGCCGCCCGAGGTGAAGCTGCCCGACCTGGCGGCGCTGAAGGTCGAGAGGCCGTCCACGACGGTGGACGACCAGCTCGTCGAGCGCCGCATCGACGAGCTGCGCGAGCCGAAGGCGATCCTCGAACCCGTCGAGCGACCCCTGCAGGTGGGTGACATCGCGGTGCTGGACCTCGACGTGCTCGTCGACGGCGAGGCCATCCCCGACGAGGAGCGCCGCGCTTCGGAGATCGAGGTGCGCGAAGGCGTCCTCATCCCGCAGCTGCTGGAGGTGTTGCCGGGCGCCGCGGTCGACGAGACCCGCGAGACGCAACTGGACATGCCCGCCGACCACACCAACCCCGAGCTTGCCGGCAAGCCGGCCACCGTCCGGGCGACGCTCCGCGGCGTCAAGGAGAAGCACCTGCCCGAGCTTGACGACGAGCTGGCCAAGGAGCTCAGCAACGGGCAGGCCGAGGACGTCGAGTCGTTCCGCGCTGCGGTGCGCGAGGACCTGGAGCGGACCGCGAAGCAGGTCGAGCAGCTGGCCTTCGAGCAGGCCGTGGTCAAAGCCGCGGTCGAGGGCTCCCAGGTCGACGTGCCCGACACGCTGGTCGAGCGCGAGCTGGACCGGCGCCAGGAGGAGCTGGAGCACGCGCTCGGCCACCAGGGGCTCCGGCTGGACGCCTACCTCGCCTACCAGGGCGCGAGCCTGGAGGAGTGGCGCGAGCGCCAGCGCGATGACGCCGGCGCCCGCGTGCGCACGGACCTGGTGTTGGACACTGTCGCGAAGCAGGAGGCGGTCGAGCCGACGCGGGACGAGGTCATCTCCTACATGGCCGCCGAGATCGAGCGCGACCCGGAGCTGCAGGAGCAGGCCGGGCAGCTGCTGGGCTCGCGGTCCGCGCGCGACTACTTCACGCGCCGGCTGCGCCGGCTGCGGACTCTGCAGCGCCTCACCGAGATCGCGGATGGGAGTGGCCCCTCCGCCCGGCATTCGCCGGGCACCTCCCCGCCAAGCGGGGAGGAGTCTGGTGCCGACCCCTCCCAGCCAAGCGGGGAGGAGTCTGGTGCCGACCCCTCAGCGTCCGATGCAAGCGCTGAGGAGCCATCCGCGTTAAGCGGGGAGGAGACCTAGAAGACCGTGCTTACAATGCCCCCTATGAGCAACCGGGAGATCCAGAACTACCTCGTCCCCATGGTGGTCGAGAGCACCAACCGGGGGGAGAGGGCCTTCGACATCTACTCCCGGCTGCTGAAGGACCGCATCGTCTTCATCGGCACGCCGATCGACGACCAGATCGCCAACCTCGTCATCGCGCAGCTGCTGTTCCTCCAGAGCGAGGACGCCGACAAGGACGTCTTCCTCTACATCAACAGCCCGGGCGGCGTGGTCTCGGCGGGCCTCGCGATCTACGACACCATGCAGTACGTCAAGCCGGACGTCTCCACGATCTGCATCGGGATGGCGTACTCGATGGGCGCGGTGCTGCTGGCCGGCGGAGCCGCGAACAAGCGCTTCGCCCTGCCGCACGCGAACATCCTCATCCACCAGCCCATGGGCGGGATGCAGGGGCAGGCGTCCGACATCCAGATCCACGCCAAGGAGATCCTGCGCACGCGCGAGGTGCTGAACGGCATCCTGGCGCGTCACACCGGCCAGCCGATGGAGCGGGTGCAGCAGGACACCGACCGCGACTTCTTCCAGACCCCCGAGCAGGCGAAGGCCTACGGGCTGATCGACGAGATCATCGCGACGCCCGAGAAGGCTGCGCTCGTCACCGCCGGCGCCACGTCCGGCAACAACAACAGCGGGGACGGCAAGGAGAAGTCATGATCTTCCGCCGGCGGGAGCGCACCGACGGAAACGTGGTGCGTCACAAGCCGGCCTGCTCGTTCTGCGGGAATCAGCAAGGCCATCAGGGGGTTCGCATGATCGCCGGTCCAGGTGTTTACATCTGTTCCGAGTGCGTAAGTCTTGCCATGAACCTGCTGCGCGCGAATAATGGGCCGGCCTCGCCCGCTGCGCAGGCGTAGGATTCGGGGCTCCTGAAAAACTGAGATGAGCGAAAGGGAAGACCGCCGGCGCTACACGAGGTGCTCCTTCTGCGGGAAGGGGCAGGACCAGGTCCGCAAGCTCGTCGCCGGCCCGGGGGTCTACATCTGCGACCAGTGCATCGACCTCTGCCAGGAGGTCCTGGAAGAGGACAGCCGCTCCACCGGGCCGAAGAAGCAGAAGAGCGGGTTCATCCCCAACCCCAAGACGATCTGCTCGGCGCTGGACCAGTACGTGATCGGGCAGGAGCACGCGAAGAAGGTGCTCTCGGTCCAGGTCTACAACCACTACAAGCGGATCCAGTCGTCGAAGATGGTCGGCGACGTCGAGCTCCAGAAGTCGAACGTGCTGCTGGTCGGGCCGACCGGCTGCGGCAAGACCTACCTGGCGCAAACGCTGGCCAAGATCCTCGACGTTCCCTTCGCCATCGCCGACGCCACCTCGCTGACGGAGGCCGGGTACGTCGGCGAAGACGTCGAGAACATCCTGCTGCGGCTGATCCAGGCCGCGGACTTCGACATCTCCCGCGCCGAGCGCGGGATCATCTACATCGACGAGATCGACAAGATCGCGCGGAAGTCGGACAACCCGTCCATCACGCGCGACGTGTCAGGCGAGGGTGTGCAGCAGGCGCTGCTGAAGATCCTCGAGGGGACCGTGGCCAACGTCCCGCCGCAGGGCGGGCGCAAGCACCCGCACCAGGACTTCATCCAGATCAACACGACCAACATCCTGTTCGTCTGCGGGGGCGCCTTCGACGGCCTGGAGCGGATCATCGAGCAGCGGATCGGCCGCAAGACGATCGGCTTCGGCGCCCCGTCCGAGGAGCGCTCGAAGAAGGACATCTCGGCGCTGCTCGAGCACCTGCAGCCGCAGGACCTGCTGAAGTACGGCTTCATCCCCGAGTTCATCGGCCGGCTGCCGATCACCGTGACGCTGCACTACCTCGACGAGTCCGACATCGTGCGGATCCTGACCGAGCCGAAGAACGCGCTCGTGAAGCAGTACCAGCGCTTCTTCGCTCTCGACAACGTTGAGCTGGTGTTCGAGCCGCTTTCACTCGAAGCCATCGCCGAGAAGGCGCTCTCGCGCGGCACCGGTGCACGCGGCCTCAAGTCGATCATCGAAGAGGTCCTGCTCAACTCGATGTTCGAGGTCCCGTCGCGCTCCGACATCAAGCGCTGCATCATCAGCGAGTCCGCCATCCGCGAGGACGAGACGGAGCCCGAGTTCGAGCTCCTGGACGAGGGCGACCAACCGACCCTACTGGCAGACGCCTCGGCCTAGGTCGAGGGTCCCCTCCGCCCGGCTATCGCCGGGCACCTCCCCACGAGGTGGGGAGGAGTCTTCTCAGCACAGGGGTGGGCGGCCAGAGGCCACCGACTAAGACAGCTCCCGGGTGATGCCCTTCTCCAGCTCCGCAAAGTGCGGCTTCATCCGCAGCGGCATGAGCGGCTCCATCAGCTTCATGAGGCCCGCCGGCTCGACCGCGCCGACGATGCGCACGCGCGTGCCGCCCTCGGCGGGGCTCAGCTCGAACGTCATGTTCGCGTCCTTCATGCCCTTCGGAGCGGAGTGGTACGTCACTCGGTGTGGGCGGTCGAACTCGCTCAGGTCCTGGTCGAGCTCACCGAAGCCCTGGTAGGAACCGCGAAACACGGACCCCTGCCCGACCGGGCCGTCGCCGACCTTGCGCACCCACTTCGCCCAGTGGTTCCACTTCGCCTCGTTGGTGACGTCGGCGAGGTAGTCGAAGACCTCCTCAGCCGGCCGCCTGACGGTGAACTCTCGTTCCAGTCGCATCCCACACCTCCAGAAACTCGTCAACCAGGTTGACGATATCATCCACGGGATGGCGGAGATGTCAAGACGGACATTCGTCACCGACCATCTGCGCTCGGTCGAGGAGCAGGTGCGCCGCGCGGCCTACCACCGCTTCGCCGATGCGGGCTACGGCGAGGTTCGCCCCTCACACCTGAAGGTGTTGGCTGCGCTTGGCGGTGGCACGCTGAGCCTGACCCGGCTCGCCCAGCTGGTCGGCGTGAGCAAGCAGGCCACCGGCAAGCTCGTCGACCACCTCGAGCGGCTCGGGTACGTCGAGCGGGCGGCCGACCCTGCGGACGGCCGCGCGGTCGCGATCCGCGTGACGCCGAAGGCGCTGCCCGGGTACCAATTGGGCCGCGCCTACATCGCCGATTGGGAGGAGCAGGCGAAGAGCCGCCTCGGCGCCATGCGGTTCGAGGAGCTGCGGCAAAGCCTCGCTGAGCTCGATGACTGGATGGCCGGCGGCGGCTGGTCGTAGGTCTCCCGCATCCTTAACGGACCCGAAATGAAGACCCACGCTCCGATGGACACCGCGTACGACCCCAAGGCCATCGAGGGCAGCTGGTACGCCAGGTGGGAGGGCGACGGACTCTTCACCGCCGACGCCCTGAGCGGCAAGCCGAAGTTCACGATGACCTTCCCGCCGCCGAACGTCACCGGCGAGCTGCACATGGGCCACGCGCTGCAGACCGCGGTCTACGACCTGCTCGCCCGCTACAAGCGCATGACCGGCCACGAGGTGCTCTTCCTGCCCGGCTACGACCACGCCGCCATCGCGACGCAGAACGTGATCGAGAAGCAGCTCGCGCGCGAGGGCTCCAGCAAGGAGGAGATCGGCCGCGAGGCGTTCAACGAGAGGGTCGACGGCTGGTATCGAGAGGTCGGCGGCACGATCATCAACCAGCTCCGGCTGCTCGGCGCCAGCATGGACTGGACCCGGCTTCGATTCACCATGGACCCGGCCTACGTCCGGGCGGTGCTGACGTCCTTCGTGCGCTTCTATGAGAAGGGCTGGCTCTACCGCGGGCCGCGGATCGTCAACTGGTGCCCGAACAACCTGAGCGCGATCTCCGACCTCGAGGTCGTCTGGCGCGAGCACCAGGACCAGCTCTTCCACATCCGGTACGCGGTCGAGGGCGGCGGCGAGGTAGTGATCGCGACCGTGCGGCCGGAGACGATGCTGGCCGACACCGGCGTCGCCGTGAACCCGACGGACCCTCGTTACAAGGACCTCCCCGGCAGGACGGCGATCCTGCCGCTGGTCGGCCGCAGGCTGCCGATCGTGGCCGACGACGCGGTCGAGCTCGACTTCGGCACCGGGGCGCTCAAGGTGACGCCCGGCCACGACCCGATGGACTACGACATCGGCCAGCGCCACGGCCTGGAGGTCGTCAGCGGCATGCACCCCGACGGCCGGATGAACGTCCCCGGCCTGCCCTACGACGGCCTGCCCGCGCTCGAGGCGCGCGCCGCGGTGGTCAGGGACCTCGAGGCGCAGGGCTTCCTCGTGAAGACGGAGCCGTACACCCACCAGGTCGGCCACTGCGACCGCTGCGACGCCGTCATCGAGCCGCTGATCTCGGAGCAGTGGTTCCTCAACATGACCGAGCTCACGCGCAAGGCGATCGAGGCGCAGGAAAGGGACGAGCTTCACTGGCATCCCGAGCGCTGGGAGCGGATCTTCCTCGACTGGCAGCGCAACCTCCGCGACTGGTGCGTCAGCCGCCAGCTCTGGCTGGGCCACCGGATCCCCGTCTACACGTGTTCCAACGGACATGTGACGGCGAGCGTGGATGCCCCGAAAGCCTGCCCGGAATGCGGCGACGCCCACCTGGTGCAGGACCCGGACGTGCTGGACACCTGGTTCTCGTCGGCGCTCTGGCCGTTCGCGACGCTCGGCTGGCCGGAGGACACCGAGGATCTGCGCGTCTTCTACCCGACAGACCTCATCTGCACGGCCCGCGAGATCATCTTTCTCTGGTTCAGCCGGATGATCATGACCGGCCTCGAGTTCATGGGCGAGGTGCCCTTCTCGGAGCTGCTTATCCACTGCACGGTGCTGGCCGCCACCGGCGGCCGCATGAGCAAGTCGCTCGGCACCGGCGTCGATCCCCGCGAGATCATCGATCGCTACGGCGCCGACGCCCTGCGCGCCTGGTCGTCGCAGGTGGCGATGTCGAGCCAGGACGTCCGCTTCGACGAGAGCCGCATCGAGGGCTACCGCCGCTTCGCCAACAAGCTCTGGAACGCGACCCGGCTCGTCACCGGCACGCTAGGGGACGACGTACCGCCCAACCCGGAGCCGGACGGCGAGCTCCAGCTGGTGGATCGCTGGATCCTGGACCGGCTGCACGACACCATCCAGCGCGTCACGGCCGGCATCGACGAGTTCAACTTCCACGCGTCGGTGACGGCCGTCTACGACTTCACCTGGCATGAGCTCTGCGACTGGTACCTCGAGTCCGCCAAGCCTCGCCTGCGCGACGGCGACCCCGCGGCCAAGGCCGTCGCGGCGCACTGCCTCGACGTCGTCCTCCGACTGGTGCACCCCTTCATGCCCTTCGTGTCGGAGGAGCTCTGGCACCGTCTGCCCGGCCAGCGGGACTACCTGATCCGCGCAACCTGGCCGGAGTTCGACGAGCGCTACGCCCGGCCGGACCTCGACGAGGCCTTTCGCCGCGTCCGCGAGTACGTAGAGAGCGTCCGTGCCTACCAAGGACCTTCGAAGCAGTTCACCCCCTCCTGGTCCAACCAGAAGGAAGCCGAGTTGTTCGAGCAGTTGAACCCGAGAATGCGCGGGCAGGCCGTCCAGAGCGCCTCTCAAACCGAGGCCGAGCGCCGCCGGCTGCAGGGGGAGCTGGAGAGAATCAGCTCACGGCTGGGGAACGCCGAGTTCCGCGCGAAGGCGCCGCCTGACGTGGTCCAGAAGCAGGAAGCCCGCGCGGCGGAGCTGAAGGCCGCCCTCGACCGTCTCAACGACTAGGGCCGTGCGCCGCTTTGCCCCCGCGGCGATCGCCTGGGCGGCCGCGGTGACGCTGGCGGTGATCTGGCTCGCCACCCGCGGTTCGCTGGAGCTCAACGCCATCCAGCTGGGAGCGGGGATCCGGCTCTCACTGCGGCTCGACGCCATCGGCTTCGCCTGCTCCCTGGCGACGCTGGTCGGCGGTGCCGGACTGCTCACCCTGCGGCCGGGCGAGAGGTGGACCCTGCTGCTCGCACTCGCGGCGGCGCTGCTCGCGATCAACTCCGACGACCTGCTTTTCACGGCGGTCGCGGCAGGTCTCGCCCTGCTCTTCGTCCTGGAAGCATCCGGCGGAGGGGAGGGGGCGACCTGGCCACTTTGGGCCGCCGTGCTGCTCGCGGCGTGGGCCGGGGTGTCGCTCCAGGTCGTGGGAGGCACGGCCGGCTTCGGCGCGGCGCCGCCCGCGGCGCTCAACGCGGGCATCGCCGGCCTCGTCCTGCTGGCCGCCATCGGGCTGGTCGGCGCGGTCCCCACCGGTGAGAGCTGGCCGCCCGTCGCCTGGGTGACGATGCCTCCGATCGGCGGCTCACTGCTGCTGCGCGTGTTCACGCTCGGCAACGGACTGCTGCCGCACGCGGCGCTGTATACCGCTCTCGCGCTGGTCGGGCTGCTGGTGTGGGGCCTGGCGGCCTGGCGCGCGGCCGTCGCGGCCAGCGGTCGAGAGTTCCTGCTGCAGAGCCTTCCGGCAATGGCGGGCACCACCCTGCTCGCCGCTGCGTCGGGCGTTCAGCTGGGTGCGGTGGCGGTCGTGTTCGCTCTCTACGCGACGGTCCTGTTCGCCGTGCTGGTCGCGACCGTGGCGCCGCGCCGGCGTGCCGACATGGTCATCGCGGCCGCCGTCGTGGCCGGGCTGCCGCCAGGTCTCGGCTTCGTCGCCTGGCTGCTCGCCATCCAGGCGCAGCTGGAATCCGACCGCGCACTCGCCTGGATCGTCGTGCCGGCGGCGCTTGCCTGGCTGCTCTGGATGTTCGCCGCGCTGCGAGCGCTCAGCCTGCAACCGGCCGGCGCCACCGCCTCGCGCCGGCTCGCGCACGTGCTCGGTGCGATCTCCGTCCTGCTCGGGCTTGGCGCCGGGCTGGTGTCGGCCGCGATCGCCCAGCCCGCCGCCGCGACCGCCGGTCTCAGCGGCAAGGGCCCTCGCCTGGCCGCGGGATTGGCGGGAATGGCGCCGGCCTCCGGCGGCTGGCCGGCCCTGGTCCTCGGCGGGGTGCTCGTGCTGGCGGTGGTCGCGGCCGCCGGCGCCGGCTCGACCCGGCTGCCGGCCTTCTCCGAGCCGATGCCTCCGCTGCTGCCCAACCTGCCGCGGCCCCGGCTGCCCTGGCCGGCGCCAGGTCTGCCGGGCCTGCCTGCGGCCGAGGCGCTGCTGAGCGGCAGGCGGCCTCTGCTCTGGGCAGCGCTGATCATGGCCCTGGCGGTGTTCGTGACCCGGGCGCCGCTGTGACCGGAATCCTCGACGCGGCCCTGGTGCTCGCCGTCTGGGCGGGCGCGTCGGCCGTGCTGCTGGTCGGGCTCCGCAACCTGGCCGTGGGCGGCGCCGTCATCGCGGCCGCGGCCACGGCAGGCCTGCTCGCCCTCCACGGCGCAATCCTGGCGGGCGCGGTGCTCGGCGCCGCCGGAGTCGCGACCGCCTTCTGGCTGCGTCCGGCGCCGGGGGAGCGGAGCCCGCAGCTGCTGCCGCCCGGCTCCGCACCGACCATCACCCTCTGCGTCGTCATCGGCGCGCTGGCCGTCTGGATCGGCGGCTCGGTGCTCAGCGGACCTGGCGGCACGGCCGGCCGCGCCGCCGCGCTGGTGCTGCTCGGGCTGGGCGCCATCCGCTCGATCACCGCGTCGGACCCGGCGCGGCTGCCGCCCGCGGCCCTCCTCCTGGCGCTCGGTCTGAGCGAGGTGGCCGCGCTGGAGCCGGTCGCCATCTCGCTGCACGCACCCGTGCTCGGAGCAGCGCTGGCGGCGGCCGTGGCGGCGCTCCTCACCTTCGGTGCGGCACCTGGGTGGCGGCCGGCTCTGCGGCTGTTCGTCGCGGCAGCCGTCGGGCTCGCGGTAATCGTCGCCGAGCCGAGCCTGGCGCTGCTCGGCCTGGTCCCCCTGCTTCTCGCGTTCGCCCAGCTGCGGGCCGGGCGGGGCGCGTTCTGCCTGCGCTCGGCGGCCCTCGCCGCCGGGCTCCTGGGGGTTGCGGCGCTGGCCGCCGCTCCCGCCGGCGGAGATCGCATGCAGCGGCTCGCCGCGCTGGCCACGGCGCTGGCGGCGGCGGCGGCGGCGGGCGTCCTGCCGCACCTCATGGAGCTCGAGGATTCTCCCGATGCCCGTGCGGCATTCTTGCGGCGCGCACTGCTGGCGCCCGCCTTCGTGCTCGCGCTCACGGCGCAGGTGGCGGCAACCTTGGCGCCCGCTCCAGCGCGCATCTTCGGCGGCACGCTGGTGGCGATCGGGGCCCTGAACGTGGCCGCCGGCCTGGTGGGCGCGTTGGGCGCGGACAGGCTCCGCGCCTGGCGGGCCGCCTACCTGGCCGAGTGGGGCCTGGTCCTGATCAGCCTCGGCCTGCTCAACTCCACCGGCGCCGCCGCGGCCTACCTGCTCCTGCTCTCAATGCTGCTCCTCCGGTTGCCGCCCGGCGCCTGGCTCGCGGCCGCCGGCGAGGCCCCGCGCAGCGGCCGGGCACGAGGCGTCCTGCTGGCGCTGGCGCTGGCCGGCGGCCCGCCGTTCGCCGCCTTCGCCGCCCGCGTGCTCCTGCTGCGCGGCGCGACGGCGCTGGCGTGGCCTCTCGCGCTCGGGGTCGGACTGGCGCTCGCCGCCTGGCTGCCGGTGTCGTGGCGGCTCGGCCATGACCTGCGCCGGCCGCCGCGGCGGTTCGCCGACCTCGCGCAGCTGGCCGGCCTCGCCGCGACGGCGGCGATCGGCATCTATCCCGCTGCGGTGCTGCGGCCGGTGGGCCTCGGCTGACGGTGGCTGTAGTGGTCGCGGCCGCGGTCGCGCTGCTCGTCTACCCCGGCCTGCTCGCCGTGCTGGCCGTCGGGGTGGTTGCCGACTGGGCCGGCGGCCATCCCGGCCTCGATCTCCGGCGCCTGCTGCGACGCGCGCCGCTGACCGTGCTGGCGGCCGCGCTGCTCGGCGCCCTCGCCGCCGCCCAGAGCGGCGCGCCTTTCAACCCTGTGACCACCGTCGACCGCAACGTCCTGGTGGCGGTGGTCGCGATCTTCACGGCGGCGGGCCTGGGCTTTGACCAGGGTTGGAGCCGCCGCGCCCCGATGTTGATGGCGGGCCTGACCGCGGTTGTGACCGCCCTGCTGATGCCCGCGGTGCTGACCCAGGACATGCACCCGGACGTGCTCGGCGGTCTCGCTCTGGGCCCGCTCAAGGCGGCTGCCGCGGTGCTCTACCTGGTCGGGGCGAGCACGGCGGTTGAGGCCGCCGGAGACGATGTCCGCCACTGGCTGTGGCTGCCGCTGGGGGCGTTGTTCGCGTCGGTGTTCGGGCCGGGCGCCGGCGATGACGCGACCGGTCTCGTCGTGTTCTTCGGCACCGTGCTGGGCGCGCTGGCCATCATGCTCGCCCTGTCCGCGGCGGCGCGGCGAATCCCGCGCTTCGCGCGACCCTAGCCGAGGCCGGTCTTGCGGCAACTCCGTTAACGGAGCCGCCCTCTGCGCGCCCCCATGTGGCAACTCCGTTAACGGAGCCGCCCTCTGGGCTCCCCTGTGCGGCAACTCCGTTAACGGAGCTGCCCTCTGGGCTCCCCTGTGCGGCAACTCCGTTAACGGTGCTGCCCTCTGGGCGCCCTGCTGCGGCAGCCGCGTTAACGGATTTGCCGCCAGCGGCGAGATGGGCCGCAGACCCCAACATTTTGCGGTCCCTGTGGCCCCCATGCGCCAGATTTGCGATGTATCATTTGCGCGACCCGCCGCCACAGACAACAACTTGCACTCTTCTTGAACGTACTGAGCAGCGTCCTCGGTCTTTGGTCCAGCGACATGGGCATCGACCTCGGCACGGCCAACACGCTCGTGCACGTGCGCGGGCGCGGCATCGTGCTCGACGAACCGTCCGTCGTCGCGATCAGCCGGCGTACCGGCCAGGTGCTGAGCGTCGGCCGTGACGCGCGGCGGATGCTCGGGCGGACGCCGGCCGACATCGTCGCCATGCGCCCCCTGAAGGACGGCGTCATCGCCGACTTCGAGCACGCCGAGCAGATGATCAAGCACTTCATCGCGAAGGTGCACGAGCGGGACTGGCACGTGTCGCGGCCGCGGATCGTGCTCGGCATCCCCTCCAGCGTCACCGAGGTCGAGCGCCGCGCGGTGCTCGACGCGGCCGGCAGCGCCGGCGCTCGCGAGGCGCACCTGATCGAGGAGTCGATGGCCGCGGCGATCGGGGCCGGGCTGCCCATCCAGGAGGCGGGCGGCTCGATGATCGTCGACATCGGCGGCGGCACCACGGAGGTCGCGGTCATCTCCCTGGGTGGCGTCGTCGCCGCGCGCTCCGTTCGCCTCGGCGGCGACGAGATGGACGACGCCATCACGCAGTACGTGCGCCGCACCTTCAGCCTGCTGATCGGGGAGCGCACGGCCGAGGAGATCAAGATCGCGATGGGCTCGGCGTTCCCACCTCCGGAGGAGCGGTCCTTCAACGTTCGCGGCCGCGACCTGGTCACCGGCCTGCCGAAGGTGGTCGAGATGTCGACCGCGCACGTGCGCGAGGCGCTCACCGACGTGCTCATCCAGATCATCGCCGCCATCCGGGAGACGCTCGATTCGACGCCCCACGAGCTCGCGCAGGACGTGCTCGAGCGTGGCATGGTGCTCTGCGGCGGCGGCGCGCTGCTGGGCGGGCTCGACGAGCTGATCGCGCACGAGACGCTGATCCCGGTCGTCGTCGCCGAGGAGCCGTTGGCCTGCGTCGCCCGCGGCGCGGGCATCGTGCTCGACGAGCTGGAGACCCTGAGCCGCGTGCTGGTCAAGCCGCGGCGCATGCGCGCGCTCCGCGCCTAACCCGTGCGGGCCAGGACCGGGGACCGCGCCACCGGTGTCTTCCTCGGCCTCACCGCCGCCCTGCTCGCACTCACGCTGATCACCGAGCTGCCACCCCTGGCCGGGCCACGCGCCCTGCTGCGTGGCTCGGTCGAGCCGGCGGAGGCGGTGATGTCCGTGCTGGCATCGGGCGCCGGCGACGTGGTCGGCGTCTTCGGCGACATCGCCTCGCTGCGTGCGACCGACCAGAGGCTCGCCGCCCAGAACGCAGCGCTGCGGCGGCAGCTGGCCGAGGCGTCGGCGACGGTGCGCGAGAACGACGAGCTGCGCCGGGCCCTGGCGTTCGAGAAGACCTACGGCCACCGCGTCGTCGCCGCCAGCGTCGTGGCCCGCGGCGCCGAGCCGCTCTCCCGGTCGCTGACCATCGACAAGGGCTCGGCCGACGGGCTCCGCGCCGGCATGGTCGTGGCGAGCCCCGCCGGGCTTGTCGGCCGGATTGCCGAGGTCTCTCCGCACTCGGCGCTGGTGCAGACGCTGGCCGACCCGCAGAGCCGCGTCAACGCCTACGGCGCGCTCTCCGGCCTCGAGGGGACGGCCATGGGCGACGGCAGCACGCTCAGCATCCAGGTGCCGGCGCGGCCGGACATCGTGCTCAAGCCCGGCGAGTGGGTCCTGAGCTCGGGCGTCGGCGGCACCTACCCGCGCGGCCTGGTCGTGGGCCAGGTCGTGAGCTTCCAGAAGCAGGCGGCGGCGACGCTGCAGTACGGGCAGCTCGCCTGGCCGGCCGACTACTCGTCGCTCGACCTGGTGCTGGTGATCACCGACTTCCAGAGCCCGGTGGCGCCATGAGCGCGGTTGGCAGTGTCGGGGCCGAGGTCGCGGAGGGCCGGACCAGCTACGTCCTCTTCGCCGTCCCGCTGCTGGCGGCTCTCGCCCAGCTCACCTGGGTCCCCCGCCTGCCGGGCGGCGGACCTCTGAACATCGCCGTCATCGCCGTCGCGGGCTGGACCTGGGCACGGGGCACGCGCGCGGGCCTCTGGTGGGCGCTGCCCGCGGGGCTGGTGCTCGACCTCGGCTCGGCCGGGGCGCTCGGCCCGCACGCGCTGGCGCTGCTGGCGGCCGCTTACATCGCCGGGCTCGTGAGCAGCACGGTGGACGGCGGGATCGTGGTGCTGCCGCTCTCAGCCGCGGCGGCCACGGTGGCCTATGCGGCCGCCCTGCTCATCGTCGGCGCCTTGCTGCGGGAGAGCTCGCTGCACGTGCACGCGAATGCGGGTTGGGTGACCTGGGCGGCGATCTGGGATGCCGTGCTGGCGCCCGTCGCGGTGCTGGTCGTCCGGCGCGCCGACCGCGCGGTAGCCGCTCTCCGTACTTGATAGAGCTCGGCCGCTGGGTCGATCTCGGCGGCCTCGAGCCCCGCGCGCGCTGGTCGGCCCGGCTGCTCGCCTTCGCCGTGCTCGTCCTGGCCGCGGTGGTCGTGCTGGCCGGCAGGCTGTTCCAGCTCCAGGTCGAAGACGGCCGCCACCTGGCTGCGCTGGCTCAGCTGAGCCGCGTCCACAAGGTCGTGCTGCACGCGCAGCGCGGCATCATCTACGACCGCCACGGCCAGCAGCTGGTGATCAACCGGCCGGCCTGGACGCTCGAGATCGTGCCTTACATGCTGCCGGTCGCCGAGGGCCAGCGAAGCGCCGAGCTGAGCTGGGTGGCGCATGTCGCGGGCAAGTCGCCCGCGGACCTGCAGAAGCAGGTCGACAAGTCGGACGGGCTCACCCCGATCGTCGTCCAGCGCGACCTGCCCGACCAGCAGGCGGAGGTGCTGACCGAGCGGCTGCCGCAGCTGCCGGGCATCTCGCTGCAGCAGGTGCCGGTCCGAAACTACCTCGACTCCACGCTGCTCTCCCACGTCCTCGGCTACACCGGCCCGATCGACGGCGAGCAGTACGCCAAGCTGGCAAGCCAGGGCTACCAGCCCGACGAGAGCCTCGGCCGCGCGGGCGTCGAGCAGTCGCTGGAGACGGTGCTGCGCGGCAAGGACGGCTGGGCGAACACCGTCTTCGACGCCCAGGGCCAGCCGGTCAAGGTGTTGAAGTCCCAGCCCGCGGTCAACGGCGACAACGTCTACCTCTCGCTCGACCTGGGCCTCGAGAAGGCGAGCGACCAGTACCTGCAGGCCGAGATCAAGAAGGTCAAGGTGGCGGCCGGCGCGGTCGTGGTCGCCGACCCCCGCGACGGGGAGATCCTGGCGCTCGACTCCTACCCCGGCTACGACACCAACCTCTTCACGAAGGGGATCAGCAACGCGCAGTACAAGCAGCTGCTGAACGACCCTGGCCACCCGCTCTACGACCACGCGGTGCAGGGCGAGTACCCGCCGGGCTCGACTTTCAAGATGATCACCGCCTCGGCCGGGCTGCAGGAGGGGGTGATCACCGCCGGCTCGTCGCTGAACTGCCCGCTGGGGATGACCTTCGGCGGCTGGTACTACCGCAACTGGGCGGGCTACGACATGGGCTTCATGAACGTGGACTACGCGATCGCGGTCTCGTGCGACACGTTCTTCTACCAGGTCGCCAACATGCTCGGGCCCGACCGCCTGGCCAAGTACGCCAGCGCTTACGGCTACGGCACCGCGCCGGGCATCGAGCTGCCCAACGTCTCGGCCGGCCTGGCGCCGACGCCCGCCTGGAAGTCCTCGATCTGCAGCGGCCCGCCGACCAGCTGGCAGTGCACCTGGAGCCTCGGCGAGACGATCACCTACGGCATCGGCCAGTCGGACATCCTGACGACGCCGCTGATCCAGTCGATGTACATCTCGGCCATCGCCAACGGCGGCGACCTGTTGCGCCCGACGCTGGTGCACGAGGTGGACACGGCGAGCGGGACGGCTGTCAGCACCGCCAAGGCTGACGTCGTCCGCCACGTGCCCGTTTCGCCCGACAACCTGAACACGGTCCGCCAGGGGATGCACGAGTGCATGGACAACCCCCACGGCACCGGCTACTGGTTCCGGCTGGCGAAGTTCCTCTACGACGGCGGCTGCAAGACCGGCACGGCCGAGTTCGGCAGCGGCGCGAACCAGCCGACGCACGCCTGGTTCACCTTCTTCTCGCCCTTCAAGAACCCGCAGGTGGTGATCATCGTGCTGGTCGAGGGCGGCGGCGAAGGCGACCAGGTGGCGGAGCCGGTGGCCCTCCAGATCGCGCAGTACTACTACGCCCACCAGGCCCAGATCCAGGGCGGGGTGGTCAAGTGAGTCTCGGCATGCGGCGCAGCCCCCGCGGGCCATCCGCCGGCGGATGGCACGCTTTTCGGCCCGCCACATGGCCATCCGCCGGCGGATGGCGCGGTTTTGGGGGCGCCTCGTGAACTTCGTTCGCCTGCCCTGGTATCGGCGCCTCTCCCAGTCGCAGCTGCTGCTGACCGGCGCCCTGCTGGGGATCGGCCTGGCCACGGTGTACTCGGCGATCGCCTCCGACCTGCGCAAGCAGTTGATCTCGGCGACCCTCGGGCTGCTGGTCTACGTCGCGGCGGCGTTCCTCGACCCGAAGCGGCTCCTTCGCGCCACGACAGGGCTCTACATCGCCTGTCTCCTGCTGCTGCTGTTCGTTCGCGTCCACGGCCACTCGGCGCTCGGTTCTCAGCGCTGGATCTCGCTGGGCGGCTTTCAGGTCGAGCCCTCGGAGATCTCGAAGCTGATGCTCGTGATCGTGCTGGCCAAGCACCTCGGCCAGCCGGGCCGTGTCGGACTGCGGCGGGTGGTCACGGCCTGCGCCCTGGCGGCGCCGCCGATGCTGCTGATCCTCGCCCAGCCTGACCTCGGCACCGCGATCGTGTTCGGCTGCGTGCTGGGCGGCCTGCTGTTCGTGGCGGGCGCGCCCCGGCTGCAACTGGCGGCTCTGGGCGCCGCGGCAGTCGCCGCGATCCCGATGGCGCCGCACTTCCTCCACGCCTATCAGCGGCAGCGGCTGGAGATCTTTCTCGACCCGTCGAAGGATCCGCTGGGGGCCGGCTACAACCTGCTCCAGGCCAGGATCGCGATCGGCTCGGGCGGCGTCTTCGGCGCGGGCTGGCTGCACGGGCTGCAGGGCAGCCTCGGCTACGTCCCCGAGCGCGCCACCGACTTCGTGTTCGCCGTCTTCGCTGAGCAGTTCGGCCTGATCGGCTGCATCGTCCTGCTGACGCTCTACGCCTTGCTGCTGCTGTCGCTGCTGCGGTCGGCGGCGATCGCCCCGGACCCGTTCACGAAGCTCCTGGTCTGCGGCGTGGCGCTGATGATCTTCGCCCAGGTGGTCGAGAACATCGGCATGAACATCGGCATCCTGCCGATCACCGGCATCCCGCTGCCTTTCGTCTCCTACGGCGGGTCCGCGCTGGTCACGCAGCTGGCCGGGCTCGGGCTGGTCCAGGGATTGATGCTGCGCAGACGGTTGGTGGTGCACTCGGCGCTGCGTTCGGATGAGTACCTGCTGAAGCTGACTGCGTAGCGCCGCGCCGGGGTACAATCACCGGTCGTGCCCCAGCAGCGGATCTCTGCCGTCATCGTGAGCGGCGGCAAGCAGTACCGAGTCGCCCCCGGCGACAAGATCCTGGTCGATCGCATCGCGGCCGAGCCCGGCAGTGAGGTGACGCTCGACCGCGTCCTCCTGCTCGACGACGGCGACGACGTGCGCATCGGCAAGCCGGTCGTGGACGGTTTCAGCCTCCAGGCCCTGGTGATCGGGCACAGCCGCGGGCCGAAGATCGAGGTGCTGCGCTACAAGTCGAAGAAGAAGGTCCGCGTCCACCGCGGAGCCCGCGCCGACCTGACCGCGCTGGAGATCCTCGACCCCTCCGGCAAGCGCAACGCCGCGGCCAAGGCCGCCAAAGCTGCGCCTAAGAAGAAGGCCGCGCCGCGGAAGAAGGCCGAGCCGGCAGCCGAAGCCGAGGCAGGCGAGAGCTAGATGGCACACAAGAAAGGCGGCGGGTCTTCCCGCAACGGCCGCGACTCCAACCCGCAGATGCTGGGCGTCAAGACGTCCGGCGGTGAGGCTGTGAACGCCGGCGCCATCATCGTCCGGCAGCGGGGGACGCACATCATGCCCGGCCGGGGCGTCGGGGAAGGCCGCGACCACACCCTCTTCGCCCTCCAGGGCGGCCGTGTCGTCTTCGAGCGCGTCGGCAAGGACCGCCGGCGTGTCTCAATCGCAACCGACTAGCGGCAGCTTCATCGACTCGGCGCGCATTCACGTGCGCGCCGGCCACGGCGGCCGCGGCGCCTCCTCCTTCCGGCGCGAGCCCTACACGCCGCGCGGCGGCCCTGACGGCGGCGACGGCGGCCGCGGAGGCTCTGTGATCCTGAAGGTGGACCCCAACCTCTCCAGCCTGGCCGCGTACGCGCGGGGCCGCGCCTGGCGCGCGCCGAACGGCGAGCCCGGGCACGGCGGCCGCAAGCACGGCCGCGCAGGCGCCGACATCGAGCTGACGGTGCCGGCCGGCACCCAGGTGCTCGATGCCACCTCCAACGAGGTGCTCGGCGACCTCGATACCGCCGACTCCGTGCTGACCGTCGCGCGCGGCGGGACTGGCGGCCGCGGCAACGCTCGCTTCGCGACCTCCTCCAACCAGGCGCCGCGCCTGGCCGAGCCGGGCCTGCCGGGCGAGGAGCGCGACCTCCAGCTGGAGCTGAAGCTGATCGCGGACCTGGGGCTGGTCGGGCCGCCCAACGCGGGCAAGTCGTCCCTGCTGGCATCGCTGTCCGCGGCGCGGCCGAAGGTGGGCGACTACCCCTTCACAACGCTCGACCCCGAGCTCGGTGTGGTCTTCACCGCGTCCGGCCGGATGGTGCTCGCCGACGTGCCCGGACTGATCGAGGGCGCCTCGCGCGGAGCCGGGCTCGGCCTGCGCTTCCTGCGCCACATCGAGCGCACGCGCGCGCTGGCGCTGGTCGTGGACGGCTCGGTCGCCGATCCCTGGGGCGAGCTCGAGGCGGTCCGCGGCGAGCTCGCCGCCTATTCGCCGGAGCTGGCCCGGCGGCCCTCGCTCACAGTCGTCAACAAGCTGGACCTGGAGCCGGTCCGGCACCTGCGTGAGCGCGATCCGCGCGATGCGATCTTCGTCTCGGCTCTCAGTGGGGAGGGACTGGACGACCTGATCTCCGCGCTCGAGGACCTGGTCCGCAGCGCCCCGGCCCCGGAGAGCGCCCCGGCGGTCACGCGCCTCCGGCCGCGGCGGTCTCGAGCCGAGCCGCCGGTGGTGCACCGCCGCGGCTGGGGCTTCGAGGTGCAGGGCGCCGCCCTGGAGCGGCTGCTGCTGCGCACCGACTTCGGCTCCGACGAGGGCCTGGAGCGCTTCCAGAGCCGGCTCCGGCGTCTCGGTGTCAGCCAGGCCCTGGCGGAGGCCGGCGTCGAGCCCGGCGACACGGTGCGGATCGGCGACCTCGAGTTCGAGTACCAGCCCGGATGAGGCTCGGTGTACTCGGCGGTACCTTCGACCCGATCCACCTCGGCCACGTGATGCTGGCCCGGGAGGCGCTGAGCTGCGCGAGCCTCGACCGGCTGCTGCTGGTGCCGGCACGCATCCCGCCTCACAAGCACGCCGCCAGCGCGGGACCGGAGGACCGCCTCGAGATGTGCCGCCTCGCCTGCGGCGACCTGGCCGGCGTCGAGGTGAGCGATCTCGAGCTGCGCCGAGACGGCCCGTCTTACACGGTCGACACCCTACAGTCGCTCACCGACCAGGCGCCTGCCGACGAGCTCTTCCTGGTCCTCGGTTGGGACGCGGCGCGCCTGCTGCCCGCCTGGCACGAGCCGCGGCGCGTCCTCGAACTGGCAGCGCTGGTGCTCTTCCGGCGGCCGGGCGTGCCGGGCCCGAGCGATGCGGACCTGCACGCGGCAGGCATCGACCCCAACCGGGCGACTCTCTGCGATACGCGCACCCCGGAGCTGGACGCCACCGAGATCCGGCGCCGGGCCGCCGCCGGAGAACCGCTGGAGGGGTTGGTGCCCCCGGCGGTGGCCGAGTACATCGAAGCCCACGGGCTGTATCGTTCCCCGCATTGATCGAGCCGGAAGCCCTGGCCAAAGAGCTCCTCGCCGTCGCGGAAGATCGCAAGGCCTGGGAACCCGTCCTGATCGACGTCCGCGGCAAGACCACCATCGCCGACTTCTTCGTCATCTGTGAGGGCGAGACCGACCGCCAGCTGCGAGCGATCGCCGACGCCATGCTGGAGCGCGCCAAGGAGCTCGACGAGCGGCCCCTCCATGTCTCCGGCTACGACGACGCGACCTGGATCCTGCTCGATTTCGACGCCGTCCTGGCGCACATCTTCCTGCCTGGGGAGCGGGCCTTCTACGACCTCGAATCGCTCTGGGCAGAGGCTCAGAAAAGGCGCCGCAGCAGCGCCGTCTGAACTCCGAAACCGGGGTTTTCCCGACCGGAGGCCGGGTTAATTCCTGATAGGATGGCTCTCAGATGTTTGTAGGAGCAGTGTGCCTTGAGTGAGGACGTAAGAGTCCTCTTCATCGAGGACGACCCGACGGTCGCGCAGATGTACAAGCTCAAGCTCGAGCTCGACGGCTACCACGTGACCATGGCCAAGGACGGCGAGGAAGGCCTGACGTCGGCCACGGAGGACCCGCCCGACATCATCTTCCTGGACATCCGGCTGCCCAAGATGGATGGCTTCGCCGTTCTCGAAGGTCTGCGGGGGAACGAGCGCACCCGGAACATCCCGGTGGTGATCCTCTCCAACTACGGCGAGCGCGAGCTCGTCGAGCGAGGGTTGAAGCTGGGCGCGCTCGAGTACCTGATCAAGAGCCAGACCACGCCCGCGAACCTCTCCAGAGGTGTCGAGGGCTGGTTGAAGGAGTAATCATGGCGACCGCCCGGGGCTCGCTCCAGCCCGGTTTCGATCTCGACAAGCCGCTCTACACGATCAGCGTCGCTTCCGAGATCCTCGAGACCCACCCGCGCACCCTGATGCTCTACGAGGACGTCGGGCTGATCGAGCCGTTCCGCACGGCCACGAACCGCCGTCGCTACTCCCAGCGCGACATCCGCAAGCTGCAGGTGATCCAGCACCTCACCCGCGAGAAGGGCGTGAACCTCGCGGGAGTGCGCCACATCCTGTCGCTGTTCGACGCGATGAAGAAGCGTGGCCTGGAGCCGCCGGCGGACCTCCGAGAGGTCTTCGAGCGGTACTCCGAGATTATCTAGAGAGCGCGGAGGGAACCTAGGTTCCCCCCGCGGGCCCGCCCTCCTACTCAGCGCGACGCACGGGAGCGAGAGGCACAACTCAACCGGCCCGGCAAAGCCGGGCCTACGCGCAACGTTGGGGTCCAGCTCAGTTCGCGCACCGCATCAGCAGAATCGCCGCTATAACGTTTGCCGAGGGTGGCGCTTGACTAAAAGGCCGGTCCGCTTTCTACAATGAGGTGATTCGGGGGCAACCCCCGCCTTAATTGCCCTCCCTCCTTTCTTGAGGGTCCCCGCCCCACAAAGGCGGGGACCTTCTTTTCTTGCTAGGAGTTCCGCCTCGTCCCCTCCCTGACCCTCCCCGGGGGGGAGGGAAAAGGCGTCTCCTCCCCGCTTGACGGGGAGGTGGCGGGCGAAGCCCGCCGGAGGGGGCGCGGAAGGTCCCCAACCTCCCGCTATGCTCGGGCCGATGCTTGGGGTTGATCTCACCGCGTGCTGGCGGCCGCGGGTGGGCATGGTCACGTTCAGCCTCGAGCTGACCCGCGCGTTGGCGCGTCGCGGCCACCCGCTCACGCTCTTCTGCAGCCGCGAGCGGCCGGGCGGGCTCGGCGGGCTCCCCGCGGTTTTCTCGCCCCATCGTCACGAGCTGGCGAACAAGCTGCGCTGGCTGCCGGCCATGGAGTGGCAGACGGAGCTCGACGCGATCCTCTACCCGTACTGGCCGCCGCCGCCGGCGAGGCGCCGCCAGGCGCCGCCGGCGGTCGCGGTCATCCACGACCTCGCCTACCGCCTGCGGCCGCGAGAGGTCCCGTGGCAGCAGCGACTCTACCTCGGCACGCTGGTCCCAAAGGCTCTGCGCCAGGCGGCCGCCGTGCTGACACCGTCCGAGGCGACGCGCGACGACCTGCTCGGCGAGTACCCGATTGCGGGCCTGGAGGCGAGAGTCCACGTGGTGGGCGAGGGCCTGCCCGAGCTGCCGCCGGCCGGGCAGCTCCCGGCCGGGCTCGAGCCCGGCTTCGTGCTCGCGGTCGGCACGATCGAACCGCGCAAGAACTATCCGCGGCTGCTCGACGCCTATGCCGCCCTGCGCCGGCGGCGGCCGGAAACGCCGCCGCTGGTCGTCGCCGGGCGCGTGGGCTGGAACGTGGACGGCCTCCCCGAGCGACTCCGCGCCGAGCCCGGCGTGATCCACCTGGACGGCGCCGAGGACGCCACGCTGGCCGCGCTGTACGCCAATGCGGCCGTGCTCGCCTACCCGAGCGTCTACGAAGGCTTCGGCCTGCCGCTCCTGGAGGCGATGGCCAGCGGCGTCCCGGCGCTGGTGGGCAGGGCCGGAGCGCTGCCGGAACTGGCGGCGGGTGCCGCACTGGAGGTGGACCCCGAGGACACCCAGGAGATCGAGGCCGGCCTGGAGAGCCTGCTGGAGGACCAGCAGCTGCGCGAGCGGCTCGCCGCGGCCGGGCGCAACCGGGCGGCGAGTTCACC
>Ga0207664_10000258_pt1 | contig 39880 bp, 39 predicted proteins | sample LARL83metaG_FD_184349 | JGI IMG/M metagenome (GOLD analysis project Ga0207664, IMG submission 184349) | Corn, switchgrass and miscanthus rhizosphere microbial communities from Kellogg Biological Station, Michigan, USA - LAR L8-3 metaG... | ecosystem: Host-associated > Plants > Roots >...
AACGGCTTGGTGACGTAGTCGGTCGCGCCGCCGTCGAGGCCCGCGACGCGGTCGTCGACGGTCGCGCGCGCGCTCAGCATCACGACCGGCAGCTCGGGCTTCTCGCGGCGGATCGCGGAGAGCACGCCGAGCCCGTCCTTGCCCGGCAGCATCACGTCGAGGACCACGAGGTCGACGTCGTCGGCGAGCGCGCGCCGCTCGCCTTCCAGGCCGTCGGCCGCGCACGTGACGGCATGGCCCTCGGCCTGCAGCCCGCGCTGGATGAAGTCCGCGATCGCCGTCTCGTCCTCCACGACCAGGATCCGCATCAGCGCATCGTACGCCCGGGCCGGATACCAGCGATGTCGGCGATGAAGCCTCGACGGGCGCAACAGCCGGCTCGAGGCGCCGCGACGTCGCTGCTGCTGAAGCTGCTCGACGGCTGCGGCGACGCCGGCATGGTCCCCGTCTACGTCAACTTCCTCGGCGTGCTGACGACAGCCGACGTCGCCGAGCGGATCGAGCGTGCGTACCGCGAGCAGCTCGACTCGCCGCTGCGGCGCTGGTTCGCCGGGCTGGCCCGCGCGCTGCGTCCGACGCTGAAGGGCGGTGGGCCACTTCCCGTCGCAGCGGAGCTCACGCTGAGCGCTGCCGACGGCGGCCTGCTCGACCGCCTCGCGATCCCGCGCCGGCTGCTGGAGAAGCACGGCAAGCGCTGCGCGATCGTCTTCCACGAGTTCCAGGACGTGCTGCGCGCCGGCGGCCAGGTCGACGCCGTGATCCGCTCCGAGCTGGAGCGACAGGGCGACGCCGCCGCCTACGTCTTCAGCGGCTCGCATCCGGGGATGATGCGCGAGCTGTTCGGCGACCGGCGACGCGCGTCCTTCGCGCAGGCGGGACTCGTCGAGCTGGGGCCGCTCGGACAGGGCGACCTCGCCGACCATGTCGGCGCACGCTTCGCCGCGCACGGACGCGACGCCGGCGAGGCGCTCGACGCGCTGCTCGACCTCTGCGGCGGCCATCCGCAGCGAGCGATGCTGCTCGCCCACCATCTGTTCCAGCGCACGCCGCCGGCGGGAGCAGCCGACAGCGACACGTGGTCTGAAGCGCTGCTGGACGCCGTGCGCGAGGCCGACGGGGAGATCCAGGCGGCATGGCGGGGCCTGGGCGCGACGCAACAGCGACTGGTCTGCGCGATCGCGGACGGAACCGTCGGCTTGGCGAGTCGCGAGGCGCTCGCGCGCTACGGCCTGGCGAAGTCGGGCGCGCACCGTGGAGCGCTCGAACGGCTCGCAGGCGAAGGCCACCTCGTCCGGTCGGCCGCAACGGCGTCGGGCTGGCAGATCGTCGATCCGCTGTTCGCGCTCTGGCTGCGATCCGGGCGCGACTGGCCGATCTAGGCGACCGTCCAGGTGTCGCCTTGGTGCAGCAGCGTGTCGAGCGCGGCGACGTCGGCGACCGCCCGGTCGGGATCGCGCGCGGCGGCGGCGCCGTGGAGCGGGCGCGCGACGGCGCGGAAGACGCCGATGGGAGTCGGGTCGGTGGGCCGCTCGGCGAGGCGAGCCAGCGCGAACGCGAGGCTCGGATCCTCGCGGTGGGCGTCGTGGACGAGCAGGGCGTCCTCCCCCGCCTCGGCGACGTCGATCAGGCGCAAGTCGCCGTCCGCGCCGCGGACGACGCCGCGCTCCCCGTCCGCGCCGAAGCGGATCGGCTCGCCGTGCGCGAGCGGGATGCGGTTGATCGCGCCCTGGGCGCGGTCGCGCAGCGCCTCGAACGCGCCGTCGTTGAAGACCGGGCAGTTCTGGTAGATCTCGACGAACGCCGTGCCCTCGTGGGCGGCCGCCGCCCGCAGCGTCGCGGCGAGGTGGTCCCTGTCGGTGTCGATCGAGCGCGCGACGAACGTCGCCTCCGCGCCGAGCGCGAGCGCGAGCGGATTGAAGGGGCGGTCGTGCGAGCCGAACGGCGTCGACTTCGTGATCTTGCCGCGCTCGCTGGTCGGCGACGCCTGCCCCTTCGTCAACCCGTAGATCTGGTTGTTGAACAGCAGGATCTTCATCGGCACGTTGCGCCGCAGCGCATGGATCAGGTGGTTGCCGCCGATCGAGAGCGCGTCGCCGTCACCCGTGACGATCCAGATCGAGAGGTCCGGCCGCGTCGTCGCCAGGCCGGTCGCGAGCGCCGGCGCGCGGCCGTGGATGCCGTGCATCCCGTACGTGTCCATGTAGTAGGCGAAGCGTCCGGCGCAGCCGATCCCGGTCATGAAGACGATCCGCTCGGGCGGGATCCCCAGCTCGGGCATGAACGCCTGGACGGCGGCGAGAATCGCGTAGTCGCCGCAGCCGGGGCACCAGCGCGTCTCCTGGTCGGACTGGAAGTCGGCCTTCGTGAGCGGGCCGCCGACGGCGGTCATGGGGTCACCTCCGCGGGGCGTCCGGCCCCGCGTCCTGATGGCGCCGGTCGACCTCCGGTCGCCCTTGAACGATCGGGCTGGCGCCCGATCTCCTCCACGATCGCGGCCTCCAGCTCGGCCGCGAACAGCGGCTGGCCGCTGACCTTCCCGTGCGAGCGCACGTCGACGAGGAAGCGGGCGCGCAGCAGCTGCGCGAGCTGGCCGCTGTTCAGCTCCGGCACGAGCACGCGCGGGTAAGCGCGCAGCACGTCGCCGACGTTGGGCGGCAGCGGCTGAAGGTGGCGAAGGTGCGCCTGCGCGACTCGCAGGCCGCGGTCGCGCACGCGCCGCACCGCCGCGCGGATCGGCCCGTAGCTGGAGCCCCAGCCGAGCACGAGCAGCTCGGCGCCGGCGTCCGCGTCGACCTCCATCGGCGCCAGCTCGTCGGCGATGCGCGCGATCCGCTCGGCGCGCAGGCGCGTCATCGTGGCATGGTTGCCGGCGTCGTAGGAGATGTTGCCGGTGAGGTCCTGCTTCTCCAGGCCCCCGATGCGGTGCTGGAGGCCCGGCGTGCCGGGCGGCGCCCACGGCCGCACGCCGCGCGCGTCGCGGGCGTAGGGCAAGAACGGCGTCCCGTTCGAGCGCGCTCCGGCGAAGGCGGGGTCGATCGCCGGCAGCGCGCCCGCGTCCGGGATCCGCCACGGCTCCGAGCTGTTCGACAGGAAGCCGTCGCTCAGCAGGATCACCGGGGTGCGATAGGCGACCGCGATGCGCGCCGCCTCGAACGCCGTCTCGAAGCAGTCGGCGGGCGTCGCGGCGGCCAGCACCGGCAGCGGCGACTCGCCATGGCGGCCGTGCAGCGCGAGCAGCAGGTCCGACTGCTCGGTCTTCGTCGGCATGCCGGTCGAGGGGCCGGCGCGCTGCACGTCGATCACGACGAGCGGCAGCTCGAGCATCGCCGCCAGCCCGATCGTCTCGGCCTTCAGATCCATCCCCGGGCCGCTCGTCGCCGTGACGCCGAGGTGGCCGCCGTAGGCGGCGCCGAGCGCCATTCCGGCGGCCGCGATCTCGTCCTCCGCCTGGATCGTGCGCACGCCCGTGCCGGCGTGGCGCGAGAGCTCGTGCAGCAGCTCGGAGGCTGGCGTGATCGGGTAGCTGGCGAGCAGCAGCGGCAGCCCGCTGCGCACGGAGGCGGCGATCAGGCCGAGCGCGGTCGCGGTCGTGCCGTTGACCTGGCGGTAGGTGCCGGGCGCGACGTCGGTCGCGGGCGCGACGCGGTACTGGACGTCGAGCAGCTCGGTCGTCTCGCCGAAGCTCCAGCCGGCGCGGAACGCGGCGAGGTTCGCGGCGCGCGCGGCCGGCCTGGCGGCGAACTTCTGCTCGATCCAGTGCTCGGTCACGTCGGTCGGGCGGCCGTAGAGCCAGGAGAGCAGCCCGAGCGCGAAGAGGTTCTTGGCTCTCGCAGCGTCGCGCGTCGTGACGCCTGCGAGCCCCTCCGCCGCGCGCGCGGTCAGCGTCGTCATCGGCACGCGGTGGACGCGGTAGTCGTCGAGCGCGCCGTCCTCGAGCGGGCTGGCGGCGTAGCCCGCCTTCTCGAGGTTGCGTCTCGTGAACGCGTCCTCGTTGGCGATGATCGTCGCGCCGCGCTCGAGGCTCGCGAGGTTCGCCTTCAGCGCGGCCGGATTCATCGCGACGAGCACGTTGGGCGTGTCGCCCGGGGTGAGGATGTCGCGCGAGGCGAAGTGGATCTGGAAGGCCGAGACGCCCGGGATCGTGCCGGCCGGCGCGCGGATCTCAGCCGGGAAGTCGGGCAGCGTCGCGAGGTCGTTGCCGAGCAGCGCGGTGGCGTCGGTGAAGCGCCCACCGACGAGCTGCATGCCGTCTCCCGAGTCGCCCGCGAAGCGCACGACGACGCGCTCGCGCTGCTCGACCGTCTTGCCCACGTCCGACCTTCCCCCTCGTGGTGCCTTGCGTTCGATCCTACAGGCGCGCGCCGTCAAGCACGGAAGGCCCCCTTGCGGAGGCCTTCGAGCGTGCGACTTCGGCGACGCCTAGATCTGATGGACGTTGACGGCCTTGGGGCCCTTGTCGCCCTGCTCCTCCTCGTAGCTCACCTTCGAGCCCTCGGCGAGGGAGCGGTAGCCGTCGGCGTTGATCCCGGTGTGATGGACGAACAGGTCGCGGCTGCCCTCGTCGGGCGTGATGAAGCCGAAGCCCTTCTCGTCGCTGAACCACTTCACGGTTCCGGTCGGCACGTTGTCGATCCTCCACTGCTGATGTGCTGCATGCGCGGAGGGTGCTGTGAGCAACGGCCCGCGTACGTCGCACTGCTTTCCACCGGGCTGTCCCCGGCCCATTACGCGGCAGAACGTAGCAGGAGCCACACGCGCTCGCCAGTCGCGCGTGAACGACCGTCCACAGGAGCCGCGTCAGTCGCCGAGCCGCGAGATGCGCGCGAGCGCCTCGTGGCACTCCACGACCCGCCGGCGGACCTCGTCGTCCTCAGGCCGGTCGTGGACGAGATCCCACGTGCGATCGGCGATCTCGCGCGCGTTCTCGGCCGTCGCCGACTGCCACAGGCGGTCGACCAGCAGCAGCTCGAACTGCTGCACCTGCTGGTCGGGCGATCCGGGCGCGAGTCTCGGGAGCGGCTCTCCCGTGACCTCGCGCCACATCCCGGTGGCGACGAGCAGGCGGTTGCGAAGGGTCACGGGGTCCATGGCATCTCGTCGGCGCGGGGCGGCGTCCCGTCGGCATCCTAGACAGGATGGCGCCGCGCGAGCGCGCCGACGGCCGCGCCCGCTCGCAACGGGCCCGCGTCGGACATCTGTCCAGTCCGCTGGACAGGCGCGGCACGGCCCGCATCCGACGCCGATGCATCGGAGGAGATGCCCCGGACTTGCACGCGCACCCGGTCCCTCGCGCTCCTCCTCCTGCTGCTGTGCGGCCTGGTCCCGCCGGCCGCGCAGGCGCGCGCCCATCCAGGCGCCTGCGCCGCCGCCGCGGCCCACGTCGCGGTGCGCGCCGCGACGCTGCGCGAGGCGCGCGACGCGACGCTGTGCCTGCTCAACCGCGTGCGCGCCCAGCACGGGCTGCCGCCGCTGCGCCTCAACGCGCGTCTCGGACGCGCCGCCGGAGCGCACTCGCGCGACATGGTGCGCCGCCGCTACTTCGCGCACGACTCGCTCAACGGCGCCTCGCCGTTCGCGCGCATGTTCGCCGCCCACTACGTGCCGCGAAACGCGAGCTGGTGGCTGGGCGAGAACATCGGCTGGGGCAGCGGCTGGCTCGGGCGGCCGATCGCGATGGTGCGCGCGTGGATGCACAGCCCGCCGCACCGCGCGAACATCCTCTCGCGCCACTTCCGCGACATCGGCATCGGGATCGCCCCGGGCGCGCCGGTCGGCGGCCACGGCGCGACCTATACGACCGACTTCGGCTGGCACTCCTGACCGCGCCCCCCTCCGCGGGCGGGTAGCGTGCCGCGCGTGAGCGCCTTGAACGAGCTGTGGCTCGCCCGACACGGCGAGACGGAGTGGAGCCGTGCCGGCCGCCATACGGGACGAACTGACGTGCCGCTGACGAGCCGCGGCGAGCGCCAGGCGCGCGCGCTGGGCGAGCGGCTCGCGGGCGGCGACTTCGCGTTGGTGCTCGCGAGCCCGCTGGAGCGCGCGCGGCGCACGGCGGAGCTCGCAGGCTTCGGCGACGCGCTCGCGCTCGACCCCGACCTGATGGAGGTCGACTACGGCGACTACGAGGGGCGCACCTCGGCGGAGATCAAGCGCTCGCGGCCCGACTGGGACCTGTGGCGAGACGGCTGCCCCGGCGGCGAGACGATCGCGCAGGCGGCGGCGCGCGCCGAGCGGGTGCTCGCGCGGGCGCGCGCGGTCGACGGCCCGGTGCTGCTCGTGGGCCACGGGCATCTGACGCGCACGCTCGCCTCGCGCGCGCTCACGCTCGACCCCGCGCACGGCCGCCACCTCGCGCTCGACCCCGCGAGCCTCTCGATCGTCGGCTCCGAGCACGACGCCCCCGCGCTGCGGCTGTGGAACGACGCGAGCCATCTGCCCGGCTGAGGCGATGCACGACGCGATCGACCTGATCAAAGCGATGGCGACGATGGGAGCATCGAGACGTTCGGCGGCCTCGCCGGCGGCCGATCGCGTCTGCGAGGCATTCGTCAAGGCGTCGATCGCCGGCGAGGAGCTGCCGTTTCCGGACGGATCGAGCGTGCTCACTCGGCGAGCGCGAGTGGAACCGCTTCTGGGACGAGCTGCTCGGAGATCGCTGAGGCGAGCGGCATGACCGCCTCGCCACGCCAGGCCGGCTTGGCGAGCAGCAGCTGCACGTCGGCGATGCGGCGCTCGCGGAAGCCTGCCTCGCAGTAGGCGAGGTAGAGGTCCCACAGGCGGCGGAAGCGCTCGTCGTAGCCGAGCGCGCGCACCTCCGGCCAGGCGGCTGCGAAGCGCTCGCGCCAGCATTGAAGCGTGCGCGCGTAGTGCGGCGTGATGTCGTCGAGCGCGACGCCGCGCAGGTCGGTGCGCCGCGTGAGCGCGCGCTCGATCGCCAACAGCGACGGCAGCGTGCCGCCGGGGAAGACGAACGCGTTGATGAAGCCGCGCGACGCCTTCTCGACGCGGAAGGTGCGGTGCGGGTGGAGGATCGCCTGCAGCAGCATCGCGCCGTGGTCCTCCAACAGCCCCGAGCACGCCGCGAAGTAGGTGTCGAGGTGCTCCCAGCCGACCGCCTCGACCATCTCGACGGACACGAGCTTGTCGTAGCGGCCTTGCAGGTCGCGGTAGTCGGCCAGCAGCACGGTGACGCGGTCCTGCAGCCCGGCGGCCCGCACGGCCGCGCTCGCGTAGGCGTGCTGCTCGCGCGAGATCGTCGTGGTCGTGACGTGCACCCCGTGTCGCGCTGCGGCGTGCAGCGCCAAGCCGCCCCAGCCGGTGCCGATCTCCAGCAGCCGCTCGCCGGAGCGCAGGTCGAGCCGGCGGCAGATGCGCTCGAGCTTCGCGACCTGCGCTTCGTGCAGCGTCATCCGCGGGCGCTCGAAGATCGCGCACGAGTAGAGCATCGTCTCGTCGAGGAAGCGCGAGAAGAGCGCGTTGCCGAGGTCGTAGTGGGCGGCGATCCGCTCAGCCGCGCGCGCGCGCGAGTTGCCGCGCAGGCGCCAGGCGGTGCGCTGCCACGGCGCCGTCAGCGGCAGCAGCCGCTCGCGCCAGCGGTCGAGCGCCGGCATCGCGCGCGCGGCGATCCGCACGAGCGCGACGAGGTCCGCGCAGTCCCAGGCGCCGTCCATGTAGGCGCGCCCCGCGCTCGCGCCGCCGCGCAGCAATGCCGCGTGGAACGCGGGGTCGCGGACCTCGATCCGCGCGTGCAGCGGCGGCGCGCCGGCGGGCGTGCCGAACGTGCGCGCGACGCCGTCCTCGACCAGCTCGACCGTGCCGGCGCGCAGGCGGCCGAGCAGCCCGTGCACCGCACGGCGCGCCGCGCGCTCGCGGACGCTCACCGGCCGGCCTCCGCCGAGGCCGGCCGCGCGTGCCAGCGCGCGCCCTTCAGCCGCAGCCGCAGCGCGTGGCCGTAGATGCCGGCCAGCACCCGCGGCGTCATCGCCGGATGGCGCGCGAGCGTGCGCAGCAGCGTCGCGCGCGTGAACGGGCGCCGACGCAGCGCGAGGTGCGCGTCGAACACGAGCGCGCCGGCCGCGTCGCGGCTCTCGATCGCCACCGCGAGCCGCTCGCCCGGCGTCGCGACGCGCCAGCGGTAGGTCATCTCCATCCCCATGAAGGGCGAGACGTGCAGCGCCTTCTCGTGCTGGCTCTCGCGCACGTGGCCAGCATTCCCGCCGCCCGCCGCGACGTATGCGTGGCGCTCGCCCCACGGCGTGTTCGTGACCTCCGCGACGACCGCCTCGACGCGCTCCCCGTCCGGCGCGAAGCACCAGTAGAAGGCGACCGGGTTGAAGCAGTGGCCGAGCGAGCGCAGGTGCGCGAGCATCCGCACCGGCCCGGCCGGCCGCGTGCCGAGCCGCTCTGCCACGAGGTCGCGGACCGCCTCGTCGAGCGGAACCGCCGGGTCGCCGAGGTAGTCCTCGCGGCGGAAGCGCGCCAGCGCCGGCGGGATCCCGCGCAGCAGCCCCGGCAGCTCCTCGAGGTCGACGTAGCTCATGAACAGCCGCCTGCGGAAGGCGTGCGCGACCGGCGTGCGGCGGCGGTGCGTCACGACCCCCTCGTAGATCGCGCTGTTCACGCCAGCAGCCTCCGGCAGGCCCGCCCCGCGCTCGCGACGCCATCCTCGTGGAAGCCCCAGCCCCAGTAGGCGCCGCAGTAGGAGGTGCGCGGCGCGGTCGCCTCCAGCTCGGGCCAGCGGCGCTGGGCGGCGACGCCCGCGGCCGTGAAGACCGGGTGCTCGTAGCGCAGGCGCCGCAGCACGTGCTCAGCCCTGACCGCGTCGTCGCGGTTGAGCGTGACGAGCAGCTCGCGGTCGGCGTCGAGCGACTGCAGGCGGTTCATGTGGTAGGTGACGGTCGGGCGGCCGATCTCGCGGTCGAGCAGGTGGTAGTTCCAGCTTGCCCACGCGCGGCGGCGACGCGGCAGCAGGCCGCGGTCGGTGTGCAGCGTCACGTCGTTGCGCTGGTAGGGGATCGCGGCCAGCAGCTCGCGCTCGCGCGCGGTCGGATCGGCGAGCAGCTCGAGCGCCTGGTCGCTGTGGGTGGCGATCACGACGTGATCGAAGCGCTCGGGCTCCGCGCGCGCGGCGAAGCGCAGCTCGACGTGCCCGGCCTCGCGTGCGATCGTCCGGATCGGCGTCGCGAGCCGCACGCACCGCTCCCCCAGCCGCGCGACGATCGCGTCGACGTAGCGCTGCGAGCCGCCGGCGATCGTGCGCCAGCGCGGCCGGTCGCGGAAGCCGAGCATGCCGTGGTGGGCGAAGAACTGCACGAGGAAGCGCGCCGGGAACGACCACAGCTGGCGCGGGTCGGCCGACCACACCGCGGCCGCCTGGGGCACGATCAGGCGCTCGACGAACGCCTCGGAGAAGCGCAGCTCGGCGAGCCACTCGCGCAGCGACGGGCCGCTGTGCGGATCGCCCTCCAGCAGCGCCGGCGCGACGCGGTTGAAGCGCACGAGGTCGGCGACCATCCGCTGGAACCACGGCGTGACGAGGTGGCTGCGCTTCGCGTAGAGGCCGTTCGGCGAGGCGCCGCTGTACTCGAAGTCGCCGGCCGCGTCGGCGACGCCGAACGACATCTCCGACGGCTGCGTCGCGACGCCGAGCTCGCGCAGCAGCCGCTGGAACTGCGGGTAGTTGCGGTCGTTGTGGACGATGAAGCCGGTGTCGACCTCCCACGCGCCGCCCTCGGTCTCGACGCGCACCGTGCGGGTGTGACCGCCGGCGTAGTCGCCCGCCTCGAACAGCGTGACGTCGTGGCGTCTGTGCAGGAGATGCGCGGCGACGAGCCCTGAGACGCCGGCGCCGACGATCGCGATCCTCATCTAGCTCTTTTACGTACGACGGCGGGCAGCGGTTGTGTAGCCTCGCGGCATGTCCGTCCGCGTCGAGCGCACCGGCCCGGTCACGACGGTGATCCTCGACCAGCCGGAGGTCCGCAACGCGGTCGACGGGCCGACCGCGCAGGCGCTCGCGGACGCGTTCCGCGCCTTCGACGCCGACGAGGAGGCGCGCGTCGGCGTGCTGTGGGGCTCAGGCGGCGCGTTCTGCGCCGGCGCGAACCTCAAGCGCGCCGGGACCGCCGAGGGCAACCGCGTCGCGCCCGACGGCGACGGGCCGATGGGCCCCTCGCGGACGCTGCTGTCGAAGCCGGTGATCGCCGCCGTCGCCGGGCACGCGGTCGCGGGCGGCCTGGAGCTGGCGCTGTGGTGCGACCTGCGGATCGTGGAGGAGGACGCGGTCTTCGGCGTCTTCTGCCGCCGCTGGGGGGTGCCGCTGATCGACGGCGGCACCGTGCGGCTGCCGCGCCTGATCGGCCTCTCCCGCGCGCTCGACCTGATCCTCACCGGCCGACCGGTTGGCGCCGAGGAGGCGCTCGCGATCGGGCTCGCGAACCGCGTCGTCCCGGCCGGGACCGCGCGCGCGGCGGCCGAGGAGCTGGCGGCGCAGCTCGCGCGGTTCCCGCAGCTGTGCATGCGCCATGACCGCCTCTCCGCCTACGAGCAGCACGACCTGGCGCTCGACGCGGCGCTCGCGGGCGAGCTGCGCCACGGCCTGGTCGCGCTCGAGCACGAGGCGCTCGGCGGCGCCGCCCGCTTCGCCGCGGGCGAAGGTCGCCATGGGGCGCTCTGACGGCCGCTTCGCGCCCAGCCCGAGCGGGCCGCTGCACCTCGGCAACCTGCGCACCGCGCTGCTCGCATGGCTGTTCGCGCGCAGCGCCGGCGCGCGCTTCCACGTGCGGATCGAGGACCTCGACCCCGGGCGCTCGCGGCGTGCGCACGAGGCCGGCCAGCTCGCCGACCTGGCGGCGCTCGGGCTCGACTGGGACGGGCCGGTCGTGCACCAGTCGGAGCGGCGCGAACGCCACCGCGAGGCGCTGGAGGCGCTGCGCGCCGCCGGCCGCACCTACCCGTGCTGGTGCACGCGCGCGGAGATCCGCGAGGCGGCGTCGGCCGCCCACGGGCCGCTCCCCGAGGGCGCCTACCCGGGCACGTGCCGGCGCCTGAGCGCCGCGCAGCGCGCCGAGCGCGAGCGCTCCGAGCGCCCGCCGGCGCTGCGGCTCGACGCCGGCGGTGAGCGGGTCGCGTTCGTCGACCGCCTGCACGGTCGGGTCGAGGCCGTCGTCGACGACCTCGTGCTGTGGCGCGGCGACGACACGCCCGCCTACAACCTCGCCGTCGTCGTCGACGACGCCGACCAGGGGATCGGCGAGGTCGTGCGCGGCGACGACCTGCTGGAGACGACGCCGCGCCAGCTGCTGCTCCAGCGCCTGCTGGGCCTGCCGCGGCCGTCCTACGCGCACGTGCCGCTCGTGCTCGGCGTCGACGGCGCGCGGCTCGCCAAGCGCCACGGCGCCGTCACGCTCGCCGACCGCGCCGCGCGCGGCGAGTCGCCGGCGGACGTGTTGGCCTGGATGGCGCGCAGCCTCGGCCTCGCCGAGCCGGGCGAGGCCGGCGGGCTGCCGCTGCTGCTGGAGCGCTTCGAGCCGACGCGGCTGCCGCGGGCGGCGACGACGTTCAGGGACTCGCCGTGAACGCGACGCTGCCGCCGCCGGCGGTGCAGCTCACGCTCGCCTGCTCGCCGGCCATCGTGGCGCCGCAGCTGTAGCCGGCCGCCTGGATCGGGCCCTCCGGTCTGGCGCCGCCGTGCACGGCGGCGAACCAGGCGTTCGCGACCGAGCCGGCGACCGAGCAGTCCGTGGCGCGCACGTCGCGGATGAAGCCGCCGACGGCGGAGGGGCAGCCCGCGGGCGCGCCGCCGGTCGCCTGCGACGTCGCCGGCGCCGCGCCGCCCGAGGGCCGCGTCGTCGTCTGCGTCGTCGTGGTCGCCGTCGTCGTCGGGACCGTCTGCGTCGTGGTCGCGACGGTCGTCGTCGCGGTCGTGGTCGGGACGCTCGCCTGCGTCGTCGCCGACAGCGGCGGCGCGGTCACGGCGGCGTCGTTCGAGCTGGAGCCGCAGGCGGCGATCGCGAGCGCGAGCAGGAAGCCGAGTCCGAGCGCGAGCAGGGGGGTGCGGCGCGGCATCGGCCTCATGCTAGCGAGGCCGCTCACGGAGCTTGAGAAGGCCGACCGACCGGAACCGGTGGCATTGGCGATCCGCTTGAGGTACGCTCGCGTCCCCGGAGCAGCCAATGGGTGGGACGCTCCTTTCACTTCGCCTCGAGGTCGAGGGGCGGTCAAGGTGGTGCGAACGACACGATGTCGGTGAAGTACGCGGTTCTCGGGCTGCTGGCGCAGCGGCGCGGCTACGGCTACGACCTCGTGCAGCGCTTCGAGGAGCAGGTCGGTCCGGCCTGGCAGCTCAACGCCGGCGCGATCTACGTCGCGCTCGACAAGCTGGAGCAGGAAGGGCTCGTGCGGCCCGTGACCGACGGCGCGAGCGACGCGCCGGTCACGCGGCGGCGCACCGCGCGCGGCGCGCCGCGCGTCATCTACGAGGCGACGCCGCTGGGGCTCGAACGCTTCGAGGACTGGATGGCGACCGGCTCGTCGATGTCGCCGCTGCGCGAGGAGCTGCACCTCAAGCTCGCGCTCTCCCAGCCGCGCAACCTCTCGCGCCTGATCGAGCTGACCTACGAGCAGGAGCAGGCCTGCCTCGAGCGCCTCGAGGAGCACCTCGGCGGCGCGACGTTCGAGGAGCTGCTCGGCTCCGTGCAGCCCTGGTCGGCGGTCGCGAGCGTGATGGTGCGCGACGCCGAGATCGCCCACCTGCAGGCGACGGTCGAATGGCTGCGGCGCATCCGCGAGGCGATGCGCTGGCTCCAGGAGCGGCCGGAGGCACTGCGATCGCGCGGCTGACATGAGCCTGCTCTCGCTCGACGCCGCGACGAAGCGCTACGCCCGCGGCTACCGCCAGGTCGCGGCGCTCTCCGACGTGAGCCTCGACGTCGAGGCCGGCGACTTCGTCGCGATCTGGGGCGGCAGCCGCTCCGGCAAGACGACGCTGCTGCGGGTCGCGGCGGGGATCGAGCCGCCCGACGGCGGCAGGGTCTGCTTCGACGGCCACGACCTCGCGGCGCTCTCGCGCCGCGCCCGCGCGCGGTTGCTGCTCGACGACATCGGCTGCGTCTGGCAGACCGGCCGCATCACGCGCGGGCTCTCGGTGCTCGACCACGTCGCGCTGCCGCGCTTCAAGCAGCGCAGCCACGCTCGCGCGCGAGCCGAGGCCCACGAGGTGCTCGAGCGCGTCGGCGTGCCGCAGGCGGCGGCCGCGCGCTGGCACGAGCTGACCGACGGCGAGCGCACGCGCGTCGCGCTCGCCCACGCGCTGATCCGCCAGCCGCGACTGCTGCTGGCCGACGAGCCGACCGCGAACCTCAACATGATCGAGCGCGAGCAGATCCTCGGCGTGCTGCGCTCGGTCGCCGACGAGGCGCGCGTCGCCGTCGTGATGACGGCGCCCGACGCGCCCAACCTGCTGCAGTCGCACCGGCTGATGTCACTCGACGACGGGCGCCTGATCAAGCCGCGCTCGGAGCAGCGCGGCATGCTGATCGACTTCCCGAGGGCGAGCGGGCACGCGCGACGCGGCGGCTGACGCGCGGTGCTGGAGCTGCGCGACGTCCGCAAGCGCTTCGCCGGCTCCGACGGCGTGCCGGTCCGTGCAGTCGACGGCGTCTCGCTCACGGTGGCGCCCGGCAAGCTCCTCGCCGTCTACGGCCCCAGCGGGTCCGGCAAGTCGACGCTGCTCTACCTGGCAGCCGGCCTGCTCGTACCGGACGCGGGCAGCGTCTGCTTCGACGGCCGCGACCTCGCGCGGCTGTCGCGCCGCGACGCCGCCCGGCATCGCCGCGACGCGCTCGGCTTCGTCTTCCAGTCGGCGCGGCTCGTCCCCGGCATGTCGGCGATCGACAACGCCGCGCTGAAGCTGATGACCGACGGCGTCAGCCGCCTGGACGCGCGCCGCCGCGTGTTGCCGCTGCTCGAGCGCCTCGGCCTCGGGAGCCGCGTCGAGCACCGCGCGGCCCAGCTCTCGCGCGGCGAGCGCCAGCGCGTGTCGATCGCACGGGCGCTCGCGAACGACCCCGAGCTGGTGCTCGCGGACGAGCCGACCGGCAGCCTCGACACCCAACGCGGCGCGGAGGTGCTGGCGCTGCTCGCGCAGGTCTGCCGCGAGCGGGGCGTCGGCGTCGTGCTCGCGACGCACGATCCGGCCGGCGTCGACGTCGCCGACGAGGTGCAGCGTCTGTGCGACGGGCGGCTGTCGGCGGTCCCGTCCCCGATCGCCCCGTTCGGGGCGCGACGATGAGGCCGCGCAACCTCTGGTTCCTCTACGGGCAGCGCGTGCGCGCCCACCCGCTGCAGGAGCTGCTCGCGCTCGTCGGCATCGCGGTCGGCGTCGCGCTGCTGTTCGCCGTCGAGGTGGCGAACACGAGCGTGACCGGATCGGTCGAGCAGCTCGTGCGCGGCATCACCGGTCGCGCGCAGCTCCAGGTGGCGGCACGCAGCGACCAGGGCTTCCCGGCGACGGTGGCCGCGCGCATCGCGCATGTGCCCGGGGTCCGCGCCGTCGCCCCCGTCGTCGACCTGCGGGTGCACCTGGAGGGCCCGCGCGGCGGCGCCAGCGCGAGCCTCGTCGGCGGCGACCGCAACCTCGTCGCGCTCGGCGGCGCGCTGCTGCGCGAGTTCGCCTCGCCGCATCTGCGCCTCTCCCAGGCGGTCGCCCTCCCACAGCCGCTCGCGCGTCAGATCGGCGCCGAGCTCGGCGGCGAGATCGAAGTCTCGACGGGCGGACCCAAGCATCGCGTGCCCGTCGCGACGCTGCTCGGCGCGGACGAGATCGGCGCGCTCGCCGGCAGCCCGGTCGTGCTCGCCCCGCTCGCCTACGCGCAGCAGATCGGCGCTTTGCGCGGACGCGTGACGCGCGTGCTCGTGCGCGTCAGAGCGGGCCGCACCGCCGCGGTGCGCGCAGCGCTCGAGCGGATCGCCGGCGACCGCCTCAACGTCTCCGACGGCGACGCCGAGGCGCGCCTGCTGCGCCGGGCGTCCGCCCCGAACGACCAGTCGACCGCGCTGTTCGCCGCGATCAGCGCGCTCGTCGGGATCCTGTTCGCGTTCAACGCGATGCTGTTGACGGTGCCGGAGCGGCGGCGCTTCATCGCCGACCTGCGACTCGAGGGGCTCGGCGACCTGACCGTCGTGCGGCTGGTGCTGTTCGACGCCGTCGTGCTCGGCGTCGCCGCCTCCGCGGTCGGGCTGGTGCTCGGCGACCTGCTCTCGCGGGGCGCGTTCCGCGCGGTCCCCGGCTACCTCACGTTCGCGTTCGCGGTCGGCGACCAGCGCGTGATCGAGCCGCGCAGCGTGGCGCTCGCCGTCGCGGGCGGCATCGCGGCGACGCTGCTGGCGGCGCTGCGCCCGCTGCGCGACCTGTTCTCGCGACGTCCGCTCGACGCCGTCTACGGCGAGGACGCGGACGACGACGCGCGGCTGTTCCGCCCGCGCCGCATCGCGCTCGGCGGCGCCGCGCTGCTCGCGGGCGCGCTGCTCGTCCTGCTGCTCGCGCCGCAGGCGACCGTCGCGGCGATGGTGCTGCTGCTCGCCGCGATGCTGGCGTTCCTGCCGGCGCTGCTCGCGCTCGCGCTGCACGCGCTCGACGCCGTCAGCCGCCGCTCGCGCAGCTCCGTGCTCGTGGTCGCGATCGGCGAGCTGCGCGCGACGACCACGCGCTCGCTCGCGCTTGCCGCGATCGGCGCGCTCGCGGTCTTCGGCAGCGTCGCGATGGAGGGCGCGCACGCGGACCTGCTGCGCGGGCTCGACGCGGGCGCGCACGGGCTCAGCGCGCGGGCGGACCTGTGGGTCACCGCGGCAGGCGACACGAACGTGCTCGCCACCACCGCGTTCCCGCCGCAGCCGACGCGCGCGACGCTCGCGGCCGTCCCCGGCGTGCGCGGGCTGGCGGCCTATCGAGGCGGCTTCCTCGACGTCGGCGACCGGCGCGCGTGGGTCGTCGCCCCGCCGCGCGCGGATCCACAGCCGCTGCTGCGCGTCCACTTCCTGCACGGCGACTTCGCGGCCGCGACGACGCGGCTGCGCGGCCGCGGGTGGGTCGCGCTCTCGCAGGCGATCGCGGACGATCTCGGCGCCCGCGTCGGCGACGTCGTCACGCTGCCGACGCCCCGCCCGATCCCGCTGCGCGTCGCCGCGACGCTGACGAACATGGGCTGGAGCCCCGGGGCGGTCGTGCTCAACGCGGACGACTTCCGGCGCGCCTGGGGCGGCGACGGCGTCACCGCGCTCGGCGTCGCGCTCGCCCCCGGCGCCGCGCCGGCGAGCGTCGCCGCGCGCATGCGCCGCGCGCTGCACGGCGCCGGCGACCTGCTCGTCGAGACGCCCGCCCAGCGCGAGCAGCGCTTCCGCGTCGAGAGCCGGCAGGGACTGAGCCGCCTGACGCAGATCTCGACGCTCGTGCTCGTCGCCGCCGCGCTGGCGCTGGCGCTGGCGATGAGCGGCGTCGTCTGGAACCGGCGGCCGCGGCTGATGACGCTCAAGCTGACCGGGTTCAGCGACGGCGAGGTGTGGCGCACGCTGGTGGCCGAGAGCGCGATCGTGCTGGGCGTCGGCTGCTCGATCGGCGCCGCCTTCGGCGTCTTCGGCCAATTCATGCTGACGCGCTGGCTGAGCGCGTCGACGGGCTTTCCGACCAGCTACGCGCCGGCCTTCCAGTTGGCGTTGACGACGTTCGTCGGCGTCACGCTGGTGGCCGTCGGCGTCTCCGCCCTGCCCGGCTTCGCGGCCGCCCGCGTGGCGCCGATGCCGGCCGCGCCAGAACATTGGTGAATTGAATTAAGCGCGGCCCTCCGGCGCAACGACCGCGCGGGCTCGTACGCTTGAGTCGTGTCGCAACTGGCCGCCGCCCGCCGGGCGGGTCGTCTGCGCGAATTGACGGGCGTCGCGTATGTGATGGTCCGCTTCTGGCTCCATGCGTTCCCGCTCGCACGCGAGCTCCTGCGTGAGCTGGAGCGCGAGGCGCGCGCGATCCCCGACCTCGAGCTGCGCGAGCACGCGTTGGAGACGCTGCGCGGCGAGGGGCTGAGCGCGATGGGCGCCGCCCTCGTCGCCGCGACGGCGAGCCGGCGCGACGCCGCGCTCGTGCAGCTGCTCGTGGCGTTGCAGGTCGCGTGGGACTACGTCGACACGCTCGCCGAGCAGCCGTCGCCCGACCCGCTTGCCAACGGCGTTCAGCTCCACCGCGCGCTCGTCGACGCGGTCAGCCCGGCGCCCCCGCGCGCGGACTACTACGCGCTCCACTCCAGCGACGACGACGGCGGCTACCTGCTCGCGCTCGTCGAACGCTGTCGCGCGGCGTGCGCGCGGCTGCCCGCGTTCGCGCTCGTCGCGAGCGCGGCGAGGGAGGAGCTCGCGCGCGCGGAGATCCAGTACGCGAACCACGTCCCGCCCGCGCGGCGCGAGGCCGTGCTGCGCGCGTGGGCGGCCGACCGCGGAGCGCGGGACGGCCTGGAGTGGTTCGAGCTGGCGGCCGCGGCGAGCTCGTCGCTCGGCGTGCTCGCGCTGCTCGCCGTCGCCGCCGAGCCCCACGCGGACGACCGCCTCGTTCCGCGGCTGCGTGCGGCGTACGTGCCGCGCGTGGACGCGCTCACCGCCCTGCTCGACAGCGTCGTCGACCGCCAGGCCGACGCCGACGCCGGCCTGGCGAGCTGGATCGACCACTATGGCTCCGAGGCGGCGGCCACCGCCCGCTTGGCCGACATCGCGCGCGTCGCCGTCGAGGACGTGCGCGCACTGCCGCATGGCGGCCGGCATGTCGCGATCGTCGTCGGGATGATCGCGATGCACCTCTCGCAGCCCAGCGCGCGGGTGCCCCGCGCGCAGCCGACGACCCGCGCGGTGCGGCGCGCGACCGGCAGCGCCGCGATGCCGTCGCTGCTCGCTCTGCTGCGCGCGTGGCGGCGGCTGCGCGCTCGCGACCGCCGCGCGCCCGCGCCTCAGGCCGTCAGCCCGACCGGGCAGCTCACGCCGGTGCCCCCGAGGCCGCAGTAGCCGTTCGGGTTCTTCGCGAGGTACTGCTGGTGATAGTCCTCGGCGTAGTAGAAGCCGTCCGCGGGGAGCGCGGCGAGCTCGGTCGTGATCTCGCCGTAGCCGCTCTCGCGCAGCGTCTCCTGGTAGGTCTCGCGTGAGCGCAGCGCGGCGTCGCGCTGCGCCTCGCTCGTCCAGTAGATCGCCGAGCGGTACTGCGTGCCGACGTCGTTGCCCTGGCGCATCCCCTGGGTCGGGTCGTGGCCCTCCCAGAAGCGCTTGAGGAGGGCGTCGTAGCTCGTTCTCGCCGGGTCGAAGACGACGAGCACGGCCTCGGTGTGGCCGGTCTGCGCCGAGCAGACCTCCTCGTAGGTCGGGTTGGGCGTGAGGCCGCCGGCGTAGCCGACCGCCGTCGTGTAGACGCCGGGCGCCTGCCAGAAGATCCGCTCCGCCCCCCAGAAGCAGCCGAGGCCGAAGACGGCGGTCTCGAAGCCCTCGGGGAACGGCGGCTTCAGCGGCGTGCCGAGCACCTCGTGGCGCGCCGGGACGGGCATCTGCTGCTCGCGCCCGGGCAACGCCCGGGCGTCGTCAACCATGTCGGTCTTGCGAGTGAGGAAGCGCATTCCCTGAATCTAGCCGGCGACCGCGGCGCCCTCCTTACGGAACCGTGACGTCGCCGCGACGAGCAGGTAGACGGCGACGAGCAGCCCTGCGATCGCCGCGCCGGCGGCGACGTCCGCGTAGTAGGAGAGGTAGAGTCCGCCTACCGCCGCGAGCGCGCCCAGCGCGACGGCGCTCGCCATCATCGGCGCGATGCGCCGCGTGAGCAGCCGTGCCGCCGCCGCGGGCGCGACCAGCACGGCGACGACGAGCAGGTTGCCGAGCCCCTGCACGGCGACGAGCACGGCGAGCGCGAGCAGCGCCAGCAACAGCGCGTCGACGGCGAGCGGCGCGACGCCCAGCGCGCGCGCGGCGTCGCGGTCGAAGCCGGCCGCCAGCAGGCGCCAGTGCGTCGTGCGCAGCGCGAGCAGCACGAGCGCGACGAGCGCGCCGCCGGCGAGCAGGTCCGCTGTCGAGGTGCCGAGCACGTCGCCGAACAGGAGGCTCTCGATCCCGACCGGCGTCGCCGGCGAGAGCGCGAGCAGCGCGCCCATGCCGAGCAGCGTCGTGACGACGACCGCGACCGCGTCGTCGCGGCCGATGCGCCCGCGCCCGACGCGGCCGCCGAGCGCGATCGCGAGCGCCGCGACGAGCAGGCCGCCGGCGCCGCCGAGCAGCAGCGGCACGCCCGCGAGCGCCGCCAGCACGAGCCCGGGGAGCATGCCGTGCGCGAGCGACTCGGCGCTGTAGGAGAGCCCGCCGAGCACGACCCAGCAGCCGAGCGTGCCGCCGACCGCCGCGAGCAGCAGCGCCTCGAGCAGCGCGCGGCGCATCAGCCCCTGCGCGAACGGGTCGGCGAGCGCGTGCAGGACGGCGCTCATCGGGCGCCGCCGTGGTGATGGTGGTGGGGCGGCAGCAGCACCCGGCGCGGCGGACCGTCCCCCTGCTCGGGGGGCAGCGTCACGATCGCGCCGCCGTAGGTCGCGGCGAGCGCGTCGGGCGTCAGCACCGCGTCCGGGTCGCCGAACGCGACCTGGCCGCCGTTGACGCACAGGACGCGATCCCAGCGGCGCGCCTGCTCGAGGTCGTGCGTGGCGACCAGCACGCCGCGCCCCTCCCCCGCCAGCTCGGCCAGCAGCGACTCGAGGGCAGCCGCGCTCGAGGCGTCGAGGCCGGTGAACGGCTCGTCGAGCAGCAGCACCTCGGCGTCTTGCACGAGCGCGCGCGCGATCAGCACGCGCTGGCGCTGGCCGCCCGACAGCTCGCCGTAGGTGCGCTGCGCGCGGTCGGCGAGCGCGACGCGGGCGAGCGCCGCGCGCGCGGCGCCGCGGTCGGCTCGGCTCGGGCGCCGCCACCACGGCCGGCCGGGGAGCGTCCCCATCAGGGCGACGTCGAGCGCGCTGACGGGGTAGTCGAGCCGCGAGCGCTCCGTCTGCGGCACGCTCGCGCAGCGGCCGTGCACGGCGAGCGTCCCGGCGGCCGGGCGCAGCTCGCCGAGCAGCGCGCGGAAGAGCGTCGTCTTGCCGCCGCCGTTGGGGCCGAGCACGCCGATCCGCTCGCCGCGCGCCAGCGCGAAGGCGACGTCGCGCAGCGCCGGCGGCGCGCCGCCGTAGGCGACGCTCAGCCCCTCCGCCTCGACGAGCGCGGCGCTCATCGCAGCGCCCGTCCGAGCGCGACGAGCGCGAAGACGGCGCCGCTCGTGACGGCGATCGTCGCCCCCGGCGGCGCGTTCAGCTCGACGGCCAGCCACACGCCGAAGGCGCCCTGCGCCGCGGCGAGCGCGACGGTCGCGAGCTGCCAGGAGCCGATGCGGCCGCGCAGCAGCCGCGTCGTCGCGGCGGGGACGACGAGCAGCGCGGTCGCCAGCAGCGTGCCGACCGCGCTCAGCACCGCGACTGCCGCGAGCGCGACGAGCGCGAGCAGCGCGACATCGGGCAGCGGCGAGCGCACGCCGAGCGCACGCGCGGCGTCGCGGTCGAAGCCGCTCGCGAGCCAGCGCGCGCCGAGCAGCCACCTCGCGGCGAGCGCGAGGAGCGCGGCCCCCGCCGCGAGCCGCACGTCGCCGGGACCGATCGCGAGCAGGCTGCCGAACAGCAGCGTCTCGACGCGCGCGCCCGAGTGGAAGACGTCGGAGGCGAGCACGACGCCGAGCGCGAGCGCGGCGACGAGCACGAGCGCCGTGAGCGAGTCGTGGCCGTCGCGTCGGCGCGCCGCGACGCGCCCGACCGCGAGCGCGAACAGCAGCGCGGCGCCGAAGCCGCCGAGCGGCGCGGCGAAGCCGAGTCCGTCGGCCAGCACGAGGCCGGGGAAGGCCGCCGCCGCGGCCCCGTGCACGGGGAACGCGAGGCCGCGCAGCACGATCCAGCAGCCGAGCGTGCCGGCGAGCACGGCCAGCAGCAGCAGCTCGAGGAGCGCGCGCTGCACGAACGGAAGCTGGAACGGCTCGAGCATGGTGCTCGGGAGCATAATGGGAATGAGTCCAATTCGCATGGGCGCGATAGAATCGCGGGCGATGAGCACCCGTGCGAGAGAGTCGAGCTGGGGCGAGCACACGCTCGCGACGCTCGCCGCCGCCGGCTATCGCCGCGGCGGCGCGCGCACCGCCGTCGTCGAGCTGCTCGAACGCGAGCAGTGCGCGCTGACCGCACAGCAGATCGACGACCGCCTGCGCGCCGCGGGCCGCAGCGTCGGGCGCGCGAGCGTCTACCGGATCCTCGAGTTGCTGACCGAGCTGCGGCTCGTGCAGCGCATCGACGTCGGCCAGGGCGTGGCGCGCTACGAGCGCCACCTCCCCGACGGCGAGCACCACCACCATCTCGTGTGCGACTGCTGCGGCGCGATCGCGCCGTTCTCCGACCGCTCGCTCGAGCAGGCGATCGAGCGCGTCTCGCGCTCGGTCAGCTTCGCCGTCGACGACCACGACGTCGTCCTGCACGGCGAGTGCAGCGCCTGCCGCGACGCGGGCTGAGCGCTACGGCCCGGCGCCTGCGTCGGTCCAGTAGCCGTACTGCGCTTCGCCGCCGCGCTCCGTGAAGCCCGCTCGCCGCAGCGCGGCGCGGTGCGCCGGCGCGAGGTGGCTGCTGAGCACGTAGAGCTTGTGCGCGTGCGCGGCGCGCATCGCGTCGAGCACGGCGCGCAGCTGGGCGCGTGTCGCGACCTCGTCCATGAAGGCGTAGGGCGAGACGTCGACGACGTGCTCGTCGTAGGCGATCCGGCCGCCGAGCGGGATCAGGATCGCGACGTGCTCGCCCGGTCTCGTCGTGCGCGCGAGCAGCCGGTGCGCCCGCGGCTGCTCGTAGACCGCCTGCGCCCCGGCGGGATCCAGGCGCCGCAGCTGGGTGGAGAGCGACGGCAGCTGGACGATCGAGCAGACCGCCAGGCCGAAGCCGAGCAGCACGAGCAGCTCCGCCGGCGCAGGGCGACGCCAGCCGCGAGCGCCCAGCGCGCGCACCGTCGCGACGACCAGCAGCGTCAGCGCGAGCGCCCACGCGGGCATCAGCGCGGCGAGCTTGAGCGGATCCGAGCGGCCGACGAAGTAGCTGCCGGCGACGAGCCCGAGCGACGCGCTCCACGCCAGCATCCCGGTCAGCAGGACGTCGGGCTCGCCCCGCGCGACGCGCACGGCCGCGAGCACGAGCGCCGCGCCCAGGGTCGCGTAGATCGCGAGGTGGAAGCCGACGGGCGCCATCGGCAGCTCGGCGAGCCCGAGCACGCCGAACAGGCGCGGGAACTCCAGCAGCAGCCCGAAGCGCGGCAGCGCGCCGGCGCGCACGAGCGTCAGCAGCGCGACGAGCGCAAGCGCCGCGACCAGCCCGCCGCCCGCCTCGACGGCGAGCCTGCGCGCGCCCGCGCGCGAGCGCGCCTGCGGGCGGCACGCCGTCGCCAGCGCCGTCCCGACGAGCGCGCCGAGGCCGAACTCGAGGTTGTTGACCGCGACGAGCCCGCCGAACAGGAACAGCGGCCAGGCGCGTCGCGGCCGGGCGCCGTCGAGATGGCGGGCGGTGAGCCACGCCAGCAGCAGCGGTCCGCCGTAGCGCATCGGCCACACGCTGTAGATCTCGGAGTTGCTGACGATCCCCCGCACGCCCGGGCTGGTGGCGGGGTCCGTGGCGACCGCGAACAGGCTTGTCGCGAGGAACGGCAGGTAGAGCGCGAGCGCGAGCGGCGGACTGCCCGCCAGCCGGCGCAGGAGCGCGTAGACGGCCAGCAGCGCGAGCGCGCTCCCGCAGGCCATCACGACGCTGAAGACGGTGATCGTCGCGCCGAGGAGCGCCATCGGCCCGGCTGCCACGTACGCCCACAGGTGGCCGTAGATCGGGTGGAAGTCGACGAGCGGCGTGCGCCCGTCGAGGATCGCGTACGTGTCCCCCATCGACCACGGAACGAGGTCCGGGAAGGGGCTGTCGGTTATCGCGCGCTCGGTCAGGATCGCCGGCACCAGCCACAGCGCCGTCGCGAGCGCGGCGACGGCGAGGCATGCCGCGCGCACGACGGGCGTCGCGGCGCGCAGCGCCGGCAGGCGGCGGGCGACGCGCGCGGCGCGCGGGGCGAGCGCGAGCGCCGCCGCGATCGCCGCCGCGGCGAGCAGCGTGCGCGGCGTGAAGATCCGCCAGCGCGCCGGGAGCGCCTGGTAGGAGACGTGCCACTGCGCGACGAGCGCGACGAGCAGCGCGGCGCCGAGCAGCAGCTGGCCGCCGAGCACGAGCGCGCGCACCAGCTCGGGCCGCAGGCGGACCCGCTCGCGCGCGCGAGCGCCCGTCAGCGCGACGGCGGCCAGCAGCGCGGGCCCGAGCAGCGCGACGACGTAGCGCCCGTGCTTCTCCGGTTCCGGCGTGCCGAAGACGGCGATCGCGCCGTGCGGCCACAGCCCTTCGCCGTGCGGGCTCAGCAGCGCGCGGCCGACGAGCGGTCCCAGCAGCGCGACCGCCGCCGCCGTCGCCAGCGCGCACGGCAGCAGCGCGATCCACGTCAGCTCGCCGATCGTCGGCGCGGGGAGACGATCCCGCCCGCCCCCGAGCGCGGCGTGCCTCGGCTCGTCGCGCCGGGTGCGCGAGACGCCCATCGCGCGCCGCTCAGCCTCTTGCGCCGCCGAGGCGGTAGGCGACGATCGCCATCCTCTGATGCGGTTCGAGCGCTATGCCGCCGGCGCTCAGCACGGTGTCGCCGGAGACCGCGACCGGCGCGATCGAGCTGGCCGGCAGCGGTCCGCTCCAGAGGACTCTGCCGGTCGCGCGGTCGAGCGCCCACACGGTCCCGTCGTACGTCGTCGTGAGGACGAGGTCGTTCGTGATCGTCGCGCCGCCGTACTCGCCGTGCGGCAGCCTGCGGATCCATCTGACGCCGCCGCTGGCGATGTCGAGCGCGACGACCTCGCCCCTCCCCTGCATCGGGTTCTGCTGGGTCGGCAGCGTCTGTCTGCTGTAGACCGCGTAGAGGTCGTTGACGGGCACGTAGACCGTCTGGCCGTCGGAGGCCATCTGCGTCTCGACGCCGCCCCAGTCACCCGGGTAGATGCGTCTGCCGTAGCCGACCCTCGAGTAGTCGCCGTGCATCGCTCGCAGGCTGTCGTCGTCGTGGCCGTTGTGGATGCCGACGGACCTCTTCCACAGCAGCCTGCCGCTGCCGGCGTCGAAGGCGTAGACGAAGCCCATCTTGCCCGCGCTCAGCACCACCCTCCGCCCGTTCGCCTGCGCGAGGATCGGCGGCGTCTCGAGGTCCCAGTCGTAGAGGTCGTGCGGCAGCACCTGCGTGCCCCAGACGAATCTGCCGGTGCGCTCGTCGAGCTTGACCAGCGAGTTGTCCCATCTGTTCGGCCCGGGCCGGCTTCTGCCCCACGGCTGCGTGTCCGTGCCGGGCCACGGCACGGGGTTCGCGATGCTGATGTAGAGCCCGCCGCGGCCGTCGAACGCCGGCGGGTGCCAGAGCCCGCCGCCGCCGTTCACGGCGGGGTTTCCCCACAGGCTGGGGGGGACCTCCTCGAAGCTCCACAGTCTGCGACCGCTGCTCGCGTCGAGCGCGTAGAGCGTGCCGATGTCCCCGCCCGCCGCCGGCACCGTCGAGGCGTAGACGACCCCGTCCTTGTAGCCGGGGGTCATCACGATCTGTTCCCCGGGGACGCGCACGAGCGTGGTTCCCCACAGTTCTCTGCCGGTGGCGGCGTCGAGCGCGATCACCGCGCCCGGGGTGACGGTGAAGACGCGGCCGCCGGCGACGTTGACGCCGTTGGGCCCGGTGTCGCCGACTTCGTAGTCGCGGCGCCACTTCAGCCTGCCGCTGGCGAGGTCTATCGCGTACACGTTCGAGGAGAGGTCGACGGTGTACGCGACCCCGTGGGAGACGATCGGCGTCGCCGCGTAGGTGCCCCTGAGCGGCACCGACCAGGCGAGCCTCAGCCTGCTGACGTTCGCCGCGTCGATCGCCGTGTCGAGCCGGCGCGTGTTCGCGAGGTCCGCGTTCGGCGCGCTCCATTCGCGCGCGGCCGAGGCGGTCGGCCTGGACGCTTCTCCGCTTGTGCCGCAGCCCGCGAGCGCCTGCCCGCAGAGCGCCGCGACGATGCACATGCTGACCCACGACCGGCGCGACACGGCGCCCATGCTCGACCCCCCGGCTCCCCCAACGCGACGGCGGCGCGCCGTCGCGGCCCGCCGCTTGAGAGACCGCAATCTAGCAGATGACTGCCGCCGTTCCGGCGGATCGCGTGACGCCGCGCCGCCGCGCCTCAGCGCCCGCGACGCGGCACCGTCGCGTCCGCCAGGTAGGTGTAGCGGCCTTCTCTGCCGCGCAGCGAGATGCCGGCGCGCTCGAGCAGCCGCAGGTTCCCGCCCGTGAAGTGGCTCGTCTCGACGAACAGCTTGTGCGCGTGTCCGGCGCGCATCGCGTCGAGCAGGACGCGCCACTGGCGTCTCGTGCCGATCTCGTCGACCAGCGCGTAGGGCGAGACGTCGACCATCCCCAGTTCGATCGCGATCCTGGCGCCCATCGGCAGCACGACCGCGACGTGCTCCCCGCGCACGGCGTTGCGGCCTATGAGCGCATGCGCTTCCGGCTCGACGTAGGCCTGCGCACCCGCGGCTTCGAGCCGTCGCGCCTCGTGCCACGGCGACGGCAGCTGCGCCAGCGAGCAGACCGCGAGCGCGAAGCCGAGCAGCACGAGCAGCTCGGCCGGCGCGGGGCGGCGCCAGCCGCGAGCGCCCAGCGCGCGCACGGTCACGACGAGCAGCAGCACGAGCGCCAGCGACCACGCGGGCATCAGCGCGGCGAGCTTCAGCGGATCGGAGCGGCCGTCGAAGTAGCTGCCCGCGGCGAGTCCGAAGACGCCGCTCCAGACGAGCAGGCCGGTGAGCGCGGCGTCGGACACCCCGCGCGCGAGGCGCGTCGCGGCCGTCGCGATCGCCGCCGCGAAGGTCGCGTAGAACGCCAGATGGAAGCCGACGGCCGGCATCGGCACGGCGGCGAGGCCGAGGACCCCGAACAGGCGCGGGAACTCGAGCAGCAGCCCGAAGCGCGGCAGCGCGCCCGCGCGCACGAGCGTCAGCGCGCTCACGAGCAGCGCCGCGCCGAGCAGGCCGGCGAGCGCCTCAAGCGCCAGGCGCCGCAGCGCGGCGCGCGACCACGCCGCCGGGACGCAGACGAGCGCGAGCGCCGTCGCGACCAGCGCGCCGACGCCGAACTCCAGGTTGTTCACGACGACGAGGCCCGCGAGCAGGAACAGCCCCCACGCGCGCCGCGGACGCTCGCCGCGCAGGTGGCGCGCGGTCAGCCACAGCAGCAGCAGCGGCCCGGCGTAGCGCATCGGCCACACGCTGTAGATCCCGGCGTTCGACATGCGCCATCTGAGCGGGTAGCCGTGCGGCACGGCGAGCGCGAACAGGCTCGTGGCCAGCAGCGGCAGGTAGGCCGCGAGCGCCAGCGCCGGGCTGCGGATCACGCGGCGCAGCGTCGCGTGGACGGCCAGCAGCGCCAGCGCGCTGACGCTGACCATCACGAGCGAGAAGACGGTGATCGTCTCGCCGAGGGCGCGCATCGGCACAGCCGCCGCGTACGCCCACAGCTGGCCGTAGATCGCATGGAAGTCGACGAGCGGCGTGCGGCCGTCGAGGATCGCGAGCGTGTCTCCCATCGCCCACGGCGGCAGGTCCGGGAACGGGCCGGCGCCGACCGTGGCGTCGGTCGTGAGCGCCGGCAGCAGCCACACGACCGTGGCGAGCGCGGCGACGCTCCAGCAGATCGCACGCACCGCACGCGAGGACGCCTCGAGGCGCGCGAGCGCGCGCGGGGCCGCTCGCGCGCGCAGCGCCAGCAACGCGAGCGCGACGAGCGCGCCCGCGACGGCGAGCGTGCGCGGCGTGAAGATCCGCCACCCCGGCGGGAAGCTGTCGACATAGACGACATGCCACTGCTTCGCCGTCACGAGCGCGACGGCCGCGACCAGCAGCACCTGGCTTGCCGTCACGAGCGCGCGCGTCGCGGCGACGGACAGGCGCGGCGGCCGTCGCGCGCCCGCCAGCACCGTCGCCGCCAGCAGCGCCGGCCCGAGCGTCGCGACGGCGAAGCGCCCGTGCTTGGTCGGTTCGGGCTGGCCGAACGAGAAGCTCGCGTCGCCGAACCACAGCCGTTCGCCGTGCGGGGCGAAGGCGAGGTGGCCGACGAGCGGGCCGAGCAGCGCGACCGCCGCCGCCGTCAGCAGCGCGCACGGCAGCGCGGCGATCCAGGCGAGCTGCGCGGGCGTGAGCTGCGCGCGGGCATCGCGCGCGCGGTCGGTCGCCGCGATCGGCTCGCGCGCCGCGTACGCCGACGCGCCGCCCCACGGCTCGGCGCCGGTCCTCGCCATCTCCAACCCCCTGGTCAGATCCCCCGGCGCGGCAGGCGCTTCGGCGCGCCGCGCGAATAGCCGAAATCTAGCAGGAGGCATCCTCCCCAGGCATCTCCCAGGCGGCCATTACCGTTCTTTGGGACGACTCTTACGTCGGCTTTGGGAGCGATGCGCAAGATTCCCCCCATGGCGACTCCCCCACACGAGCCTTCTCCCCGCCAGCAGGCGGCGCAGGCCGCGGCGCTGCGCGACGCCGGCGTGCGCCGCGTGCACAGCGCGACGCGCTGGCTCGCCGCCGGCGCGATCGGGCTGACGGGCGCGTTCGCCGGCGTCATCGCGCAGCAGGGGACGCCCGCGAAGGCGAGCGCCGCGAGCCAGTCCTCGGACGCCGGCGCCGGCGGCTCATCGGGGGCGGCGCAGCCGCAGGACCAGACGCAGTCGCAGGACGGCGGCGCCTACGGCTCCGAAGACGGCGGCTCAGGCTACGAAGGCGACTCCGGCGGCGGCTACGGCTACGACGACGGCGGCAGCTACTCGGGCACGCCGCAGGCGCCGCAGCAGGCCCCCCAGCAGGCGCCCCAGAGCGTCGCGCCGAGCGCCTCCTCGGGGGCGTCGTGAGCGCGACCGCGAGCTGGCGCGCGCTGGGCACGAGCGCCGTCGTGGTGGCGGCCGACGCCGCCGCGCTGGCCGACGCGCGCGCGGCCGTCGAGCGCGAGCTGGCCGCGATCGACCTCGCCGCCAGCCGCTTCCGCGACGACTCCGAGCTGAGCGCGCTCAACGCGGCCGCCGGCCGCGGGCCGGTGACCGTGAGCCCGCTGCTCGCGCAGGCGATCGGCGTCGCGCTGCGCGCCGCGCGCATCTCGCGCGGCGCCGTCGACCCGACGCTCGGCGCCGAGCTGGCGCGCGCCGGCTACGACCGCGACTTCGCAGAGCTGCCCCCCGCCGAGGCGGATGCGGCAGGCATGGGCGCCGGCGGCGCGGGCGCAGGCGGCGCCCCGCGCCGCCGCGCGGCCTGGCCGGCCGTGCGACTCGAGCGCGCGACGCGCCGCGTGACGCTGCCGGCCGGCGTCGCGCTCGACCTCGGCGCCACGGCGAAGGCGCTCGCCGCCGACCGCGCCGCGCGCGCCGCCCACGCCGCCGCCCGCTGCGGCGTGCTCGTGAGCCTCGGCGGCGACGTCGCCGTCGCGGGCCCGCCGCCGGCCGAGGGCTGGGCCGTCCGCGTGGCCGAGGACCACGCCGGCCCGCAGGAGGCGCTCGGACAGACCGTCACGATCCGCTCCGGCGGCCTCGCGACCTCGGGCGTGACGGTGCGCCGCTGGCAGGGCGCCGACGGACCCCGGCACCACATCCTCGACCCGCGCACCGGCACGCCGGCGCGCGTCGTGTGGCGCACCGCGAGCGTCGCCGCGGCCAGCTGCGTCGACGCCAACACCGCCTCCACGGCGGCGATCGTGCGCGGCGCCACCGCGGCTCCCTGGCTGCTGCGCCACCGCCTGCCGGCGCGGCTCGTCGCGGCGCGCGGACGCGTGCTGCTCGTCGGCGCGTGGCCGCGGCGCACCCCCGCCCCGTCCTCGAGCTGTGCGCCTGCGGGGGTCCATGCGACCCCCGCAGGCGCACAGCTCGCGACAGGGGACGCCGCATGACCGTCTTCGCCGCGGGGGTGAGCGCGACGTGGATGCTGACGCGCGCCTCCGGCGCCGTCAGCCTGCTGCTGCTGAGCGCCGCGTTCGCGCTCGGGATCGCCGACGTCGCGCGCTGGCGCAGCCGCACGTGGCCGCGCTTCGCGATCGACGCGCTGCACCGCAACCTCGCGCTGATGGCGCTCGCGTTCCTCGCCCTCCACATCGCGACGACGGTGCTCGACCGCTTCGTCCGCATCGGCCTGCTCGCGGCGATGGTGCCGTTCAGCAACGGCTACAGAGGCGGCTTCTGGCTGGGCCTCGGGGCGCTCTCCTTTGACCTCTTCCTGGCGCTGATCGCCACCAGCCTGCTGCGTCGCCGCATCGGCGTGCGCACCTGGCGCGCCGTCCACTGGGCCGCGTACGCCTGCTGGCCGATCGCGCTGCTGCACGGGATCGGGACCGGCACCGACGCCGCGCGCCCGTGGATGCTCGCGCTCTCGCTCGGCTGCACGGCCGTCGTCGGCGCCGCGGTGATCGCGCGGCTCGCGCACGGCGGCTTCGGCGCCGGCGGCACGCGCGACGCGGCGCTGCGCCCGCGCCAGGGGGCGCTGAGCCGATGAGCGCCGCGACCTCGCTCCCCCGCGTCCTCGACGGCGCCGACCCGCACGGCGGCGCATCGCTCGACGCGCACCTCGCGCACCACGGGACGACGACGCTCGCCGTCGACGGGGAACGGCTCGTGCGGGAGGTGGAGCGCGCCGGCCTGCGCGGTCGCGGCGGCGCCGCCTTCCCGACCGCGACGAAGCTCGAGGTCGTCGGACACGGCCGCCGCCGCGCGGTCGTCGTCGCCAACGGCAGCGAGGGCGAGCCGGCGAGCCGCAAGGACGCGCTGCTGCTCGCGCAGGCGCCCCACCTCGTGCTCGACGGGCTCCAGCTGGCGGCGACCGCGACGCGCGCCGTCGAGGCGATCCTCGCGGTCAAGGCCGACGCCCGCGACGCCCAGTCGGCGCTCGCGCGCGCGCTCGCCGAGCGCGCGATCTCCGGGCGCGACGCGGTCTTCGTGCGCGTCGTGGCGGTCCCCGACGGCTACGTCTCCGGCGAGGAGAGCGCGCTCACGCATCTGCTCAACGGCGGGCGCGCGGTGCCGACGTTCACACCGCCGCGGCCGTTCGAGCAGGGCGTCGACGGCCGCCCGACGCTGATCCAGAACGTCGAGACGCTCGCGCACGTGGCGCTGATCGCGCGCTACGGCGCCGACTGGTTCCGCGCGCTCGGCACGCCCGAGGAGCCGGGCACCGCGCTCGTCACGCTCGGCGGCGCGATCGAGCGCCCGGGCGTGCGCGAGATCGCGCTCGGGACGCCGCTGGCGGCGCTCGTCGCGCACGGCGGCGGCGACCTCGCCCGCGCGCGCGGCGTGCTCGTCGGCGGCTACTTCGGCACCTGGCTCGACCCCGCAGCCGCGCGCGCCGCGACGCTCGACGGCGCCTCGCTGCGCCCGCTCGGCGCCTCGCTCGGCTGCGGCGTCGTCGCGGTGCTGGGCGAGGAGTGCTGCCCGGTCGCCGAGACGGCGCGGATCGCGTCCTGGCTCGCGGACGAGTCGGCCGGCCAGTGCGGGCCATGCGTCTTCGGGCTCGCAGCGATAGCGGACGCGCTGACGAGCGTCGCCGACGGACGCGCGGCGCGCGCGATGGCGGCGGCGTCGCGCGCGAGCGGCCGGCGCGGCGGACGCGGCCGGCGCACGGCGCGCTTCGAGGACCCGCTCGCGCGCGTGAGGCGCTGGTGCGGCGACGTCGCCGGGCGCGGGGCGTGCCGCCACCCCGACGGCGCGGTGCGGCTCGTCGCAAGCGCCCTGCGCACGTTCGAGGCCGACTTCGAGGACCACCTGCGCCACGGACCGTGCGGCGGCTGCGCGCGGCCCGCGACGCTGCCGCTGCCACGCCGCGACGGCCGCGCGCTGGAGGCGGTCGCGTGAGCCGCCGCGATGAGCCGCTGCACGTGCGCGTCAACCCGATCGCCTGCACGGCGCACGGCCTCTGCGCCGAGCTGCTGCCCGAGCGCGTGACGCTCGACGACTGGGGCTACCCGATCGTCGACGAGCACCCGCTCGAGCCCGAGCTGGTCGCGCACGCGAAGCGCGCAGCGGCCGCCTGCCCGACGCTCGCGCTGCTGCTGGAGGCGCGCGCTCAGCCGGCGCGCGCGTCGCGCAGCACGCGCCGCAAGGTGAGCGCGACCCACACGTAGACGGAGCGCGTCAGCGGCATCGCGCCTACGCCTCCGAGGTCGACGCGGCGACGGCCTCGCTCGTCGTCGTCGGCCTGCGCTCGACGACGCGGTCGACGAGGTAGAGCGGACGGCCGAGCGCCTGGTCGTGCACGCGCGCGAGGTAGCGACCGATGATGCCCGCGCTGATCAGCTGCGCGCCCCCGAGGAACAGCACCGCGATCAGGATCCACGCCTGCGTCGAGGCGACGAGGACCCCGCCGACGGTCAGCGCGAGCACGACGACGGCGAGCAGGCCGCTCAGCAGCGAGAGCGCGCCGCCGACCCAGCTCGCGAGCCGCAGGGGGACGTCGGAGAACGATGCGAGCGCCTCGAGCGCGAGTCGCATGAGCGCCGGGTAGGAGGCGCCGCGGCCCGCGTGACGACCGGCTCGCCGGTACTCGATCGGCACCTGCTCGTAGCCGACCCAGGCGACCATCCCGCGCAGGAAGCGCCGCCGCTCGGGCATCGTGCGCAGCGCCTCCACGACGCGGCGCGACATCAGCCGGAAGTCGCCCGCCTGGCCCTGGTAGGGCGTGCGCGCGAGGCGCTCCATCATGCGGTAGAAGCCCGTCGCGAGCGTGCGCTTGAGCAGGCTCTCGTCGCGGCCGATGCGGCGCGCGTAGACGACGTCCGCGCCGTTGCTCGCGCGCACGAGCATCTCGGCGATCAGCTCGGGCGGGTCCTGCAGGTCGGCGTGCAGCAGCGCGACGTAGCGACCGGAGGCGTGGTCCATCCCGGCCGACATCGCGATCTCCATGCCGAAGTTGCGCGAGAGCCGCACGAGCACGACGCCCTCGCGCGCGCCCGCCCACGCTTCGAGCAGCGCGGCCGAGCCGTCGGCGGAGCCGTCGTCGACGTAGACGACCTCGTGGCCGCCCGCGATCCCGCCGAGCGCCTCGTCGATCCGGCGCTGCAGCTCCGGCAGCACCTCCTCCTCGTTGAAGACGGGAACGACGACGGAGACGAGCGGACGCGCGCCGCCGTCCCCCCGCGCGGGCGCAGACATTGGCTCACCGTTGAAGTCGGACGTGAAGCGCGCCGGCCGACAGTCGATCCCCCGAAAGCCGGTACGCCGATCTGCCTGATCTTACCGGAATCGGCGATCGGCCAGCTCGGCAGCGGCGTCGATGATCATGTCCTCCTGCCCGCCGACGATGCGGCGCCGGCCGAGCTCCATCAGCACCGCGCGCGGCTCGACGCCGAACTTCGCGCCGGCGCGCTCGGCGTGCAGCAGGAACGAGGAGTACACCCCGGCGTAGCCGAGCGAGAGCGCGGTCTTGTCGATCACCTGCGCGCGCGGCATCAGCGGCGCGACGACGTCCTCGGCCACGTCCATCAGCGCGAACAGCTCCGCGTTGGACTCGTGGCCGGAGCGCTCGAGCGCGGCCGCCAGCACCTCCAGCTGCGCGTTGCCGGCGCCGGCGCCGAGGCCGCGCAGCGAGCCGTCGAGCCAGGTCGCGCCGGCCTCGACGGCGGCGAGCGCGTTGCCGACGCCGCAGCCGAGGTTGTTGTGCGCGTGGAAGCCGATCTCGACCTCGGCCGGCAGCGCGTCGCGCAGCGCGCGCACGCGCGCGGCCGCGCTCGCCGGGACCATCGCCCCGGCCGAGTCCACCACGTAGACGACGCGCGCGCCGTAGGACGCCATCAGCGATGCCTGCGCGGCGAGCGGCGCCGGCTCGAGCATGTGGCTCATCATCAGGAAGCCGACCGCGAGCATCTCGTTGCCGGCCGCCCATTCGAGGTGCTGCTGGGCGATGTCCGCCTCGGTGCAGTGCGTCGCCACGCGCGCGACGGAGGCGCCGAGCGCCTGCGCTCCCTTCAGCCGCTCGAGCGTGCCGATCCCCGGCAGCAGCAGCGCCGCGATGCGCGCGCGCTCGACCGCGCCGGCCGCCGCCTCGATCAGCGCCTCGTCCGGGTGCGCCGAGCGGCCGTACTGGATCGAGGAGCCGCCGACGCCGTCGCCGTGCGAGACCTCGACCACGTCGATCCCGGCCGCCTCCAGGCCGGCCGCGACGGCGGCCGCCTGCTGCGGCGTGAAGGCGTGTCCGACGGAGTGCATCCCGTCGCGCAGCGAGGAGTCGACGAGCGTGACGCGCGTCATCGCCAGGCCCGCTCGTGCAGCGGGTCGGGCCGGCGCTCGGCGGAGGTCAGCATGCGCAGCGCCAGCTCCTCCCCCACGCGCGCGGCGGCGGCCGTCATCACGTCGAGGTTGCCGGCGTAGGGCGCGAGGAAGTCGCCGGCGCCCTCGATCTCCAGCAGCACGGTGACCAGCTCGCCGTCGACGTCGCACAGCTTGAGCCGGTACCCGGGCACGTACGCGCGCACGCGCTCGGCCATCTGCTCGACCGACGCCTGGATCGCCGCCGCGTCGGGCTCGCGCACGCGCGCGAAGACGGTGTCGCGCATCAGGATCGGCGGCTCGGCCGGGTTCAGGATGATGATCGCCTTCGCCTCGTCGGCGCCGCCGACCAGCTCCAGCCCGCGCGCGGTCGTGACGGTGAACTCGTCGATGTTCTGGCGCGTGCCGGGGCCGGCCGAGGCGCTCGCGATCGTCGCGACGATCTCGCCGTAGGCGACGTCGGCGACGCGGTCGATCGCGTGCATCATCGGGATCGTCGCCTGTCCGCCGCAGGTGACGAGGTTGACGTTGGCCGCGCCGAGGTGCTGGTCGAGGTTCACCTCCGGCACGACGTAGGGACCGACGGCGGCCGGGGTGAGGTCGACGACGACCTTGCCGGCCGCGCGCAGCAACGGCGCGTTGGCGAGATGCGCCCGCGCGCCGGTCGCCTCGAACACCAGCGCGACGTCGTCGCGCTCGAGCACCGCGTCGATCCCGCGCGCGCTCGCCTCGACGCCCAGCTCGCGCGCGCGCTCCAGCCCCGGCGAGTCCTCGTAGATGCCGACCATCAGCGCCGTCTCGATCGCGGCGCTGCGCTGGAGCTTCATCAGCAGGTCGGTGCCGATGTTGCCGGGGCCGACGACCGCGGCCTTGACCTTCTCCCCCATGCGTCCCCCTGGGTCGACCGTGCGAGCCTATCAGCGGCTGCTAGCGTCGCAGGCGCAGGCCAACTCGACCCCGGAGGCTCGCGTGCAGCTCGACGGCATCCACCACATCACGTGCATCACCGGCGACGCGCCGCGCAACGTCGACTTCTACGTGCGCGTGCTCGGCCTGCGGCTGGCGAAGAAGACGGTCAACCAGGACGACCCGACCGTCTACCACCTCTTCTACGCCGACGACGCGGGCAGCCCCGGCGCCGATCTGACGTTCTTCGAGTACCCGGGCGCACGCCCCGGCCGCGACGGCGCGGGCATGATCCACCGCATCTCCTTCCGCGTCGCCGACGCGGCGGCGCTCGACTTCTGGGCCTCGCGACTGGAGGGCGAGGGAGTCGCCGTCGAGCGGGCCGACGACGGCGGTCGCCTGCGCTTCGCCGACCCGGAGGGGCTCGGGCTGGAGCTGCTGGCGGACGACTCCGGCGACGCGCCGCTGACGGCGGCGGCGCCCGACATCCCGACGGCGCACGCGCTGCGCGGCTTCGCCGGCGTGCGCGCCTACAGCGCGGACCCGGCGGCGAGCACGGCGCTGCTGCGCGAGGTGCTCGACTTCGAGCCCGTGGACGGCGACGGCACGGAGTGGGTCTCGCGCGGACCGCGGCGCGGCGGCTTCTACGGCTACGACCCGGCTCCCGAGGAGCGCGGAGCGAGCGGCGCGGGGACGGTGCACCACATCGCCTGGACGGCCGAGGACGAGGACATCGAGGCGTGGGACGAGCGCTACCGCGCCGCCGGTCGCCGCACCTCCGGGCTCGTGGACCGCTTCTACTTCAGAAGCGTCTACTCGCGCGAGCCGAGCGGGGTGCTGTTCGAGATCGCCACGCGCGGCCCGGGCTTCGCGACCGACGAGGCGCCCGGCGAGATCGGCCGCGGCCTCTCGCTGCCGCCGAAGCTCGCGCACCTGCGCGAGCAGATCGAGGCGTCGCTGACGCCGCTGCCGGCGGATCCGCGCGCGACCCGGGTCGGCTGAGCCGGCCGCTACGCGGCCGCCGCCGCGCGTCGAGGGCGCCCGACGCACAGGACGTAGCGGTGGATCGCGCGGAAGCGCTCGACCGACTCCAGCTCGAAGCCGTTCCGCAGCGCCTCCAGCAGCCGCTCCGCCGTGCGCGGGTGGGCGCCGCGGTCGTTGCGCCACAGCACGCGCCCGAGGCTCGGGCGCGGCGTCCACAGCGCGTCGACGAAGACGAGCCGCTCGCGCGTGATCCGCGCCAGCTCCGCCACGAGCCGCGGGAGCTGGGCGTCGTCGAGGTGGTGGGCGACGTCGACGCAGACCGACCAGTCGACGGAGGCGTCCTCCAAGCCGGTCTCGAGCGCGGAGCGCGGCAGCCGGCGCGCGCGCGGCACCTTCGCCTTCAGGCGCCGCAGCTTCGCCGGGTCCTCGTCGAGCGCCCAGTACGTCGTCCCGGCCGGCAGCAGCCGGGCGAGCTTGCCGGTGCCCGCGCCGACGTCGAGCACGAGCGCGCCTGCGGCGTCCGCGAGCGCGCGCCGCAGGCGCGCGTCCATCACCGGGCCCCCGGCCAGCAGCTGGATCAGGTCGTAGACCCGCGGATCGTCCGCCACCCCCATGGCACCAACTTACAGACCGATGAGGCGCCGCGTCCGCCCTCGCCCCGCGGCGGCGCCGCCGGTCAGCCCTTCAGCGTCTTCTGCAGCTGACGCTCGACGGCGGCCGTCATCGTCTGCTGGAAGGCCGCGCGGACGGCCTCGCTCGCGAGCGGGCGCAGCCGCGTGAGCGCCTCGCTGAGCTGCGCCCACTCCTGCGGCGTCTTCCTGGCCGGGTCGAGCTCGCCGCCGGCGACGTCGTCGACGAACAGACGCACGAACTGGTCGGCGATCGCGCGCGTGTGGCGCTGGATCTGCTCCCCCACGGCAAGCGCGTGCAGCGGCGGCACGCCCATCGCGGCCAGCTCCTCGCCGGCGCGCAGCAGCGTCGGGCTCGGCACCTCGTAGCGGCCGTCGCCGAGCGGACGGATCAGCCCGAGCCGCTCCGCCTTCTTGAGCGCGCGCTCGTCCTCGCCGCCGAGCCGCGCCGCGAGGTCGGCGCGCGTGGTCAGCTCCGGCTCCTCGTCGGCGAAGGCGGTCAGCACCTGGCGGCCGAACGCGAGCACCTCCTCGCTCGCGCCGTCGGCGGCGCCGATCAGCCGCTCGATCGCCTTGAGGTTGAAGCCCTCCGCCTGCAGGTCCTGGATCAGCCGCAGCCGCGCGGCGTGCTCGGGCCCGTACCAGCCGGTGCGCGCGCGCACCTCCGGCGGCGGCAGCAGCCCGCGCGACTGGTGCGCGCGGATGTTGCGCACGGTCATGCCGGTCTCGCGCGCGAGCTCGTCGATCGTCAGCTCGCCCGCGCGCCGGTCGCTCATGGGCGACATCCTACGCGGGCGCGAGCGGTCGGCCGGAGGCCGCCCGCGCCGACATGACAGAGTCACATGTGTCATCAATCCATGTAGCATTGAGCGATGCACTCCTTCACGACGCTCGCAGCCGCCGCCCCGCCCGCCGGCGGCGCCGCGCTCGGCCAGGTCGCCGGCATGTCGGCGGCCGTCACGCTCTTCACCGCCGTGCTGCTCCGGCTCGGGCTCGGGCACCGCTCCGGCCGCGTCGCCGCGCTCGGACGCGCGAGCGGCGCGCTGGAGCGCCTCACCGGCCTCCCCGGCTGGGCGGCGCTGCCGCTCGCGCTCTCAGGCGCGTCGCTGCTGTCCGCGGTCTTCGGCCTCTATTGGGACGTCTCGCTGCACATCGACCAGGGCCGCGACCCCGGCCCGCTCGCGAACCCCGCTCACTACTTCATCCTCGTCGGCCTCTACGGGATCTTCGCGGCGGGCTTCCTCGCGATCGCGCTGCCGACCGGCCGGCCGACCCCGACCGCGGTGCGGATCGCGCCCGACTGGCACGCGCCCGTCGGCGGGCTGCTGATGGCCGCGTGCGCCTCGTTCGCGCTGATCGGCTTCCCGCTCGACGACATCTCCCACCGCCTGTTCGGCCAGGACGTCACGCTGTGGGGCCCGACGCACCTGATGATGCTCGGCGGCGCCGCGCTGACGCTCGTGGCCGCGCTCGTGCTGCTGGCCGAGGCGCGCCTCGCGCTGCGGGCCGCACCGCCGTCCGCGCGCCCGGCCGAGACGCCGCTCGCGGCGCGCCTGCGCAGCCTGCGCGTGATCGCCGCCTGCGGCGGGACGCTCGCCGGCCTCTCGATCTTCCAGGGCGAGTTCGACTACGGCGTGCCGCAGTTCAGCCTGCTGTTCCACCCGCTGCTGATCGCGTTCGCCGCCTCGCTCGCGCTCGTGCTCGCGCGCACCCTGCTCGGGCGCGGCGGGGCGCTCGCGGCGGTCGCGTTCTTCCTCGTGCTGCGGGGCGCGCTGGCGCTGCTCGTGGGCGGGGTCTTCGGGGAGACGGTTCCGCACTTCCCGCCGTACGTGGTCGAGGCGCTGCTCGTGGAGGGAGCGGCGCTGCTCGTGCGGCCGGGGAGCTTCAGCTTCGGCGCGCTCGCGGGCGCGGCGATCGCCACGGTGGGCGTGCTCGCCGAGTCCGGCTGGAGCCACGTGTGGATGCCGCTGCCGTGGCCGGCCCGCATCCTCCCGGAGGCGATCGCGCTCGCGCTGCCGGTCGCGATCGCCGGCGGCGTGCTCGGCAGCTTCGTGGCCGGCGGCCTGCGCCTGCGCACCGACCTCGTCGGCCGTCCGCGCGGCTGGGCGGCGGCCGCCGTGAGCCTGCTGACGGTCGCCGCGATCGTGGCGTTCCTGCTGCCGACGAGCGCGCCGACGGGCGCCCGCGCGCAGATCGCGCTGCGCACGCTCCAGCCGGGGCCGCACCGCACCGTCGCGGCGACGATCCGCTTCGAGCCGGCGAGCGCGGTGCGCGACCCGAGCTGGCTGACGGTGACGGCATGGCAGGGCGGCGGCCGGCTCGTCGTCGGCCGTCTCCGTGCGCTCGGCGGCGGCGTCTACGTCACGACGCAGCCGATTCCGGTCTACGGCAGATGGAAGGCGATGGTCCGCATGAACCGCGGCCGCGAGCTGGCCGCGATCCCGCTGGCGCTGCCGGCCGACCCGGCGATCCCGGTCGGCGCCGTGCCGCCGCTGGCGCGCGCGACGCGCGCGTGGGACCTCGACCGCCACGTGCTCCAGCGCGAGCGCAAGCGCGACGTGCCGGGCTGGCTGTGGGGCGTCGCGGGGCTCGTCGTGCTCGGCTTCACCTCGCTCCTGCTGCTCGTGCTCGGCTGGGGACTCGTGCGGCTCGCGCGGCGCGGAGCGGATCCCGGCGCGGCGTCCGAGCCGGCCGCGGGGGCGACGCCCGCGCACGTCCTCGCGCACGCGTAGCCGCCGGCGGGAGGGCGGCGCGCGGTGGGGGAGCCGCGCACCGCCCTCGTGTCCCGCCGGCCGCTCAGCCGGTCGGCTGCTGTCTGGCCGGGGCGTGGACGAGCAGCTTCTGGATCGTCAGCTTCGGCGTGAAGCCGGTCTGGTCGCAGCCTCTGCGCAGGACCGTGACCTTGCCGATGACCTGCACGCGGTCGCCCGCGGCGAGGTCGTCGAGGCCGACGCTGCCGTCGTTGTTCGTGTCGGCGAGGCCGAGCAGGACCCGCGCATGCGCGAGCGTGTACGTCTTCGTCGTGCCCTTGTCGCCGCGCGCCCAGTGGTTCGTGCGCGTGACGGCGATCGTCACGTCGCCGCTGTACGTCGGGTGCGCCCCTCTGCCTCTGCCTCCGGCGTCCGACGCCGCAGCGCCGTCGAGCGCGAGCGTCTGGCTCACGAGCGTGCCGGCCGCGACGTAGGCGACGCCGTGCGCGACGCAACGATGCGATCTGGCCGCCCCTCTGCCGTGGTGGCCGGCCGGGCCGTCGCCGGACGGGTCTCCGCCGGGGTGCGCCCATGCCGGGCTTGCCGTCAGCGCCGCAGCGCAGACGACGAGCAGTGCCTTCCGAACGATCATCCGCAATCTCCTTCCGTGGTGAGAGCCTCACGGCGCGCGAAGGGCGCCTGACGCTCATATCGGCTGAGACGCGCGAAAGCTGCACCGGTTGGCCGCGTCCAGGCGAACTGGACGCCATTGCCGGCGTTCGTCACGGTGAGAACGGCTACATTGGCGCGTGTCACGTTTCCAGACGCCCCTGCCCTGAAGAGGAACCCACCAGCCATGGCATCCACCGTCGAACTGCCCGAGGCCTCCGGCGAGACGACGTTCTCGCTCGAGCTGACCCAAGACCAGAAGGACGTGCGCGACTGGGTGCACGGCTTCGCCAGAGACGTGGTGCGCCCGGCCGCGTCCGAGTGGGACGAGCGCGAGGAGACGCCCTGGCCGATCATCCAGGAGGCCGCGAAGATCGGCCTCTACGGCTTCGAGGGACTCGCGCAGTTCTTCGCCGACCCGACCGGGCTCGGACTGCCGATCGTCAACGAGGAGCTGTTCTGGGGCGACGCCGGCATCGGCATGGCGATCATGGGCTCCGGGCTCGCCGCCGCCGGCATCTTCGCCAACGGCACCGGCGAGCAGATCGGCGAGTGGATCCCGCAGTGCTTCG